>Ga0209577_10006471_pt1 | contig 10837 bp, 10 predicted proteins | sample GraSoiAngelo_109_FD_185874 | JGI IMG/M metagenome (GOLD analysis project Ga0209577, IMG submission 185874) | Grasslands soil microbial communities from the Angelo Coastal Reserve, California, USA - 14_0903_12_20cm (SPAdes) (version 2) | ecosystem: Environmental > Terrestrial > Soil > Grasslands... | reverse complement strand
CCGGCCGCTCGCCGCGCCCCGCTCCGACCGCGAGCTCGAGGCGCTCTACGCCCGCCGCATGGAACGCTATAGGCGGATCATGGAAAACCGCGGAGCCGACCCTCGCGAACTCGAAGAACTCTGCCGCCGCGGCCTAGACCGTTGGATGCGCAGTAGCACCATCCAGGCGCTGCGACGCACAGGACAGCGGAGCAATTGACCACGCTGTGGGGTCGTCATCATGCAGGCGGCGGCGCGACCCGTTCTCCCGCGCTGGCGCCGGACGAGCGCTTGAGGCGAGCGATCGTCCACCCGGCCCGGACGCGCTTTGATGGTCTGACGTGCGTTTTGTGCGCTGCCGCTTGCGGCCTCCCTGTACGCGGATTCGGGACGCCGGCCGGTCAGCGCATGCCCGGGCGGTCAACGCACCGGGCGATGGCCGGACGCTGAGCTAGCGCGGGGTCACCGTGACGTTCACGGTCTTTGCGCCGGGCTTGTTGCGTAGCCAGAGGACGCTCGCGGTGCGCGAGACCATGGAAGCTCCGGTGAGCGAGACACTGTAACCCTCTGGGTAGTGGAGCAGCGGGATATAGATCTCGCTTTTCAGGCCCGCGCCGGAGCGATGGTCGGGAAGCTGGGTTGAGTACTGGACAGTGAAGGTGTCGCTGGCGCTGTCCCAGTGCCAGCCGGAGGGCGTGCCGGCGATCACGGGCGGGTAGGGGCGCTCCAATGCCGACAGGAGCGCGGGGTCCTCGTTCTTTCCCCCGGGCTGAGCTTTGACGTCCGGGATGAGATTCCGGTAGTCCCAGAAAACGTCACCGAGCATGTAGCGGTCGAACTCGCGGGTCTGGCGCTCGACGACCTGCGGATCGCTGGTCGCGCCCCATTCGCTGTTGATCAATGCTGCGCTGCTGCGCGCTTGATAAGCCGTGGCGTTGTTGAGGCGCCGTCGCCCAGACAGTAGGTGTGGAAGTCAAAGCCCGTGTTCGGATCCTGGCCCTGCGGATCCTGGAGATTCGTGTTCGCCGCAAAGTCAAAGAACACGTTCGGCTCGATCCAGATCAGGTGGTCAGGATCGGCCGCGCGCAGCACCGGGATCACCTTGCGAAACCACGCGCTCAGCTGCGAATCGAACACCGGGCAGCCGGCCGGGTTGCTGCAACTCGGCCACTGGGTGCCCGTATTGGGTTCGTTGAAGGTGTCGTAGCCGAGCAGATACGGCTCGTGCCTGAACACACGCCCGTAGTAAGCCAGCATCGCCGCGAACCGATCGGTGATCCCCACCCTGCCGGGGCCGGCCTTGTTGGCCCAGAAGTTGTCAAATGCGCGCATCTGTGCTGGGTCGCCAAGCATGCCCACGCCATACCCCAGCGCTGGGTTCGGCAGGCCATCGGTCAGCGTGGCCCAGGCGGGAGCGCCATCGATGCCGGCCGCGGCGACGCCCCAATCATCTTGGTGCCAGTCCAGCAGCGTGTAGATGCCATGCACCTCGAGCGTGCGCATCGTGCCCAGAACCGAGTCCAGGTAGCCCGGGTCGAAGGCCCCGGGCTGCGGCTCGATGCCTGACCAGTTCATGCCGAGCCGAACCAAGTTGAAGTCGTGGGAGGCCAAGAAGGACGCGTCCTTGGCGCCGAACCCCATCGCCGCCGGCAGGTTGGGCGACGAATAATTCATCACCCCCACCCCATGGAAGATCCGCACGCGGCCCTGACGATCGACGATCCATCGGCCGTGATGGCCAAGCAGCGTGTTATCAGCGAGGGCGCCTGGCGCGCACACCAGGCACGCCAACACCGCCCACGACAGTCGCCGCAGGTTGATCAGCAACACGACCAACAAACGCTGAGCGAGCCCCAACGCTGTCACGGCCGGCCGACGCGACAAGCTGGCGCCAGCTGAAAGACGAGCCACCCCGGGGCAGCCGGGTCGCCGGTCCTGGTTTGGTGCTGCGACACGCATCTCCGCATCTCCTGTCCGGCACTCGCCCTGCGCGGCAGGCAGGGAACTCGGCGCCGGCCACGGCGAGGATGGACTCGTCGGATTGCGCTCCCGGCGAGGAGGAGGTCGCTCGTGTTTGGTCGGCTGACCCGCTCCGCCGCGGTTGCGGTAATCAGATCAGACTGCCGCGATGCTTCCCCAACCTTCCCGAGCACACGCCAGCTCAGTGTTGTGGGGGCTGTTGCTCTGGCTATTCGGGTTCGACGAGCTCGATTGCGCCGAAGCCCGGCAGCGGCCGGTCGATGAAGAAGATCTCCATCGTGAGATCGGGTTCGACGTGGGCTTGAGAAAGGAACGCGAGCACCCTACGGCCGGTGAGCTCCTCGATCGTCTCCGTGAACTGCTTGCTCATCATGTGCTGGAAGTCGTGGCGCATCGCCACCACGCGGCCACCATCGCCGCTGTCCATGATCGTCTGCTCCAGCGGCGTGTAGCCGCTGCCGCGCATTACGACGACGATCAGGTCGTCCAGCGCGTAGGTCTTGGCTTTCATCGGCCCGCGGCCGTAGTGCTCGCGCAGGATTGAGACGATGCTGGTCGAGATCGCGGCCAGCAGCTTCCCTCCCCCAAGCGGCGAGGCGCTGCTTTCAGGCGAGGATCCCTCCACCTTTGGAGACTTCCCGCGCGAGTTGGGAGCAAATCACCTCAGGGGATAGGTGGTTCGTCGGCTGCGAGGAAGCGATCTAGACGCACGAGCCTGAACAGGCTCTTCACTTGGGGGGAGACGTCTGGTTCGATCCGGAGCTGCCAACGCTTGATGCGGGCGTCGCCGACCATACGGACCAAGAGGTGTAGCCCGGTGCTGTCTATGAAGTCAAGACGCGAGAGGTCCAGCATGACCGGGGAGTTCGTTGCCTGCAGTCGAGTCAGTCGATCCTCGAGCACTGGAGTAGTCCCAAGGTCAAGCTCGCCGGTCAAGCTCAGCCGAACGGAGCCGTTCATTCGGCTCTCGTGAATCGTGAGCTTTGGTGGCGGTCCCGTCATTTGCCCCGCGTCCCGATTCGAGTCAAGCCCAATAGCGCCGAGGAGTCAACGACCACGTTGGTAAGGAACGATGCGCGGGAGGCGCTCTACGAACGCGCAGCTTGAGCTGCATCATTGGCGACGTTGTGCCCAGGAGCGACGTGCTCGACGCGCGGCGCAGACTCTGCTCGCGCCGAAGTACAGACCTGGGTGAGTCGCCGGGGAGAGTTTCACACCCCGGCGCTCGCAGAACGTTCAAGTCGCTGGAGGGCGCTGTGGATGCGACGACCGGCGCCCGATCGCTGAAGGCATTCCCGGCCGAGCCGCGCGACGGCGCGATCTGGTTGATCGCCATCGGTCCGAACTCGTCGGCTCGAGTCCGGCCCCGGGGATCCAGGATCAGCGCGACGGCGTCCAGGTTCGGCGCCCGAGCCTTCGCGACGCAAAGCCGGACGCGATCTCGCCGTCGTCGCGAAGCTTCTGCGTTTCAGCGAGCGACCGGAGCTTCTTCAGCGACTGCTTCTCAACCTGCCGGATACGCTCGCGGCTGACGTTGAACGTTCGTCCGACCTCGTCTAGCGTGCGCGGGCGCCCGCCGCCGAGCCCGTAGCGCAGTCCGAGCACGCGCCGCTCCCGGTAGCTGAGGTTCTCGAGCGCGTCTCGGAGGGCTTCGTTGGTGAGGATCTCCACGGCGCGCTCGTATGGGGACTCGGCTCGCTCGTCGGCGATCAACTCGCCGAACTCGGACTGGTGCTCGTCGCCGACGGGCTTCTCGAGCGAGATCGGCGCTTGGGCGGAGCGCTTGATCGAGTCGACCTCCTCGGGCTCGACGCCGGTCACCTCGGCGATCTCTTCGCCCGTCGGCTCGCGGCCGAACTCGGTCACGAGCTTGCGCTCCGCGCGACCGATCTTGTTGAGCTTCTCGACGATATGGACCGGGATCCGGATCGTGCGCGCCTTGTCCGCGAGCGAGCGGGCGATCGCCTGACGGATCCACCACGTGGCATAGGTCGAGAACTTGAACCCCCTGCGGTAGTCGAACTTCTCCGCCGCGCGGACGAGGCCGATCGTGCCCTCCTGGATCAGGTCGAGAAACGGCAGCCCCTGGTTGCGATAGTTCTTCGCGATCGAGACGACCAGCCGCAGGTTCGACTCGACCATCTTCTGCTTGGCCTCGAACGACCCGCGCTCGATCCGCTTGGCCAGAACGACCTCCTCCTCGGCGCTCAGCAGCCGCGCCTTGCCGATGTCCCTGAGGAACAGCTGCAGCGCGTCGGTAGTCATGTCCGGCTTGAGGTCGAGCTCGGTCTTCGGCTTGCGCCGGCCACGCTTCTCGGCCGCGCGCTCGATGCTCATGCTCGCCGCGGTGGCTGGGTCGATTTCCTCGACCAGTTCGATTTCAGAGCGCTCGATGAGTCCGTGCAACTCCTCGACGTCAGTTTCATCGAGGCCGACCTCGGCCGTGGCGGTCGCGATCTCGGCGTATGTGAGCACGCCGAGATGCTGGCCGCGTGTGATCAGCCCCTTGACCTCTTCAAGCTCCTGAAGTTCCGCCACTGACATCTGGTCTCGTCTCGCGTTCAGCCGTGGCTCAAACGGACCGACGTCGGTGCGTGGCCTGCCGCCGAGGGCGAAGCGCGAACGTCGCCTTGCCCGCCGTTAGCACGGATGACCCAGCCACGAGAGTTCCGAAAACCCGGGGCGCCCGTCTCTTTCACGCCAGACATTTGAAATGGCGGCATCGGCAAGCCCTGCTAGTCGTGCGCTCGCGTGAGGTACGCGTAGCGGGGATCGCTCGGATCGAGCGGGTGTGCCTGGGTTCGGGAGCTGTCCGCGCGCCGGGTATTTAGATGTCGCCGGGTCTCGATCGCGAACGAGAGCCGCCGATACCCGCGATCACGATTGAGTTCGCCTCGCCTGCGCGCCGCCAGATCCTGTCGCATCCGGGTCATGGTCCTCAGAGCCTTCCCGTCCCTCTGTCGGGTCCGCGCGCGAAAGGAAGAGGGCTAGAACCCTTGGCGCGGTGAATCAAATAGGGACGCGACCACCGGGCCGGTGGAATAACGCCCGTAGGCGCCGGCCCCGCAGTCAAAACCAGTGACCCGGCGCCTCACGCCTCGTGGCGCACGCGCCGTTGGCGACATTCGGGCTTGGGCTGAGAATCCTGGCCGCAGGGCCAGCTCATGTTCGACTGTACTCCGATCGCCGGCGCTCATGTGAGGCCGAGCTCAAGAGTTCGCTCGGATTCGTCGCGGGCGCGGGCGTACCGACCTGGCCGACGCTCCCGAGGATCAGGAGATGACCGAGCGCCTGCGGTCCTTCGCTGAGGTCGACAGCGGCAGTTGATCTGGCGCTGGTTGGGCGGGCTCCGGGACGACCCTACGACCACCGATGCCCGACGGAGCAGGCGCTTGATGGCCTCGTCCCGGAACACCTCGACCCGCGCGGCGATTGCCGCTACCAGGGCTGACACTCCGTAAGGTCGTGGCTCGTCATGCGGCTCAATGTTCAAGGGGATCCGGGACCCGACTCTCTTGGCGTCCTGAGGGATGCGATGACGCGGGCCGATGAAACCTGGGAGCTGGCCGCGCGGCATCTCGATGGATCGCTTGTCGATGTGTTGCGGATCCTCGGGTTCGATCAGCAGTATCGATCGGCGCGGGGCTCGTACCTGTACGACGCCGCGGGCCGTGCTCATCTCGACTTCCATACCGGCGAGGGATTTGCGAGCCTCGGCCATAACAATCGCGAGGTGCGGGACGTCCTGCGCGCGGTGCTTGTCGCAGACCTGGTGGATGGCGTCCAGCTAAACCATTCCGTGTTGGCCGGAATGCTCGCGGAGGCGCTTTCCGCGCGGTTGCCCGCAGGGCTAGATGCAATGTTCTTCACCAGCACCGGGGCCGAGGCGGTGGACTCCGCAATGAAGTTTGCGCGCGCGGCCACGGGCAGGCCACGGCTGCTCTCTTGCGACCAGAGCTTTCACGGAGTCACGCTTGGGCCACTTTCGCTGGTCGGAGACGAGTTCTTCAAGGAAGGGTTCGGTCCGCTGCTTCCGGGATGCGAGCGGGTTCCGTTCGGGGATCTGTCTCGCCTGGCGGCCGAGCTACGGTCAAAGGACGTCGCCGCCTTCATCGTCGAGCCGGTCCAGGGTCGGGCGGTGACGTTGCCGCCCGATGGCTACCTGCAGGCGGCATCTGCCCTGTGCCGACGCTATGGCACGCTGTTCGTCGTCGACGAGGTCCAGACAGGGCTGGGCCGCACGGGGAGCTGGTTCGCGTTAGAGCGCTGGGGACTTGAGCCCGACTTCGTTCTCGTGGGAAAGGCGCTCAGCGGGGGATACATGCCGGTCGCTGCGATGGTCACGACGCGCGAGATCTACGACAAGGCGGTGGGCACGCTCGAGCGCTCCTACGTACATCAGTCGACTTTCGGCCGCAATCGCCTGTCGATGGCGGCGGGCCTCGCGGCGTTACGAATCATCGATCGCGATGGCCTGATCGAGCACGTCCAGCGTGTGAGCAGCATGCTGTTCGACGGGCTCGGCGAGCTTCAGGACCGGTACGAGATGCTCAAGGAGGTGCGTGGCCGCGGGCTCATGATCGGGATCGAATTGTGTGCGCCGAGCTCCCGGATTGGCCGCCTGACCTGGCGTTTGGCTCACACGGCGAACGAGGGCCTATTCCCTCAACTGATCGTCATTCCGCTGCACCGCGACCACGGCGTGATCACGATGGCCGCCGGCAAGAACGACGTGATAAAGCTGTTACCCCCGCTGACGCTTTCCGAGTCCGAAGCAAGGAGCTTCCTCGATGCACTGGGCGCAGTTCTAGCCGACTGTCATCGCTCTGCGAGCACGAACTGGGGCACGGTGCGCGATATAGCGGCCGCGACGTTGAGACGCCGAGCGGCCCCCGAGCATCGGGCAATCCCGATGCCTTCAAACGGCGGCAGGCCACACAACGGCTCGGGCGGCGAGACCTGCCTCATCACGGGTTCTACGGGATTCATCGGGGGGCACATCGCCGAGCGGTTGGTCCAGCAGGGCACCCCTGTGCGCTGCCTCGTTCGCGCGTCGAGCGATACGTCACTGCTCGAGTCACTGGGCGTCGAGATCGTGGTCGCTGATCTCGTGAGCGCGCCTTCCGTCGCTCGCGCGGTGAAGGGGTGCCGATACGTCGTTCACTGCGGCGCGCTGGTATCGGACTGGGCCACGGCCGGCGAGATTGAGCGGATCAACGTCGTCGGCACGCGTAACGTCCTCGAAGCAGCAGTCGACGCGTCCGTGCAGCGGTTCGTTCACTTCAGCACCACAGATGTCTATGGCTATCCCGGTGGCGCGGCGGTCGATGAAACCCACGTGGCGACTCGGTTTCGAAACTGGTACGCGCACACGAAGCTCGCTGGTGAGGCAGAGGTCCGCCGGGTGGAACGCACGCATCGGATGAACGTCGTCATCCTGCGGCCAGCCACCGTCTACGGGCCTCGGTCGACGGAGGTCGTGGGTGAGATCGCGCGGGCGATCCGCGCCGGAAACATGGTCCTGATCGACCACGGTCGAGCGATTGCCGGTCTGGCCTACGTCCACAACGTGATCGACGCCGCGATCCTCGCGTTGCGCCACGAAGCGGCACCCGGCCATGCCTTCAACATCACAGACGGATTGGACATCACCTGGAAGGAGTTCACGCGCGGCCTAGCCGAGGGCCTCGGCTGCGCGAACGCCCGCTGGAGCCTGCCCTACTCGCTCGCAACGAGCATCGGATTCTCACTCGAGCACGGCTACCGATTACTGCGCAAAGCCACCCGCCTGTCTACCGCGCCTCTCCTGTCGCGACAGGCGGTTCAGGTTCTCGGTAACGACCAGAATTTCAGCAACCGCAAAGCCCGCGACATACTCGGCTGGGAACCCCGTGTCGGGTACGCAGCCGGGCTCCAGGCAACCCTCGCCTGGCTGCGGGATGAGCACCTGAAGGATTAGCTCGAGCAGCGCGCCGTCGAGCCCACACGGAGGCGGCCCACGATCGCATTCAGCCTCCGTGCGATGCACGGCGACGCGAGCGCTTCGGCGAGGAAAGGGCAACTGGCCAACCGGATCGACGTGGCGGCGACCGTCGACCGTGTGGCGGTGGCGGAAGCCGCGCACAGGAGCGCTCCGGCGGGCCCGGCGGCGAGTGTTGCGGTGTTATGCGAGTAGGCCGTCGATTTGGCTGACGGCCTGTTGCAAGCCGTCTATCGTGCCCATGTTGACCATCATCTCCATGTCCTGGCGGGATTCGAACCTCTCGTGCATCTCCATCCGTGTGCGCCCGTCGCGCTCAGTGAGCCGGACTTTGACCGTGAAGATCGGCATGTCCGCGACCGGCGTCCCGTCCTTGTCGGCGAAGGCGTTGATGAACTCCAGCGATGTTGGTGGATCGACGGCTGTGATCTGCCATGCGCCCCACATGGCCTCCTCCGGGCCGGCCATGTAGTAGGTGGCCTTCCCGCCCGGGGTGAGTTCGTGCTTCTCGAAGGTCGCGGGATGCGTGGGTGGACCCCACCACTGTTCGAGCTTGCGTGGATCCGACCAGAGGTCCCACACCTGTTCGATCGAGGCGTCGAAGTCGGCGATAAGGGTGATGGTCAGGTTCTCGTAGTCGGTGTCGACGCTGGTGATGCTCATCCGGTTCCGCTCACCGTCGGGTTCTCGCGTTCTGGCTCCGTGCCGGGGGCGAGCAGCGCGGACATCCGGTCCACGCGCCCACGCCAGGTTCGCTCGAGGTCGTCGAGGGCCTGCCGCGCGCGGGCGACCGCGTCGGTATCGGTGCGTACGAGTTGCTCGCGACCGCGGGGCTGCTTGGTGACCAGGCCGGCCCGTTCGAGCACGGCGACGTGCTTCTGCACGGCCGCGAAGCTCATTGGGTATCCGCGCGCGAGGCGCGAAACCGAGGGCTCGTCGGTGGCGCAGCGGCGGAGGATGTCGCGACGGGTCGGGTCGGCCAGGGCGTGGAACAGCCCGTCGACCGCGTCCTCAGTTAGCTCATCTACAACCATATGGTGGTAGGTTATCGAGCCAGCTCCCGTTTGAGGGCGGAGATCCGATCCGAGTCCACAGTGCGGTCATAACGGGAAAGACCGCCGCGAGAGAGAGGACGAACCCGTGAAACTGACGATCAACATGCAGGTCTCCGTCGACGGGGTAGCACAGGGGAACGGCGGGCGGGAGGAGGAGGATCTCAGGCGCGGATTCACGCGCGGCGGATGGGCCAGGCCGCTGTTTGACAGCGAGGCCATGAAGTTCGTCAACGATTACTACGAGCGTGCCGACGCGTTCCTGTTCGGTCGACGGACCTACGAGCTGTTCGCCGACTACTGGGGTGCGATGAAGAATCCGGAGAGCCCCATCACCGATGCCTTGAACAGAAAGCCCAAGTACGTGGCATCGAACAGTCTTACCGAGGGGCGCTGGGCGGACACGACCGTCCTCTCAGGGGATCTCGCGGTTGCCATTGGCGAGCTGAAGGCCACGCAGGCGGGTGAGCTGCAGGTGCACGGCAGCGCCGCCTTGGCCCGGTGGCTAATCGAGAACGACCTCGTCGACGAGATCGCCCTGTTGGTCTGCCCGGTGGTCGTCGGCCAGGGCACGCGGCTATTCCCCGACACCGGCCCGGACATCGCGCTTGAGCTGGTCGACTCCCGAGTCTTTCCGAAAGGCATAACGCTCCAGGTGTACCGGCCCGCCGGGCGCCCGCAGTATTCGACCTAAAGCACGTGAGATCGGTGCCGCGGTCGGTGAGAGCGGATCACAGGTGCGTGAGACGATGGTGGTCATGAACGCGCGGAGCGCCAGGATGAACGGCGAGTCGCTGTGGCCGCGGCTCGCGGGGCTCCCGCTGGTGATCGAGGCGTGCGCGTACGAGCGCTTGCACGCCGTCCTGGCTTACGAGTTCGAGCGCATCACGACGCACGTGAGGCTCGTCGGCGCTGGCGCCGACGGGCTCGGCGAGGACGTCTCGATCCACGTCGAGGACGGGAGCTCGCTGCACGAGACCCAGGCAGCACTGACGCTCGAGGGCGAATGGACCCTGGCCGGCTTCTGTGAGCATCTCGCGACGCTCGAGCTGTGGCCGGAGCCCCCGGAGTGGGAGGGGGCGCTGCGCTTTCGGCAGTGGGCGTTCGAGTCCGCGGCGCTCGACCTCGCGCTGCGCCAGGCCGGCCGCTCGCTGCATGATGTGCTCGGGCTAGAGCCGCAGCCGGTGCGTTTCGTCAACTCGTTGGGCCTGGGCAAGGAGCCGTCGTTTGAGCCGGTGCGCCGGCGGCTCGCCCGTTCCCCCGGCGTGCGCTTCAAGCTCGACGCGGAGGCGACGTGGACGTTGGCGCTCGTCGATGAGGTCGCGGCGACCGGCGCCGTCGACACGATCGACTTCAAGGGTCACTACGGCTTCGACGTCGAGGATCCGGAAGCCCTCGGTTTCCTGTACGACCGCGTGCTCGCCGCGTTCCCGGACGCATATCTGGAGGACCCGCACGACCTGCCCGAGATCGCGCAGCGGCTCGGCGATCACCTCGAGCGCGTGTCCTACGACTCGCCGATCCGCAGCGCCGAGGACATCGGCGCCACGCCGCTGGCCGCGCGCGTGGTGAACGTCAAGCCGTCGCGGATCGGCAGTCTGCGCGCCCTGTTCGAGGTCTACGCGCGCTGTGGGCGCGAGCGGCGGCCGATGTACGGCGGCGGCATGGGCGAGCTCGGCGTGGGACGCGGGCAGATCGAGCTGCTCGCCGCGCTGTTCCACGCCGACGCGCCCAACGACGTGGCGCCGAGCGCGTACAACCAGGACGACCCGGCGGGCATCCTGCCGGCCAGCCCACTGCCGCCCCGGCCCGATGCCACCGGTTTCCGCTGGGCAGCGTAGACGCG
>Ga0209577_10006470_pt1 | contig 10837 bp, 5 predicted proteins | sample GraSoiAngelo_109_FD_185874 | JGI IMG/M metagenome (GOLD analysis project Ga0209577, IMG submission 185874) | Grasslands soil microbial communities from the Angelo Coastal Reserve, California, USA - 14_0903_12_20cm (SPAdes) (version 2) | ecosystem: Environmental > Terrestrial > Soil > Grasslands ... | reverse complement strand
CCAGTCGAGGTCCCCGACATCGGCGACTTCGAGGACGTGCCGATCATCGAGATCCTCGTCTCGCCCGGCGATGAGGTGGCAGCCGACGACCCGCTGCTGACGCTCGAGTCAGACAAAGCGACCATGGACGTGCCCGCGCCCTTCGCCGGGGTGGTGCGAGAGCTACAGGTCAACGTCGGCGACAAGGTCTCGCAGGGCACGGAGCTTGTGACGATCGAGCCCTCCGAGGACGGCGGTCCCTCGGCCCCGTCGAAGGCCTCGGCGGCCGCATCAGACGGGGCGCCCGCCGAGGCCGCCGCCCCCGACGCGGTGCAGAGCGCCCTGGGGGCGGAGTCGCCCACGTCCCCCGAGCCGCCCGCGGCCGATGACGGCGCGGCCCAGCCGCCGACCGCCGAGGAGGCGGAGCCGGCGCCCACCGAGCAGGCCCAGCCGCCGACCGCCGAGGAAGCGGAACCGCCGCCCACCGACGGCACCGGCCCGATCTACGCCAGCCCCTCGGTTCGCCGGCTGGCGCGCGAGCGCGGCATCAACTTAGACAAGGTCGAGGGAACCGGCCGCAAGGGTCGGATCACGCCCGAGGACGTGGAGCGGGCGGCAAGCGGCGCTCCGGCGGCTGGCGCCCCAGCCCCCGCAGGCCTTGACCTGGCGCCGTGGCCGACGATCGACTTCGAGAAGTTCGGCCCGGTCGAGCGCGTCGAGCGCTCGCGGATCCAGAAGATCTCGGCGCCGAACCTGGCTCGAAACTGGGCCATGATCCCCCACGTCACGCACGACGACGAGGCGGACATCACCGAGCTCGAGGCGTGGCGAAAGGCGCTTAACGAGGAGCACGCACGCTCTCCGGAAGCGGTCAAGGTGACGATGGTGTCGTTCCTGGTGATCGCATCGGTCGCCACACTGAAGGCGTTCCCGACGTTCAACTCATCGCTCGACGGCGAGCAGCTGGTCCTCAAGCGCTACTACAACATCGGCTTCGCCGCCGATACGCCCGGGGGCCTGGTGGTGCCGGTGATCAAGGGCGCCGAGCAAAAGGGCCTGCTTGAGATCGCTCGCGACCTGACCGAGCTGTCGAGCAAGGCCAGGGAGGGCAAGCTGGGCCCGGCGGAGATGTCGGGGGCCTCGTTCACGATCTCCTCGCTCGGGGGGATCGGAGGTACATCGTTCACCCCGATCATCAACGCCCCGGAGGTGGCGATCCTCGGCGCCACCCGGTCGGCGATGAAGCCGGTCTGGGACGCCACGAAGAACGAATTTGTCCCCCGCCTGATGCTGCCGCTGTCGCTGTCCTACGACCACCGCGTGATCGACGGGGCCGCCGCCGCCCGGTTCATGGTCCATCTGGTCGGGGTGCTGCGCGACCTGCGGAGGGTGTTGCTGTGAGGGGGTGGGCGGACCGGTGACGGAGGTCAGAGTCCCGGACATCGGTGACTTCACCGACGTTCCCGTGATCGAGGTCCACGTCTCGCCCGGTGACGAGGTCGCGGTCGAGGACCCGCTCGTGACCCTCGAGTCCGAGAAGGCCACCATGGACGTCCCGGCGCCGCTGGCGGGGACCGTCAAGCAGCTCCAGGTCAAGGTCGGCGACCGCGTGTCCGAGGGGAGCGTGCTGGTGACGCTCGAGACCGACTCGGCGGGGCCCTCCGGCGACGGCGCCGCCGCCCCTCCCACGGAGGCCTCGGTACAGGAAGAGCCGCCACCCTCGCCTGACGGCGGTGGCCAGGATGCCCAGGTCGTGGTCCTTGGGGCGGGTGTCGGCGGTTACACGGCCGCGTTTCGGGCCGCCGACCTAGGGTTGAAGACGATCCTGATCGAGCGCTACGAGCGGCTGGGCGGCGTCTGCCTGAACGTCGGCTGCATCCCCTCGAAGGCGCTGCTTCACGCCGCCCGGGTGATCGCGGAGGTCGAGGAGATGGGCTCCCGGGGGATCACATATGGCAGGCCGAAGATCGACCTCGAGCCGCTGATCGGCTGGAAGCAGTCGGTGGTCGACAAGCTGACAGGCGGTCTGGCGGGGCTCGCCCGCCAGCGAAAGGTCGAGGTAATCCGTGGCGTCGCGCGGTTCGAGGGGCCAAACGCCATGACGGTCGAAGGTCGGACTGTCACGTTCGACAACTGCATCATCGCTGCCGGATCGCAGGCGGCGACGCTTCCCGACCTCCCGGACGATCCCCGGATCATCGACTCCACGGGCGCGCTGGCCCCCGACGAGCTCCCAGAGCGCCTGCTGGTGATCGGCGGAGGGATCATCGGCCTGGAGATGGCCACCGTCTACGACGCCCTGGGCTCCGAGGTGACCGTGGTCGAGCTCCTCGATCAGCTGATACCCGAATGCGACCCCGACCTCATAAAGCCCCTTCAGCAGCGGATCTCGACGCGCTACGAGGACATCCGGCTCGAGACGAAGGTTATGTCCGTCGAGGCCCAGAAGAGCGGACTGAAGGTCACCCTGTCAGACGAGCAGACCGCGACGTACGACCGCATCCTGGTCGCGGTGGGCCGGACCCCGAACGGCCATGCCATCGACGCCGCCACGGCCGGCGTGAACGTCGACGAGCGGGGGTTCATCCCGGTCGACAAGCAGATGCGCACCAACGTGCCGGGGATCTACGCCATCGGCGACATCGTCCCCGGCCCGATGCTGGCCCACAAGGCGGCTCACGAGGGAAAGGTGGCCGCCGAGGTCATCGCCGGCCAGGCGGTCGAGTTCGACGCCCGAGCCATCCCTTCGGTCGCCTACACCGATCCCGAGGTGGCATGGATGGGGCTGACCGAATCGGAGGCCAAGGAGTCGGGGGTCGATTACCAGAAGCAGGTGTTCCCCTGGGCGGCTTCTGGGCGAGCGCTGGGCCTGGGCCGGGGCGACGGGCTGACGAAGCTCCTGTTCGAGTCCGACAGCCACCGACTGCTGGGGGCCGGCATCGTGGGTGTCAACGCAGGCGATCTGATCGCCGAGACGGTGCTGGCGCTCGAGATGGCAGCTGACGCTGAGGACATCGGCCTGACGGTCCACCCCCACCCCACTCTGTCGGAGACGGTCGCGTTCGCCGCGGACATGGCCGCCGGGACGATCACCGACCTCATGCCGCCCCGCCCCCGGGAAGGCGCCCGGGCCTGAGCGCCGGCCTCCCGGATTAGGGCTGACCTCGCCCTACTACAGAAGACGCCAGAGGACAATCAGCGCGGCGAGGAGCCCGGCGCTCAGCACTAAGAGTCGCCCCTTCCGCTGTCGGGCTCGGGGCAAGGGTCGGCCACCCGGCCGCGGCGCGGGCATCGCAAACTCCTCGGCGGCGAGTACGTCGTGTGCCTCCGCGATCCCGGTGGGATCCTCCGGTAGCCGCACGGGCCCGTGAGGGTGGAGCTCCGGGTCCGGACCGGGAACCACGAACGCCTCGGCGGCCAGAATGTCGTGCGGCGGCTCCGTCATGGACGCCGGATGATCGCAAATTTCCCGGATGGTAGGTGCATTCCCTAGCGCTTGCCGCCGACGGCCTGACGGCCGTCAGCATCGCGCCCGCTAACCTCAAGATCTAAGCCCGGGCGACTGAGATCGCCTCGGAATGCTGCTACCATACACTTACCTTCAGTAAGCTGCTAACGAAAGTGAATCCAATGAACTCCCGTCTTCTTCTAGTCCCGTTGGACGACGCAGTCGTCTTCCCCGGGATGTCGCTGACGCTGACGGTCGATGTCGGAGATGAGGACCGTGTGCTGCTCGTGCCACGCCATGAGGGCGCGTTCGCGAACGTCGGCACGGTCGCTGAGGTCGCCGACCGCGTTCGCCTGCCCGGCGGAGCGCATGCCGTCGTGCTGAACGGCCTTCACCGGGGGATCGCTGGGGCCGCCAACAACCTGCCCGACGGACGACTCATGGTCGAGGTCGAGGAGCGGCCCGACACGACCCCCGTCGACGGCCGAACCCGCAACCTGGAGCGCGAGTACCGCGCGATCGTGGAGGAGATCCTCGAGCTCCGCGGTGACGACGGCAGGATCGCGGCGTTCGTAAGAAGCATCACCGAGCCCGGCGTGCTGGCCGACACCACCGGCTACTCGCCCGACATCTCCTACGAGCAGAGGGTCGAGCTGCTGCTGACCCTGGACGTCACCGAGCGGCTCGAGCTGGCGCTGAAGCTCCAGCGCGAACGGCTGGCCGAGCTACAGGTGCGCAAGCGGATCCGCGACGACGTCGAGTCCGGCGCGGAGAAGCAGCAGCGCGAGTACTTCCTGCGCAAGCAGATGGAGTCGATCCGCAAGGAGCTGGGCGAGGACGACGCCTCGGTGGTCGAGGAGTACCGGACCAAGATCGAAGAGGCCGGAATGCCCGAGCACGCCGCCGAGCAGGCGCTCAAGGAGCTCGGGCGGCTCGAGAAAATGGGCGAGCAAAGCGCCGAGTCGACCGTGATCCGCAGCTACCTCGACTGGCTGATCTCGGTTCCGTGGAGCGAGCGCTCGGACGAGCGGCTCGATCCGCAGCACGCGCGCGAGGTCCTGGATGCGGACCATGCGGGCCTCGAGGACGTCAAGAACCGGATCGTCGAGTACATCGCGGTCAAGAAACTGCGGCAAGAGCGCGGGATCAAGGAAGACAAGCGGTCAGGCGCGATCCTGACCCTGATCGGCCCGCCCGGCACCGGCAAGACCTCGATCGGCGAGTCGATCGCCCGCGCCACCGGCAGGGAATTCGTGAGGATGTCCCTCGGAGGCGTCAGGGACGAGGCCGAGATCCGGGGTCATCGCCGGACCTACATAGGCGCGCTGCCGGGACGGCTGGTGCGCGCGCTCAGAGACGCCGGGACGATGAACCCGGTGATCATGCTCGACGAGGTCGACAAGGTCGGCGCCGACTGGCGCGGCGACCCGAGCGCGGCCCTGCTCGAGGTGCTTGACCCGGCCCAGAACCACAGCTTCCGAGACCACTACCTGGACGTGGAGCTCGACCTGAGCCAGGTGCTGTTCATCGCCACGGCGAACGTGGCGGACACCATCCCCGGTCCGCTGCTGGACCGCATGGAGGTGATCCGCTTCGACGGCTACACGACATCCGAGAAGGTCGCGATCGCTCGCGGATACCTGTGGCCGCGCCAGGTGGAGCGCAACGGCCTGAAGCCCGAGGAGGTCGAGATCTCCGACGAGCTGCTTAACACGGTGGCCACCGAGTACACGCATGAGGCCGGCGTCCGCCAGCTGGAGCGCGAGCTCGGCACGCTGCTTCGCAAGACCGCGACCCAGATCGCATCTGGCGAGAAGCAGGCCCCGGTGGCGATTGACCTGGATGCCGTCCGGGACGCGCTCGGACGCCAGAAGCACTTCCAGGAGTCGGCGATCCGCACCGCGGTACCGGGTGTGGCCACAGGCCTGGCGGTGACCGGGGCGGGCGGCGACGTGCTGTTCGTCGAGGCCACCGCAATGCAGGGCAAGCCTGGGCTCACGCTAACCGGGCAGCTCGGCGACGTGATGAAGGAGTCGGGACAGATCGCGCTCTCCTACGTGCGTGGGCACGCAGATGAGTTCGGGATCGAGCCTGACGCCTTCCACGGGCAGGAGTTCCACGTGCACGTTCCGGCAGGTGCCATTCCCAAGGATGGCCCGAGCGCCGGAGTGACGATGGTGACCGCATTGGCATCGCTACTGAGCGGTCGGCCCGTGAAGCACACCGTGGGGATGACCGGCGAGGTCACCCTCCAGGGTCGCGTGCTGCCCATCGGCGGCGTCAAGCAGAAGGTGCTTGCGGCGCACGCCGCGGGTCTGACTGAGGTAGTGCTCCCGGAGCGAAACCGCGGCGACCTCGACGACGTGCCCGAGGAAGTCCGGGAGGCGATGAAGTTCGACTTCGCGATGACGATCGACGAGGTGCTCGGCGTGGCGCTCGAGCCCGAGTCGATCCCCGCCGCGGCCTAAGCGTTGACAGTGGGCGACGCCGGCTTTCGGGCCGGCGTCGCCTCGATTTACGGAGCCAGCCGCACGGGTAGGTTTTCCTCATGACGACGATCAGCCCCACTCAAGAGCAGCAAGTACTCGATCAGGTCCCCAAGCAGCTGTACATCGGCGTTGAGGCCCCATCGACGGGCGACACCCTGTGCGAGGTGGCTGACGCCTCGGCGGAAGACGCCACCGCGGCGCTCGACGCCGCCGTCGAGGCCGGCCCCGAGTTCGCCAAGCACCCCCCGCGCGAGCGCGGCGAGATCCTGCGACGGGCGTTCGATGCGATCACCGCTCGCAGCGACGAGCTAGCGCTCCTGATGACGCTCGAGATGGGAAAGCCGATCGCCGAGTCGAAGGCCGAGATCGCCTATGGGGCTGAGTTCCTGCGCTGGTACTCCGAGCAGGCCGTGCGGATCGACGGCCGCTACGCCGTCTCCCCCAACGGCCAGGGACGGCTGCTGACGATGCAGCAGCCCGTGGGCCCGTGCCTGTTGATCACGCCCTGGAACTTCCCCCTGGCGATGGGCACGAGGAAGATCGGTCCGGCGATCGCCGCCGGGTGCACGATGGTCGTCAAGCCCGCGCAGCAGACGCCGCTGTCGATGTTGATGCTGGCGAAGATCCTGGAAGAGGCGGGACTGCCCGGAGGAGTGCTGAACCTGATCACGGCGTCGTCCGCCAGCAAGACCACCGGTCCGGTGATCTCCGACCCTCGGCTGAGAAAGCTCTCGTTCACCGGCTCCACCGAGATCGGCCGCAAGCTTATGGAGCAGTCCTCGGAGAACCTGCTGCGCCTATCGATGGAGCTGGGCGGCAACGCGCCGTTCATCGTGTTCGAGGACGCCGACCTCGACGCGGCGGTGGAGGGGGCCCTGATCGCCAAGATGCGCAACATCGGCGAGGCCTGCACGGCTGCCAATCGGTTCCACGTCGCCGCGCCCGTCGCCGAGCAGTTCGCGGAGCGGATGGCCGAGAAGATGGGATCGATGAGGGTCGGGCGCGGCACCGAGGACGGCGTCGAGGTCGGGCCGCTGATCGACGACAAGCAGCGCACGAAGGTGCAAGAGCTGGTCGACAACGCCGTCGGCCACGGCGCCCGGGCCCTGGTTGGCGGCCACGCCCGGGACGGCGCCGGCTACTTCTATGACCCCACGGTGCTGACGGACATCCCGGACGACGCGCAGGTGCTGCGCGAGGAGATCTTCGGGCCCGTCGCGCCGGTGAAGGGATTCAGCGACGAGGACGAAGCGATCGCCGCGGCCAATGACACGGAGTACGGCCTGGTGGCCTACGTCTACACGAATGATTTGAAGCGCGCCTTGCGCGTCGTCGAGGGACTCGAGACCGGCATGGTCGGGCTCAACCAGGGGATGGTCTCCAACCCCGCCGCCCCCTTCGGGGGCGTCAAGCAGTCAGGCTTCGGCCGGGAAGGCGGCCCGGAGGGCATCGAGGAGTACCTGGAGACGAAGTACGTCGCGGTGAACCTGTAGGTGGGATAGGCGATAGGGGACCTATTCGCCGGTGAGCCCGGTCAGGCGCCAGGCGAAGGTCACCATGGCCCCGGCCGGCAGGTCGTACGAGAACGACTGGTGGTGCCAGACGACCGCGAAGCGAGCTCGAGCGCTCGAGTTGTTGTATGCCACGAGCGCCTCGGTCCCGTCCGGGTTGAGGAAGGCGACGTCGTCCAGCCCAGCCCCGGGTCCAGCCGCGGAGTACTTGACGAAGTGGTTTGAGTCGATGCGAACCGCTCCCGGTTTGAGGAACTTGCTCACCTGTCCTAGCTGGAAGTACGGGACGCCGAACGAGACCCGGTGCGTGCGCTCGTCGACCGTCACCACGCCGGTGCACCCGTGGCATGCGGTGTTCGGCGCTTGCACCGGACCGCCTGCCGGATCTAGCGCCAGATTCCAGAGCGCCACCGCGTTCGCCCAGTTGCGAAGCGAGGCGATCTCGAGTTCCGCCGGGAACCACGTGGGATCAGTCTGCGAGGTGCATTCGGTGACCCATTGCTCGAGCTTCGGCTCCTGGCGGTGCAGAGCGCTCATCACGGTCGGCGTGCCGTAGTAGCAGTGGAAGGCGATACCCGCGAGGTCCTGACTGGCCGAACCCGTGAGCAGCGCCCTCACGTACGGGGGTGTGACGGTCGACCAGGTGGAGTCGTAGCCGAAGATCGCAGTCTTCAACCGCGCGCGCCGCAGGGCGGGCTTCAGGTAATCCGCCACAAAGCTGGCCTCGGCCCATTCGGGCAGGTTCAGCCCGGGATACCAGGTGCCCTGGCCAGGTTCGTTCTGCGGGGTGACGGCGGTGACCGGCACCTTCGCGCGTGCGTAGCCGCGCAGGAACTTGACAAAGTAGTTGGCCAGCTCGGCGTAATCGGACGGCAGCAGGTACGACGCGTTGTCGGTGTTGCCGAAGTTGTTGTAGATCTTCATCCAGTCCGGCGGAGTCCAGGGCGTGGCGATGATCTGCGCCGCGGGGTTGAGTGTCAGCGCTTCGCGCAGGGCGGGCAGGATGTAGGGGCTGTCGTGGCTGATTGAGAAGTGCCCCAGGCTAGGGTCCAAGCCCCCGGGGGGATGATCGTCGTACGTATACGGATAACCATTGGCACTGAAGTCCGAGGCCCCCATCGGCACCCGGATGAAGCCCAGATGGATGCCGCCCGGCCCGTACAGCGCGTCCATCGTCTTCTTGAATAGATGCCGCGGCAGCTGTGTGTACAAGAGCCACGCCGAGCTGTCGGTCATAGCCGCGCCGACGCCGACGATGCGCTGGTAGCGCACCGAGTCCGAGATGTGGATCACCGGAACGCCTGACGGTTGCTTGCTGGTGAACCGCAGCTCGCCCACGGGCGCCAGGTGCTGACCCAGATCGTGGCTGGTTTGGATCACCTTGACGACCGGAGCCACGTTGGCAGGCGGAGGCGACATCGCGGCCCACGCCGCCTCACCGACGACGACTGCCGCGGCGAACAGCAGATACGTCACACGCCCTAGGTAGGGATTGAAAAATCGCCGCACGGAACGGGGAAGTTTGCTGGTGGGCGGGCTTTCATGGACCGAGCACACATCGCCATCCCTCCGTCTAGTCGCAGTTGTGCGGCTTTACGCTAGACCCCCGCGCCATCGAACCGCTGAGACGCACACGCGGGAACGGTAGGTCTCGCGTCGGACGCTGGGCGGGCCCGTCGCGCCGGGCTCAGGTTTCGATCGGCGTGTCGGTCGCCTTGCCCCACTCGACCCACGAGCCGTAGTAGACCCGCACGTCCGGGTAATCGAGGAGGTAGTTGAGCGCGAACCACGCTTCGCTCGCCCTGTTGCCGATCGTGCAATAGGTGATTAGTGCTTTGTCCTTGGTAATCCCCGCCCCCTCGAAGACGCCTCGCAACTCATCGGCGCTTCTCAGGGTTCCGTCCTCGGCGCGGAGCAAGCCGATGGGGACGTTGACGGCCTCGGGGACATGCCCGGTACGGCCGGCGTCCTCCGTGGCCCCCGAGGGCCAGAAGAGCTCGCCGTCGTATTCGCTCTCGGCACGGACGTCCAGCACAAGCTGCGACGGGTCATTGATCGCGCTCTCCACCGCTTCGCGAGAGGCAAGCAGATTGTCGTTCGCGACCAGCGGCGGATGGTCGCTCTCCATCACGGCGGGTGCCTGCGTGCTCCACTCGTGTCCCATTTGCGCCAACTGCTCGCGAGGGCCCATCAGCATCCGCACGTCCTCGTGACCGTGCGCCCGCAGCAGCCAGAAACCGAGCGGAGCGCTGTAGCCGTAGGTCACCACGCATGTGTCAGGCGTTATCCCCGAGCGCATGAGCAAACGCCCCAACTCCGCGAGCCCTACCGGGCTGTAGTTCGGATCACGCAAATCCGTGTACGCGTTCCAGAGGACCGCACCGGGAATGTGGCCCTTGTCATAGGCAGCGCGGCTGACGTCGATCTCGACAAGCCGAACGCCCGGATCGCCGAGATGGGCCGCGATCCAGTCCACATCAACCGTGCTGCCGTCGCGATTGCCAGGACTCATGCGCGCGGACAGATTCGCACAGCAAGCGGCGCTCGATCAACCCGACGCGGATCCCACGGCGATCAACCGGCCGACGTCGGCGTGACCGCCCCGGCGGGCGGGCTCGCGGACAGACCGGCGCAGGTGCGCAAGCTGGCGTAATGGGCCAGGGCGCGGCGGGCGGCCGGGCCCTGGTCCACGATCGGCTGGCCAGTGCCGGAGACGACCGCGGGGATGAACCGCGCGGACAGCGGCGCGTGCGGGTGCAAGGTGAGCTTCAGCACCCCGGTGGCCGTGCTGTAGGAGTTCTCCCACCACAGGAAGTTGCCCATGCCGTAGGCGACGAATGTGTGGCCGAGCCAGCCCGAGCCCTGGAGCATGTGCGCGTGCGAGCCGATGATGATGCTCGCCCCCGCGGCGGCCAGCTTCGGCGCCAGCGACAGCTGGTTCTGGTCCGGGCAGGCCATGCCTTCCGTGCCCCAGTGCATGAATACGATGACGATGCGGGCGAGCCGCTTGGCGGCCCGGACGGCCGCAAGCGTCTGGCCCAGGTTGATCGCGTTGGCCTCGCCCGCCCGCCGTGCAGTGGCCACCCAGGAAGAGGCCAGCTCGGCCACCTGGGATACGCCGACGATCGCGACCTTCGTGCCGTTGATCGCCGTCACGTAGGGCGCCCAGGCCGCCGCCGCGTTGACTCCCGCACCCACATAAGGAAAATGCGCCGCCTTCGCCGCCGCGAGCGTGTCCGCCAGCCCGGCCTGCCCGTAGTCCAGGATGTGGTTGTTGGCCACCGTGACCAGATCCACGCCGGCCTCGAGGAGCGCGGTGAAAGCGCCCGGCGTGGTCACGAAGTGGTAGGTCTTCGGCTGCGGCGGCCCGCGGCTGGTGACCGGGGTCTCCAGGGTCACGGCCGTGAAGT
>Ga0209577_10006468_pt1 | contig 10839 bp, 9 predicted proteins | sample GraSoiAngelo_109_FD_185874 | JGI IMG/M metagenome (GOLD analysis project Ga0209577, IMG submission 185874) | Grasslands soil microbial communities from the Angelo Coastal Reserve, California, USA - 14_0903_12_20cm (SPAdes) (version 2) | ecosystem: Environmental > Terrestrial > Soil > Grasslands ... | reverse complement strand
CTCGACGTCCTTCGGAGCCTCCTTCTCGTCGACCGGCTCGCCGATCACGTTCCAGATCCGCCCCAGGGTCGCCTCCCCGACCGGCACGGAGATCGGGCCCCCCGTGTCGCGCACCTCGAGGCCGCGCGCCAACCCGTCCGTCGAGTCCATCGCCACCGCACGCACGCGATCGTCGCCGAGGTGCTGCTGCACCTCCGCGATCAACGAGCGCGCCTCCTGCCCCTCCCGCTCCGGAATGTCGATGCTCAGGGCGCTGTAGATCTCCGGCAGACCCTCCGGAAAGACGACGTCAATGACGACGCCTTTGATCTCGATGATCCGGCCGGGCTTCTGGACGCTCTGTTCGGGCATGGGTCTATCTCCTGGCAACGCGTCGAGAGGACGAGACCGCGGGAGCCGAAAAGCTCCCAGCACCTTGAGTCTATCGGGAGAGCGTCGGCGGCTAGCGCACGAAGCGAGCGTGCGCAGTCCGGTCGCGGAGCGACGCCTCACGCAGCATCCGCAGCTCCGCCTCGGGCGTCAGGTACACGCCGCCGACCCGAACGCTCCCTGTTGCGCTGCGGTGCGCAGGCGCACTGAAGGGAAGCATTGCGCTGAGACCGACGACGACCGCAACCGCCGCAGCCGCGGCACCGACCTGAATCGTGCGGGAAAAGCGAAGTCGCCGGCTCGGCAGCACGATGGGAAAGTCCAGCCGCTCCAGCGGCGTCTGCCGAACCAATCGCGCCGCCTGTTCGAGGCTCGCCGCATAGGCGTTGCACGCAGAGCATGTGGCAATGTGCGCAGCCAGCGCTGCAGCCTCCACCTGGGACAGTTCGCCGTCGACAGACCACGCGGCGTAGCCGCGGATCCGCTCACATTCATCCAGAGAAAGCTGCCCCATCTGCACTCTCATTTCAGTTCTGACGGCCTCGTAGAGGAGAAGTTAGAGATTCCTTCGTCTTGATGGCAAAAACCTTTAGCTGAACGTCACGAGCGCCCGATTCATGCGCTCGGCGCCATCGAAGCACAGTTTGCGCCCCGTGACGGCCAGCCAGCCGCAGCCGAGCTGCCCAAAACGACCGTTCGTTACCACCGCCAGCGCCGTCCCGAGCCACTCGTAGCACCGGTTTCGCGCACTGACCGGCAGGATTGCGCAGTCGCGGATCAGCTTCACCCTGCGGGCACCCGACGACGTCGCCAGGTTCTGGACGTTGAGCCCGTAGACGCACCCCGCCGCGTCGCCGTGCAGCCGCGCGCAGATGCGCATCTGAAGGAACGGATCAGCTGACGTGATCAACGAGGCGGCGCCGATGCAGCCGACGCGCTGCAGGCCGGCGAGCCCGCGGCAGAGCCGCCGCACGCCGGCGGCGTCGTCGGGAAGCCGCTTCGGCGGAAGCTCGACGAAGTAGCGGTACCAGCACGGCCGCACGAACGCCTGGAGCGCGCGCCCGCACAGCACACGCGGCGACGTAACGGCGTTGCGCACGCGCGACGCGCTGTCGCGGCCCGCGATCCCGAGCCAGTAGTCGTGGTAGGCGCCCTGCGCGCAGTCCGGCGCCTGCGATTGCGGGAGCGCCTCGCACGCGCGCAGCCCGAACGCGAGCTGACCGTGGTAGAGACGCATGTACGCGTGTCCGAGCGTGTGGATGCAGGTATAGGAGCGGAAGCGGGTCGGCGCGCGCATGCAGAGCTTGATCGCGCCGTCCGGGCCCAGGTGCCCGATCTGATTCCCGAGCGTCATCACCATCCCCATGCCGAACCCGGCCGAGCAGCCCGGATCGTTCGAGCGCGGCAAGTAGCGCTGGAGGTTCTCGAGCGTGACGTGATGCCGGCGCGCGTACATCCGCCCGACGACGTGCATCATCATGTGGCAGTTGACCTCGAGGTACCCGTGTCCCGCATGCACCCGCCGGTCGATGCGCGGCAGCTCGTGCGCCGGGTCGTGCGAGCGCTCGATGTCGGCGAACAGGCGTGTCACGTAGCAGTTCCATTTCGTCGCCTCGCGCTTGAGCAGGCTGCAGCGCGACAGAAACGTCGTGCGGTTGTTCTGGTCGAGCGGAATCCCGCCCGGCGGCGGGCCCGCCGCTGCGGCCGCCGTGCACGCCATCGCGACAGCGAACGCGGCGACGCAGGCGAGGCGGAATCGGCGCACACTCATTAGACGCCGATTTCCGCTTCCGGTCAGCTCATCTGGTGAAGGCTCAGGTCGCGACGGGCGCCGGCTCGCCCGCAAGCTGCAGCGGTTTCACGATCTCGGCGAAGTGACACGCGCTCGGATGGCCCTGGCCGCGGTCGACCAGCGCCGGGTCCTCCTCGGCGCAGATCGGCTGCGCCTTCCAGCAGCGCGTCCGGAAGCGGCAGCCCGAGGGCGGATTGGCGGGGTTCGGGACGTCGCCCTCGAGCACGATGCGCTTGCGCTTGCCGCGCTGCGTCGGCTCTTCGATCGGGATCGCCGACAGCAGCGCCTGCGTGTACGGGTGCGACGGACGCTCGTAGATGTCTGCCCGCGACCCGATCTCGACGACCCGGCCGAGGTACATCACGGCCACGCGATCCGAGATGTGGCGCACGAGCGACAGGTCGTGCGCGATGAAGAGGTACGTCAGGCCGAAGTCGCGCTGCAGCGACTCGAGCAGGTTGACGACCTGTGCGCGGATCGACACGTCGAGCGCGGACACCGGCTCGTCGAGCACGACCATCTGCGGGTTCAGCGCGAGTGCGCGGGCGAAGCCGATGCGCTGGCGCTGGCCGCCGGAGAACTCGTGGGGGAACCGGTTCGCGTGCTCGGGGCTGAGGCCGACGGTTCGGAGGAGTTCGTCGACGCGACCGCGGCCCTCGCGGCCCTTGTACATGTTGTGCACACGGAGTGGCTCGGCCACGATCTCGCGCACCGTCATGCGCGGGTTGAGCGACGCGTACGGATCCTGGAAGACGATCTGCAGCTCGCGGCGCACGTCGCGCATGCGCCGGCGGCTGAAGTTCGTGATGTCCTGGCCGTTGAAGATGATCCTGCCGTCGGTGGGGTGAAGCAGCTTGATCACGGTCCGCCCGAGCGTCGTCTTGCCGCAGCCCGACTCGCCGACGAGCCCGAGCGTTTCGCCCGCGCGGAGCGAGAGGTCGACACCGTCGACGGCATGCACCTGGCCGACGCGCCGCTTGAAGACGCCGGCGGTGATCGGGAAGTGCTTGTACAGCCCCTCGATGCGGAGGATCTCGCGACCCTCCTCGGCGCGCTCGTGGATCAGCTCCTCGACGGGTGCTTCGACGGCCTCGCTCATCACGCCTCGGCCCCAACGGGTTCGACCAGGTGCCCGGTGCGGCCCTCGAGCTCCTCCGCGAAGTGACAGGCGGAGAGGTGCGCGCTATCGCCGATCGGGCGGAGCAGCGGCTCCTCCTCGCGGCAGCGTACGCGGCCCTGCGAGAGGAAACAGCGCGGATGGAACGGACAGCCGGGCGGCCGGCTGATCAGGCTCGGCGGCTGGCCCGGAATCGGCCGCAGCCAGTCGTCGTCGCCGCCGAGGCGCGGCAGGCTGTCCATCAAGCCGACCGTGTACGGATGGCGCGGCGACGCGAAGATCGTGCTCACGTCGCCCAGCTCGACGACCTTGCCCGCGTACATCACGACGACCCGGTCGGCGAGCTCCGCGATCAACCCGAGATCGTGCGTGATCAGGATCGTGGCTGCGTGCGTCTCCTCCTGGGCCTTCTTGAGCACCTCGAGGATCTGCGCCTGGATCGTCACGTCGAGCGCAGTCGTCGGCTCGTCGGCGATCAGGACCGACGGCTCGTTGGCGATCGCCATCGCGATCATCGCGCGCTGGCGCATCCCGCCCGAGAACTCGTGCGGATACTGGTCAACACGCCGCTCCGGGTTCGGAACGCCGACGAGCTTCAGCAGGTCGAGCGCACGCTTCTTGACCGCGGCGTTGTTCTGATCGGGGCGATGTGTCTTGATTGCCTCGCCGATCTGGTAGCCGATCTTCAGCACCGGGTTCAGCGACGTCATCGGATCCTGGAAGACCATCGCCATCTCGTTGCCGCGTACGCGGCGAAGTGCCTTCTTCGACAGCTTGAGCAGGTCTTTGCCCTTGAAGAGCGCCTCGCCGCGCACGATCCGCCCCGGCGGTTGCGGGATCAGGCCCAGGATCGACATCGTGCTGACGCTCTTCCCGGAGCCGGACTCGCCGACGATGCCGAGCGTCTCGCCCGGGAAGAGGTCGTACGAGATGCCGTCGACGGCTTGCACGATGCCGTCCTCGGTGTTGAACTCGACGACGAGATCGCGGATCGAGAGGAGCGGGTCAGGCACGGATGCGGCGCTGGGTGGGATCCAGGGCGTCGCGCAAGCCGTCACCGACGAAGTTGATGCAGAGGACGATGACCACGATGATCACGCCCGGGAAGGTGACGAGCCACCACTTGTCGAGCCCCTGATCCTGGCCCTCGTTGAGGAGCGCGCCCAGGGCCGGCGTCGGCGGCTCGATCCCGAAACCCAGGAACGACAGCACGGCTTCGAGCAGGATCGCGGTGCCGATCGTCAGCGTCGCGGCGACGACGATCGGCCCAACCGTGTTCGGCAGCATGTGGCGGATCATGATGCGCAGGTCGCCGGCGCCCGCGGCGCGGGCAGCCTCGACGTATTCCTTCTCGCGTAGCGACAGAAAGCTTCCGCGCACGATACGCGCGATGCTCGTCCAGATCAGGAACGCGAGGAGTAATGCGAGCTTCAGCGGCGTGCTGTGACCGAGATATTTCGCGGCCACGAGCAGCACGGCTAAGAGCGGTAAGGTCAGGAAGAGGTCGGTGAGCCGCATCAGCAGGTTGTCGATCCAGCCGCCGTAAAACCCCGCGAGCCCGCCGATGATCGTGCCGATCACCGTCGAGAGGACGCCGACCAGCACGCCGACGCGTGCAGACGTCCGGATGCCGTACAGCACGCGGCTGAACGAGTCGCGGCCCGCGCTGTCCGTGCCGAAGATGTGTTTCGCCGACGGCGCCTGGCTTAGCGCTTGGAGGTTGATCTGGCGGTATGTGTACGGCGCGATGAAGTTCGCGAACAGGCCGCAGCCGAAGATGGCCAGCAGGATGATCAGGCTGCCGAGCGCGAGCCGGTGGCGCATGAAGCGGCGCCGGGCGTACGCCCACTGGCTGCGCGCCTGGACCTCGAGGCCGTACTGGTACGTGAGCTCGCTCGGATCCCCCGGCAGCGACGGCTGGACCGAGACGTCGGCGCCGGGGGGTGCGACCGCGAGGGTCGGGTCGTGGACGCTGCGCTCAGTCATACCGGATCCGCGGGTCGAAGACGCCGTACAGGATGTCGGCGATGAGATTGAAGAGGATCACCATCGTCGCCACGACCATCAGCCAGGCCATCACGGGATACGGATCGCTCGCCTCGAGCGCGTTGATGAAGTAGAAGCCCATCCCGTCGAGCGTGAAGATCGTCTCGGTGACAATCGCGCCCGCGAATAGTGCGCCGAAGTCGAGCGCGACGACCGTCACCAGGGGGATCAACGCGTTGCGGAACGCGTGCCGCATGACCACGCGGCGCTCGAGCAGGCCTTTCGCCCGTGCCGTTCGCACGAAGTCGGAGTTGAGCACCTCCAGCATCGACGCGCGCATGTACCGGCTGTAGGTTGCGATGCTGAGCGCGCACAGGGCCAGCACCGGCAGCGCGAGGTGCTGCACGCGGTCGATGAAGAAGTGGAAGCCGTGCCCGGCGTTCACCGGGGACGATAAGCCGGAGGTGTAGAAGATCCTGATGTGCCATTTCAGGAAGACCTGCACCATCAGCACCTGCATCATCAGAGCCAGCCAGAACACTGGCGTGGCGAAGCCGATGAAGCTCAGAGTCGTCGCGGTGTAGTCGAACAGGGAGTACTGGCGTAACGCCGAATAGACCCCGATCGCGATGCCGAAGAGGACGGAGATGATGATCGCGCTCCCGATGAACTGCACCGTGTGCCACATCACCCGCTTGAGCTCCGGCCAGATCTTCTGGTTGCCGAACAGCGTCGTGCCGAACTCCTTCGTGACAGCGTCGCGGACCCAGTAGCCGTAGCGGACGATCACCGGACGGTCGAGCCGTTTCGAGTGCTCGATCGAGTGCAGCTCTTCTCGCGTGATGGCCGGGTTCGTCCTCAGCCGGCCGAGCGGATCGCCGGTGATCGAGACGAACGTAAAGATGAGAAAGCTCGTCGCGACCAGCACGGGGATGCTGTAGAGGACCCGTCGAATGATGTATGTCAGCATCGCCTCACCGCATTATGAACGAGCCCCGCCCCGGGTTTTCCCCGGGACGGGACTCGGTGGTTTCGGTATGCGCTCTAGTTCGCGCCTACCTCCCTAGCCCTTCGACCAGGCCTCGGCATTCCAGCTCGGACCCTGCGAGCTGGCGTTGTCGCCCAAGCCACGGACGTTGCTCTTGTACACGAGGTAGGTCGCTCGCTGGAAGAGCGGGATCATCGGCACGTCGTTCGCCATGATCGCCCCGGCAGCGTTGACCAGCGACAGCCTCTTCGCAGGATTGAGCTCCTTGTCGGACTTGGACAAGTCGCTCGTCACCTTGCGGTTGCAGTACTCCGTGTAGTTCCCCGGAGCGCCGCACGAGAAGATGGCGACCGTGTAGTGCGGGTCGACGACCACCACGTAGGTGAACATCGCCAGGTCGAAGTTGTGGTCGGGCAGGTGGCTCCCGAAGAGGGTGCCGGCCGGCACGAACCCGTTCTTCAACTCGATCCCGGCCTTCGCGGCCTGATCCTGGAAGATCGTGAAGGCCAACGTGCGCAGAGCGTTCCCCGAGGTCGACTCGAAGTTGAACGACATCTTCTGGCCGCTGCACGTGAAGATGCCGTCGCCGCCCTTGGTGCAGTTGTGCGCCTTCATCAGGCTCGCGACCTTGCTCGGGTTGTAGTTCCACTTCCCGAACTGACCCTTGTAACCAGGCTCGTTGGTGAGGCGGACGAGGCTGTTCAGGACCTTGATGTTCGGGTTCAGGGTCCCGTACAGGGCCTTCGCGGCCGCAGCGCGGTTCAGCGCCAGGATCAGCGCCTGCCGCGCCCAGGTCTGCTTCGCGATCGGGTTGCCCTTGGCGCCTTGCTGGATCTCGATGTGCTCCCACTGCAGCCCGAGGTGCGTGACGACCTTCAGCCCCGACTGATTCTTCAGATCGGCCAGCGCCAACTGCGGCTGCGGATAGATCGCGTCGACCTCACCCGAGCGGATCGCCTGGATCTCGCTGTTGGTGTTGGTGACGTAGCGGAAGACGATCGAATTCAGCTTCGCGGCCGGGCCATGCCAACCCTTCGGGTTCTTGGTCAGCGTGATGCCGGCACCGCGATCGAACTTCGTCAGGAGGAACGGACCGTCACCGATCGGGGCATTGCCCTTCTTCGGGTTGCAGATGCAGTCGTTCCAGACCGTCAGCATGTCCGACCCCGCGAGCGCATGCTGCGGGAGGATGTAGCCGAACAGGTCCTTCCAGTCGGCGAAGTTGCGCTTGAAGGTCACCGTCACTGTCTTGCCGGAGCCCTTCACGCTCCTGATGTCTTCCCAACCGAGCGTGGTGATGTGGTCCTTGTACTTCGGGTTCATCACCGTCGACCAGGTGAACTTGAAGTCCTTCCCGGTCACAGCCACGCCGTCATTCCAGTGGGCTTTGCCGCGGATGTAGTACGTGATCCGCTGCGGATTCTGTTTGAGCACGTAGCGGCTGATCAGGTCCGGCTTGTACTGGAAGCCCGGCGTGAACACAAACGCCCCGCGGATGACCGGCGTCTCGAAGACGACGTTCCAGAACTCGCCGCAGTCGACGTCGAGAATCACGTTGAGGCACCAGTCCGGACCGCCGCCCTGCTCCGCCCCGAAGACCAGCGTGCCGGCACTCTTGGCCGCGCTGCTCCCGGATCCGTTGATCCTCGCTGAACCGGTAGCCGCCAGCGCGAGCGCTGCCAGTACCACCCCGGCGAAGAGCCAGAGCTTGCGTCGATGCATCTACTCCCTCCGTTCGTTTATGGGCCTGCGGCCGCAAGCCCACACCCTTCGTCCCGCCCCCTCCTCCGGGGCGAGCCATTTTGACACACAAAGAGACGCTTCCTGCGTCTCTTTGTTAGGGCGACGGCGCTTCGCGCGAAACGCCCATTGGGCAAAGCCCATGGGCTCCTATTTGGCTCTGGCAGGCAACTGTGGGAGGTCCGGCGGTCGCGTTCGCGCTTCGCGCCGGCTTACGCTCCGGCCTTCACGTTTCAGCCGCTTAGAGCGTCGGCGCCCGCGACCACTTCCAGGATCTCCTGGGTGATCTCCGCTTGCCGTGCGCGGTTCATTGCGAGGGTCAGGCTGTCGATCAGTTCGCCGGCGTTCTTGGAGGCGTTGCGCATCGCTGTCATCTGGGCGCCGTGTTTGGAGGCGGCTGATTCGAGTAGGGCTCGGTAGAGCTCGGTTTCGACGTAGACCGGGAGCAGGCGTTCGAGGATTTGCTCCGGCTCGGGCTCGAAGATGAAGTCGCCGCGCAGGGCGTCTTCCTTGCGTTCTTCCTCCTCGGTCTCGAGCAGCGCTTCGGAGAGTGGCAGCAGCTCCTGCTCCGTCACCGTCTGCGTCAGCGCCGACACGAAGCGGTTGTAGATCACCACGACGCGGTCGACCTCTTCGTTCGTGTACAGCTCGATCACGCGGTGCGCGATCGCCTGCGCGTCTGCGTAGCGCGGATCGTCGGTGAAGCCGGTGAAGTCGCCCGCGAGCTCGAAGCGCCGGAAGCGCAGCGAGCTGACCCCACGGCGGCCGACGCCGACCCAGCGCACCTGCTTTCCCTCCCCCTGCAGCCCGCGGCCGGCCGCAAGGGCGCGCCGCAGCACCTGCGAGTTGAACGGGCCCGACAGGCCCCGGTCACCCATCACGGCGACGATCGCCACTGCCTTCACCTCGTCGCGTTGCTGCAGGAGCGGCAAGCCGCGCACGGACGAGCTCGCGCGCGCCGTTCCTGCCATCAGCTCGAGCATGCGGTCCGCATACGGACGCATGTCCTCGATCCGCGCCTGCGCGCGCCGCAGCTTCGACGCGGCGACGAGCTCGAGGGCCCGGGTGATCTTGCGTGTGTTGGCGACCGAGCGGATCCGCCGGCGGATGTCCTGGAGCGACGCCACTTACGAGACCAGCGCGGCTTCCTCTTCGACGTTGAACATCTGCTTGAACTTCTTGATCTCCGCCTCGAGCTTCTCGGACATCTCGTCCGTGAGGTCACCCGTCTCGCGGATCTCCTTCAGGATCGAGCCCTCGGTCCGCACCTGCTCACGCAGCTCGGCCTGGAACCGCGGCACCTGCGCGACCGGGATGTCGTCGAGGAAGCCGTTCACGCCCGCGTACAGCGCAACGACCTGCTCCTCCATCGGCCACGGGTCGTACTGCGGCTGGTTCAGCGTCGCGACCATCCGCTCGCCGCGCGCCAGCGCCTGCTGCGTCGACTGGTCGAGCTCGGAGCCGAACTGCGCGAACGCCTCCAGCTCGCGGTACTGCGACAGGTCGAGCCGCAGGCGTCCGGCGACCCTCTTCATCGCCTTCGTCTGGGCCGAGCTCCCCACCCGCGAGACCGAGATGCCGACGTTCACGGCCGGCCGCACGCCCGAGATAGATCTGGCCGTCGGTGATCGAGATCACGTTCGTCGGGATGTAGGCCGCGACGTCGCCGGCCTGTGTCTCGATGATCGGCAAAGCCGTCAGCGAGCCGCCGCCGTACTCGTCCGAGAGCTTGCACGCGCGCTCGAGCAGCCGTGAGTGCAGATAGAAGACGTCACCCGGGAACGCCTCGCGGCCCGGCGGCCGGCGCAGGAGCAGCGACAGTTGCCGGTACGCGTCCGCGTGCTTCGAGAGGTCGTCGTACATGACGACCGCGTGCTTCTGGTTGTAGAGGAAGTACTCGCCCATCGCGCAGCCGGCGAACGGCGCCATCCACTTGATCGGCGCGGCTTCCTGCGCCGCGGCGGACACGATCGTCGTGTACTCCATCGCACCCTCGTCGCGCAGCCTCTCGTATACCTGTGCGACCGTCGACGCCTTCTGTCCGATCGCGACGTAGATGCAGACGACGTCCGTGTCCTTCTGGTTGAGGATCGTGTCGATCAGGATCGCCGTCTTGCCGGTCTGGCGGTCGCCGATGATGAGCTCGCGCTGGCCGCGCCCCACGTTCGTCATGGAGTCGATCGCCTTGATGCCGGTCTGCAGCGGCTCCTTCACCGGCTGGCGTGCGACCACGCCGGGCGCCTTGAACTCGAGCGGGCGCGTCTCGGAGGTCTCGATCGGCCCGCTGCCGTCGAGTGGATTGCCGAGCGGGTCGACGACGCGGCCGAGGAGCGCCTCGCCGACGGGAACGCTCGCGACCTTGCCGGTGCGCTTCACCGGCTCGCCCTCCTTGACGTGCTGCCACTCGCCGAACAGCGCGGCGCCGACGTCGTCCTCCTCGAGGTTGAACGCAAGCCCGATGACGTTGTGCTCGAACTCGAGCATCTCCTGGGAGACCGCGTTCTCGAGCCCGTACACGCGGGCGATGCCGTCGCCGACCTGGAGGACGGTGCCGACCTCGGCGAGGTCGGTCTCGACGTCGTAGTGCTCGATCCGCTCCTTGAGGATCGAGGTGATCTCTTCAGGACGTAGTTTCACTGCCTATCTCCCTCTGACGAATTCATGACGCAAACCTTCGAGCCGGCCCCGCACGCTCGCGTCGACGCGCACCGAGCCGGCCTACCCGAGGCATCGCTCGCGATGCCGACCATAGAGGCCGTGCCGGCTTCGCCGGCGCGGCCGTTCGGGTTCTTGAAGCGGCACGCCCTTATCTCCCTCTGACGAGTTCATGACGCAAACCTTCGAGCC
>Ga0209577_10006467_pt1 | contig 10840 bp, 10 predicted proteins | sample GraSoiAngelo_109_FD_185874 | JGI IMG/M metagenome (GOLD analysis project Ga0209577, IMG submission 185874) | Grasslands soil microbial communities from the Angelo Coastal Reserve, California, USA - 14_0903_12_20cm (SPAdes) (version 2) | ecosystem: Environmental > Terrestrial > Soil > Grasslands... | reverse complement strand
GCGCGAGCTCGGGATGCTGCGCGCCGTCGGGATGACCCGGCGGCAGGTGCGACGGATGATCCGGCACGAGAGCGTGATTACGGCGCTGATCGGCGCCGCGCTCGGGATCGGCCTCGGGTTCTTCATCGCGTTCCTCGTCACCCAGGCGCTGAAGAAGGACGGGATCGGCTTCGCCGTGCCGACGGTGTCGGTCGTCGTGTTCGTGGTCGCCGCGGTCGTCGCGGGCCTGCTCGCAGCCATCCTGCCTGCGCGGCGCGCGGCGCGGCTGAACGTGCTCGAGGCGCTCCAGTACGAGTAGCGTTCGCGCGGTGCGCGGAGGCCCGCTCGACCTCACCCGGCTCGCGCTCGAAGCAGCCTTCCTCCTGCTCGTCGCGACCGGCGCGGGCTTCGCCGGGCTCGACGCCGGCTGGATCCTGCTCGCCGTCGCCGGCGCCTGGACGCTCGTCGCGCTCGTCGAGTGGGAGCTGCATCGCCGCCGTCCGGCGCGCCCGCCCGCGCCGCCTTGGCGCTGACGGCGGCCCTGTCCCTTCGGAGCGCGGCCGCGGTTCGTTCGGTGGCAGCCACCGTCACGGAAGAGCGGCGCGAATGTGCCGCGAGCGTGACGGCTGCCGAATGCGGCCGCCCGCGTTAGCGGGTGCGGGAGCTTCGACACGGCCTGAACGGCCGCGGCCGGTCGAGCCGTGTCGCGGTGGCAGCCACCGTGCCGGAAGCGTCACGCGAAGGTGACGCGAGACGGGCGGATCGCGGTGCGCGGAGCCGGCAGGCGAGGCTACGCCGCCGGCCCGAAGGGCCGGGGGTCGCGGGTGCACGCGTACGTGGCCCAGTAGAGCTTGGTCGGCTTCCCGTCCTCGCCGCGGACGATCTCGAGCCACTCGCCGCGCTCGCGGCCGGAGACGGTGCGGAAGCGGTCGCCGTCGACGCGCTCGAAGACCGCCGGCCTCCGCCATTCGGGCCCCCCGGCACCGCGTGCCTCCAACCGGCCGTCGCGCCAGGTGAAGACGAACTCGGTGCCCTCCGACCACCAGCGCCCGAGGACGCCCGCGAGATCGGGCGGAGCGGGCTCGCCCGGCCGCCACGGCTCGACCTCCTCGTCGGCGTCGAGAACCACGCCGGCGAGCTCGCCGGCAACGGCGATCGGGTCGAAGCCCGCCGTCGTGTTCGCGAGCACGACGGCGCCGACGCCGGTCTCCTGCTCGACCAGGAGGGACGACACCGCTCCCATCGCGCCGCCCTCGTGCCCGACGAAGACCCGGTCGCCGATGCGGTTGAGGATGAGGCCGAGGCCCCAGCCGCGCGACCAGCGCTGCGGCTCGGCCATGACCCTGAGCCGCCGCATCTCGGCCAGCGTCTCCGGCGCCAGCACCTCCGGATCCGGCTCGTGCAGGAAGGCGCCCCAGCGCGCGAGATCGCCGGTCGTGCTCCAAAGTCCGCCCGCGGCGGCGATCCCGGGCCGGTCGAGCTCGGCGGGCTCGTCGAAGACGGAGTCGGCGAACGGATGCGTGAGGTACCCGCGCGCGGACGGCTCGGCCGGCGCCCACGTCGTCTCCGCCAGGCCGAGCGGGCGCAGGATGCGGTCGTCGACGTAGCGCTCGATCGGCGTGCCCGACAGCCGGGCCACGACCTCGCCGAGGAGCACGAAGCCGAGGTTCGAGTAGTGCCACTCGCCGCCGCCCTCGAGCACGAGCTCGACCTCGCCGAGCGAGCCGAGGATCTCCTCGAGGCTCGGGAACTCGAGGGTCTCCCAGCCGCTCCCGGGAACCTCGCGCTGGAGCCCGGACGCGTGCGACAGGAGCGTCGCGATCGTCGGCCCCGCCGGCGCCTCGGGAACGTGCCGCCGGACCGGATCGTCGAGCGCCAGCGCACCCGCGTCGCGAAGCTGCATGACCGCGACGGCGACGAACGACTTCGTGATCGACGCGATCGGGTAGCGCGTGTCCGGCGTCGCCTCCCGCCGCGCCTCCACGTCCGCCCAGCCGACCGCGCCGCGCCACAGAAGCTCGCGCCCGCGGAAGACGGCCGCGCTGACGCTGGGAGCCCGCTGCTTCGCCTGCGCGCGGCGCAGGATCGCCGAGAGCTTAGACGCGGGCAAGAACCCCGAGGGCGCGCGGGATCGCCTCGCTCGCCGCGTCGACGTCGGCATCGGACACGTCGAGGTGCGTCACGGCACGGACGATCGTCGGGTGCACCGTCGTCGAGAGCAGGACGCCGCCCTCGTCGCGCAAGCGGTCGAGCGCCTCGTTACGCGGAATGCCGAGCGGGCCCACGTCGAGCTGGACGAAGTTCGTCTCCACCTGCTCGAGGTCGACCGGAAGACCCGCCGCCGCGAGGCTCTCCGTGAGCCGTCGCGCGCGCGCGTGATCCTCGGCAAGCCGCTCGACGTGGTGGTCGAGCGCGTAGACGCCGGCCGCCGCGACGATCCCGGCCTGTCGCATCGCGCCGCCGAAGAGGTGCTTGCCGCGCCGCGCCTTCAGCATCAGCTCCTCGGACCCGGCCAGGAGCGCGCCGAGCGGGCAGCCGAGCCCCTTCGAGAGGCAGAGCGTGACCGTGTCGAAGTGCCGGCCGATCTCGGCGGCGGGAGTCGCGCTCGCGACGGCCGCGTTCATGAGCCGGGCGCCGTCGAGGTGGATGCGCATGTCGAGCTCGCGGCACGTCGCGACCATCGCCTCGATCTCGCGCAGCGGCCAGATCCGCCCGCCGGAGCTGTTGTTCGTGTTCTCGACGACGACGAGCCGCGTCGGCGAGACGTGCATGCTCGTCCGGTCGCGGTAGGCGGCGCGCACCTGCTCGGGCGCGAACCGGCCCGCCACGCCGCGCAGGCCGCGGGTGACGAGGCCCGAGTGCACCGCCGGCCCGCCGAGCTCGGAGAGGAGGACGTGCGAGTTCTCCTCGGCGAGGAGCTCGTCGCCGGGCTCGGCGAGGATGCGGAGCGCGATCTGGTTCGCCATCGTCGCCGTCGGCAGGTAGACCGCGGCCTCCTGGCCGAGGAGCTCGGCGCCGCGGCGCTCGAGCTCGTTGACGGTCGGGTCCTCGCGCTTCTGCTCGTCGCCGACGACCGCGCGCGCGATCGCCTCGCGCATCGCCTGGGTGGGCCGCGTGGCCGTGTCCGAGCGGAGATCGATCATCGGCTATCGGAGCCGTACGGTACCGATCCCCCATGCGGACGCTTGGCCGAAAGGGCAGCGGCCGGATGACTCATGGCCTATTGACCTGCGGAAGGCAAACGTAGTACACCTGAGAGGCCGTCAACCCAAGGAGGGGTTCATGAAGGTGGCTCACACGTCTCGGATGAGGCGTTTTTCGCTTGCGCTAGCCCTCGCGGCCATGGCAGCGCTCACACTCACGCTCATCGCTTCGGCGAACGTCGCCGTGACGATCATCGCCACGGATCCGTTCACGAACTCGACGAGCCAGCACAAGACGATCGTCGAGCCGGACACGTACTCGTTCGGCAACACGATCGTCGCTGCGGCGCAATGGGGACGCTTCAACGACGGAGGAGCCTCTGACATCGGGGTCTCGGTCTCCAGCAACAACGGCACGTCGTGGACGTCACAGGCACTGCCGGGGATCACCGTGTACACGGCGCCCCCGGGCCCGTACGCTCGGGTGAGTGACCCGTCGGTGGCGTTCGACGCGCGGCACAACGTCTGGATGGTCTCGTCGCTTGCGCTGAATGCGAGCGTCAGCGGCGCGGCGGTCATCAACAGCCGCTCGACGAACGGCGGCGCAACATGGTTCAACCCGGTCACGATCCACGCCGCCGGTTCAGGGGAGGACCTCGACAAGAACTGGACGGTCTGCGACAACACGCCGTCTAGCCCCTGGTACGGCTCGTGTTACACCGAGTGGGACGACTTCGGCCACGGCAACCGGTTCCACATGGCGTACTCGCGTGACGGCGGGGCCACGTGGACGGTGTCGAGGACGCCGAACGTCGGCGTTATCGGCGGCCAGCCGGTGACGCTCCCGAACGGGAACGTCGTGGTCCCGATCGACAACGCGTCCGAGACCGCCCTCGGCTACAGCAACTCGACGAACGGCGGGGTCAGCTTCGGCCAGGCGTTCACGATCACGTCGATCTCGTCGTTCAACGATCCGGGCAACATCCGGAGTGGCCCGCTTCCCTCGGCCGAGATCTCCGGCGACGGCAAGATCTACGTCGTCTGGGAGGACTGCCGCTTCCGGTCCGGGTGCTACACGAACGACCTCGTGTACACCACCTCGACGAACGGCACGACGTGGACGGCGGTTCAGCGCATCCCGATCGATGCGACGAACAGCACCGTCGACCACTTCATCCCGGGCGTCGCGGTCGATCGCACGACGTCGGGAGCGTCGATCAAGGTCGGCGTGACGTACTACTACTACCCGAACGTCAACTGCACCGAGGCGACGTGCCAGCTCGACGTCGGCTTCATCTCGTCCTCGAACGGCGGATCGACGTGGGGAGCTGCCACGATGCTCCGCGGGCCGATGACGATGGACTGGCTCCCGAACACGACGCAGGGCCGGATGGTCGGCGACTACATCTCGACGTCGTACGACGCAAACCACCTGGCGCACGGCGTGTTCGCCGAGGCGTACGCGCCACCGACGGGCGACTGCGTCACCTCGACGCCGAACTGCAACCAGCCGCTCGAGACTCCGACGACCGGGCTCGCAGCTGCTGCCGGCACGGTCTCCGCGAACGACCCTGTGGTCTTCAGCGGATCGAGTCAGCCCGGCAAGTCGGCGTTCAACAAGCACCAGCGCTAAGGAGTCCTTTCCGAACGGACAGCGAGAGGCCGGCGCGAGCCGGCCTCTCGCGTTTGAGAGACGAGGAGCACCGATGAAGCCCAGAAGACTCACCCTCGCGCTCGCGGCCACGGCGGCGCTGCTCGTGTCGACCGGCGCCTCCGCGAACGGGAGCAAGCTGATCCTCACCGACCCCTTCACCCAGGGCGGCCAGCACAAGACGGTCGTCGAGCCCGACACCCTCTCCGCCGGCTCGACGATCGTGGCCGTCGCCAAGCTCGGTGCCTTCACCGACGGCGGCGCGACCGACAACGGCTTCGCGACGTCGACGGACAACGGCGCGTCGTGGACGAACGGCGTCCTGCCCGGGATCACGAAGTACACCAACCCCCCGGGACCGTACGACCGCGCCAGCGATCCGTCGGTCGCCTTCGACGCGCGCCACAACGTGTGGATCGCGTCCTCGCTTGCGCTGAAGGTTCCGGGCCCGACCTCCGCCGCCGTCCTCGCGAGCCGCTCGACGAACGGCGGCCTCACCTGGGCGAATCCCGTCACGATCGCGGCCGCCGGCTCGAACCAGGACTTCGACAAGCCCTGGATCGTGTGCGACAACACCTCCACGAGCCCGTTCTACGGCTCGTGCTACTCGCAGTTCGACGACTTCGGCCACTCGAGCCGGCTGAAGATCTCCACCTCCACCGACGGTGGGTCGACGTGGGTCGCGAGGACGACGCCGAACCTCTCCGTGCTCGGCGGCCAGCCGCTCGTCCAACCGAGCGGAAAGGTGATCATCCCGATCGACAACGCGACCGAGACGGTGCTCGGCGCGCTCACGTCCACGAACGGCGGTGGGACGTGGACCTTCGTCACGATCACGTCGATCACCGCCGCGACGGATCCGGGCACCATCCGCAGCGGTCCGCTTCCCTCGGCGGAGATCGACGGCGCCGGCCGCGTCTTCGTCACCTGGGAGGACTGCCGGTTCCGCAGCGCGTGCTCGACGAACGACCTCGTCTACGTCACGTCGAGCGACGGGGTCAACTGGTCGGCCGTCCAGCGCATCCCGATCGACCCGGTCACCAGCACCGTCGACCACCTCCTCCCGGGGATCGGCGTCGACAAGGCGACCTCCGGGGCGACGGCCCACGTCTCGGTGACGTACTACTACTTCCCGAACGTGAGCTGCACGGTGTCGACGTGCCAGCTCGACGCCGGGTCGATCTCGTCCTCGAACGGCGGCGCGACGTGGAGCGCTCCGGTGCAGTTCGCGGGGCCCATGTCGCTCGAATGGCTCCCGTCGACGACGCAGGGCCGCATGCTGGGCGACTACATCTCGACGTCCTTCGCCGGGAACGGCACCTCCCACGGCGCCGTGATCGTCGCGAAGCCGCCGCCGTTGCCCGGCACGTTCGACGTCGCCCTCTACGACCCCCCGATCCGCTTCAGATGACAGTCACACGAAAAGGAGGAGCTATGCACGGTAGGCGAGCCGCCCTCGCCCTCGGATTGGCCGCGACCGTCGCGCTCGTGCTGAGCCTCGCGGCGAGCGCGACCATCCCGGTCCTGAAGATCGCGACTGACCCGTTCACCAACTCGACGAGCCAGCACAAGACGGTCGTCGAGCCGGACTCGTTCTTCTTCGGCTCGACCGGCGTCGCCGCAGCGCAGGCGGGACGCTTCACCGACGGCGGATCCTCCGGAATCGTCTTCGCGAGGTCGATCGACAACGGCGTCTCCTACACGAGCGGGACGCTCCCTGGAATCACCGTCTTCCAGAACCCGCCGGGGCCGTTCGCTCGCGTCAGCGATCCGTCGGTCGCCCACGACCGGGCGCACGGCGTCTGGATGGTCTCGTCGCTCGCGCTCGACGCGAGCATCACCGGCACGGCCGTGATCGTGAACCGCTCGACGAACGGCGGCGCGACCTGGGGCAACCCGGTGACCGTCCGCGCCGCCGGAGCAGGCGAGGACTTCGACAAGAACTGGACCGTCTGCGACAACACGACGACGAGCCCGTTCTTCGGCTCGTGCTACACGGTGTGGGACGACTTCGGCCACGGCAACAATCTGAAGATCGCCTTCTCACGTGACGGCGGTCTCACCTGGACGCTCTCGACGACGCCGAACGTCGGCGTGATCGGCGGCCAGCCGGTCGTGCAGCCGAACGGGCAGGTCGTGGTCCCGCTCGACAACGCGTCCGAGACCGCGCTCGGGTTCACGAACTCCACGAACGGCGGAGTCACCTTCGGCCAGGCGTTCACGATCACCTCGATCTCCGCGAAGGCCGACCCTGGCGGCATCCGCAGCGGCCCCCTGCCCTCGGCCGAGCTGGCCGGCGACGGCAAGATCTTCGTCGTCTGGGAGGACTGCCGCTTCCGCAGCGGGTGCTCGACGAACGACCTCGTCTTCGTGACCTCGACGAACGGCACGACGTGGTCGGCCGTCCAGCGCATCCCGATCGACCCGACGAACAGCGTGGCCGATCACTTCATCCCGGGCGTCGGGGTCGACCGGAACACGTCGGGCTCCACCACGAAGGTCGGAGTTACCTACTACTTCTACCCGAACGTCAACTGCACCTTCACGACGTGCCAGCTGCACGTCGGGTTCATCTCGTCCTCGGACGCCGGCGTGACCTGGCATCCGTTCGTCGACGTCGCCGGGCCGATGGCGTTGAGCTCGCTTCCGAACACGACGCAGGGGCGGATGGTCGGCGACTACATCTCGACCTCGTTCAACGGCAGCTCCCAGGCGCGCGGCTACTTCGTCATCGCCAACCCGCCCACGGCCGGCGGAACCGACTGCGCGACGGCGACGCCGAACTGCGACGTGTCGCTCAACACGTTCGTCTCGGGTCAGTCGTCGGCCGCAGCCGGCACCGCGACGGCGAACGACCCCGTGGAGTACACGGCCAAGCCGCAGCCCGGCAGGTCGGCGTTCAAGCATCGCCACTAGGTCAAACGCGCGGGAGGCCGGGCTCGCTCGGCCTCCCGCTACCCTCGCGGCGATGGCGAGCGATGATCCGTACGTCCTGCCCGGCGGCCTGCCCGTCCCCGAGGACGAGGGCGCCGCGGATCATCTGCCCGGGCTCGGGCTCCCGGACCTGACGCTCCCGTCGTCCAGCGGCCCGGTGAACCTCGCCGAGCTCGCCCACGAGCGGCTCGTGCTCTACCTCTACCCGCGGACCGGCAAGCCGGGCCGGCCGATGCTCCCGGGCTGGGACGACATCCCCGGCGCGCGCGGCTGCACACCGCAGTCGTGCGGCTTCCGCGACCACGCGGCCGAGCTCGCCGCCTTCGGCGCCCGCGTCGCCGGCGTCTCGGCGCAGAGCCTCGCCGACCAGCGCGAGTTCGCGGAGCGGAACCGGATGCCGTTCCCGGTCGTCGCCGACGAGCGCCTCGAGCTCGCCCGCGCGCTCGACCTGCCGACGTTCGAGGTCGAAGGGCTGACGCTCTACAAGCGGCTCGCGCTCGTGGCCGAGAGCGGCCGGATCGTCAAGGTCTTCTACCCGGTGTTCCCGCCCGACCGGAACGCGGAGGAGGTCGTCGCGTGGCTCGAGCGCTCGCGCTCGGGGCGCTGATCGCGCTCGCCGCGCCCGGAGCGACGACCGCCCGTCACGCCGCGGTCAGTCTCAGCGCGAGGGCGCTCGCGCCTACGCCGGATCCAGAGGACACGTTCAACCCCCTCGGCCGTCGTGGTTGGGACGTCCCGATCTCGCTCGAGGCCTCCGCCGATCCCTCGTGCGACAGCCTTGTCCTCCGGTATGCCTACCGTGTCTCCTTTGACCGGCGGCTCGTCGAAACGTACTCCGGCAGCTACGACGTCCCCGGCCCCCACTTCTCCGACCAGGTCTCCGTTCGAGACGCAGGGTCGAAGATCAGGTACACGGCAGTCGCCGTCTGCGCGGCGACGGGCGAGTCGTCGCCGACCGCCTCCGTTGCCGCGTCGGTGCCGCCACACACGTGCGACGACGGCCCGATCCGCGTGGCGGCGCTGCGTGGACGCGCCTGGCGCGAGGATCTCGACGTCATGAACAAGCTGCGCCCTCTCCGGCGCGGCGACTTCGTCGTCGATGCCTACGCGCTGAAGGTCGGGGCGCGCTCGCGCCTCGTGCTCGCCGCTCCTGAGTGCGACCGGCTCCTCTACCGGATCGACGGCCCCGCCCCGGCCGCCACCGGGAGCTATCACCGCCGCGGGCGCGGCGACTCGTTCGCGATCGACGGGGGCTCGGTCCACGCGCGCGGCGACCGGCACGCGGGCGGGATCGACGTGCGGGGCGCCTGGGTCGAGCCGCTCGGCGAGCGGCCGTCGACGTACGACCTCCGGCCGGCGCGCCGCAGCGTGCGCGTTCGCGTGCTGCGCGGCTCCGTGCGCATCAGGAACGTGCGGCCGCGCATCGTCGTCCTCGCCGGCGAGGAAGCGCTCGTCCGGTGTGGGAAGCGCCGGCCGTGCGTGGCTACCGTGTCCCGGTGAACCTCGACCTCCTCGAGACGACGCTGGTCGACCGCGGCGAGCGACCCTTCCGTGCGCGGCAGGTGTGGGAATGGGTCGCCCGCGGCGCGCGCGACTACGAGTCGATGACGAACCTCCCGGTGCGGCTGCGGCGGGCGCTCGCCGTCGAGGTGCCGTTCTCGACGCTCGAGCTCGCCCACGAGGCCGAGTCGCGCGACGGCACGGTCAAGGCGCTCTTCCGGACGCACGACGGCCATCCCGTCGAGGCGGTGCTGATGCGCTACCGGGACGGGCGCCGTTCGATCTGCCTGTCGTCGCAGTCCGGCTGCCCGCTCACGTGCACGTTCTGCGCGACGGGCCAGATGCGCTTCCGCCGGAACCTGACCGCCTCGGAGATCCTCGACCAGGCGCTCCACTTCCGCCGGTTGGACGACGTCAACCACGCGGTCTTCATGGGCATGGGCGAGCCGATGCTGAACCTCGACGAGGTGCTCGCGGCCGCCCGCCGCCTCCCGGATCTCGGCATCACCCATCGGCGGACGACCGTCTCGACCGTCGGCTGGCTCCCGGGGATGCGCCGCTTCGTCGACGAGGTCGAGGAGCCCGTGCGGCTCGCGCTCTCGCTCCACGCGCCGACCGACGAGCTGCGTAGCGAGCTGATGCCCGTGAACGCGCGCTACCCCCTCGCCGAGCTCGTGCACCAGTGCACGAAGTACTTCGCCCTGCGCCGCCGCAAGGTGTTCGTCGAGTACGTGATGCTGGCGGGCGTGAACGACCACTACGAGCAGGCGCAGGAGCTCGCGAGGCTGCTGAATCCGCGCTTCTTCAAGGTCAACCTGATCCCGTACAACCCGACGGGCAGGTTCGAGGGTTCGTCGCGGAAGGCGATCGCCGCCTTCCGGCGCGCCCTCCAGGAGCACGGTCTCCCGGCGACCGTGCGCCTGACGCGCGGCCGGGACATCGAGGCCGCCTGCGGGCAGCTCGCCGCCGCGCGCGCGTGACGCTCTTCGCCTTCTACGGCACGTTCACGAGCACTCAGCCCGGGCACGGGAACCTCGCCGGAGCGCGCTTCGTCGAGCGGACGCGGACAGCGCCGCGGTATCGCCTCTTCCTCGTGGACGGTCGCTGGCCCGCGCTCGTGCCGCACGACGACGGCGCCGCGATCGAGTGCGAGCTCTACGAGTGCTCGGAGAAGCTGCTCGAGCGCCTCGCGCGGGTCGAACCGCCGGGCTGGAGCCGCGGCCCGGTCGAGCTCGAGGACGGGCCCACGGTGGAGGCGTTCGTCGGCGACGCTCAGCTCAACGCGCGCGGTATCGACGTCTCCGAGCACGGCGGCTGGGCCGCGTTCGTCAGCTCGAGAGCACGGCCGCGAGCTCGCGGACCGACGTCTCCGTGATCGGCGAGGCGACGAGGATCGCCTCGTCCGCGCCGGCCTCCTCGAGCTCCCGCAGGTGATCGGCGAGCCGCTCCGCCTCGACCGGCGGCGAAGTCTCAGGCCGCTCGTCGTTCCCGCCGGCTGAGACGAGTACGCAAGCGCTCCGCTCGAGCGTCGCGGGGTCACGCCCTGCGCGCTCCGCCGCTTCGCTCACCTGCGCGTTGTGTAGCGAGAAGCCTTCGGGCGTGTTCCGGTAGTGCGTGTGCCAGGTGTTCCACG
>Ga0209577_10006466_pt1 | contig 10840 bp, 12 predicted proteins | sample GraSoiAngelo_109_FD_185874 | JGI IMG/M metagenome (GOLD analysis project Ga0209577, IMG submission 185874) | Grasslands soil microbial communities from the Angelo Coastal Reserve, California, USA - 14_0903_12_20cm (SPAdes) (version 2) | ecosystem: Environmental > Terrestrial > Soil > Grasslands... | reverse complement strand
CATTCGACAATGTTTCCGCCCTACTTTGTCGCCGGCGCAATTTACTCCGGCTTCGCAATGGTGCTGACCATCGTGATTCCCGTGCGAAAAATTTACCGGCTCGAGAATCTGATCACGCTGCGCCATTTCAACAACATGGCGAACGTGATGCTCGTGACCGGATTGATCGTCGCCTACGGCTATTTCATCGAGGCGTTCATGTCCTGGTATAGCGGGGACATTTTCGATCAATACATGATGACTAATCGCGCCTTTGGTCCGTACGGCTGGATTTTTTGGGCACTGATGTTTTTCAACGTGTTGGTGCCGCAAGCGCTTTGGTCCGCGCGCATCCGGCGAAATCTGGTCGCACTTTTTTTAGTCGCGTTGGCGATCAATCTCGGGATGTGGATTGAGAGATTCGTCATTATCGTTTCGAGTTTGCATCGTGATTTCGTGCCGTCGTCGTGGGGAATGTTTTTTCCGACGGTTTGGGATTGGGCGACTCTCTTTGGCAGCATCGGATTGTTTCTGACCCTGTTGTTTTTGTTCGTTCGATTCCTCCCGATGATCGCGATCTCGGAATCACGCGAGCTGGTGGCAGAACCGCAAAAGGCGACGACCGCATGAGCGACAAAAATCTTTTTGGCCTGGCTGCGGAATTCCAAACGCATGATGAACTCTTTCGCGCGGCGGAGAAGGCTTTCGCAGAAGGCTACCGCAAGATGGACGGTTTCGCGCCCTTTCCCATCGAGGGCTTGGCCGATGCGCTCGGGAAAAAGAATCGTATTCCGCTGCTGGTTTTGCTCGGCGGAATCATTGGCGGCGCCGGCGCCTATTACATGCAGTGGTACGCAAACATGGTCAGCTACCCTATTAACATCGGGGGACGGCCGATGCATAGCTGGCCTTCATTTATCCCGATCACGTTTGAACTGACTGTGCTCTGCGCGGGATTGACCGCATTCTTCGGAGCCCTCGCTAGCAGTGGATTGCCGCGACCGTATCATCCGATGTTCAACCTGCCGGACTTTGAGCGCGCATCACAGGACCGATTCTTTTTGTGCATTGAGACGCGCGATCCTGCGTTCGATCCGGCAAGGACGCGCGAATTCTTGGAGAGCCTACAGCCATTGCGGGTAGCGGAGGTCCCGAAATGAACGCGTCTTTCTATCTGTCGATCTTTTGCGTAGTAGGACTCGTCGCCTGTCGCCGCGATATGATGAATCAACCGCGGGCGAAAACTTTTTCAGAAAGCGAGTTCTTCAAGGATGGAACGAATGCCCGTTCGCTGCCGCGGCACACCGTCGCACGAGAAAACGCTCTCGAAGGCGAGGCTTTCTCCACTGGCTTAAGGAATGGCGTTTATGTGACGCAATTGCCACTGAAACTCACGCCTGAATTGCTCGTGCGCGGTCGCGAACGATTCGATGCCTTTTGCTCGGAATGTCATGGCCGACTAGGAGATGGTCAGGGGGTGGTGGTGCAGCGTGGTTTTCCGTTACCGCCATCCTATCATCTCGAGCGACTGCGCAATGCGCCGCTCGGTCATTTTTTTGACGTGATGACCAATGGCTACGGCGCGATGGCGTCGTACGCCACACAGGTTGAGCCGCGCGATCGCTGGGCGATCGCCGCATACATTCGCGCATTGCAATTAAGTCAGAATTCCAAGCCCGCCGATTTGCCGGCTGACGCGCGAAACAAATTGGAAGCTGCGCCGAAATAAAGATGCCGCTCTCCCCACTATCACGATGGTCCTTTGCAATTGGAATCGCGGGCCTGATTGCGTGCGCAGCAGGGTGGGCGATTGAGCCACGCGATTTTTTTCTTTCTTATCTTTTTGGAGTCTTGTTTTGGCTCGGCATTGCATTGGGATGTTCCGGGTTTTTGATGATCCATCATCTAACCGGCGGAAAATGGGGCCACCCAATCCGCCGATTCTTTGAAGCAGCTATCGGCACACTGCCGATTCTCGCTCTTTTGTTCGCGCCCATCCTTCTTGGTTTATCGCAGCTTTATCCGTGGACGAATGGAGCGAGCATCTCTGCCGACAAGGTCTTGCAGCACAAGCACGCTTACATCAACGAGCCGGCGTTTGTCATTCGCACGGTAGTCGTCTTTGCAATCTGGATTCTGATTGCACGATTGCTGGTGAAATGGTCGGCCGAACAGGACACGACGTATTCGGTCGAGCCGACGATAAAACTGCGCCAACTGAGCGGGCCGGGTCTGGTCATTTATCCACTTACCGTCACCTTTGCATACGTTGATTGGGTGATGTCGATGGAAGCGGATTGGTATTCGACGATTTTTCCATTGTTGATTTGCATCGGCCAAATGCTGAGCGCGTTGGCGTTCGTCATCATTTTGATCGGATTGTTCGGCCTCTTCTCCCTTGGGGAGAAGGCGGGGAGGATGAGGGCTAACGGGCTGCGATCACTTTTAGGAACGGAAATTTTCCATCACTTGGGAAATCTGCTCCTCACGTTCACCATGCTTTGGGCTTATCTCGCTTATGCGCAGCTCATCGTGGTTTGGTCGGGCGATCTGCCTCACGAAATCGACTGGTATCTGCACCGCATCGCCGGCGGCTGGCGCTGGATTGCGTTGGCGCTGCTCATTTTCCATTTCTTCGGCCCCTTTTTCCTTTTGCTTTTCCGTCAGACGAAACGGAACCCACAGATCCTCGTCCTTCTCGCAGCCGTCGTCTTCGTGGCACACATTATCGATATTTGGTGGCTCGTCGCCCCGTCATTATATCCGCGGGGTTTCCATTTCAGTTGGGTCGCTCCGGTCGCGTTCATTGGGGTCGGCGGAATTTGGTTAAACGCTTTCTTGAGAAGAGTTCAGGCGACGCCGCTTGTGCCGATGAACGATCCGCGCTTGGCCGTGGCCGTGCCAACATGAGTACGCAATCGCATAACCACGAGAAAAAAGATGTCGATGTTGCTTCGATGTTCTTAGTGGCATTGATTTTGTTTTTATCGGGCGCGCTGATTTCTCTCGCGATGGCGGGCCTGATGCGGTTTCTCACCTTAAAACAACAGAGGCGGGAGGCGGCGGTGCCGGCGCCGGTCGAGAGTGTGACTCCTTTTCCGCAACCGCGTTTGCAAGTGCAGCCGGGAACCGATTTGCAAGAACTGCGAGCAGCGGAGGATGAACGATTGAATTCGTACGGCTGGATTAATCGCCGCACAGGAATCGCTCACATCCCGATTGATCGTGCGATGCAAATGACTCTCGAGCGCGGTTTGCCCGATGTCGGCGGAAACCAAACGCCATTGCAACTCATGCAAGCGCGGCCGCAGCAGAATGAAATGCCGAAGCCAGGCGGAGATGAATGAAACTGCGACTCGTGCTTACGATCATGCTGGCGCTCGTTCGGCAAACGCCTGGGCTAACCCCGGCTGAACTCCAACAGATTGGCTTTGAGCAAAAGATTGGGCAGCAAATCTCGCGCGATCTGGTTTTTCGCGACGCTGACGGAACCAAGTTTGAGCTTGGCGCGCATTTTGGAAAAAAACCGACGTTGCTGCTACTCGGTTATTACCATTGCCCGATGCTTTGCACTCTCATCAACAGTGGATTGATCCAGGCGCTGCAAGAATTGCGACCAACCGCTGGAAAAGACTTTGATATTATCGACCTTAGCATTGACGCACGCGAAACTCCGGCACTGGCAGTAAAGAAGAAGGCTGAATACATCAAGCTTTACGGGCGACGCGAGGCAGAGAATGGCTGGCATTTTTTGACTGGCGATGAAGGTACGATCACCGAAATCACGCGCGAAGCCGGATTTCATTTTGCCTACGATCCGCGGTCGAATGAGTACGCCCATCCCAGCGGCGTGATTGTGCTCACACCGCAGGGAAAAATCTCACGCTACTTTCTCGGAGTAAACTTCGATGCCCGCGAAATCGCTCAGGCGATCACCGCGGCTCGAAACGAGGAAAACGGCTCGATTGTTCAGCGGCTGGCGCTGATTTGCTATCACTACAATCCGATTACCGGCAAATATGGCGCTCCCATCATATCGATCTTGCGTTTAGGCGGCATCGCCACCGTGCTCGCGATTGGGTTGTCCATCTTTCTCTTGGCACGAAAGGGATCACACCCGCAAACGTGAAACTGAGTTGCAATGGAAAAGTTTCATCTTTTTCCGCCAGAAGCTTCCAGCACTGCGCAGCAAGTGGATTGGATTTACTTCGCGCTGACGGCACTGACGTTTCTAATTTGCGCGATCGTTTTTCTGCCGATCATTTTTTTCGCGATAAAATATCGGACTGGCTCGACCGCTGATCGCTCTAATCCGCGAGTGGAATCAATCCTGATCGAGAGCGGATGGACGATTGTTCCGCTCGTAATCTTTATCGGCCTCTTCGGTTGGGGCGCGATCGTTTATTTCCATATCGAGCGGCCGCCGCGCGACGCCTTGCAGGTACAAGTGGTCGGCAAACAATGGATGTGGAAACTGCAACACGCTGAAGGCAAAAGCGAGATCAACGAATTGCATCTGCCAGTCGGCCGTGCAGTGACCCTGACCATGACCTCGCAGGATGTGATCCACAGCTTCTTCGTCCCGGCCTTTCGTGTAAAGCAGGATGTGGTTCCTGGGAGATACACCAGCGAGTGGTTCAAACCGAGCAAGCCCGGCGAATATCATATCTTTTGTGCGCAGTATTGCGGGACGCACCATTCCGGGATGATCGGGCGCGTTTTGGTAATGGAGCCAATTGATTACGAACACTGGTTGAGCACTGGGCAATCGACCGAAAGCATTGTGCTGGCCGGCGAGCGACTATTCCGCGAGCGCGGCTGCAGCGGTTGTCACAGCCTGAATTCGAAATTCCATGCGCCATTGTTGGACGGAGTTTTTGGAAAACCGGCGCTACTGGAAGGCGGCAATATCGTTACGGCCGACGAAAGATACATGCGCGACTCGATTTTGCTTCCCGGCAAGGAGATCGCCAGGGGTTATCAAAATATCATGCCAAGCTACACTGGCCAGCTCAGCGAAGAAGAAATCATGCAGCTCATCGCCTACCTCAAATCGATCGGGAATCAGAATCCGCCTGGCGAATCGAAATGAAAAGCGCGACGGAGGTCGACCTTCAAACCGAAGGTCAAATGGCGCGCACGCATTATCTCAATGTCGATCTTGGCGTGAAATCGTGGCTGCTCACAACCGATCACAAACGCATCGGGATTCTCTATCTCTGCACCATTTTAATTTTCTTTGTCATCGCGAGTGTGGCGGCGGCGCTGATGAGGCTCGAGCTGCTCACGCCGCAGGGAGATCTCGTTACCTCGGAGACCTACAACAAGCTCTTCACCGTCCACGGCGTCTTGATGGTTTGGTTTTTCCTGATTCCTTCGATCCCGGCTGTTCTCGGAAATTTTGTCCTGCCGATGATGATCGGTGCGCGCGACGTCGCGTTTCCCAAACTCAATTTGTTCAGTTGGTATTTGTTCGTTGCGGGTGGCGCGCTGGCACTTTGGTCACTCATTCGCGGCGGCGTTGACACCGGATGGACCTTTTACACGCCTTACAGCACCACTTACGCGAACTCGCATGTGATCTCGATGGCGGCGGGCGTTTTCGTTGCCGGATTTTCTTCCATCATCACCGGCATGAACTTCATGACCACGACGCACCAGATGCGCGCGCCGGGCCTGACCTGGTTTCGTTTGCCGTTGTTTGTTTGGTCACTTTATGCCACCAGCTTGATTCTCGTCCTCGCCACACCGGTGCTCGCGATCACACTCGCGCTCATGTCGGTGGAACGTTTTTGGGGTGTCGGAATTTTCGATCCGAAACTGGGTGGCGATCCCGTCCTGTTCCAGCATCTCTTTTGGTTTTATTCGCACCCGGCCGTTTACATCATGATTTTGCCCGGCATGGGCGTGATCAGCGAACTGATTACGTGTTTTTCGCGCAAACAAATTTTCGGATATGGCTTTGTCGCAGCAGCCAGCATGGCGATCGCGATTCTGGGATTCGTGGTCTGGGGCCATCACATGTTTGTTAGCAGCCAATCGGTTTATGCCGGCATGGTTTTCTCGATCCTGAGTTTTCTGGTTGCAATCCCGTCTGCGATCAAAGTTTTCAACTGGACGGCGACGCTCCACAAAGGGTCGATCTCATTTCAAACGCCGATGCTTTACGCGCTCGGATTCATTGGCCTCTTTACGATCGGCGGAATGACTGGTCTTTTTCTCGCCACCCTCGCAGTCGATGTTCATGTCCACGACAGCTACTTCGTCATCGCGCATTTTCATTACATCATGGTCGGCGGAATGGTGATGGCCTTCATGGGTGGCCTGCATTATTGGTGGCCGAAAATTACCGGGCGCCTGTATCCGGAGTTCGCCGGCAAACTCGCCGCCATGATCACCTTCATCGGGTTCAATCTCACTTTCTTTCCGCAATTCATTCTCGGTTATCTCGGAATGCCACGGCGTTACCACGCCTATCCGCCGGAGTTTCAATTGTTCAACGTCCTCTCCACTGCCGGCGCATCGATTCTTGGGATCGGATATTTGCTTCCCCTGATTTATTTTTTGTGGTCGCTGAAATTCGGTCGTGTCGCCGGGCCAAATCCGTGGCGCGCAACCGGCCTGGAGTGGCAGACGGCGTCGCCACCGCTGAAACATAATTTTAAAGAGACGCCAATCGTCACCGGAAAACCATACGCCTATTCCGCCCAAGAAGATGCCGATCTTAACCTCGCCACCGTCTGAATCGGCCCTCGTCGCCGAGCAATTCGACGATATCGAGCAACAGCGTGATGCAGCGAAGCTCGGAATGTGGATTTTTCTCGCAAGCGAGGTGCTTTTTTTTGGCGGGCTCTTTCTCAGCTACACGATTTACCGATTCACTTACGGTCACGTTTTCATGGAAACGAGCCGGCGCCTGGATGTCGTCCTCGGCGGAACGAACACCGCTGTGCTCCTCGTCAGCAGTTTGCTCATGGCATTCGCGGTCCGCGCGGCGCAGCTCGATCAACGCCGCGCTCTCGTCAGGCTACTGCTCGGCACCGCGTTGCTCGGTTGTGTATTCATGTCGATCAAGATGGTCGAGTATCACAAGGACTACGTGGAGCATCTCGTCCCGGGAACGCATTTTGAATGGACGGGCGCTGATCCATCAAATGCGGAATTATTTTTTTGGATTTATTTTGCCATGACCGGCTTGCACGCAATTCACGTCACGGTTGGCATCGGTGTGCTGCTCGTTCTCGCGCTGCTGGCATCGCGCGGAAAATTTTCCGGTGGAAACTACAATGCGATTGAAATCGGCGGATTGTATTGGCATTTCGTCGATGTCGTTTGGGTCTTTTTATTTCCATTGTTGTATTTGGTAGGACATCGGTGATGGAAAAAGTTGTCGATCCAAGAATTTACGTGCGCACGTGCGCGGCGTTGCTCGTGTTGCTGGGATTAACGTGGGCGACCGCTTATGTTGACCTTGGGCCGTTCAACTTAATCGTCGCGCTCGCGATCGCGATCACAAAGGCGCTCATCATTGCGCTTTTCTTCATGCATATCAAAGGTAGCAGCCGGCTTTTGCACCTCGCAGCGGTTGCCGGCCTGATGTGGCTGTTGATTCTAGTCTCGCTGACGCTGAGCGATTATTTCACGCGCGGCTGGGTTCCACTAAATCACTAAGTAATTCATCCGCTGGTCGCGTCATTTTAACAGCGGCCCCGGTTCGCTGCCGATTCACGGCTTTGTCATACCTACGCGCTCGCTCGTTGCCGATGTTCCAGCGAAGAGAATGTAACGGATGCTTTGGCCAGGTTCCTTTCAAAAATCTAGCAGCCATTCAGGACAAACAATTTCCTAGGTTGAGAGGTCGGACGAGCGGATTAGCGCTTTTTCTTGCCGCGTTTCTTTGTGGGCAATTTTTTGCGCTTGGTCTTGGCGAATTCGCGCAACTGCTTTTCGCTCATCGACCGCGCCATTTGTTTGGAGGGGCCTTTCAGTGACGATTTCGATCGTTTCCCGCGTTTAGCTGCCAAAGCAGCACCAGCGGCCATTTGCTGTTTCTTTGATCTCGAAGGCATACTCTGTGTGTTCGCAGATGCCTGCGTTTTCGGCTGCAACGGGCAACCGCGTCGTTGTGGGGCAGCGAAAGGATGATGTTATGCCAGACGAAGAAACAACCAACCGCGCTCGCAAGGACGAGCAAGAAGGCAAGTCTTCCTCGACGCAAGATGGTGAGTTTGTGCGCGAGGAAGCATCGCCAATAGCTGTCACGAGTAGTAAGTGACGGAGTGACGCGATAACTAGCCGCTCGTTACGAAAGCAGGAATGAAAATGGCTCCTTCGGCAGGCGAGCGGGGTTTCCCATTCTTGCGGACCAATCCGCGCCCGGAGAAACCGCGGCAGCGCGGTATCACGGAAATTCGCGGCCCCTATTATTCCGTCGTTGGCAAACGTTACCTGCAAGACCTTTTGGAAACGATGGGGGCCTATGTCGATTCGCTCAAATTTGGCGGCGGCTCTTTTTGTTTGATGCCAAGAAAAATCATCCGCGAGATGAATGACCTCTGTCACGAAAATGGAGTGACTGTTTCTACCGGCGGTTTCATCGAATTCGTGCTCGCCCAAGGGAGCGAAGCGGTGCGGAACTACATCGGCGAATGCAAGGAGCTTGGCTTCGACACCATCGAACTCTCGACCGGTTTCATTACCATACCAGCGGACGATTCCCTGCGCCTGGTTGAGCTGGTGCAGAAGAGCGGCTTGAAAGCCAAACCGGAGATTGGCATTCAATTCGGGGCGGGTGGAGCGACGCCGGCCGCCGAGCTGCAAGCTGAAGGGACACGCGATCCGAGTTGGCTACTCTCCCTCGCGCGCCGCTTTCTCGAAGCCGGCGTAGAGCTTATTATGATCGAGTCGGAGGGAATCACCGAAAACGCGGACCCATGGCGCACAGACGTGCCGGCACTTTTGATTAACGAGCTCGGTACAGACAAGCTGATGTTCGAAGCAGCAGATCCGGAAGTATTCGCATGGTATATTAAGAACTACGGATGCGATATCAACCTGTTCATTGATCATAGTCAGATCGTGCAGCTCGAATGTCTGCGCTCTGGCATCTGGGGAACCAAAAGTCTGTGGGGGCGTGTCCTTAGTTACAAAGAAAAATGAAAAGTAACGCATTGGTATGATCAGGAAATGGACGTCTAGTGTGCTCTCGCAAGAAAGACCGGAAGATTGCGAAACGAAAAAGCCTCGCACATTCAAGACGACTCCGCGGGCCGGCGAATCGGTGCGTCGCTTTAAGCCGGCAGCACGGTCGAAAGGGTTACTTCGCTGTCGATGGTTTGCTTGAAAACGTTCTGGACAGCCGCGCCGATTTTCGAGCCGTCGCGATCGATGATCCAGCACTGCTGTCCAGTCTCGAACGGGCCGCGCGCCATCACTTTGAGCAGCACACCTTCAGATCTCGCCGGATCATCGCCCACCTCCGTGCAGATGGCTTCCGTCTCGCCGAAATCGGTCAGCAGTTTCAATTTTTCGTCTATCTTTGGCTTTTGCATCTCGCAGGGAATCGTTAAGAAATGATCGTCGCGGACGCGGCCTTCGCGCGTAGAAAACGATCCATTACCTTGAATGGCACAGTATCGCATTCAGCAAATCGAAGACTACGTCGAGCTCATTGGCGCGGCCAAGGTCGAGCGCATCCGTAACAAGGCCAAAGAGTTCGAAGGCCTGCGAGTCGCGAATTTCAATTCGACCTATTACGGCGGTGGCGTGGCTGAGATGCTTTCGTCCATGACGTTGCTCATGAATAGCCTCGGCTTGCAAACCGAATGGCGCGTCATTCAAGGCACGCCCGATTTTTTCTCGATCACGAAAAAGATGCATAACGCGCTGCAGGGCGGCGAGATCGATCTTACCAGCATCAAAAAAGAAATCTTCGAACAGGTGATTTATGAAAACAGCGTGCGCAATTTCATCAGGCACGATTTCGTGATCGTGCATGATCCGCAGCCGCTGCCGCTGATCGAACATTATGAAAAGCGCTGCCCGTGGCTTTGGCGCTGTCACATCGATCTTTCGCGGCCTCAGCCTGAGACCTGGAAATATCTGCGGTATTGGATCGATCTCTACGATGCCGCGATTCTGAGCTGCCCGGATTTTGTGCAGGAAATGGAGCCGCCGCCGCATTTTTTCATGCCCGCGATCAATCCCTTCAACATCAAGAACCGCGAATTGAGTGATAAGGAAATCGACGAACGACTAGCCCACTATAATATACCGACCGATCTGCCACTGGTGGTGCAAATTTCTCGTTTCGACCCGTGGAAAGATCCCGTCGGCGTCCTTGAAGCATTCAAGCGTGCTCGCAAGGAATTGGACGCGACACTGATGCTGCTCGGCAACTTTGCTACCGACGATCCCGAAGGCGAACAGATCTACGAATCGCTCTGCGCTTGTCGCGATGAGCGCATTCTCATTTTGACCAGTGGTGACGACAGCGCGCTCGTCAACGCCCTGCAAACGCGCGCTGCGGTCGTGCTGCAAAAATCTCTGCGCGAGGGATTCGGCCTCACCGTCTCCGAAGCGATGTGGAAAGGTACTCCGGTGATCGGCAGTAATGTCGGCGGCATTCGTTACCAGATTGAAGATGGCGTCAACGGCTTTCTGGTTTCTTCGGTTGAACAGGCTGCCGCGCGCATTGTGCAATTGCTCAAAGACAAAAAGCTGCGTGACGAGATGGGAGAAAGAGCCCGCGAAACCGTCCGCGAAAAATTTCTGCTGCCGCGCTATGTCGATCAGTATCTCGATCTCTTCGCCGAATTCAGAAAATGATACCTTAAACGACATTGAAGTTGGAAGCGCAATT
>Ga0209577_10006465_pt1 | contig 10843 bp, 10 predicted proteins | sample GraSoiAngelo_109_FD_185874 | JGI IMG/M metagenome (GOLD analysis project Ga0209577, IMG submission 185874) | Grasslands soil microbial communities from the Angelo Coastal Reserve, California, USA - 14_0903_12_20cm (SPAdes) (version 2) | ecosystem: Environmental > Terrestrial > Soil > Grasslands... | reverse complement strand
TTCTGCGGCGCCACCTTGACGTGGAAGGCGGTGGGCAGCCCCACCTCGGCCGCGGCGAGCACGGCGCTCAGGCCCAGGGTGGCCACGGTGAGGATGAGCCGGGGCGCCTTGGCGAAGCGGCGGATGACCACGAACTCGACGACGACGCCGAGCACGACGCCCGCCACCAGCCCGGTGAGGATCCCGACCACGTAGGGGACCCCGACGCTGACGATGAGGAGCACGGCCAGGGCCGCAGGCGCCCCGCCCAGGTCGGCCTGGGCGAAGTTGATGATGCGGTTGGCCCGGTAGACGAGCGCAAGGCCCAGGGCGATGAGGGCGTACAGCCCCCCGATGACCATGCCCTTCAACAGCACGCCCGCCGGCGCCGGCCACAGGCGCTCCAGCACCCAGTAGAAGACGAGGATGGCGGCGATGGCGTTGGCGCCCCGACGCAGGCGGGGATCGTCGATCCACGCTGGAGTCAGGCCCTGGTGCGGGCCCACGGGTTCGAGGTCGGGCTGCGTGCTCATGGCGTGCCATCCGAGGTGAGGTCGGGAACGGTGACGATGGTGCCCGGGGGCTGGGGCTGCAAGGCGCGGGCCACGGCCACCAGCTCGTCAGGCGGCACCGTCCCGCTCACTGCCACGAAGGAGTTGTTGGAGAGCACGGCGGTCACCGACGGGGCCGTGGCCGAGAGCACGAGCCGGCCCCGGCCCAGGGCTCCGAGGTCCACGTCCCGTCCGCCGCCGGGTGGTTGCAGGGCGCGGGCGCCGGCCGCCGGGCCCTGCTCGACCACGATGACGTCGGGGCCCCGCCCGTAGACGTCGTCGATCGCGGTGGACAGCGCCGCCGGCGGCCCGCTCGTGCCCGCCGAGGGCTGGGGCGCGACCACCGCGAACCGCCCCAGGTGGGAGAACCCGGCCGGCGCCTGGGACGGCTCCCAGAAGGTCAGGCCCGGGGGGCGGCTGGTGTCGCTGATGGTCACCACCGCGCCGCCGCCCTGCCTAAGGGGGAGGTGGGCGCCCGGGGTGCGGTAGGAGTGGTCGCTCGCCGAGGTACCGGATGCGACCGTGGTGGCCCGCCGTTCCTGCACCACCTTGCCGGCGACGACGCGACGCTCGGCCAGGACCAGCCCCTGGGCATCGACGCACGTGTCGACGTGGTCGCCGGCCGTCGGCCTCCCCGCCAGGGCGGTCGACAGCAGGGACTGGGCGCTGCGGTAGTCGCGGCAGGGGCGGCCGGCGACGACCCGGCTGCCCCTGGGCACCAGGGCCCGGGCCGCGATGGCGGCGCCGGCCACCGCGTCCAGGCGGACGTCGAAGCGGGTCGGCGCCGGGGGTGGCGTGAACACCGCGGGTGCCCCCCCGGCGTGCACCAGCTGGCGGCCCAGGCGGTCGACGACGGTGGACACGGGCTCGCCCCGCGCCGCGGGCCCGCCGAAGACCACGTCCTCGGCCTCGAAGGGACGGTCGACCCAGAGCTCCTCGGTGCTGACGATCGATCCCGTGGTCACCCGGTACACGACGTGGTAGGCGACGGGCACGGCCCCTGGCCCGGGCAGGGGCACGGACGGGCCCCTCGACGCCGATCCCCGCAGGACGAAGGGCGCCGTCGCCGCGGCCAGCACGGCCAGGGCCACGGCTGCCAGCCCGGCCCGGCGCCTGCGTCCGCTCCCTGGGCTTCGTTCCGCGGGCGGGCCACCCGGGTGTCCGGGCGCGGCCGGCCCGGATGGCGTGGAGGGCCGCCGGACTGGCTCTCGCTCTCTAACCGCGGTTGCGGACCTGTTCACCGTCTCCCCCAACTTGGTGGCCGATCGTTCCTCCCAAGTGGTCGGGTCTCGCTGGTGACAAAATGTTCCTAACCAGAAGGTTTCGCTGGCGGGCGGCCGGTTCCTGCCCCGCCGGCGAGAAAGGCGAGAAAGCCGGGGGAGAGGGCGGGCCGAGCTCGGGCACCGGCTAGCCGGCCTTGAAGGCCACCTGGAAGTCGACGGGGGCATCCGGGGCGGGGACCAGGGCGAAGCCGTTGCCACCGGCCCGGTCGGCGAAGGCGCCCAGGTCGAAGCTCCAGGAGCTGTCGTCGGGGTGGGTGCCGGCCACGCACTTGGTCGTGTCGTAGGCCGGGGCCTGGTCGAGGGGCATGGCGTCGCCCGCCGTCCACGACGCTGTGACCGGGCAGGCCTGGACCGACCCGGCTCCGGCCAGGTTGCGGGCCCCGCTCGGGTCGGCCGTGAGGGTCAGGCTGGTGGCCGTCCCGCTCAGGCGCACGAAGCTGGCCTTGTCCACCTGGCCCAGGCGGTTGCCGACGGGCAGGGTGCCGGCGGGGACGTCGGTGCCGGCCAGCGGGGTGCCCGCCTCCCGGCTGGCCCAGGCCTTGGCCGCAACCGTGAGAGGGGTGACCGCCGTCTGGTCGGCCGAGGGGGACACGGTCGGGGCCCCGGCGGCCGACGAGTCAGGCACGGCCGAGGCGGAGGCGCTGGCCGCGGGAGCGGCGATGGATGCCGCCGGGGTCACGGCCGGCGATTGCGCGCTGTCGGCGGCCGGGCCGGCGGGCTGGGGCCCGGTGCTGGCGGGCGCCGCCGTCGCCGCCGCGTCTGATGCCGGGTTGGGCGTTCCCTCCGTCGGCAGCTGAAAGTGCTTCTGGCCGCCGGAGGCCGCCGCCTGCAGGGCGCTGTGGCCGTTTGGCGGCGCCACTACCAGGAGCAGGGCAGCCCCGACGGCGGCGAGGAACGGGCTGAGGCGGGTCAGGCCCCGGCCCAAGTCGCCCAGGCGAATCTCGTCCACGTGGGGCCGGTCGGCTTTCGGGGCCCGGGCCTGGCGGCCCTGCGCGGCGCTGCTGCGCTCGCCGCTGCCCTCTATGGCGCTGCTCACGTTCCCCAAGCCCGGCCCTCCCCTTCAGGCAGGGGGCTGCGACGCCAAGCGGCTCCCCAGCTCCACTGGCAAAGGTTCGTAACGGCCACAGGGGGTTCCTGGCCGACCAGTAGGTTCCACCTCCCTGACCCCGAGGTCAAGGAGGGGTCCTGGCCCCGCCACTGCTGCAGAACCTCCTGTCACGGTATGGTGACAGACTGTCCGCACGTGTGTCCAGGCAGGCACTGAGGCGGTGGGCCGTGCGGCCGGCGCCGAGGGCCGCGCCCCGGCGCGCTGGTGGCTGAGGGCGCCCGGTGGGCCCCTGCTGGCCATCGTCGGGGCCAAGGTCGTCCTGACCCTCGCCACCGACGGCCGCTACGGCTATCACCGCGACGAGCTCTACTACCTGGTGTCGGGCCACCACCTGGCCTGGGGCTACGTCGACTTTCCGCCGCTGACCCCGGCGGTGGCCCGGCTGAGCGAGGCCCTGTTCGGCCGCTCGCTGGTGGGCCTGCGGGTGCCGGCGCTGGTGGCCGGGGTGGGGGTGATCCTGCTCACCGCGGCCATGGCCAGGCACCTGGGCGGATCGCCCCGGGCCCAGTGGCTGGCCGGCCTCACCGTGGCCACCGCGGGCTTCTTCCTGGGCGCCAACGGGCTGTTCCAGACGGTGTCCTTCGACCAGCTGGCCTGGGCCCTGGCCCTCTACGTCGTGGTGCGCCTGGTCGTGTCCGGGGACCCCCGCTGGTGGGTGGCCTTGGGCGCGGCCGTCGGTGTGGGGACGATGACCAAGTTCACCATGCCCGCGCTGGTCGCGGGCGCGGCCGTGGCCACGGTGTCCACACCCCTGCGGCGCGACCTGCGCTCGCCCTGGCCCTGGCTGGGCGCCCTGGTGGCGGTCGCCGTCGCCGCCCCCAACCTGGCCTGGCAGGTGGCCCACGGCTGGCCCAGCGTCGACTTCCTGCGGGGCCAGAACGCCCGCATCCGCAGCCAGAACCCGACGCCCAAGTACGTGAGCGACCAGCTGCTGCTGCTGGGTCCCTTCGTCCTGGCCGTGTGCGGCGCGGGGGCGGTGCGGCTGTGGCGGGACGTGCGCCTGCGGGCCCTGGTCCTGCTCGTCGTGACGGTGGAGGCCGCCTACCTCGTGAGCCGGGGCAAGGGGTACTACCCGCTCGACGTCTTCCCCGTGCTCATCGCCGCGGGGGCGGCGGCGGTGGCCGGTTGGGCCCGCTTCCGGGTGGTAGTCACCGGGCTGATCGTGTGGGCCCTGGTGGGCCTGCCCTTGGCGCTCCCGGTTCTTCCCCGCGCCACCATGCTCAGCCTCAAGCTCCAGGACGCCAGGGACGACTACAGCGCCGAGCTCGGTTGGGACCACGTCGTGGCGACCATCGCCTCGGTGTACCGGGGCCTGCCCGACCGGGACCGGGCCCGGGTGCTCACCCACTCCTACAGCGAGGCCGCGGCCGTCGATCTCTTCGGCTCCAAGCTGGGCCTGCCCCACGCCCTCAGCGGTCACAACGCCTATTGGCTGTGGCTTCCCAAGCGCACCTCGATCGACGTGGTGGTGGCGGTGGGGTTCCCGGTGGCCGACCTGCAGAGGTGGTTCGACGACGTGCGGCCCGTGGTCAGCCTGGGCCAGGGCGCCGTCGTCGACAAGGAGGCAGCCAACCAGCTGGTGGCCGTGTGCCGCCGGCCCCGCGTCGGCGCCCCCGAGCTCTGGTCTCGCATCAGGCTGTTCTCTTAGCGCCCACGGGGCACGCGGGTCTCTTAGCGCCCAAGGGGGCACGCGGGGTACCCGTTCCCCGGCCCGCCCGCCCCGGGCGAATAGCTTGGTGGCGGTGTTCGGGAGGCGGCGCAAGTCCAAGGCGGGCCAGGCCTCGACGTTCGAGGAGGTTCGCGAGCAGATCTTCGGGGCCCGCGCCGCAGGAACGGCCCCCGCGCCCACACCCGAGCATCCCCACGTCTGGGGCGCGGTGATGGAGATGACCTACCCCAACGGCACCGCTTCGCTGGTGGCTCTCTCGGACGGGACCACCAGCCTGTACACCAGCACGGGCGGGGGCGTGATCGGCGGCGGCTCCCACGCCGGGGTGGTCGAGGCCACCCACGGCTTCCTCTCCTGTGTGGAAGAGCACCTGGGTCTGCTCGCCCCCGAGGAGGACACCCCTCTTCCCGGTGAGGGCCGCGTCCGCGTCCACGCCCTGACCCCGTCGGGGCGCCTGGCCGGCGAGGCCGGCGAGGACGAACTGGGCCACGATCGCCACGAGCTGTCGCCCGTGTTCCACGCCGCCCACCGGGTGATCACCGCCCTGCGCCTCATCGAGGAACAGGCCAACCCGCCTTCTTCCTGACCCGGCCTCCTACTCGGTGGCGATGGCCGCCAGCATGTAGAGCCTGGTCGTTCGCCGGGCCGGGCGCAGCCCGGCCATCCCGCCCACGACCGCGCCCAGGAACAGCACCAGGGCGACCTGGCCCCCGGGGACGGCGAAGACCCCGATGCCCCGGCGCCGCCGCCCTACGCCCGGGGGAGTGGAAGAGGAGGCCTGCACCCTCCGGCGTAGGCCTCTTGCTGGGTGGCTGTGGACACGAGCCGGCAGCAAGCGCGGCGTGGATGGGCCATGGAGAGGCGACGGCGCGTGTGGCACACTCGGAGTTCTCGTGACAGACGTCCTCGCCGCGGTGCGCGACCCCCAGCGCCTGGCGGCCCTCCGTCGCCAGGTGCTCCTCGACACGCCTCCCAGCGAGACGTTCGACCGTCTCACCCGGCTGGCCGCCCGTGTCCTCGACGCTCCGGTGGCGCTGCTCACCCTGGTGGACGAGGACCGTCAGTTCTTCAAGAGCTCGGTGGGCCTGCCCGAGCCATTCGCCTCGGCCCGCCAGACCCCGCTGGAGTTCTCCATCTGCCAGTACGCGGTGGCGGCCAACGCCCGCCTCGTCGTGGAGGACGCCAGAGCCGATCCCTTCCTGGCCGACCATCCCATCGTCAGGCAGTTCGGCGTGGTGGCCTACGCGGGCGACGTGCTCGTGTTCGGGGGCCACGCCGTGGGCACGCTCTGCGTGCTCGACGTGAGGCCCAGGGCGTGGTCCGAGCACGAGCTCGCCACCCTGACCGACCTGGCCGCCACCACGGTGGAGCAGATCCGCCTTCACCGCATCGAGCGGCTGCTGGCCCGCAGGCGGGAGGCGGGCGGTCTGCCCCTGACCAGATTCCCCGTCTGACAGTTAGACTGGCTGGACCCGGCACGAGCCGGGAATCACACACCCGTGCGCGCCCACGGTCGCCCGCAAGGGCGCGGCGCACGGGTCAGGCCAACCGATGGGAGGAACACCACCATGGCTGTGGTGACCATGAAGCAGTTGCTGGAGGCCGGCGTCCACTTCGGCCACCAGACCCGGCGCTGGAACCCGAAGATGAAGAGGTTCATCTTCGGCGAGCGCAACGGGATCTACATCATCGACCTGAACCAGACCCTGCAACGGATCCAGGTCGCCTACGAATACGTCCGTGACCTGGTGGCCGGCGGGGGGACCATCCTCTTCGTCGGGACCAAGAAGCAGACCCAGGACCCCATCCGCACCTACGCAGACCGCTGCGCCATGCCCTACGTCAACGAGCGCTGGCTGGGGGGCATGCTCACCAACTTCACCACCATGAGCGGACGCGTGGAGAAGATGGCGGAGTACGAGCGCATGAAGGCGGCCGGAGACTTCGAGGCCATGCCCAAGAAGGAGGCGCTCATACACTCCCGCGAGCTGGAGAAGCTGGAGAGGAACCTGGGTGGCATCCGCCACATGACCCGGCGGCCCGACTCGGTGTTCATCATCGACACCAAGAAGGAGCACATCGCCGTCACCGAGGCCAACAAGCTGGGGACCCCGATCGTCGCCGTGGTGGACACGAACTGCGACCCCGACGTCATCGACTACGTGATCCCCGGCAACGACGACGCCATCAGGGCCGGGAACCTCATGTGCCGGGTCATCGCCGACGCCGTCGAGGAAGGCCGCCACATCGCCTCCCGGCGCTCGGCCCGGGCCACGGCCGCGGCCGGTGCGCCTCCCCAGCAGGACGCCGAGGCCGAGGCCCGCCGCCTGGAGCACCAGCGGGAGGCCCGGCGCCAGGCCGCCGTCCAGGCCCAGGAGCGCGAGGCCCGCATGGCCGCCCGCACCCGGGGACCGGCCCACGCCCCGGAGCCCGCCCCGGCCCAGCCCGAGGCCACGGCGCCACCTCCCGCACCGCCACCGCCCGCACCGCCGCCTGCCGCGCCACCGCCCGCCCCGCCGCCCGCCGCACCGCCTGCCCCGCCGGCGCCGTCCGAGGCCCCGCCGGCCCAACAGCCCGCCCCGGCCGCGCCCGCTCCGTCCGAGGCCGCCCCGGCCCCGCCGCCCGCCCCCGGGGGCCCCGCCGAGGAGGCGGCAGCCGGCTCCGCCTCCGTTCCGGCCGAGGAGCGTTAAGGCATGGCCGAGTTCAGCGCCAAGGACGTGCAGCGCCTCCGGCAGGTGAGCGGGGCCGGCATGATGGACGCCAAGCGGGCCCTGACCGAGTGCGACGGCGACTTCGAGGCCGCCATCCGCTGGCTCCGGGAGAAGGGGCTGGGCAAGGCCGGGGAGCGCTCCGGGCGGGAGAACGTGCAGGGCGCGGTGGCGGTGGTCCGGGCCGGTGACGCCGGGGCCCTGATCGAGCTCAAGTGCGAGACCGACTTCGTGGCCAAGTCGCCCGACTTCGTGCGCCTGGCCGAGGAGATGGCCCAGCGGGTGGCCGAGGAGGGTGAGGAGGCGGCGGCCAAGTGGAGCGACGCCGTCGACGACCTGCGCATCAAGCTCAAGGAGAACATCGAGCTGGGCCGGGTGGTGCGCTTCGAGGCCGCGCCGGGTCACGTGCTCGACACCTACCTCCATGTCCAGAGCGGGCGGGGGGTGAACGGCGTGCTGGTGGAGCTGGCCGGGGGCACCCCGGAGCTGGCCCACGACGTGGCCGTGCACATCGCCTTCGGGCGGCCCCGCTACATCACCAGGGACGAGGTTCCCCCCGAAGAGGTCGAGCAGGAGCGGCTCAGCCTGCAGTCCGAGACCCGCAACGAGGGCAAGCCCGAGGCCGCCATTCCCAAGATCGTCGAGGGCAAGCTCAACGGCTGGTACAAGCGGGTGCCGGGCGGGGTGCTGCTGGAGCAGCCCTACGCCAAGGACGACAAGCGCAGCGTCAAGCAGGTGCTGGGTGATGCGCAGGTCGCGCGCTTCGCTCAAGTCGTGATAGGGGCGTAGCCCGACGTGGCCACGGGCGCCGGCCGCCCCCGAGGTCGGCACGGGGGCGAGGACAAGCCCCCTTGGCGCCGGGTCGTGCTCAAGCTGTCGGGCGAAGCCCTGGCCAGCGCTTCGTCGGACGAGACAATCGACGGCGCCGCCGTCGAGCGCATCGCAGCCGAGGTGGCCAGCGCCCGCAGCGAGCTCGAGGTGGAGCTGGCGGTGGTGATCGGAGGCGGGAACATCTGGCGGGGGACCACGGGGACGGGTGCGGGCCTGGACCGGGCCACCTCCGACTACATGGGGATGCTGGGCACGGTGATCAACGCCCTGGCCCTCCAGGACGCGCTCGAGCGACACGACCAGCCCACGCGGGTGCTCAGCGCCATCCAGATGGCCGAGGTGGCCGAGCCCTACATCCGCCGGCGCGCCATCCGCCATCTGGAGAAGGGCCGGGTCGTCATCTTCGCCGCGGGCACGGGGAACCCGTACTTCACCACCGACACCACCGCCGCCCTGCGAGCGGCGGAGATCGAGGCCGAGGTGATGCTCAAGGGCACCCACTCCGGGATCGACGGCGTCTACAGCGCCGACCCGAAGCTCGACCCCGCGGCCACCCGCTTCGACCGCATCGCCTTCATGGACGTGGTGGCCAAGGACCTGCGGGTCATGGACCTCACCGCGGTCACCCTGTGCAAGGACAACGACCTGCCCATCCTGGTCTTCGACGTGATGGCGCCGGGGAACATCGGCCGCGCCCTGGCCGGCGAGCCTATCGGTACGCTGGTCCGCTGATGGACGACACGCTCATCGACGCCGCGCTGGAGGACTGCCGGGACAAGATGCGCAAGGCGGTCGCCCATACCCAGGCGGAGTTCTCCGGGGTGAGGACGGGCCGGGCCTCGCCCGCGCTGGTGGAGAAGCTCAAGGTCGACTACTACGGCACCGAGGTGCCCCTGCAACAGCTGGCCAGCTTCAGCGTGCCCGAAGCCCGGTTGCTGGTGATATCGCCCTTCGACAAGAGCTCGATCAAGGCGGTGGAGAAGGCCATCCAGAACTCGGACCTCGGGATCAACCCCAACAACGACGGCCAGGTCATCCGCCTCGGCTTCCCTCCGCTCACCGAGGAGCGGCGCAAGGAGATGGTGAAGCTGGTCAGGCACAAAGCCGAGGAGGGCAGGGTGGCGGTGCGCAACGTGCGCCGGGCCGTGCGCCACGACCTGGAAGCCCTGGAGAAGGACGGCGACATCTCCTCGGACGAGCTGGAGCGGGCCGAGAAGGATCTGGAGAGGATCACCCACGAGTTCGTGGTCGAGATCGACCGCGTCCTGCAGCACAAGGAGCAGGAGCTGCTCGAGGTCTGAGAGGCGCCCATGGACGAGCACGACGAGGACAGGTCGCCCGACCAACCCGAGACGCCGCGGCCCCGGGTGGGCGAAGGGGTGCGCATCATCGGGGCCGAGGAGGCCGCCGCCGCCCTGGAGACGGGTCAGGCCGCGGGGCGCAGGCCGGAGGACGAGCCCAAGTTCGGTGACGTCCCGCCCTCGCCCCCGTCGGGTCCCGACGTGCAGGTCCGCTTCCCCCTCCCCGAGTCGGTCGACCCGGCCGACCTGCCCCGTCCCCCGGTGGCCGCCGCGCCCCCGGAGGCTCCCCCCCAGGCCCCGCCGGCGGGACCGAGGGCGGCAGGTCCCAGGGCGCCGGGGGCCACGGCCGACCTGCCCCGGGGTCCGGCCCCCGAGCTGCGGCACTGGACCGAGCCGGGCACGGGCGAGGTGCCCGAGGTCCTGGCCGGGGCGGGAGGGGGGGCGGAAGGCCACGGCGAGGAGCACGGCGGCGGGGGCCGGGGCCCCCGGTGGCGGGACCGGCACAGCGACTGGCAGGAGACCGACTTCGAGGAGGCGTTCGTGCTGGGCGACGAGGAGACCCGTCTCGGGGCGCTGGACACGTCGAGGGGCGAGGAGTCCGACCTGTACCGCTTCGACGAGCCCGTGGTGGGCGGCAGGGCCTCGGCCGGCCCCGTGCCCTCCGGGCCCCCGGGCGGGGAGGCGGGCCCGCCCACGCCCATCACCACCAGACCCCCCCACGACCAGGAGGCCGACTACGGCGGGGGATCGAGCCGCAACGTCCGCACCGCGGTGGTGACGGGCATCGCCGTCGGTGTCCTGGCCCTGCTCGCCTTCAAGCTGGGCCCGCTGGTGAGCCTGCTCGTCGTCATCGCCACCATCGGCCTGGCCGCGATCGAGATCTTCGCCGTGTTGCGGCGGGCCGGCTACCGCCCGGCCACCCTCCTGGGCCTGACCGCCACCGTCGCCGTGCTCATCGGGGCCTACACCAAGGGCGAGGCCGCCATCCCCCTGATGGTGGCCATGACCCTGATGTTCAGCCTGCTGTGGTACTTCGTCGGCGCCACCCGGGCCCGGCCCACGATCAACGTGGCCGTGACCCTGCTCGGCTTCATCTGGGTGGGGGTGCTGGGCTCTTACGCGGCCCTGCTCCTCAACCCCACCCTGCACCCGCACCGCCGGGGCGTGGCCTTCCTGTTCGGCGCGGTGCTGGCCACCGTGGCCTACGACGTGACCTCCTTCTTCTTCGGCAGCCAGTTCGGGCGCCGGCCCCTGGCCCCGGGGATCAGCCCGAACAAGACGTGGGAGGGACTGATCGCGGGCATGGTCTCGGCAGTGTTCATCTCGGTGCTCATCGTGGGCAACGTGCACCCGTGGTCGTTCAAGCGGGGCCTGGCCCTGGGTCTGGTCGTGGCCGTGGCCGCCCCCCTGGGG
>Ga0209577_10006464_pt1 | contig 10844 bp, 5 predicted proteins | sample GraSoiAngelo_109_FD_185874 | JGI IMG/M metagenome (GOLD analysis project Ga0209577, IMG submission 185874) | Grasslands soil microbial communities from the Angelo Coastal Reserve, California, USA - 14_0903_12_20cm (SPAdes) (version 2) | ecosystem: Environmental > Terrestrial > Soil > Grasslands ... | reverse complement strand
ACTTGATTCGACCAGACCGCGCTTTTGAAGTTTCAACATCAACTGTTCGAAAACTGGTCGCATCGACATGGCGACACGCAGTGAATCGGCGGTGAAATCAGCGCCGATCGTAACTCCCATTTCGCGGAGGCCTGCGCAGAGCAGGACAGCAGCGAGATCGTCCTGAGCGGCAATCGCACTTTCGAGCCGGGAGCGGCCGCGCATCGCGAGCACATCATCGAGCGCGCCTCGAGCAGCGTCGCGCAGACGGTTCAACGGCAGCGGTTCCAACGTCCCCGCGCGTGATTCGTTTGGTGTGCGCTGCCAATCCACATGATAGAGAACATCGCGGACTCCGCCGGGCGTACCCCGGCGCACCGCGGCGACACTGATGGCGCGGAATCCGTCCACTAGAACACACGGTTTGCCGGATTCGTCATAAAGAGCGATGCGCCCCTCGACGAACTCATCCGTGCATTGGACCACGCTGGCGCGCACCCGCGCCGAGGCTCCGGGAGAGTGGAGAAACAGGATCCGACCAAATCGGACTGGCAATTTAAGTTGCGAGCCGCGCGCTTCGACCGTTGAACGACCGGCGGAAAACACGTGTAACGCACCATCGAGCAGTACGGGATGCAACGGATACTCACCGGCTCTCGGCGCAATCGATTCAGAAAGCGCCACCCGCCCGGACGATTCGCCATTTGCGGCGGAAAGCTCGCGAACAGAGCGAAATGTGTCACCATACCCGAGTCCCAGATCGTTCATATAACGATAAAACGCTTCGATATCGATGGGCTTGAGCTTGGAGATAACCGGCTGGATTTCACTTTCGAAACTTGATCCGGCGAACCTCGACTCGGTCCGTTCGGCGCGCATCGAGCCGACGACATGCAACGACCAGGATGTTCCCTGGTCCAGCCGACTCTGGATCATGAATGTGCGCTCGTTAGGCTCGTACGAAATCTCGAGCTGAATCCCGGTGCCCAATTCTGGCAAGATGAGTGGTTTGCGAATTTCAAGGTCCTCGACCACGAAAGGCCGGCCCTCGAAGAGCTGCGTGGCGGCCTCGATTACGAGGTCAACAAATCCCGCGGCAGGAAAAATAACACGGTTCTCGACCCGGTGATCTTTGAGAAACGCCATGTGACGGCTGTCTAGACGGGCTGACCAGGTAGGCTTCGCGCACGGCAAGCGAAAATCGAGCAGGCCTCGGCCGCCTGGTGCCAGTCGGCCTTCGCGCCAGGCGGGAGCCTCGTTCCACCAGCGGTTCCGATCCCAGGAGTAAGCCGGGAGCGAGAGCAAACGACGCGATGGGGTCATCGCCTTGAAGTTGAACGGCACTCCCGCCCGATGTAGATCCATTGCCGCTTCGAGCAACGATCCGTGTTCGCGCTCCCGGCGAACCGACGAAATTACAATCGGGTTTGCACCGCCGCGGCCAGCAAGACACTCCTGGATTGAATGAGCCAGAGCGGGGTGAGCGCCGAGCTCTAGCCAAATATCCACGCCGAAATCAGCAATCGCGTTTATCGCCGGCGCAAACTGCACCGGTTGCCGAACGCCGCGGCCCCAGTGCGCCGCATCGCCGGCCTCACCGGCGAGGCGATTGCCGGTCACCGTGCTGAACAACGGGACAGTCTCAGATTGCGGCGCGAGATCGGCCAGCGCGTTTTCGAGGGCTTCTGAGGCCGGTTGCATCATCGAATGATGAAATGGGTGATCGACGCGCACCATGCGCGCAAACACGCCTTGCGGCTCGAGTTCGGCAAAGATCGCTTCGATCGAATGGCGCGGACCGGCCAGGGTAAGCGAGCGGGGGCCGTTAAATGCCGCGATTGAAACGGTGCGATCATGTTTGTCGATCAACGCCTGCGCTTCTTCTTCGCCGAGACCGACGGCAAGCATCTTTCCTTCGCCCCGGGCACAGCTCTCCATAAATTGTGCGCGGAGAGCGGTAATGCGCGCGCCTTGCTCCAAGGAAAACAAACCGGCCACGCAGGCTGCGGCAATTTCACTTACGCTATGGCCCGCGACCGCCGCCGGCTGCACGCCCCACGATTTCCAAAGCTCGGCCAGCCCCATCTGCATCGCGAAGATGGCCGGCTGCGCAACTTCGGTGCGGTGCATCTGCGACGTTTCCTCGGAACGAGTGAGCTCTTCGAGTAGAGAGAAGTTCGTGATGCCACGCATCGCGCCATCACACTGTTCGATGACCCGCCGGAAAACCGGTTCGTGTTGCATCAACTCGCGCCCCATGGCCCACCACTGCGGGCCCTGTCCGCTCATGACGAACGCAACGCGCGGAGTGGACTCAGGACGCGGTGTGAACGAATTTCGCACCATTACGCTATCCTGTTTGATCGCGAAAGCGTCGAGTTCCTGAATCAGATCGGCTATCGATTGGGCGACCAGCGTCAGGCGATGCGGATGATGATTGCGCCGCGCGCCGAGTGTGTAAGTAAGATCAGGCAGGAGCGGCGAATCGCCGTTGAGGTTCAGCCGTTCCGTGAGCCATGCCGCCAGTTTCATCGCGTAGCCACGGAGCGCATCCTCGGAGCGGGCAGAAAGCATCACCGGCCAGGCGCGCTCAGGCCAGAATTCTGCATGGGCGAAATGCGGGAGCGGAGGCGGTTCCGTCAGAATAACGTGCGCATTGGCGCCGCCGAAACCAAACGAGTTTACGCCAGCCAAGCATTCACCATTCATTTCCGGCAAAGGCTCGACCGCCGTCGGAATACGCAACTTCAATTTCTCGAAATCGATGTGCGGATTCGGCGTGTTGAAATGGAGGCTCGGTGGAATTTTGCGGTGCTGGAGTACAAGCATCGCTTTCAAAAGTCCCGCGACGCCGGCGGCGGTCTCGAGATGTCCGACGTTGGTTTTTACCGAGCCGATGGGGAGGGGATCGGAGCGGTTCCTGCACAGAGCTTCCGCCAGAGCATGAGCTTCGATTGGGTCACCGACCGCCGTACCGGTGCCGTGCGCCTCGACGAATGCAATCTGGTGCGGCAATACGCCAGCATCTTTGCACGCTTCTTCTACCAGCCGGGTTTGTGCTTCCGCGCTGGGTAGGAAGATACCGTTTGTATGCCCGTCCTGATTGATCGACGTGCCGAGAATTACTCCCTGAATTGGATCGCCATCTGCAATTGCGTGAGAAAGGCGCTTAAGAAGCACCATGCCGGCGCCTTCGCCACGCACGAAACCATTTGCCGTTGCATCGAACGCGGCGCATCGGCCATCGGGCGAGAGCATTGACGCCTGCGAAAAACCGATGAATCCGCCCGGTGTGATTATCACGGTCACGCCGCCCGCCAGTGCGGTGTCGCCGCGTCCGGCCCAAATGTGCTCGCACGCGGCGTGGATCGCAGTGAGAGCCGACGAACATGCCGTGTCCATCGCGACGCTCGGACCTCGCAGATTTAGACAGTAGGAAATTCGATTCGCGGCGATTGAGTGCGCGCTCCCGGTAGGCGTGTGGGGTGCAATACCGAAGTGGTCGAAAGCGGTGCTCTGAATCCCTTGGTAGTCGTTATGCGAAATGCCAACAAAGACGGCAACATCGCTGCCTTTTTCAAAATCGAGGACGACTCCGGCGTCCTCAATGGCTTCCCAAGAAGTTTCCAGGAGCAAGCGATGCTGCGGGTCGACGTAAGGCGCCTCGCGCGGCGAGATGCCAAAAAACTGCGGGTCAAATTGATCGATTTGTTCCAGGAATCCGCCGCGTTTGGCGAAAGTCTTTCCGGCGATTCCCGGCTCGGGATCATAATACCGCTCCACGTTCCACCGGTCCGCCGGTGCATCGGTTACTGCGTCCCTGCCTTCGATCAATAATTTCCAAAAGGACTCTGCGTCATTGGCACCGCCGGGGAAACGGCATCCGGTTCCGATAATGGCTATGCGGTCTTTTGGCATAAAAAGGGTGCGGGGTTTCCCGACGCTAACGGCGCGATCATTAAAACAATTTTCAGACTATAGCAATGATCTATGATCTAGATAGATGCAGTTTATCGCGTTTGGCAGATAGGCGGCACGTGGCGCACTCAGTCTTCGACAGACCGTGACCGAATTCTTCGACGGCACGAAGGCGCTAATTATTCGCGGTCCAACTATTGAGGCCTGTCGCTATCGGCCAAGCAAACAGTAAATTTTAGAGAAAACCATTAACCGACACGGGAATTTCGAACTAGAAGAGTATTTGTTTATGTGCGGCATCGCGGGCATCATCGATCTGGCCGGAGCGCGCCTTGTGCCGGAAGGTTGCATTCAACGAATGGCCCGCGCCCTGTTGCATCGCGGGCCGGACGAAGAGGGTTTTCTGGTGCGGCCCGGACTCGCTTTGGCGTCGCGGCGGCTAAGCATCGTCGGTCTAGCCGATGGCCAGCAGCCGATGGGGAATGAAGATCGCAACGTCTTCGTTGTCTTCAATGGCGAGCTCTTCGATTACGTTGAGCGCCGGGTAGAACTGAGGGAGCGCGGACACCGGCTCGTCACTCACTGCGACACCGAAATCATTCCGCATTTGTGGGAAGATCATCGCGAGCAAATGTGGGAGAAGCTGCGAGGCCAGTTTGCCATCGCATTATGGGATGAGCGGAAACGCCAGCTTCAGCTTGGACGCGACCGCTTCGGCATCGCACCACTTTTTTGGACGCGGCAAGGGGACTGGCTCCTGTTCGCGTCAGAGATCAAAGGACTTCTTGCTTCGGGTATGGTCTCGGTGCGGGCAGATCGTCGCGGCATTGATCATGTCTTCACTTTCTCCGCTGTGCCTGGACCGCGAACGTGTTTTGAAGGCGTCCAGCTTCTCCGACCCGGACATTTCCTGAGCATCTCTCCCGGAAACGGAAACGGTGCTAGTGCCGTGGTGCAGGAGCGAGCTTTTTGGGAAATGAATTTTCCCGATCAGGGTGTGGAGGAGTGGGGCGAAAATCCGAAGCGACTCGTTGACGACTTCGAAAAGGTATTGCTGCAAGCGGTGGAAGAGCGACTACGAGCTGATGTTCCAGTCGGTGCTTATCTTTCGGGCGGTGTCGACTCGAGTATGATCGTGGCGCTGGCCTGCCACTTGAAGGGTCCGGCGATCAACACCTACACCGTCCGGGTGCACGAGCCGGAGCTGGACGAACTGGATGCGGCCAGTCTTTCAGCGCGACACATCGGCGCCAAGCCGCCGATCGTGCAGGACTTCCGCGACGAAGACGCGCTGGCGACCTATCCCCGGTTGATTACCGCCGCGGAAGCGCCGGTAATCGACACGGCCTGCGCCGCATTGCTTCAGCTTTCCGGGCGAGTCCACAGCTGTGGACAAAAAGTAGTGCTGACCGGCGAAGGTGCAGACGAATGGCTCGTCGGCTATCCGTGGTACAAGGCGGCTAAGCTCATGGGTTTTCTCGACCTAATCCCCGGGGTCGGTTTCAGCAATATTGCGCGAAACGCCTACCTAAGCGTGAACAAGGTACCGCATTTTTCCGATGCGTGGCGACAGCAAGTCGAGAATTCGGTCGGCGGTCCCAATGCCTGGATTGATGCCTACGGATTGCTCGCGATTTCCAAGCTGCGCTTTTATAGTGAGCCGATGCGCGAAACTCTCGCGCAGACGAATCCGTGGACGGAACTGGATTTTCCTGTGGAACGCGCGAAGCGATGGGATCCGCTCCATCGCGGAGTCTGGATTGCGGCGCGCGTTCTGTTGGCCGGGCATCTACTCCAGGCCAAAGGCGATCGCGTCGCCATGCATTCTTCAGTCGAGGTGCGATACCCCTTTCTGGACGAGGACGTGTTCGATTTCCTGGCCAAGCTGCATCCACGCTGGCGCCTTCGCGGGTTTCGGGACAAACACCTGCTGCGTCTGTTGGCCGAACGATGGGTGCCAAAATCCGTGGCACGTCGGCACAAAGTTATCTTCCGCGCGCCGCTGGACAGCTTTCACATGCAACCGGAACCGCCGTTTATCGCGCAGCTTTTGAGTGAGGAATCGCTGCGCAAAACCGGCTATTTCGACTTATCCGCCGTTGCTCGATGGCGTAACGATTTTCGTAAAATGCGCGCCGGTTCCCTGCCGCGGCTCTCGGTTGAGATGGGCCTGATGGCGGTCGTAGCAACGCAACTGTGGCACCATCTTTTCATGGGAGGCGGTCTTGCCGATCTGCCGGAGTGGTCAGCTATCCAAACGCCAGCAGCCGCCGAAGCGAGGCCTACCCAGGTCGGCGAACTGGCGAAAACCTAGTGGAGTTTCGCGAGCGTTTCCCGCCCGCGTTCCTTCGTTTCGGGATCATCCTTTTCGCTGTCCGGCATCGCCAGCCCTTTGTTGATGAATCGGCGCGCATCATCGGTCCTTCCCATCTGCGCGTAAATCCGTCCAAGTTCAATGTAATGCATCAGGCGATTCGGATTCAGCTCGATGGCCTTCTGCATGGCGCGCTCGGCTTCGTTGATGGAGCCCTTCGGCAGGTTGCCGTACAACAATCCGGCCATCGTGCGCTTCACTATATTAACGTCGGCTAGCACGCGATGCCATCTGCCCAAAATATGCCATGCTGTGTCGTCACTGGGATCAAGCTCAAGCGCTTTGTCCACCGATTCCTTGATTCGCGGAGATGCGGATACCTGTTCTTTTGTTGGTAAATAGGGCAGCATTTTTCCGAGCGTAATGGCCGTCGCAAGTTGAGCGTCGCAGTCCTTAGGTCCACACGCTGCGGCGCGCATGGAATAGTCCAGCGCGAGGTGGCCCAGCCGCAGTTTTTCTTCCTTCGCCGATGCGTCCGTCATCAGCCATCTATATTGCCGGGCAATCCGGACAAGAAGCTCCGGATTCTTTGGCTCCAATTTTTCCGCGGCGAGATATTGCGTCAGCGCATCGTTAGCCTGGAACTTTTGCTCGAAGGCCCTACCCCTCGCGACGCGGTCATCGACTGATTCAGCGCCGGAACTGACGTCGACTAGCAGCAGGGCTGTTGAAGCGACCGCGAAAAGGCGGTGAATAAGAGGTTTCATGAGAACGCGGTAGAGAACGGTATGCTCATAGTGACTTAACGCATCGCGCGCGCCGCAGGTAAAGAGTTTTCGTGTCCGAACGCTCGGTTTGCCTTCCGAGGGCCTTAGGAGCCAGTCTTTAATATAGACGATAGACGCACGATTGACGTTCAACATTCAAATCCAACGTCGGGTATCAAGTGCCCCTCTGAGTGGAAATCGTTAGGGACATCTGGGTGTTCCCATTGTTTTACTGGGCTAACCCTCTGTGTAGCGCATTAGAACGCCGTTGAGGAGACCAGCTTCATAGCCGGCCGCGAATCCTCATATGTATAATATATGAAGACAAACATTACGAAAATTGGCGCGGCTTTGCTCGCCGTTGGACTTTGGTTCGGGACGACTCTGGCGTTCGCGCAGACAACCACGACCGTGACGACGACGAAGGGCGCGTTTACTGAATATGTCCCCAACTCAGAAACAGTTGTTGTAAGAACAGACGCCAATTCGGTGCCGTTGCGCTACGGCGTTACCAAGCAAACGACTATTGTGGATGAATCCGGCGCGCCCATTGCAGTCGAGCGCATTTCGCCCGGTAGCCAACTTTCGATCGAGTACACCGGATCAGGCGAACGCCTGGTAGCATCTCGAATTGTTGTGCAGCGTCCGGCAACGGTCACTGCTCCCGTGACAAGCGCGCCCGCCGTAACCGAACAGCAAACCAGTACGACTGCCACAACAACGCGTCCTCTCACGCACGACGAAAAACACGCGATTAAAGAGGAGCGAGAACATCGTAAGAAAGCCGAAAAAGAAGAGATCGAGCGTCAAAAGGAGGCGTTGGAGAAGGCCAAAGATAAACTCGACGACGACCATTAGAAAGCAGTCGTTAGCCCTTCTCGGGCCTGCCCGATTTTTTCGTCAGGGGTAAAACCCTCTGCCTCCCATGCCGGCGGTATTTTGCATCTGGTCTGTCGTATATTCGGAGGGAGATCAGATTCCTCTGTCGCGGCGGTCTATTTGCGCCGAAACCGAACGTTAATCACGCGGTTGGTATTCTGAACTAGTCTTAGTTTCATCATTTGACAACGAAGAGAATTTCAACGCCTGACCTCGCGCATCATTCCCTCTCCTCACGATCCTTCACCGCTTCTTCTACCTGTCTTCCCACATTAAGCAGTTCCGCCTCTCTCAGTCTTGGCCCGACAAGTTGGAGGCTCGTGGCCGGAACCCTCTTGTTACGAACCGGAATTGGCATTGCCAGGGCTGGATTGCCCGCGAAACTTACCGCGACCGTATTTTGCATCTCAAGGACTAGCGCCTCGAGTATGCCTATTCTCAAATTGAGCAGTGGAAGTCCTGGCGGCATTTTTTGAAGTGTCGGCACAGCAATGACATCCACATTCTCGAAAACGTTGCTCAGGGTTTGCTGCCACGCTTTCTGTCTCGCAACCGCAGCGCGGTAGGTTGTGGTGTAGGTGACCTGCCCCAGCCGGATTACCGCCTTGGTTCGAGTCGTCACTCCCAGCGCGAATTGAAGTCGTTGGTCGCTGATCCATGCTCCAGCCGACGCAAGGGTATTCCCGTCTTTCTTCGCGCTTTCCCATTTGTCGCGGAAGCTGTCGTCTAATGGCACGACTTGGAAGCCCGCTTTAGCGATTGCCTCATCAATTGCCACATCGATATCGGGATCAGTCCCTTTGAGTTTGAGGCGGCCCACCCGGATGCTCCGACCGGATGGCTTCGCCGTCTTAGCGGCAACATACTTGGCGGCGAATCCACTTTGAAGCAGGTCCATCCCCTGAACCGTGGAAGCGATATCCTTTGCCATTGGACCGATGGTGTCGAGGTGTTCAGGCTCGATCGGGTAAACTCGTTCGATTGAAATCAAACCATACGTCGTCTTTAAACCGACGATGCCACAGCACGCGGCAGGCACGCGGATGGAACCGGCTGTGTCGGTCCCGAAAGCCACATCTGCCATTCCGCTCGCGATTGCGACCGCGTTCCCCGACGAGGATCCGCCGGGAATGAGATTACGCCGCAACGGATTCTCGGGCGTCCCGAAATATTCATTGATACCGGAGGGCGAAACCGCGAATTCGGTCAGGTTCGTTTTGCCAACGATTTGCACGTTACGTTTGCGGGCGATTGCCAGGCATGCCGCGTCGGCGCGCGCAGGCTTGTGCGTTTGCTGGAAAATTTGCGAACCGGCGGTCGTGATCACTCCCTTCATGTCGATGTTATCTTTTACCGCCAGCCGTAATCGCTTGCTGTTCGCGTCTGACGGCCAGTAATCAATGAAAGCGCGGTTACCGGGGAGCTTGTTGTTAATAAGAGGCGTAAACGAGCATCCGCTACACAGGGCGAGCGACGCCAACGCAATGGGTAACCGTGTAAGAATAGCAGGGCCGGAATATTTCATGCGCGCAAGGCTCCGTGGGTGAATGCCTTTTGCAAGTGCATCTTCTGGGCCAAGCCGGGGCATCAAGGAGATTCAGTTTCAACCGTCTGATCGCCTGATCAGGCCGGCACTGAGCTAGCTAACGCTCGCCTATCTGTGATACGCGCTGGCGTGTTTGGCCGGGTTGTATGGTACTGAGCCCTCCTTAGCGGGGGCATAAACGAAGACAGACCGATCCTTTTTTACATCCACCGGGTCAAGAAGTAAGCCTTTATTACTCGCCTTCTCAGCGTATTCGATCAGGACTCGGGTGGTTCCGTTGAACCCCCACATCATGAATCCGGTGCCGAACAGCCCGCCATTCGGGAAAAGCTCGTCCAAGCCTGCCATGGCGTGAAAACAACTGATGGCGATCTTGTCTTTTCGATAAAGACGGTCGTCGGCACGGTATTTGATGGTTCCTCCATCAAGTAAGCGTTTGCGCCTGACGCCTAGATCAAAACCTTCCTTTCGGATTTCGTATGGGCCCCACATCGCAACCGCATTCTTTGCGTCCACCGAAAGCTTGATCGTTTCTGCGAGAGTAAAATTTCGGCCGGGCGATATCGGACACTTATTGTTTTTCGGAAAAAGCCGGCTGCCGGGGCCATCAAAGACGCACAGGTGAGGATTAGTGAGGAAATCGCGTGGCAACCAGCTTATGGTAAACGCTTCGAATTCCCAATTCTTGTATTTTCGCGTTGGCAAGCCAGGGGTCAGCTTTTGATGTTTGTTGTTGTCCGCAAATACTCGAATGACAGAGATAAACGAATGCGAGAATTCCGGGTGATTTTCGCGGTCTTGATACGCGAACGGTATGATAAAATAACGCTCACGGGTAAGCGGGCCATTGCCTAGGCGGGGAGCGATTTTGGCTTTGATCTGGTCTACGATCTGAACGTAGAGCGGCACATCATAGTTCGAAAAATCGACATCTCGCTGGAGAAATCCCGCCTGGGTCATCATGGGAAACCCAATAAGTAAAAGGAAGATTCGGAAGTACATGTTCGTGAAATTACCAAGTAACAGCTTCATTGAAAGGCGTAGTCTGCCGTTCCGATTACGACCATGAGATTGCCACGGCGAATCCGTCCAGCGGCGAACACGATTCCAGTTACACCCGGAGCCGACGCTGTCCGGCGATCAACAGCTTTCCATTTCCAAAATCAAACATAGCCCTAGCTTCCTCTTAATGTTCGTTCTTTGAGATTCGAACCGGGACCGGCATTCAATCGTCTCAGTCCGACAAGGAAATAGTCTCGCCCGGTTTCATTGCGTGGACCTGTGCATTCGAGCCGAGTTTTTTTAATTCGTCTGCCAGCATCTCGGGCGTCCCGGTCAGAACTGGAAATGTCCCGAAATGTATCGGGACAACGAACTTCGCTTTGACAAGCTCGACTGCTCGCGCCGCTCGCGCCGGTCCCATGGTAAAATGCCCGCCCAT
>Ga0209577_10006462_pt1 | contig 10845 bp, 7 predicted proteins | sample GraSoiAngelo_109_FD_185874 | JGI IMG/M metagenome (GOLD analysis project Ga0209577, IMG submission 185874) | Grasslands soil microbial communities from the Angelo Coastal Reserve, California, USA - 14_0903_12_20cm (SPAdes) (version 2) | ecosystem: Environmental > Terrestrial > Soil > Grasslands ... | reverse complement strand
TTGAAGAATTGTGCGCTGAAGCGCTTCGGGAGCACCAACGATGGCGGATACCTGGTGTGTGAGAATCTGATTGAGCCCCTCGATGCAGCGTATTCGTACGGTGTTGGTCCCAACGACGACTGGGCATGCGAGATGTCGCGGCGGTATCACGTCCCGGTGCATCAGTACGACTGTTTTGATCCCGCGCGGCCAACTTGCAGTGGCGGCATGTTCGTGTTTCACGACGAATGCGTCGGCGATCGCAGCGACCATAGGGGTTCGCATCTCTTTGACACGCTGGAAAACCAGATCAGGAAGAACGGTGACACTGGCCGGCACTTGATCATCAAAATGGACATCGAAGGTGCGGAGTGGGATTCACTGCTTGCAGCCCCGGAGGAACTGCTGGCATCGGTTCCGCAAATCACGATGGAGATGCACGGCTTCGACAATCCGAAGATTGTTAAAGTGCTCCGGAAACTGAAACAGAATTTCTATCTTGTGAATCTTCACTTCAATAATTGGTCGTGCACGCCAAAGGCGGCGCCGCTCCCTGCGTGGGCGTACCAGACGCATTGGGTCAACAAGCGTATCGGTGTGCTCGATCCCGCGGCGCCGCTTCCAGCACCGATGAGCCCGTTGAACGCGCCCGACTCGCCCACGTCGCCTGATTGCCAGCTACGCACAACGCGCGCGAAACCCTGAGGACTCTATGGTGGCAGCCATGTCGGCTGCATTTGCGCGGGGCATTATTACAACAGCATTGAAAGTCAGCACGCTTTCCGGCTATGAACGCAGGCATGGAATATTTTCGGCACATCATGGAAGTGGTCGGTACCAGCGTGGATGGCGTGGGTGTACTCATCGTTGCAGGTGGGATGGTCGTTGCCACGGTGCGACTTGCTGCGCATCGCGCCCACGAGACAGGCAATTATTATTCGCTTTACCGGCAGGATGTGGGCCGCGCGATTTTGCTCGGTCTCGAGTTCCTCATTGCTGGAGACATTATTCGGACGGTCGTTGTTGCTCCAACTCTGCAAAACGTGGTGGTCCTGGGAATGATCGTGCTTATCCGAACATTCCTGAGTCTGTCTCTTCAACTGGAAATCGAAGGAAGATTGCCGTGGCGGCGTGAAGTGGTGCGCGGAGACCAGGACTGATAAATTGATTTACGCTTAGGATTGGAACTGCCGACGCTGACCGATCGTCGGCGTGACGTGAATGACTACCGATCTTCAGCGCGGCGCGAAATCTTGCGTGAGCAGCATCCGGATTCCCGCACACAACGGCAACCGAGTACACCAATACAGGCACCAATCACAGGAGCAAGCAGGTAAATCCACAGGTATTCGAAGTGGCGCGACATCACGGCCGGTCCGAGCGATCGCGCGGGGTTCATCGACGCTCCACAAATCGGGCCGGCAAACATTGCTTCGAGCCCAATCACAGCGCCAACGACGATCCCGGCTGTGATGCCTTTCTCAGCCGCTCCAGTCGAGACGCCAAGGATCACAAACATCAAAATCGCGGTCAGAATCAGCTCAAGGACAAACGATTGGATTGCCGGCCCAGCCGGAACTGTCGCGCCCAGCATCTCGTTTCGCGGAAAAAGAAGATGCAACGCACCACTGGCTGCCAACGCGCCGCCGCACTGGCTGATGATGTAAGGAATGGCTCGACGGAGTGGAAACCGACGTGCCGCAAAAAATCCCAGACTTACCGCGGGATTCAGGTGCGCACCGGAGATATCACCAACTGTGTAAATCATTGCGAGCACGATCAGACCGAAGGTCAGCGCAACCCCGACATGTGTCACTGCGCCGCCGGTGGTTTCGTTGATCACGATGGCGCCTGTCCCGGCGAACACGAGAGCAAACGTCCCGATGAATTCCGCTGCGAGGCGCTTCACGCTTTGCTCGTGACGCAGTGTTCTTCGCAGAACGAATCGATCCTGGACCGGATCTCATCGCGAACGCGACGTGTCCTCTCCAGGCGTTCCTCATGTGTGCCGGTGAATTTGGAAGGATCGTCAAACGGCCAATGTAGTCGTTTAGTTACACCCGGAAAAATCGGGCATCCTTGGGCTTCCGACTCGCTGCACACCGTAATCGCATATGCGAATATGTGACGCGCCGACTTCCAAACATCGAAGACCGATTGCGTTTTATTACGGGAAATGTCGATTCCCAGCTCCTGTAACGCTTCTACAGCCAAAGGATTGAGGACGCCCGCTTCCAGCCCAGCACTATGGGCTTCGAAAGACTCGCCGCACAGCTTATTAAGCAGCGCTGCGGCGATCTGGCTGCGTGCACTGTTCTGCGCACAAATGAAGAGGACTTTCTGTTTCATGATTTGGTTATTCGCCTTTCTTTAGTTGCGGAAACTGCTGCCGGCTTGCAACAGCTTTCGCGTAGTCGAGTAAGTTTCTTTAAATCCCGCGCAAATGTCGCGTCCGAGTGTACGCAGTCCTGCAGACACCTGAGGTTACTCTCCAGCTCGCGCGACCGCTTTTTTGGCAACGTGTAGATCATCCAATTTCGGTCGCGCGTTGCTACTACCATTCCCCGGTTTCGAAGATAGCTCAGATGCTTCGAGATTTTCACCTGTGGCTCCCCGAGAATATCCTGGAAATGACAGACGCAGAGCGGCGATCTGGTAAGAAGATGGAGGATGCGCAACCGAGTACGGTCGCAAAAGCATTGATAAATCTGGAGCAGGTCCATCTCGTCTAACAACAAGCCGTGGAAGTGGCGCAACAGCTGGCCGGCGTTTCGCTCTCACGACGCTCGCGTGCCCGACATTGCGTCCGGCCGCGTTGAAGAATCAGATTCAGGTGCTCGCCATCCGGTATGGCTTCGGCAATTGGATATTGCGCCACAACGCAGCAGTCGTATTCCACATCTACATCCAGGTCTGCACTCGGAATCACCCGGTGTCCCAGCTGGAGGATTTTTGCAAACCGATCTGAGCGAAGCCGATGATCCGTGTCATCGCCGACGTGCGTTTGGAGCAGGATCTTTTCCTCTTTTCCAGTCAGTCCGCCACAATCGACGAAGCTCCTGGCCAGATATCCAACTTCAGTGACGTGGGCGTGTGCAGGGATGTAATCACCATTGGGCAATACAAATCGCGGAAACCGCTTCGGATTCGCCTTGAGCGCGTTCTGCAAATTATGGAGTGTCATGCGAATCTATATACCTGTATAAGCATATAGACAACTGGCAATTATTGCGAACGAGCTTGAGGAATATCGAACCATTTCGGCCGGTGCCAGCTCACTTCAGATTGCAACGCACTCGTCGTAAGTCTTTTTTTGTGAGCTTGCAGTGAAACTTCAATTGTAACGTTAGAGTCCAAATCTTTATTTGTTTGTTTTAAGTCTGGACGGAACCAATGCTGGCGGAATGAGCGGCGCCTCATGTTCGATTTGGTCGGGCAGTTCACGTTTTCGCCAGATCACATAGATCACGGGGTAGATTAATAACTCCAGAATAGCGCTCGTGACCACACCACCAATCATTGGCGTAGCGATCCGTTTCATCACGTCGGCGCCAGCTTGTAGAGCAGGGGACCACATGATTGGCAAAAGACCGAACAAGATCGCACACACGGTCATGATCTTGGGCCGAACTCGACCGACCGCGCCTTCAATCACTGCGTCATGGAGGTCGCGGATGTTACGCATCCGGCCTTCACCCTGGAATTTTTCCCACGCGTGATCGAGATAGAGCAGCATGACCACACCGGTTTCAGCATCGAGACCCGCCAGCGCGATGAGCCCAACCCAAACGGCTACGCTCATATTGTAGCCGAGCAACCAGAGGAGCCAGAACGCGCCGACTAACGAAAAAGGAACAGCGAGGAGGACAATCCCGGTTTTTACCACAGAGCGTGTGTTGAGGTAAATGAGGACAAAGATGATCAAAAGCGTGAACGGAATGACGATCTTGAGGCGTTCCTTCGCTTCGAGCAGATATTGAAATTGTCCCGCCCATTCGACGTAATAACCGGGAGGATATTGAATTCGCTGAGCGAGTAACTGCGAAGCCTTGCGCACGTAACCCTCGATGTTGCTCGTTGTAACATCGACAAAGACGAAGCCTACGAGCTTGCCATTCTCGCTGCGAACCGAGGGCGGCCCAGTTTTGTAGCGGATGTCGGCTAGCATCGAGATGGGAACTTGTGCGCCAGTGGGCGTGGGAACGAGCACGCGTTTGAGCGCGTCGAGGTCTTCGCGAAAATCGCGCGCGTAGCGGGTGTTCACCGGATAACGCTCGCGGCCTTCCACGGTAGTCGTGATGTTCTTCCCGCCGATGGCCGACTCGATGATGTCGTTTACATCTCCAACTTTCAGTCCATAGCGTGCAGCCGCTTCTCGATTCACAGTGAAGTCGAGGAAATAACCGCCGACCGTGCGCTCGGCGAACGCGCTGCGCGTCTCCGGAAGCTCAGCCAGTTCTTTTTCGATCTGTACCGCGAGCTTTTGGATTTCGCCAAGATCGGGACCGAACACTTTCACGCCGAGCACGCTGCGGAATCCGGTGGTAAGCATTTCCGTGCGCGTCTGGATTGGCATCCAGAGAATGTTGGCCATGCCTGGCGTTTTCATGTTGGCATTCACTTCGGCGAGCAGCTTGTCCCACGTCATCCCGGGCCGCCATTGATCAGAAGGTTTTAGCGTGACGACCGTCTCAAACATCGACAATGGCGCGGGATCGGTCGGTGTGTCGGCCTGACCGGCTTTACCGAATACAGTTATGGCTTCGGGAATTTTTCGTAATTGCCGATCTTGTATTTGCAGAATTTTCGTTGCCTCGGTGATCGACATTCCCGGCACCGCAGTTGGCATGTAAAGCAGCGTTCCTTCATTAAGGGGCGGCATGAATTCGCTGCCGAGTCTTTTGTAAGGGAAAATTGTAATCAGAAGAACGACGAGGGCACAGCCAAGCGTGAACCAACGATAACGCAAAACGAAGTCGGCAAATGGTTGATAGGCTCGGATTAGAAATCGGTTCACCGGATTTTTTTCTTCCGGAGTGATTTTGCCGCGGATGAGCAGCGTCATTAGCACCGGCACGAGCGTCACACCGAGGAACGATGCGAAGAACATCGAGAAAGTTTTGGTAAAGGCGAGGGGACGGAAAAGACGACCCTCTTGCGCCGTGAGCGAAAAGACAGGAACGAAACTTACTGTGATTACGAGCAGAGCGAAAAACAACGCGCGGCCGACGCCTTTTGCGCCGGCGATAATTATTTGAACACGCTCGGCGTTATTGGGCTCACGCCGATGCGCTTCGCGAAAGTGTTCAAGTTGCTTATGCGCGTTCTCGATCATGACGATCGCTGAATCGACCATGGCGCCGATGGCGATGGCGATGCCGCCCAGCGACATGATGTTGCTTGTCACGTGCATCCACCACATCGGGATGAACGAAAGAATGATGGCGATCGGTAGCGTGATGATCGCCACCAGCGCCGAACGGATGTGCCAGAGAAAAACCAGGCAGACCAGTGCGACGACGATGCTTTCTTCGATCAATTTCTCGCGCAAGGTGGCGATGGCCCGATTGATCAGGTCGCTGCGATCATAGACCGGCACGATTCGTACACCGGATGGCAACGACGGTTTTATCTCTTCGATTTTCTTCTTTACCGCGTCGATGACGTTGAGCGCATTTTCGCCATAGCGCATCACAATGATGCCGCCGACGACTTCGCCACGCCCGTCGAGTTCGGCAACGCCACGCCGGAGATCGCCGCCGAGGTGGACATTTCCCACATTCTTTAAATAAACGGGCGTGCCGTTTTCGACCTTCAGGACGACGTTCTCAATGTCCTCAATCTTTTTGATGTAGCCGCGGCCGCGGATGTAATACTCGGTGGTTGCGACCTCGAAAGTTTTGCCGCCAACGTCGGCGTTACTCATCTTGATCGCATTGACGACGTCGCTGAGCGGGATGTTATAAGCGACAAGCGCGTTTGGATCGAGATCGACCTGATATTGCTTTATGAATCCGCCGACGGGCGCGACTTCGGCAACACCTTTTACAGAAGAGAGCGCGTAACGCAGATTCCAATCCTGAATGGAGCGCAGCTCGGCGAGATCATGTTTTCCGGTGTCATCGACGAGCGCGTATTCGTAAACCCACCCTACAGCGGTGGCGTCAGGGCCGATTGTCGGATTCACTCCTTCAGGAAGCGAACCGCGCACCGAATTGAGGTATTCAATCACTCGGGAACGCGCCCAATAAATGTCAGTGCCATCCTGAAAAATGACGTAGACGAACGATTTGCCGAACATCGATTCGCCACGAACGAATTTCACTTTGGGCGCGGCGATGAAGACGCTGGAAATTGGATATGTGATTTGGTCTTCAACGAGATCGGGCGAGCGTCCTTCCCACTCGGTGTAAACGATCACTTGCACGTCGCTCAAATCGGGAATCGCATCGAGCGGCGTATGCGTCAGTCCATAAATCCCGGCCGCGACGGCGAAGATGGTGAAGACGAAAATGAGGAATTTGTTCCTCGCGCTTGCTTCGATAATGCGGTCAATGAGCGTCTCGCGTTTCTGGCTTGCAGCGCTTTGCTCTGTTGAGGCTATCTCCGACTCGGTCATGGTTTTGTTCCAGGCGGAATGGTTTCCTGGGGTTCTTGCTCGTCCTCAAACGCTCTCAACGCGCCTTGCACTTTCGATTCGGCATCGATGAGGAAGTTTGCGCTGGCGACAACGCGTTCATTTTCCTGGAGGCCGCTTTTCACTTCGTAAATGTCGGCATATTTGGTCCCAAGCTGGACAATGCGCGGCTCAAGTTTTCCTTCGCCTTTATCGACGAATACGACGTTGCGCGTGCCAGTCGGCATCACCGCGCTCACGGGAATTGTAAGCGCGTTGCCCATGTCCATCTCCAGCTCAGCGTTGACGTACATCCCGGGCCGCAGCTTGAAATCTGGATTAGGAATATCGATGCGAACCCTGGCAGTGCGTTTCGTTTCATCAAGAAACGGGTTGATGACACTGATTGTGCCCTGAAATTTCTCACCGGGATAAGACTTGGCGGTGATGCCGATTTTCTGACTAATCTGCAACATCGTTAGCTCGGTTTCGTAGAATTCCGCCCACACCCAGACAACACTCAGATCGGCGACTTCCACGAGCATATCGCCGACCTTCACGTTCTTGCCTTGTTCCAAGGGCACCGATTGCACAACGCCACGGAAGGGCGAAAGGAGCGTAAGTGTATCGGAGGCGTTTCGCGTTTTTTCCAGTTCTGCGATCTGGTCTTGAGTTACATTCCAGAGCTGCAGCCGGCGCCTGGCTGACTCAATCAAACGCGTCGGAGTTTCGCGCGCCTCTTTGGATCTCGCCTGATCGCGCATCCGTAACAGTCCGACGAACTCCCGTTCGCTCGTAAGCAAGTCCGGGCTATAGATCGACAGCAGCGGCGCGTTCTTATCGACTAGCTCGCCAGGAGCAGTGACATCCAGTTTTTGAACGTAACCGTCGACGCGCGATACGAACAGCCAGCTGCGCGTCTTGTCGGGCACGATCAAACCGAGCGCACGGATCGTGTGAAACAGCGGTTTGCGTTGCACGTTTGCGTAGCGAACACCGATTTGTTGCTGGCGCTCGACTGGCACGACGAATTCACTCGGCTTTTCGGCGCCCTTCATCTCACTCTCTTTCATCCCCGGCATTCCGGGCATGCCTTGCATTTCGCCGCCCTCTTTCTTCATCACAGGCACGAGATCCATAGAGCAGATCGGACACTTGCCGGGGTCCTTCGAATGCACCGAAGGGTGCATTGTGCTGTTCCGAGCAGCGCCAGTAGCGAGATAATCAGTATGACCCTTTGAAAAAACAGTGGCGCATTCATTTTTGTGCTCCTGTTTTCGCCGATTCGCCGATTCGCCGACTCGCCGATTCGTTGGAATAAACATCTGCGCCAATGACTGCCTCCAGCTCAGCGACAGCCATTTGGTAGTGCGCCAAATGATCGCGCGCCATTCCTTCGATGTCGCGCAGGTTGCGTTGCGCGCTGATCCAGTCGAGAAAGGTCGCTTTCCCTGACTCGTAACTCAGCTGTGTCGCCTCAAATGCCTGTTGTGCCTGCGGCACGAGCTTGTCTTGGAAAAGTTCGACGTGATGGTGAAATGTTTCGATCTTTGCCAACTGATCGCGCAACAGCCGCAACGCTTCCTTTTGTTCGCGATCCAAGCCTTGCTCGGCAGCCGCAAGCTTGGCGCGTGCTTCCCGAACGCCGGCCGAGTATTTTCCGGGATTCACCCACGGGATTGTGAATGACACGCCCGCGTCGAGTTCGCTTACCGCTTCCGCGGCATCGTTGTAACGCTGGCCTTTCACCATCAGCGTCGGGTCGGGAATCCATGCGCGGTGCGCGAGCTGAAGTTTCGACTTCTCGCCGTCGATCTTCGCGCGCGCCATCTGCACTTCGGGGCGTTGCGCGAGCGTGATCGCGTGCAACCTGGTCGCAGAGAGATGCGCGTGGTCAACAGTTGCTGTGCCTGGCGTGCTCAGTGGAGCAAACGCGTCACGATTCATCAGCGCGTTCAACTGCGACTGCGCATCAGACAAATTGCGCTCCAGATCGCGCCGCGCTTCCTGCAGCTTGCTATAATCTGTCTCGGCAACGAGCACATTCGCCGCGCTCTCCAAACCAGTTTCGTATCGGGAGCGGCTGATATCAGCGATTTGTTTTAGCGAGGTAAGATTTTTGCTGTTGATCTCAAGCTGGTCGTAAGCATTCGCCAGTTGAAAGTACGTGGCGCGCGCCTTCGCGATCACGTCGAGTTGCACGCGTCGGACTTCTTCAAAGACCGACAACGCTTCGGCCGCTGCAGCACGTCCGCGCACCAGATTTTTGCCGGTGATGGGGATCAGTTGCTCGATCGCGAGCGTTTGATCCATAAAGGCGTTCGGTGGCACGTCGACATAGCGGTGCGCGAGCCACTCACCGGCAACGCGCGGATCATCCCACGCTTTCGCTTGTAAAATGCGCTCCCTTGCAGCCCGCCAGCGGTTTTCGGCTTCTTTGATTGCCGGATTATTCTGCAGCACGGCGCTCGTAACCTCGCCTAACGAGAACTGGGACGAAGCGGCACCGTGTTCGCCGCCATCAGCGGCGATCTGACTCTGAATTGATAAAGATGTAGTTAATAAGACTAAAAAAGTTGTGGTTTTCATTTGATCCAGGACTGCGTTGACCCCAACGGCTTTCGGGGTTGAAGACTAGGCGTGCCGGCAAATGGGCACACCCCGGGCGTCAGCGTCCTTGGATCAGATAAGAAAAGTGCAGAGCAGCGAAAGTCGCGGAGGCGAGAGTGCCGAGAATGCGAAGTCAGTTCTGATTACCGAGCGACCTTCCGTTAATTGATGCAGCACGACAAACTCCGTCGGTGCGCATATCGTGTTCGTCGCGGACGCCGAATCATTCTTGGCGAGCGGCTGCGACGAAGGAGCTGTATTCTTCGGCGACGTGACGCAACACGTCATATTGCCACAGCAACGCGGCTGACAGGCCTTCTGACTTGGCGCGTTGACCAGGATGCAGGATCGCGCGACGGACCCCAAGGGAGCCGCCATCAGCGCGACAGCCGTCGCCACTGAAATGATGATCCTGCTCAGCATCGAAGTTCGTATAGCACGAGTTAGACTGCCCGTCGAAGCAAACCGTTCAGCGCTCTTGTGCTCCTACTTGTGCTTTTCCGCGCGATGGCTGAGAAACTTCACTCCTTGCGCGCATCCTTTTCGTTGGCAATTTCTTCAAGCCATTTGCAATAATGGTGATTATAATTCACTCCTCAACCATCAGAGAACAGTTATGAAAGATGACAATTTGCAATCTATAGCGAAAAAGTTGGTGGCGCCGGGGAAGGGGATCCTGGCAGCGGATGAAAGCACGGGGACGATTGAAAAGCGCCTAAAAAGCATCAACGTTCCTTCTACAGAAGAAAACCGGCGGGCATATCGCGAGGTCCTGTTTACCACGAAGGACGCCGGCGAATTTATCAGCGGCGTGATTCTGTTCGACGAAACGATCCGACAGAAGACGGGCGACGGACGCACTTTCGTCAAGGCGCTGGAGGATCAAGGGATCATCCCTGGGATCAAGGTGGACAAGGGCGCCAAGACGATGGCGAATTTTTCGGGTGAAAAAATCACGGAAGGTCTCGACGGATTGCGCGACCGGCTGGCGGAATATCGAAAACTTGGCGCGCGGTTTGCAAAATGGCGTGCCGTAATTGCGATTGGCGACAACATCCCTACGCAGACATGCATCGATGCGAATGCAGAGGCTTTGGCGCGTTACGCGGCGCTTTGCCAGGAAGGGGATTTGGTGCCGATCGTCGAACCGGAAGTGCTCATGGATGGCACGCACACGATTGAGCGTTATTTCGAAGTCACACAGCAGACATTGGAAAGCGTCTTTCACTCTCTGTACGAGCACCGAGTTGTTCTCGAAGGCATGCTACTGAAACCGAATATGGTTCTTTCAGGAAAAGATTGTCCGCAACAAGCCTCGGTGAAGGAAGTAGCGGAGGCTACTGTGCTCTGCCTGAAACGCGTGGTTCCAGCCGCTGTTCCCGGTATTGTGTTTCTCTCCGGCGGGCAGACCGATCAGCAGGCCACTGAGCATCTCAACGCGATGAATCAGTTCGGTGACTTGCCGTGGCAATTGAGCTTTTCATATGGACGCGCGTTACAAGCTCCGGTACTCAAAGCTTGGAAAGGCGATCAGGCGAACGTAGCCAAAGCGCAAAAGGCGTTCCATCACCGAGCTTGGTGCAATAGCAAAGCGCGCTTCGGCAAATACACCGAAGAGATGGAAGCCGCGAAAGCGGCGT
>Ga0209577_10006460_pt1 | contig 10846 bp, 6 predicted proteins | sample GraSoiAngelo_109_FD_185874 | JGI IMG/M metagenome (GOLD analysis project Ga0209577, IMG submission 185874) | Grasslands soil microbial communities from the Angelo Coastal Reserve, California, USA - 14_0903_12_20cm (SPAdes) (version 2) | ecosystem: Environmental > Terrestrial > Soil > Grasslands ... | reverse complement strand
AGAAGTACAGGAGGTACTGAACGCGGGCGCGAAACTCGCACCATCTCCGCGAGCTGTAGCCATGGCCTCGGATATCGTCATCACCATGCTGCCCAATTCTCCCGAGGTCGAGGAGGTTGTAACCGGGCCGCATGGGATACTAGAGGGTGCGCGCAAAGGTTTGATCATCATCGATATGAGCACCATCGCGCCCGCCGTGAGTCGCAAATTGGCACAGACCACGTCTACACGCGAAGTTCACTTCCTCGACGCGCCCGTCAGCGGCGGCTCGCAGGGCGCGGTCAATGGTACGCTTACCATCATGGTCGGCGGCGAACGCGAGATATTTGAACAGGTGCGCCCGGTGCTGGAAGCGATGGGCAAGAAGGAGAATATCTTCCACGTCGGGCCTAACGGTGCGGGTGAGGTCGTCAAAATCGTGAATAATATCCTGTGCGGCGCGATTGCAGCCTCTATAGCCGAGTCATTTGTGCTGGGCGTGAAGGCGGGCGCGGATGCCGATACGATGGCAAAGGTCATCGGCGTCAGCAGTGGCGCGAGCTGGCAGCTCTCCAACCAATTCCCGCTGCGCGCCTTCAACGGCAGTTTCCAACCCGGTTTTATGACCGACCTGCTGCATAAAGATCTCGGCCTGGCACTCGACCTGGCTGCCGAGAATACCACTCCTGCGGCCATGACCGCCCTCACACGCCAGATGTACGAGATGGCACGCGCGGAAGGCTATGGCCGCGAGGATTATACATCGCTGCTCAAAGTGTTAGAGCAGATGGCGGGGGTTAAGGTACGAAGTTCGTAGGATCGCTTTATTGCTGTGGAACAGCTTGAATCAGCCCGTGCGAAATGGTCATGCCCAGCACCAGAACTGCCGCGAGGCCAAAGTAGGCCAGCGTCAATACGATACGCTCGCTGATCGATACCTTATAGTAGGCTTGAGCTTCGGGAGTATTGGCGACGGAGCGACGTGACCAGAGCTGCGTTCCTGCCATGAGGATAAAGAAGAGCAGCCAGATCGAAATGCTACCGTACCGGATAAAAGACCAGACCTGGAAAGCCACCAGTCCTAGAAAACCTATAATCCACATACGCCGGTCAATGGCGGCTAATATGCGTCCGCCATCAAATGGGATGATCGGGATCAGGTTGAACAGGTTGATGAAAAAGCCAAAGTAGGCCAGCGGCGCCCAGATGGAACCGGGATTGCTTTGCGCGAGCAGGAAACAGACCGAGGCTGCTAATGCCCCGGCTATCGGCCCGGCAATGCCCACCTCCGCCTCGTCGCGCGCATTCTTGGGCATCCGGCGCATGAGGACTGCCGCGCCCAGCAATGGGATGAAAATCATGCCCCCTATCGGTATGCCTTTCATCTTCATCACCACTGCGTGCCCCATCTCATGAATGAAGAGCAGCGCCACCAGCCCTACAGCAAATTGCCAGCCGAAGATGAGCGCGTAGACCCCGATAGAGATGAGCGCGGTAATACCGGCAAAACCGACCTTGGCAAAAAGCAGCAGCAAGGTATTGAATTTCACGAGCAGCGCGACAATGGTTGCGCCAAGCCCACCCAGGCCCGCCAACCCCTTGCGTTTCTTCCCCTCTTCAGCAGTCTTGCGCTGCTCCGCCCCGGCATCGACGGTATAGCCCTCTAATGAGGACGGGCCGCGATACGCGCTCATTTGAGCAGGATCATAGGCGTACATGTCAGGCGAGGCAGGAGGAGTATAGGCAGGATAGGTCGGGGGCGACTCCAAAGACTGTACCGGTTGCGCAGAACGAGGGGTCTTCGATTCTTCCTGCTTGTAGTACGTGGGATCGGAATAATCAGAAGTATTTCCAATACTTCCGTACTCTCGATAGTCAGCAAATTCGTCAGGATTCCAGGACATTCCAGCCTCGCTTCTGCATAGTCATGTTTTCATTATGTATAATCTTACCATATAAGCATACCATATATACGTTCAACATGCGCCCGCAGTTGTTTTATTCCGCTTCCACGGGCTAACCTCTACAGGGTGATGTTGAAGATCGTGCTGAGCAGCAATAACACGATCAGGATAGTGATGACGACGACGGTTGCCCAGGCGATGATGTTGAAGCCAAGTTTATTGACATGACGCCCCATCAAACGGCGATTGTTGACCAGCAGGATAATGAAGACCAGCAGAATGGGCAGCATGGCAGCATTCAAATCTTGCAGCACGATCAGCACTTGAATGATGGGAAGTCCCGGTATGAGCGTAATCAGTACGCCCAGGACGATTAAGCCCGTGAAAATACTCTGGAAGACAGGAGCCTCGCTAAAGCTGCGTGAGACACCTCGCTCAAAACCGAATGCTTCACAAATACCGTAAGCCGTAGAGAGGGGGAGAACAGCCGCCGCCAGGAGCGACGCTCCAAATAACCCAATGCCAAAGAGGTATCTTGCATACGGCCCGGCAAAAGCTTGTAACGAAAAGGCCGCATCTAACGCGGTTTGCACGTCACGATGGTTCACAAAGAGCGTGGCGCCTGTCGCAATCACTACAAATCCCGCAATAAGCATGGCAAAGGCAGTACCGCTAAAGATATCGAGTTGTTCGTAGAAGTAGTCAGCGGTGGAAATACCTTTATCAGCAACCGAGGATTGCACAAAAAACTGCATGTACGGGCTGATCGTAGTCCCTACGAGCGCGACCGCGGTGAGTAAATAGCCGCTATCTCGACTGAGAGAGGGCAAGATCAACTGATGGCCAATATCACCCCAGGCAGGATGGGCCGCGAATGCCGCCGGGATATAGGCAAGAAAGCCCAACGACATCAGCAAAAAGACTTTCTCTACCCGGCGGTAGGAACCCTTAATTACAAGCCACCATAGAATCAGCCCGGCAAGCGGCACGACCAGATAGACGAAAGGAGTTTGCGTATCATTCGCCAGCACCTGCACACTGGCGGCGATGCCAAGAAATTCAGAAACGGTCACGCCCGTATTGGCGATGAGCAGCGCCAGCATCGCCAGCACAGTCCAGCGCACGCCAAACTGCTCGCGAATGAGATCAGCCAGGCCCTTGCCTGTCACCGTTCCCATACGAGCGCACATCTCCTGCACGATTGCCAGGCAAAAACCGGAGATGGCGAGCGCCCACAGCAGACTATAACCATATCTTGCGCCGGCTTGCGAAAATGTGGCGATGCCCCCTGCATCATTGCCGGCATTCGCGGCGATCAATCCCGGTCCCAATACCGCAAAGAGGCGAAATAATGCGGAAGAACGACTCAAACGAAAACGCGACCGCGCCTGCTTTTTCTGTTCAGCGCGGCCTTTGACCACAAGTTTCTGTGCTTCCTGGGGAGGTGTTTCCATAGGTAGCGCACTCAGGAAAGAAGAGATGCAAAACTGCTCTGACCTGTTTTTCCTTTCCTCCTAGGTTGGTGCAGATAATAGCATGCTCTCCCGAGAGTTGCAAGTTCAAAATAGCAGCGTAGCCCAGACTTCCCTATCGCTCTCCCTTTATCACGCCTTCAAGATGCAGGCGTAATAAATTCAGCGCGGCCAGGACTGCGAGGCGTTTGTTGTCTTCGCGAGCGGCACGCCAGCCCGGCCCCATGCCGGTGACTACCCCCTCTGGCCCTTCAATGGCAATGTGCACTGTGCCAACAGGTTTATCCTCCTGCTTCTCCGGCCCGGCCACGCCGGTAATACCCAGCCCATAGTCGGCGTTAAATTGTTCGCGCATAGCATGAGCCATGGCCCGCGCCGTCTCCTCGCTCACGACACCATAGCGGTCTATGATTTCGCGCGGCACACCCATCTGCGCTTTGAGATCGGGACTGTATGATACAACGCCTCCAATAAAGTGCTTGGAACTGCCTGGATCATCGGTGATAGTGCTCGCTAGCAGTCCACCGGTTATCGATTCCATGACGGCTAACCACTGATGGCGTTCTGAAAGGTACTTGCCTACCACTCTCTGCAGCGTATCTTTATCAACACCAAAGATATAATGCCCAAGGATCTGGTGCACCTGCGCCTCCATAGCTGCCACCTGCTCTTCCGCCAGTTCACGAGTTTTGGCCTTCGCCGTAATACGCACATCAATAGCATCGGACTTGGCATAGGTAGCGATGGTCGGATTGGTGTTGTGCAGCAGGGCATCCAATTTCTCTTCTACCGTGGATTCACCCAGGCCCCAGACACGCAGGATGCGCGTAAAGATCAGGCCGCCGGCGTAGGGACTGAGGCGCGGGATGACTTCATGTTCCCACATGTGATACATCTCTCGCGGCACCCCTGGCATGGCGACAATGATACGCCCATCCTTCTCAACCCACCAGCCTGGCGCCGTGCCCCGTGGATTAGGCAGCGCCTGGGCTGAAGGAATCAAGGTGGCCTGCTTGATGTTCCGCTCAGGCATCTGCGCGTGACGGACGGCAAATATCCTCCGTAATTCTTCTTCCAGGCGCGGGTCTACCTGCATCGTCTCGCCCAGGAGTGCGCTAATCGATTCGCGCGCAAGATCATCCTCCGTCGGTCCCAGGCCGCCCGTCATAATAATCAGTTCCGAGCGTTCCCAGGCTCGACGTAGTGTCTCAACGATACGTCCCTGGTTATCTCCCACCTGGGAGACAAAATAGAGATCGATCCCCAGCGACGCGAGGCTCTGGGCAAGATAGGTCGCGTTGGTATCGGTAATATGGCCCAGCAGTAGTTCAGTGCCACAGGAGAGTATTTCGGCGCGCATGCATCCTCCAGTTACGGGCGAGAGATTTCGCCCCTACAGTGCTCATTTTAGCGGTTTGTGTCCATATCATATCACTTCTAGCGACAAAGGCCGTCTTTGCTAACAAACAGACTCTATATGCATTACAATCAACATATTGTGCTCAAATCCATAAGAATGTCAATATGTTGTGCCAAAACCCTTGCAATTCCCGTTCTTTACAGGTATACTGAGTTGCGGGTGTTAAAAAACATCCGGTATTTGCAAACGCATTCGCGACATACGCGCTATGTTGCGCCTGTTGTAGACGTAAAAAAAGAAGGAGCCATAGTCAATGGTGGAACAGAAGACGAACACTACTGCCGCCCAGCAGAGTGTTGATGCCCTCGACCCTCAGCACATGACACACCTGGAAGGGATTCGTCAAAAGGTATTCATGGATAGGTATTCGCTCAAGGACCCCGCCGGGCAACCACTCGAATTCTATCCCGAACAGCTCTGGGCGCGGGTAGCGCGAGGCATCGCCGCCGTAGAGAAGACCGAGGAGCTACAGGCCCACTGGGAAAAACGCTTTTACGAGGCGCTTTCCGATTTCCAGTTTGTGCCGGGTGGACGCATCCTGGCGGGAGCGGGATCGGGCCACCAGGTTACATTCTATAACTGTATGCCACCTGACCAGGAAGTGCTTACAGCAGATGGTTATCGACCAATTTCCGAAATCAAGATTGGCGATCTTGTGGTGACACATCGCAATCGTCTGCGTCCAGTATTGCATAAGTTTGAGCGCGAGACTGAGGAAACACTCTACATCATCCGGCCTAAGAAAATGGGCTACGATGATTTGCGCGTGACAGGCGACCACAAAGTATACGTTGTCCGCTCGGAATGGGTGAACACGCATAGGTCGCGTGATGGTCTTCGTTTGCAGCATGAGCCGGATTGGATTCCCGCCAAAGACATTAAACCTGGTGATTACGTTACTGTTGTCTTATATAACAGCGACGAGTGCCCTTCCGACTTTGAATACAATAGCCTCAAGTGGGTGCGGGTCGATGAAATTGCTGTTGAAGATTATTCTGGCATGGTGCTGGATATTGAGGTCGAGGAAGATCACTCGTTCATTTCAGCCGGTGTCGTGGTCTCAAACTGCTACGTTATCCCCAGCCCCGAAGACAGCCGCCAGGGTATCCTCGACAACCTCAAGACCATGACCGAGATTATGGCTCGCGGCGGCGGCGTTGGCATTAACCTCTCGACCTTGCGCCCACGCGGCTCATATATCAAGACGGTGAACGGCACCGCCTCCGGCCCGTGCTCCTGGGCGCAGCTCTATTCGGTGGCTACGGGTGATGTAATCCAGCAGGGCGGCTGTTTTGGCCCAGATGAACGTATTGCTACCGATCACGGTCTGATTCGTGCAAAAGAGTTGGCCGATCGCCTGGAAGTAGGTGAGCAAATACAGGCAAAAACCCATCGTGGTTCTCGTCCATTCACCTACGTATTCCGCAACGGCATCAAAGAACTTTACGAAGTGAAAACGCGGCGCGGCTACCACGTTCGTGTCACCCTTGATCACAAAATGGGTGTTCTCCGTCATGGAGAGCTTACGACCATTCCCTTACGCGAACTCCAGGAAGGAGATGAAATTCTGCTATTGCTAGGCGGTGAAGAGAGAAACGAACCACCGCTTATGCCTCTCACCACGAGCCCATACAGGCGTTCTAAGATGAGTACAACACTCAATGAGCAAGTCAAACTGCCAGCATATCTTACGCCCGATCTGGCTTACTTGCTCGGTTTTCTTTACGGTGACGGGCATGTGATGCAGGGGAAAAAAGTTACATGGCACGATGAAAAGGGCATTTCTTACTGCGTAGAGAACTCACGACCCGACATTCAGCAACGCCTCATCACTCTAACGAGGGATCTCTTTGGACTGGAGGCAAAAGTTTATCCGGGTGATGGCGCATGTTCAGTTATTACCATCTTTTCACGCTTACTGGTAGAATGGCTACAAGAAAACGGTCTGCTCAAACAGAAAGCAGCACATGTCCGGGTTCCAGAAGCGATTTTTCATTCACCAACTCCTGTAATTGCAGCTTTCATCGGCGGATATTTTGATGCAGACGGCTGTGATCGAGGAAGAAAGGGCGGCTATGGTTTCGACAGCGTGAGTCGTGAGATGCTAGAAGATATCCAGCAACTACTCCTTGCGCAAGGTATTGTCTCTCATATTGCCACACAAGACCGCACAAAACAAGGATGGGCATCCATTCATCGACTGCTCATCACGGGTGCGCAATTCAGAGAGCGATTTAGCAACTTTATTAACTGTCACAAAGACCAGCAACGCCTGGGATACCGTAGCCATAACAGCAATTACCCGATAGAAGTATGGGATACATTGGGTATTCCTGGCCGCTACTACCAGGGACTGTTTGACTCAACTAAAAAGCGGGTATCACACTATGCACTCACGCGTGTTCGTGAGCGTGTTGCACCCTCCGCAGGCATAGGTATGCTAGAGCGTATCGACGCTCTCTTGAATGTTCTACCCGATACTATTGTCTCGATCACACCTGTTGGCCTCTCAGATGTATACGATTTTGAAGTTGACGATGTGCATCTTCTATCGGGCAGCGGCTTCTACACCTCCAACTCGCGTCGAGGCGCATTGATGCTCATGCTTGACGATACCCATCCCGACATCGAAGAGTTCATCACGGTCAAACGCACCGCGGGGAAGATCGAGCATGCCAACCTCTCTGTGTGCATATCCGACAGGTTCATGCAAGCGGTAAAAGATGATGCAAAGTGGGACCTCACCTGGCAAGGTGAGGTGAAGAAGACGATTCGCGCTCGCGATCTCTGGGATTTGATCTGCACATCGGCATGGGAGTCTGCGGAGCCAGGGATGGTCTTCATGGACCGTTATAATACGCTTTCAAATACCTGGTATTATGAGAATATTCGCTGTGTAAATCCTTGCGGAGAGCAGGGTCTTCCACCCTGGGGCGTTTGTAATCTCGGAGCTTTGAATCTCTCGGCTTTCGTGGTCGATGACAAAATGGATTACGAGCGGCTGGCGGAGATGAGCAAGGTAGCGATGCGCTTCCTGGATAACGTGGTCGATGCGAATGAGTACTTTATCGAGGAAAACCGCGTGGCGCAGCTTGGCACGCGGCGCACGGGGCTGGGTACGATGGGGCTGGCAGATGCGCTTATCAAGATGAAGGTTGCGTACGGTAGTGATGAGTCACTGCCGGTCATCGAGCGCATCTACGCCACTATTCGCGACGCCGCCTACGAAGCTTCAGCCGATATCGCGGCCGAGAAAGGGACATTTTCGCACTTTGATCGTGATAAGTATGTGCAGGGGCAATTCATCAAGCAGCTGCCAAAGGTCGTCCAGGAGAAGATTAAGCAGCAGGGTATTCGCAACGCGGTCCTGCTGACACAGGCCCCCACAGGTACTACCAGCTTGCTATCAGGAGTAAGTTCTGGTATCGAGCCGGTATACGACTTTGCGATGGTACGACGTGATCGCACGGGGGAGCACATCCTGTATCACCCACTGCTCCAGGAATGGCGTGACAGGCATCCCAACGAGCCAACGCCTGAGTACTTCGTTTCGTCAAAGGACCTGACGCCGGAAGAACATGTGCGTGTGCAAGCTATGGTGCAGAAATACACCGACTCAAGCATCAGCAAGACGGTTAATGCACCTCACGATCACACTGTCGAGCAAGTGCAGACACTGTACCGCCTGGCCTATGAGATGGGCTGTAAAGGCGTCACCTATTACCGTGATGGTTCACGTGATGCTGTTCTCACTCGCGTTGAAGATGAGAAGAAAGCGGCAGAGGCAAAACAAGCACCGATGATAGAGCCTGTCACCTCTATTCAAGATGGCGTCAAGCCGCGACCATCGGTAGTGCATGGCTACACGCGCCAGGTGAGCGCGCCTGAGGGCAAGATCAACATCACGATCAATAGCGACGAACACGGGCCATTGGAGGTCTTCGTCAACGTCGGGAAAGCTGGCAGCGACATTGCGGCCCTGGCGGAGGCCCTGGGTCGGCTGATCTCGCTGAACCTGCGCATACTCAGCCCCCTCTCACAGGCTGACCGCGCCAGGGAGATCGCTGACCAGCTGCGCGGCATTGGCGGAAGCCGTTCGGTCGGCTTTGGCATGCAGCAGGTACGTTCGCTCCCTGATGCAGTGGCAAAGGCACTGGAGATGCACTTCGACGAGATGGAGAAGCAGCAGGCGCAGAAGGAGGCAGACTCTGACTCGCACATCGCCAATGGCAAGGATACCAGCCATGCAGATGGCGTCCAGGCAGCCAGCCCATTGAGCATGAGCCATATGAGCATCACAGGGAATCTGTGCCCACAATGCGGCTGCAACACGATGGTGTACGAGGAGGGATGCAAGAAGTGCTATAACTGCGGGCATAGCGAGTGTTAAATGCGGTATATCTGGAACGGCCAGTAGAGACACCCCAGGCTGAATTAGAGGGCGTTGGGGAAAACACATGTGTGTTTTCCCTTTTGCTTTCATTTGGCCTGAGAGGCGGTCAGAGGGAAAATATGTGTCTTTTCCCCCATTTAATACATTAAGGCTTAAGAGAACATCTGTCATGTGTACCAGGCAAGAAAATCATACACCTTACCTAAGGGATTGCCGGTCAGACGGCTTGTGGCTGTGGTGCAGCGGCAGTTCCCAGTTGACGCATGAGACCAGCCGTATCCCAGACATGCCACAAGTCAGACGTTTTTCCCTCGACCACACGCACAAAGTGCATGTGCGCGACGGATATTGACTTGCCCGTGGGGGGAAGACCCTGAAAAGGTCCTCGGTGCGTCCCGGTCATGGTGGAGCGAAATGCGACGAGCTCTCCTTCTGCGAGCATGTCGTGGATCTCGAAGTGCAGGTCGGGGAAAGCGGTTCGCAACATGGTGATCACCGCTTTGAGGTGCATGGCAAAGTTCGCTCCCAGGGGTTCCTGGTGGTCAATGCCGTCCTGAGTCAGAGCAGCATCGACGATGGTGAGATCCCCTTCATTGAAGGCACGCTCCATAAAGTGCTGGACGAGGGCTTTGTTGGTGTCGGGTGTCATAGTTTTTCTCCATTGATTGTAGTTCAACTCTATTCAATAACTATATGATATACTAAGAACATGAAGAAAGTCAAGAGCACACTCACCCACCGCCAGCGACAAGCTCTGGCCACGCGAGAATTGATTGTCGATGCGGCCTGCGAACTCTTTTTAGAACAGGGCTATATGGCGACGACGATCGAGGCGATCAGTGCTAGAGCAGGGGTAGCTGTCAGCACTGTCTATGCGGTGTTCCGCAACAAACGGGGCATCCTCCAGGCCATCCGTGAAAGATGGCACCAGGAGTCCGGGCAGCGTGACATTTATCGGCAAGCCATGGAACAATCCGATCCCAAACGTCGCCTGGAATTGGCGGCCTATGCCACACGTCGTCAGTGGGAAACTGGCGGCGCGATGATGGCGATCTACCAGGCTGCGGCTGCCGCTGATCCAGATGCGGCTGCCGAGCTCTCCACCGCATTGCAGGGCAGACGCACGTTCTTAACACAATTTATTGATGCGATGTCTGAGCAGCTTCGTCTCGATCTGAGCTCGACACGCGCCGCTGCCCTCTTCTCTACCTTGACGCAGCCGACCATCTACCAGCAACTCGTCGGAGAGGAGGGTTGGTCACCAGAGGAGTATGAAGTCTGGTTAGCAGAAACGTTGCAACAGCAACTGCTCTCAGCACGGTGAAGATGCTTGTCTAAAGATGACATTTCGTATCGAAAATGCATGGCGTTTTAGTTTCTTTCACGGAGATCAGTAGTGTGGCTCTTGAATCGTCACAATATACAACTTCGCCCAAACGATCTGCTCTCCTTGAATACCGGATATGGTAACACCGCGCGTCACATGCTTCTTTCCATCAACCTGCGTTCCATGATAGTGCAGTTCGGCCCACACGGTGTCTCCCTCTACTGCTTCACTCAGCACCTCTGCCTGGAAATCTGGCATCGTCGAAAAAAAGAAGCTCCAGTTTTTCCGCACGCCTGCCTGCCCAGTGAAGTTTCTTTCTGGATAGAAAGGCTGCTCGCTGCGAAAGTCGGG
>Ga0209577_10006458_pt1 | contig 10848 bp, 10 predicted proteins | sample GraSoiAngelo_109_FD_185874 | JGI IMG/M metagenome (GOLD analysis project Ga0209577, IMG submission 185874) | Grasslands soil microbial communities from the Angelo Coastal Reserve, California, USA - 14_0903_12_20cm (SPAdes) (version 2) | ecosystem: Environmental > Terrestrial > Soil > Grasslands... | reverse complement strand
GTCGAGAAGATCACCGACCCGTTCAGCGGAGAGACGATCATCGACGTCAACGACGAAATCAACGAGGATCTCTCGTCGGAGATTCAGGACGCCGGTATCGAGAAGGTGAAGATCCGATCGGTCCTGACGTGCCAGTCGCGCCGCGGCGTCTGCGCGAAGTGCTACGGCCGCGACCTCGCGACCGGCAAGATGGTGGAGCTCGGCCAGGCCGTCGGCGTCATCGCGGCGCAGTCGATCGGCGAGCCGGGCACGCAGCTGACGATGCGGACGTTCCACATCGGCGGCACGGCGTCGCGCGTCAGCGAGCAGTCGACGCTCGAAGCGCGGCACGACGGCACCGTCCGGTTCCAGGGACTGCAGGTCGTCGAAGGCAAGGACGGCAACCTCGTCGTCATGAACCGCAACGGCTCGCTCGTCATCCAGGACGCGAAGGGGCGCGATCGCGAGCGCTATCCGATCGTCTACGGCGCGCGGCTGAAGGTGAAGGAAGGCGGGACCATCGAGCAGGGTCAGACGCTCGTCGAGTGGGATCCGTACACGTTCTCGATCCTCACCGAAGAGTCGGGACAGGTGCGGTTCAAGGACATCCTCGAAGGCATCACCGTGCACGAGGAAGTCGACGAGGTCACCGGCCTGTCGCGCCTCATCATCGTCGACTCGCCGGACGAGAAGAAGCAGCCGTCGATCGAGATCAAGAAGAAAGACGGTACTGTGGGCCGCCGCTATCACATGCCGGTGCACGCGCACATGATGGTGAGCGACGGCGAAGCGGTCTCGGCGGGCGACGTGCTCGCCAAGATCCCGCGCGAGACGACGAAGACGAAGGACATCACCGGCGGCCTGCCGCGCGTGGTGGAGCTGTTCGAGGCGAGGAAGCCGCGCGAGACGGCGGTCATCTCGGAAATCGACGGCATCGTCCACTATGGCGGCATCGTGAAAGGTCAGCGGAAGATCATCATCACGCCGGACGAGCCGGGCGCCGAGCAGCGCGAGTACGCGCTGCCGCGCGGCGTTCACGTGAACGTTCAGGAAGGCGAGCGCGTGCGCGCGGGCGAGCCGCTGATGGATGGTCCGAGCAACCCGCACGACATCCTGAACGTGCTCGGTGAGAAGGCGCTGCAGTCGTACCTCGTGAACGAGATCCAGGAGGTCTACCGGCTGCAGGGCGTCAACATCAACGACAAGCACATCGAGACGATCGTGCGGCAGATGATGCGCTGGGTGAAGATCGAGGACGTGGGCGACACGGAGTTCCTCATCGAGGAGCAGGCCGACAAGTTCCGCTTCCTCGAGGAGAACGAGCGCGTGCTGTCCGACGGCGGACGTCCGGCGCAGGGCCGGCCGCTGCTGCTCGGCATCACGAAGGCGTCGCTCTCGACCGACTCGTTCATCTCGGCGGCGTCGTTCCAGGAAACGACGCGCGTGCTGACCGAAGCGTCGATTTCCGGCAAGGTCGATCACCTGCGCGGCCTGAAGGAGAACGTGACGATGGGCCGGCTGATCCCGGCCGGCACCGGGTTCGAGTACTACCGGAACGTGCGGATTCCGGCGGACGAGCCGCCGCCGCCGCCGGCGCCGGTGCAGCCGACCGACGACGAGCTCGAGCTGGAGCGCGACATGGAGTACTTCGTGGAGCCGGACGAAGCGATGGTGCCGCGCACGGGACCGGGAGATCTCGAAGGCTGAGATTTCAGCATTTCAGATTTCGGATTTCGGATTGGGCGGCGGTCGACGGATCGCCGCCCTCAGTTTTTGTGGCGTTCGGCACACGAGCCGCCCTGATTAATCCCAGTCGTCGCTCATCACGAACCGTCTCGGCTCGCTCGCCTTCACGAACCCGATCGTGTCCTTCTTCGGATCGGATCGCAGGATCCAGTCGATCCAACAGTTGAAAGATGACGATGCGCACGTCCGGGACTGGGCGACATTTGCGTTGGGTGCGCTCTCGACAGTTGATACTTCGATGCTGCGCGATGCATTGGTTGAGCGACTTTCCGATAGCGACGTTGATGTGCGGGGAGAGGCGATGCGAGGACTCGCCCTGCGCAAGGACATGCGGGTGGCTGACGCGATCCTCGACGAGCTTCAGCGGCCCGGCGGCTCGGATCTCGCGATCGACGCTGCCTCGGAGATGCCTCGAAACGAATTCCTGCCGCTCCTCGAGGCGTTGGTCGCATCGAATCCTGACGCGGAGAACGTTACTCTTGCGGTTGCAGAATGCCGCCGCACGATCCGGGCGGTCTAACTCCGCGTTGCACCCGACGGCCGCTGATGCGATCATGAGCGGCCGCGGATGAACGCGAAACGTCTAGCCAGACAGAGCAAGGGCGATGAGGATACCGGTCTTCGTTTCCGGTCCGACGAAGTTGAACAAGTCTCAAGATCGATCTCGCGATCGCATCATGCGGGAACTCGCGCGGCTTCAGCTAGAACCGCGGGCGCTCGGCCGCAGCGATTATCCGTCGGACTTCCCGCTACGCGAGGTATTTGTAATCGCCAAGCACTGCTCCGGCGGCATCATCTTGGGCTTTCGTCAGTTCACGGCTACCGCGGGAGTTTGGAAAAGAGGCACGAAGGAACAGCGACGACTACGACGCGGGAAGCCTGAGCACTTCCCTACTCCATGGAATCACCTGGAAGCGGGGATTCTCTTCGGGCTTCAACTGCCGCTCCTGATCTTTCGGGAGGACCCCATGCGAGGCGGAGTGCTAGACGAAGGTGTCACCGATGTCTTCATCCACAACATGCCGCCCGGCGATCTCAAAGGAGCGAATCTCGAAGGCTTCCGAGAGGTTCTGCTCAAATGGTCTTCGAAAGTGCGGGAGCACTATTACCGCGTAAGTGGAACGGCCCGCTAACAAGGCGATGGACCCGACGCCGCCCGAGCCGCTCACGCGCCCCGCGCCGCGCAGGTCATCGCCAGTTCGTTAGGCGGTCAACTGTAGCTCTATCGATTGCGGAGGACTGAATCATGGCCGGGACACAAACTACGCGGGTGCTTGTGATATACGCAGGTGTGGTGACGGGATTTCTGGGTTTGACGGCAGTCACAAGAGGTGCTCCCACAAACCAGGACTTCGATGAAATCAGCGTGCGCCGCATCAGGGTCGTCGAGCCTGATGGCACGCTGCGGATGGTCATTTCAAACCACAACGCGCTACCACGCGACTCGCGGGGCAATCGGGAAGGCCGAAATCAGCGGCCTGGGGCAGGTTTGATCTTCTACAACGACGAAGGAACGGAGAATGGCGGCTTGATCTTCGGCGGCCGTCGCGATGTCGACGGGAAGGTTGTCGATTCCGGTCTGAGCTTGTCTTTCGACAAATATGGAGTGAACGGTCAGATGCTGCAGCTTGCTGCAATCAGCGACAAGGACAATCGATTCGCGGGGCTGCGAGTCAAAGACACTGGGGTCGGCGGGCCCAACAACAACCGTGTCTGGGTGGGCAACACCGACGATGGAGCCGCGACCGTCGCATTGATGGATACGCAAGGCCGGAGACGCATCGTGATGGAGGTGAAGGGGGACGGTTCGTCGAGCCTGACGTTCCTGGATGCGAACGGCAAGGTGCTCAATCAGCTGTTGCCATCTGGGGTTCCGCGATAGAGTCCCCACAGGGTGTCTGTGTGTGGGGCCGCCTAACACGCATATCTGGACTCCTCCGGTCAAGTAGAAATCAATCACCAGAGAACGTCAGTCACTTCGTCTCGTTGATCGCAACGAAGGCTGTGCCTTCGTTGCCATAGCTGCATTCAGGCCGCGGCGCGAGCACGCGTCAAGGCTGCGCGCAGCGCACCGCCGGAGGCGGCCGAAGGGCCTTGACGCGCGCGGAGTGCCGTGGCGCGTCAGTGGCTCGATTCGTGACGCGGGCTCGGACTGCAGACGTATCTTCGGCCTTCAGGGTGGAGCGTCTCGCTCCTGGCCATCATGGAAATCCGCACGCGGGGAGCCAATCGAATTGGACGACCTCAAAGGTCAGTGCTGTTATCGGTACGTCCCCGCGCCGGTCCGACCGGTGCGTCATGATCACGTGAGCTCGATGCAATCCTCCGGATAAGACGATCAACGATGGAGCCGATTACGGTTGTCGGTGGTCCGTCACGAACGGCCGCTGTTGAGTCCAAACGGCCCATACGATTCGGGCCAGGTTGTTGGCGACTGCGACCGTGGCAACGTTGTGCCCTCGCCGTTGTTCAACGCTCAAGGCCCAATGCTGCAACACTGTCGGCTGCCGAGCCGCCTTCGCATGCCAGAGGAACGATCGCGCGCCGTGCGTCAGAAGCATGCGCAAATACACATCCCCTTGCTTGCTAATCGCGCCGAGCCGTCGACGCAATGCGCTGGACTCTTCCTTCGGCGTCAATCCCAAGAAGCTCGCGAAATGCCGACCGGACGGAACGCGACGGATGTCGGCGACCAGGGCGATCAGCGCGGTGGCGGTGATCAAGCCCACGCCCGGAACGGTTTGTAAGAGCGTCACGTCGGCCATCTCCGCCGCCAGCGCGCCGAGCTGACGTTCGACGGCTCGCATGTCCGCCTCGAGCACGTCAATCTCGTCACACGCCGCGGCGAGTGTCGTGTGCAGCAGGACCGGCACCGTGGTCGATTCGAGGAGCCGCGTGCGGACGCGCGCGACGACGTGGTGCGCGCCGACCGGAATGAAGATGCCGAATTCGCGGAGCAGGCCACGGATGGTGTTCAGCCGCGCCGTTCGGGTGGCCAGCCACGTCGAACGCAGTCGATGCAACGAGGCGATCGCTTGATGCTCGATCGTTTTGACCGGCACTGGGTGAGTGTCCTCGTTGCGATTCGCTTCGAGGAGCCCTTTCGCGTCGGTCCGGTCTGTCTTGTTGCGTCGCACGTACGGCCGCACGTCGTGAGGCGGGAGCAGCCGCACGACGTGGCCAAACGGTTGAAGCTGGCGGGCCCAATAGTGAGCCGATCCACACGCCTCACGGAGGATCGTCGCCGGCGCCCGTTGCGCGAAAAACTCGAGGACTCGATCGCGAGAGAGCCGTCGTTCTTCATCGACGCGACCGGGCCGATGCGACACGGCCACCTGAAACACGGCCTTTGCGAGATCGACGGCGATGGTCGTATGCTCCATGTGGACTCCTCCTTGCCTTGGCCTTCAAAGGCCGTTTCACCAATGGCATGATGATGCCGCATTGGTAGGAGGAGTCCATTCCATCGATGGAGCCGACAGCGCCGCCGCGATCCTGAGCGCCGCGGCTCATCGCGAACGTTAGACCGACAACTCTGAAGGCTGGTAGTAGTGCACATCCGCGGCATCCGACTTCCGCAGACCGAGAAGTTCCCTTGCTCTCGACGTCGCATCAAGGAGCTTTTTTGCGACCGATGAACTTGTATGGGTCTCCTTCGGATCGCCGATACGCAGCTTCCGCTTCGATAAACAGGTGGCGCATCGTCCGAAGCTCGTCGGCCCAGTCGTGGCGTCGCTGGCGATGAATCGGAATCTCGAGGCGCACTTGTGCGTATACCCTGTCAGGCGTGCGGAGTATCCAGAGGGTGCCGAAGACGACTTGAACTCTCGCGTGCTTCCGAGTATCCGCGACTGGCTACGGGCGAAGACATCGCGCTCAGGAACGGGTATTCACGGTCATGAAGAGATCGTGGTGGAGTGGACAGGCACGGAGCACAGGTGTCACGAACTGCGTTTCCTGTAGCTTGGCGGTCTAACAGCGGTACCAGACGGCGGCCGCTTGATGGTACGAGTGGACTCAAACGATGGTGAGTGGCCGCCGCGGGTGAGCCGCACGACGTTAGGCGGCGAGGCGAACCGATGGCAGCAAAGCAGGAGGTTCTGAAGCAGATCGACGCTGCGCTCGACTTCTGGGCCGCCCACCGCGCGAAGTCGAAATACGACGATCTCTCCGACCTGAATGACCGGTCACTGCATACCGAGATCAACACCGTCCTCGCGGCCACACTTGATCGCCTCGCGCCACCCAATTCCCCGTATCGCCGTGCGCTCGATCAGATCATGTCGAACAAGGTAGGCGCGCTCCGCGCACTTCGACGTGACTACGACGCGGATTACCTCACCAGCGTGCAAAGCCTTGTTCGCGCCGAAGTATTCGCAGACTTTATCGAGATGGCGGAACATCTATTGAGCCAGGGCTACAAGGATCCGGCTGCCGTGCTAATGGGCAGCGTCTTGGAGGAACATCTTCGCACCTTGTGTGGCGCACGAGGCATTCCAACCCAGGTGGCTGGCAAACCGAAGAAGGCGGACTCGATGAACTCCGAGTTGGCTGCTGCGGGGAGCTACAACAAGCTTGACCAGAAGAATGTCACGGCTTGGCTCGATCTGCGGAACAAAGCGGCCCACGGTCACTACGGTGAGTACATTGCGGAACAGGTGGGCAACATGGCAGCGGGTGTCCGGGAATTCGTTGCGCGAATCGCCGCCTAACAGCGCGTATATGGAGCCGTCGCGGCCGCCGTCCGTGGTAACGTGTCGCCGAGCCGCGCGGCTCAGCGCGTGTCGTTCGACCGCCAAGAGAGTCTGACGCCGCGCAGGCGTGTATTGGGGATGGCCTGGGGAGACAACTTCAGCGAATCACAGGGTAGGAGCGGATGGAAAGATCTGTTGAAGTCCTTGCCATCATTCTATTCGGAGTCCTTGGTCTCTCGCACATCCTGCAACCCAAGGCCTGGGCGGAATTCTTCATTCTCCTACGAGGCAAGGGGGAAGCCGGCGCCTTCGCGGACGGGCTTCTGAATCTGCCACTGGGAGGCGTCATCGTCGGGTTTCATAACATATGGTCGGGGATACCTGTCGTCCTGACGCTGGTGGGCTGGGGCCTCCTCATCAAGGGCCTGATTCGCTTCTGCGCACCGAAGCAGGGGTTGAGGATGATGGCGCGGGTTTCTGTGGAGCGGTCCTGGGAATTCCAGGTGGCTGGCGCCGTCCTCGTGGTCCTTGCCGGCCTCCTTGGCTACGGGATCTATGCTGGCTAGATTGCGCCGGAACCAGGTCCAACCGACTGAAGGGCTTATCGCGACGCGGTCGAACAACGAATGGAGCCGACGCGCCGGTCGTTTTGCGCAATCATGTCGCCATGGCGCGCGGCTCATTCGAACGTTGGGCCGACGGAAGATAACGTGGCGATGACCTTACGCCAAGCTCTCGCTTTCATTCGTAAGCACGGTGTCGTGCTCGAAGCCGCGCAGGGGCCGGTCCCGTCGGTTGCTGAAGCCATAGCTGGCGAGCCAGTGCGGCGTAGCTGGTGGTCTCATCCGAAAAGTCACGAGATTTTCGCGGTGATGCGAGCGATTCGCGACAGCGATGATGTTCTCGTGTGCCGTCTCATCAACGGGAAGATCACGTTTGTCCATCGGCGGTTCTGGCCAGCTCTTGTCCGAGCGGCGGGCCGGCTTCCATCGGATCACCTTTCGCAAGTGAGCGAGGTCCACACCAAGTCGGGACGTCACGTGACCAAAGGGGTCCCCTTTCCCGATTGGGTTCCGTCGAGCGTCCGCGCAGCTGCCCGAAATCTGTCTGAGGAATCGGCGCTCGCAGAGTTCGCCTTTAGATCGGATAGAGACGCCGTGCGGCCCAACAAGCGGCTGCACCCGTCGGCCGCGCGAACCGGACGTGGCCGCGGGTGAGCCGCGAACGTTAGGCGTATCTGGGTTCTCGACGAATGGACCATCTCTTGAAACGTTCTCCTGGCGACTGGCTGTTTGGAGTCGTCTCGAGTCTCATTGCCGCTGCGCTCTTCGCCGGCATTGTTATCGCTCTCCGATGGTTATGGCGCTGGATACGAAATCAGTCGGCGGACTATCGCCGCACTGATCAGACCACCCGCATCATCAGGATCTTCGTGCATCGTCGGTATATCCAGAGAGCGGACGTATTGTCAGTGTCACGCGGTCACTTTTTCGTCATATCGCACTGTCTCACAAACTTTATTGGAGGTATTGCTATCGTTTCGATGGGTGCCTTCTTGCGTTGGGTCACGAGCATGGAAATCGCGTTCTACATGTTCCTTGGCGTGGCTGTGTGGATGTTCGTCTAAGCAGCTAGCTGGCTTGACACGCGGTGGTCGCAAAAGGTGATCGAACACGTCGATGAGCGGGCACTTGCTGACGCTGCGGCGATATTGAATGAAAGGCCTGAAGTGTTACGGAGCCATGTTACCCGTTGAATGCCTAACATCGCGATGGAGCCGACGGCACTGACCTGACGCTCGTGTGCCGCGGCTCATCGCGAAACGTTAGACGGCGGCAGAATGGGAACTCTTGTGCCAGTGGATTCCGTACGGTTGCCCTCGCGTCAGACGTTCGGAGGAGGGTGCGATGAAGATAGTAACTGGATCGTGCGCGCTTCTCCTCGCACTAATGATGGACGGACACGCCCTCACCGCCGCAGCGTCGTGCGAGAGCATGTCGTCCCTAGCGCTCTCGACCACTTCGATTACGTTGGCCCAGATGGTGCCGGCCGGAGGATTCACTCTGCCTGGAACGGGCCCGGCGGTGCCGCAATTCAGCCAGCTGCCAGCCTTTTGCCGAGTGGCGGCAACGCTCACGCCATCGTCGGACTCTGACATCAGGATTGAGGTTTGGCTGCCCGCCGTGGCCTGGAACGGGAAGTTCCAGGCCGTCGGCAACGGCGGCTGGGCCGGAGTCATCAGCTATGGCGCGCTGGCCTCGGCGCTGCAGGAGGGTTACGCGACAGCATCGACGGACACGGGACACAGCGGCGCGAATGCGTCGTTCGCGATCGGACATCCGGAAAAAGTCATAGATTTCGCGTATCGCGCCGTTCACGAGATGGCGGTGAAATCGAAAGCCATCATCGCGGCGTTCTACGATCGCGCGCCACGGTTCTCGTACTGGGCCGGTTGCTCCACGGGCGGGCGGCAGGCCCTGATGGAGGCCCAGCGCTATCCGGAAGACTTCGATGGGATTATCGCCGGCGCGCCTGCGAACAATCAGACGCAGTTGTGCGCGTGGCGAATCGCGGTGGAAACGAAGATCCTCCAAGAGCCGGCGAGTGTTGTCCCTCGGGCCAAACTCGCGCTCGTCAATAGGGCTGTGCTCGCCGCATGCGACGCACTCGACGGAGTGACGGACGCGCTTCTGATGGACCCACACCAATGCCATTTCGATCCTGCAACACTTTTGTGCCGCGGGACCGACAACGAGGATTGCCTGACAGCGCCACAGGTAGAGGCCGTGAAGATGGGGTATACCCCCGCGAGGCGAAAGACGGGGGAATTGATTTACCCCGGGTTAGTACCTGGCGGCGAGATGGGCTGGGCCATGCTGACAGGCGCCAACCCGGAACCTGGAGTGATCGACGTGGGCATGTTCAGGTACGTGGCCCACGAAGACCCGACGTGGGACTGGCGGACGTTCGACTTGGAGCGCGATACCGCTCTGATTGACAAGAAAGCGGGCTTCATCGACGCCGTGAACCCGGATCTTTCGGCCTTTCGGGCTCGTGGTGGAAAACTTCTCATCTATCATGGCTGGAATGATGGCGGATCCGGCGGGGCGATCTCGCCGCAGAACAGCGTCAACTATTATTCGAGTGTGTTGACGAGGATGGGATCGCAGCAGCAGGACTGGCTGCGACTCTTCATGGTACCCGGCATGGCGCATTGCGGAGGTGGGTCTGGCCCCAACCAGGTAAACTGGATGGCCGCGTTGGAGCGTTGGCGAGAGTCCGGAATCGCACCCGACCAGTTGATCGCGTCGCGAGTCAGCGACAACCGAGTGAACATGACACGGCCAATCTGTCCTTATCCACAGGTCGCGAAGTACAACGGTGTCGGCAGCACAAACGACGCGGCAAACTTCGCCTGCAAGATTCGGTGAACGTGTCTTTCCTCTGATGTGCCGTCTAACTCGCGAATGGAGCCGACGCGCGCTGAAGCGCGGGCGCGCGCGCGGCTCATTCGCAAATGTTAGGCAGATTGATCGCATGCCACCAACACGAGTCGGCGGCCGAAACAAAGCAAAGATGAAAAGGACAAGCATCCCGGCGTTCGTTTCGCCCTTGCTGCTGCTGGTGATTGCGGCCTCCTTGTTGGGTAGCTGCGATCGTCAACCCATCACCACGGCTGGCTCGGCCTCGGAGCAAGTTGGAACTTCACCGAAAGCTGGCCAGACATTGCCAACCGAGGACGACGAGCGTAAGCACGAAGCGCAAGAACTCAGGAAGAAGGTTCGCGCGGAACATTCCGACTGGTCGGAGAAGCAGGTCGCCGACTACGTGAAGGGATATCTTGGTTTCGGCACTTCGCCAGAAAAGTACGCTGAGGCTCGCGGCGTCCTGGATAGAGCACGGAGTCTTCGGTGCGAGTTTCCGCGCGGTTCGCACCTCGACCTTGCAGATCCTAAGCTCTTGCGGCACGACAGTTCCGGCGCAACAGTCACGTTCGACGTGATCGATCGTCAACGAGGCCATGCTCGTATCATCGCCAAGAGCGGCGCTGGCGACGTTAGGGTAATCACCGGACCTACAGCATTGACGTTTGTCGAAATCGCGGACACCGGCAATCCGTTGGTGACCGTCGTCTTTCCACGATTTCGTGCGGGAACGCGCGAGTTTTACGCGGTCGACTCGGAGCACATCTTCATGTTCGGAGACATCAACATCGGGCAGTACTACGGCACCTGTGCCGTGCTTGAATGAGGAGCCAGTTCACTCACTGCCTAACCTTGCCTAACCTTGCCTAACCTCGCGTATATGGACTCCTCCCGGATGTCAGCAAGGAAGTAAACGATCGTCGCATTTGATCGAAATCGGATGCAGTCGTATATCCGGCCTGTGATGAAGCGTCGTACGCTTCTGGCCATCATGGGCATCCGCG
>Ga0209577_10006457_pt1 | contig 10850 bp, 8 predicted proteins | sample GraSoiAngelo_109_FD_185874 | JGI IMG/M metagenome (GOLD analysis project Ga0209577, IMG submission 185874) | Grasslands soil microbial communities from the Angelo Coastal Reserve, California, USA - 14_0903_12_20cm (SPAdes) (version 2) | ecosystem: Environmental > Terrestrial > Soil > Grasslands ... | reverse complement strand
GCGTGGGCAGCTCGGCCAGCCGCTCCGCGGTGATGGCCGGCGCCGCCGTGCATCAAGCGGCGACGGGGCTGCGTGAGCAGATCGTCGCGCTCGCGGCCGCGCACTTCGAGGCCAGTCCCGCCGACGTCACGCTCGAGGCAGGCGCCGCCTACGTGCGCGGCGTACCCGATCGACGGTGCTCGCTGCGCGAGATCGCCGCGCTCGCCGGTGGTCCGCTCGAAGCGGAGTACCGTCACGAGACTACCCACGCGATCGGCTCGTTCGGTGTCCATCTCTCCGTGGTCGGTGTCGACGTGACGACTGGCGAGGTCCGTCCCGAGACGCATTTCGTCCTGTGCGACGTGGGGCGCGCGATCAATCCGACCATCGTCGAGGGTCAGCTCGTCGGCGCGGTGATTCAGGGCCTTGGTCACGCGACGATGGAAGAGCTCGTCTACGACTCGAGCGGCCAGCTCCTCAGCGGCACCTTCATGGACTACGCGATGCCGACCGCGGCACGCGTGCCCTCGGTCGAACTCCTCGTGCACGAGGCCGCGGCGCGCTCGAATCCCCTGGGCGTGAAGGGCGCCGGCGAATCCGGCACCTCGGGCGTCGGCGCCGCGGTCGCGAACGCGGTCGCCGGCGCGGTCGGGGCCGCGGCCGCCCGTCAGCTGCCCTTGACCGCGGCCCGGGTCAGGGCGGCCCTCTCATGATCCGACTGCTGCTCCTGGCCCTCGCGGTCGCCGGATGCGCGGGCACGGCCGCGCCCGTGCGCGCGGAGCAGCTTGACGCCTCGCTTCGCGAAGAGATCCACAGCGTGCCGGTGCCGGCAGCGGACGCGAAGATCGTGGTCACCACGTACCGTCCGCGCGCGTGGGGACCGTTTCCGTGGATCGTCATGAGCCACGGCACCGCCCCCACGCCCGAGGCCAATCGCACGATCGGCCGCTATAGATCCCTGAACCCGATCCGCGAGTGGGTGCGGCGCGGCTACGCGGTGATCGTGCCGGTGCGGCGCGGCTATGGCGCGAGCGGCGGAGAGAAGTTCGCCGACTCGTACGGCACGTGCGCCAGGCCGGATTTCCGTCGCGCGGGTGAAGGCGCGGCGCTGGATCTGCTGGCGACGATCGAGTGGGCGAGGACGCAGAGCGACCTCGATCAGAAGCGCTGGCTTCTGGTCGGCCAGAGTGCCGGCGGGTTCGCCTCGATCTACACCGCGTCGAAGCGCCCGGAGGGGCTCGTCGCGGTGCTCGCGTTCGCGCCCGGTCGCGGCGGCCGGCCGGACACGCATCCGGGCCTGCCCTGCGCGCCGGATCCCGTGGCGAAGCTGTTCGCGTCGATCGCGACGGACATCGCGGTGCCGGTCTTGTGGTTCTATGCCGAGAACGACGCGTACATCGGGCCGGCCGCGGCGAAGCTCTGGTTCGAGAGCTTCCGCGCGGCCGGCGGCCGGGGCGACTTCGTGATGCTACCGCCGTTCCCCGAGGCCCGCGGCCACGGCGTCTATCCCTCGGCCGCGGGCACCCCGCTCTGGACCGCCGCGGTGGCCACGTTCTTTCGCGCGCACCAGATCACCCTGCCGTTCTAGAACTCGGGTCGCGCCTGCCCGATCGAATCGGCGGCGGCGAGGATCTCGGCCCACGTCGTGGCGTCGACCTCGATACCGGTGCGAGCGCGCTCGGCCTGCGCGATGCGCTCCGGCTCCCCGGGGACCAGGACGGGCAGCTTCGGATCGGCCGGCGGCGACGCCTTCACGTAGTCGATGAAACCGTCGATCTCTCGCCGGAGCCAGTCCACGCCCGCGAGCCGGCCCGGGTCGACGAGCACCGTGAACATGTTGTTGACGACGCCGCCCATCCGCTGATTGCCGGGCTGGATGCTCGGACCACCGGTGAGCGCGGTCGCGAGAAGCTCGGTCACCACGGCGAGCGCGTAACCCTTGTGGCCGCCGAACGGCAGGAGCGCGCCGTGCGGCTCGCTGTACATCACGTTCGGGTCCCGCGTCGGCTTGCCCTTGGCATCGATCAAGGCGCCCTCGGGCGCCGGCTTCCCCTCGTTCTTCGCGACACGGATCTTGCCCATGGCCACGGCGCTCGTGGCCATGTCGAGCAGCAGCGGCGGGTGGCGCTCGGTGCCCGGCACGGCGATGCAGACGGGGTTCGTCACGAACCGCGCGTCGGTGCCCCGAAACGGCGCGACCGTCGCCCGATGATCCGTGACGTTGACGAAGTGCAGCGAGACGAGGCCGGCGCCGCTGGCGAGCTCTCCGTAGGCGCCGACCCGTCCGATGTGGTGCGCGTTGGCCAATGTCATGGCGACGACGCCGGTCTCGCCGCAGCGGGTGATCGCGGCATCCATCGCCTCGCCCGCGACCGGGCGACCGTACCCGCGGCCGCCGTCGAACATCAGCATCGCGCCGTCGTCCTTCACGAGCTTCGCCCGGGTGTTCGGCACGACGAGCCCGGCCTTCAGGTGGCGAATGTAGGTCGGGATCATCCCGACGCCGTGGCTGTCGTGGCCCATCAGGTTCGCGCGCACCAGATGGTCGGCGACGAGGCCGGCCTCCGGCGAGGCGCTTCCGCCCGAGGTCAAGATGGAGGTGACGAAACGTCGCAGGTTGTCGGCAGTGGCTCGCACACGATCCCTCCTTGGGCCGCAGTATATTACGGCGAGAGGAGGACCGAACGATGCCGGAAGGTACGCCTGTCAAGGTGAAGAAACTGCGCGGGATGATCTTTCTCCGCAACGGCTCGGATCACCACACCGTCGCGCTGGTGCCGGGCGATGAAGCGTAGCGGGAGCCGGATTCTCACGACCCACGTTGGGAGCCTCGTGCGGCCTCCGGAGATGGTGGAGATTCTGCGCCGTAAGGACGACGGCGCACCGTTCAGCGATGGCGACCGCGCCATCCTGGCCCGTCACGTGGCCGAGGGCGTACGGATGCAGGCCGAGTGCGGGATCGACATCCCGAGCGACGGCGAGTACTCGAAGTCCGGCTTCGCTCAGTACATCACCGATCGCCTCACAGGCTTCGAGGTGCGCAACGACCTGCCCGGACGCGGCGGCGGCACCACGAGGAGCCGCGACCGGCGGCGGTTCGCCGAGGCCTATCGCGAGATCGAGGGCGGCGTGCAGGGCGGCACGACCTCGATGGCGAACTCGATGTGCACCGGCCCGATCACCTATCGCGGCTCGACGGCGGCCCAGACCGATATCGTCAACTTCAGGACGGCCTTGCAGGGGCGAAATTTCGAGGAGGCGTTCATTCCCGCGGTCGCGCCCGGCACGATCGAGCTGCAGCGCGCGAATCACTTCTACAAGACGGAGGAGGACTATCTCTACGCGCTCGCCGATTCAATGAAGGTCGAGTACAGGATGATCGTCGACGCCGGCTTCATCCTCCAGATCGACGACCCGCGCATGGTCACCGAGTACGACTCGATGGACCCGCCGCCGTCACCCGAGGAGTACCGTCGCTTCGCGAGCGTACGCATCGAAGCCCTGAATCACGCCCTCGCCGGCCTGCCGGAAGACCGCGTCCGCTACCACATGTGCTGGGGCAGCTGGCACGGGCCCCACACGACCGACGCGCCGCTGCACGAGATCGCACCGGTGATCCTGAAGATCAAGGCGGGAGCCTTCTCGCTCGAGGCCGCGAACCCGCGTCACGAGCACGAGTATCACGTCTGGGAGACGCTCAAGCTCCCGGCCGGCAAGATTCTCATCCCCGGGGTCGTCGCGCACACGACGAACTGCGTCGAGCATCCGGAGCTGATCGCCGAGCGGATCATGCGTTATGCGAGGCTCGTCGGCCGCGAGAACGTCATCGCCGGCGTCGACTGTGGGTTCGCGCAAGGGCTCGCGACCGCGCGCGTGCACCCGAGCATCATGTGGGAGAAATTCCGCATGCTCGCGGAGGGCGCGCGTCTGGCGACCCGGCGCCTCTGGTAGCGCCTCGCGATCAGTGAGCCAGTGGATCCGGGCGCAGCTGGAAGTGGACGACGATGGGCTTCTTGCCCTTGCCGCCTTCCATGAGCCACGGCGCTCGGTCGCCGCTGGTCGTCCACAACCCTCGGCCCTTCCAACCGGCCGCTGGATCATCGATGCGCCCGTCGAACCCCTTGGCGTAGAACCCGAGCGGGTACGGCACGCGCAGCACGATCATCTTGCCATCCTTCAACGCGATCAGGCCGTCGTTGAGGTTCCCGGTCGACATCGGCACGTCCTCGCCGAGCCCGAAGGTGTTGTGCTGGTCGACCCACGTGTAGTAGCTCGACTCGGCGCTGTTCTCGCCGATTCCCTGGAAGCCCGGGCCCGGGTACTGATAGAAGGCCCAGCCCTCGGGGCAGTGATCGCCGGTGGCCTTCGGACCGTTGAGCGGCCCCTTGCACTTGCGCCGGTCGAAGCTGCCGATGTGGCCGCTTCCCATCGAGGCCCAGACCACGCCCTGCTTGTCGATGTCGGCGCCGCGGATCCCGAAGTAGGGTTTGGGCACATTGTAGATTTCCGCTAGCGCCGTGGCCGGAGGGTTCGGACCGGGAGCCACCCGCACGACCGCTGCGGTGCCGCCGAATGCAGCGACGGATCCCCAGATCGAGCCGTCGACGGGGCTCGGCATCACGGCGTAGAAGCCGCCGGCGATGCGCTTATCCTTGGTCGGATCGACCGGCTGATCGGGCTCAACGTAGTCGTCGCGCTTGCCATTGCCGTTGGTGTCGAGGACGAACGCGGTCCACCCCTGCGACCTGGCCGCGTCGCCTGTCTCGTCGAACATCTTGGTGTTGACCCAGCCGATCACCGGGCCGCCGCCGCTCGTCCACACGGTCTCGTTGGCGTCATAGCCGAACTGCAAGTGGTGCGTCTGGAAGCAGGTATCGACGAACGTGTACTTCATCGTCTTCGGATCGAGGAACGTGAGCGCGCGGTTCGTTCGCTCGAGTGCGAACAGCTTGGCCGAAGGATGATCCGAGCCCTTCTGGCAGAACGCGGGATTCTTGGGCCCCCGCACGACCGCCGCGAACCAGACCCGACCCTTCCGGTCGAACATGCCGTTGTGGTTGTTGGCCTTGGTGTCCCAGAGCTTCTCCTCGCCCCAGTACGGCGACGGCGCCATCGGCTTCTCGATCGCGGCATGCCCGGGTCCGAGGGCCTCCGGCGTATCGGCGTCGCGCACCGGAGCCCTGAAGGTCGTGACCGTGTGCGTCTTGGGATCGAGGATCGGATAGTCGTCGGTCGCATACTCGGGCGAGCCGTAGAGCTTCCCGTAGGCGTTGACCGTCGGATAGCGCCGGTCTGACGCGATCAGGTCGTGCAAGTACTTCTTGGGGTCGCCCCACTCCCACGTCGTCACGACGATGTTGCGCTCGACGCCCTGCGGCCGCGGCGGTTTGCTATGCGGCAATTCCCCTTTGGCGACGCGGTCAGTCCAGTCGCCGAAATACTTGAACGGGACGCCGCCGAGCACCTGCGTCAGCGGGTTCAACATGAACGGCGCGGCCTGGCCCGACTGCACGCGGCGAATCCACGCCCTGTCCGACGACTCGAACTGGCCGAGCGAGGCGGGGATCGTCCGGGTGGACAGCTGGCCAAGCTGATGGCAGCCGACGCAGCTTCTGTTCTTCACCACCGTGAGCCAATCGCTCTGGGTGATGTTCGCGGGGATGTTGCTCTTGCCGCCAAACTGATCGGCATCCGGGATCTTGAGCATCGAGTACCAGTAGATCGCCGGATAGTATTGCGCCGCCGCCGCATCGGTCGGCGCCGGGACCGCGCTGAGATTCAGTGGCTTGCCCGGCTCGCCGTCGACCTTCGCCGAATCGACGAGGCCGTAGCCACGGACCCACACCTTGTATTTGGCCTTCGGAAGGTCGGGCACCACGTAGCGGCCCTGGTCGTCGGTGACGACGATTCTCGCAAACCTGGTCGGAAGCTCCGTCGTCTCGGCGATGACCCAGACACCGGCCTCGGGCCCGCTCGGCCCGGTGACCACGCCGCCGATGTCGTCACCACCGATGGGCACCGCTCCACCGCCCGGTTGCTGGGCGCCGAGCTTCACGATCGAGCCGGCCCCGAGCACAACGACCACAAGTGCCGCCACCCTCAACCACAGCGATCTCTTCGTCTTCGTCATCGCGCCACTCCTTTTGTCGCGTCCCACCACTCGCCGCTGCGCGCAAGGATGATACATGGCGGTTGCGCCGACGGCCACCGCCGCTTAGAGTGCAGTCGATGCGCGTGGCCATCCTGCCGTCGGGCGCGCTGCTGGCGGACACACCACTCGGCGACGACGAGACAACTGACGGCCTCTCCGCGGCGGCCCGCGCCCGTGTCGCCCGGGCCTTCGCGCGTGGATCTGGGCACGCGCTGCTCGATCTGGGGGCGACCGAGCTCGAGACGCCCCTCGCTCCCCCGCTCGCGTCTCTGCGCGATCTCGGCCGCGCGTTCGTGACGCGGCTCTGCGCCCTGCCCGACCTCGAGGAGCGCCGCGGGCAAGTGGAAGTTGACTGCCCCGAGGACGAGCGTGCGCGCCTGGCCGGCAGTGTCCCGCCCATGGACGGCAGCGAGTACGTCGACGCCGACTGGATCGACGCGCGCTGGGCCGACCTCAACCGCGCACTCGCCGACGAGATCCGCGCGCAGCCTGGCTCGGTCGCGGACTGGCTGAGTGCGCGCCATCCGTCGTGGCACGTCGTCGGCAAGGTGTGCCTGCACCTGGCCGAGAATCGCGCAGACGAGGAACATCCGTTCGCCTTCCTCGCGACCTACGCGGCGCGCGCCGGCGCGGGCGGCAAGGTGCAGCATCGCCCCCTCGCGCGCGCGCTCGAGGAGTCCTCCGCGCGCGGCGACCGGAAGGGGCTGCTCCATCTGCTCGTACCGCTCCAACGCGCGGCGGAGCAGACCGAGTGGCTGGCCGAGCTGATCGACTCCGGCGAAATCTACCAGGCGTCGGCCTGGACGCCCGCCCAGGCTCACCGCTTCCTGAACGCCATCCCGGCCTTCGAGGCGGCCGGGCTGGTCGTGCGCGTCCCCGACTGGTGGCGCGCGCGCCGCCCGCCACGGCCGGAAGTGGCTGTGCGCGTAGGCGAGAAGAAGCCAAGCGTGGTCGGGACGGACGCGCTGCTCGACTTTTCAGTCGCCGTCGCGCTGGGTGACGAGAAGCTGACGAACGCTGAGGTGCGCCAGCTCCTGGCGTCGTCGGGCGGGCTGGTGCGGCTACGCGGCCGATGGGTCGAGCTGGACCGCGAGCGGCTGCGCGAAGTGCTCTCCCACTGGGAGCGCGTGCGGCGTGAGGCGGAGAAGGGCGGCCTGTCGTTCCTCGAGGGCATGCGACTGCTCGCCGGCGCCCCGCGGACCCCGGAGGATGCCGCGGCGCTCGCGACGACTGAGGGCTGGTCGCGCGTCGAGGCCGGCGCCTGGCTCGCGCGCACGCTGGAGGAGCTGCGCGGGCCAACGGGGCTCGCGCAGACCGATCCGGGTCCCGACTTTCGGGGCACGCTGCGGCCCTATCAGAAGGTAGGCGTGGCGTGGCTCGCGTTCGCCTCGTCGCTGCGGCTCGGCGTCTGCCTGGCGGACGACATGGGGCTCGGCAAGACCATCCAGGTGCTTGCCCTCCTGCTCCTGCACAAACGGCGCGAGCGGGCCGCCGGGCCACCGCATCTGCTGGTGGCGCCGGCGTCGCTCCTCGCCAACTGGAAGGCCGAGATCGACCGCTTCGCGCCGTCGCTGACGACGCTCGTCGCGCACCCGTCCGCCATGGCTCCGCGCGAGCTGGCCGAGCTGGCGGGCGCCGAACTCGGCTCCACCGATCTCGTCATCACCACGTACGGCACGCTGGCGCGCGTCGCAGCGCTGCGGGTGCGTGAGTGGTCGCTGCTGATTCTCGACGAGGCCCAGGCGATCAAGAACCCCGGGGCCCGGCAGACGGAGGCGGTCAAGGCGCTGAAGGCGCGTAGCCGCATCGCGCTCACCGGCACGCCCGTCGAGAATCGCCTGGGAGATCTGTGGTCGATCTACGACTTCCTCGACCCGGGCCTGCTGGGCTCGGCGCGCGAGTTCTCGGCGTTCGCCAAGCGGCTGGCTGATCGACCGGACGATAGCTATGCGCCATTGCGCCGCTTGATCCGGCCCTATCTCCTGCGCCGGCTCAAGACCGACCGCTCCGTCGTCGCGGACTTGCCTGACAAGACCGAGGTGAAGGCGTTCTGTCTCCTCTCGAGCCCGCAAGCCGCGCTCTACCAGAAGACGGTCGACGAATTCGAGCGTTCCATCACGGGCCTCACGCAGGGCATCGAGCGACGCGGCCTGGTGCTGGCCTACCTCATGCGCTTCAAGCAGATCTGCAATCACCCGGCACACTGGCTGGGCGAGAGCATCTGGGACGAGGCGGGCAGCGGCAAGCTCGCGCGGCTGCGCGAGATCGTGGAGGCGGTGGCGGCAAAACAAGAAAAGATGCTCGTGTTCACGCAATTCCGCGAGGCCACGGAGCCGCTGGCCGCGTTCCTGACGGGCCTGTTCGGGCGGCCCGGGCTCGTGCTTCACGGAAGCACGCCGGTCAGGGCTCGGGGCGGGCTCGTGCAACGCTTCCAGGAGGATGCGACTGTGCCGTTCTTCGTGCTGTCGTTGAAGGCGGGCGGAAGCGGCTTGAACCTCACCGCGGCCTCCCACGTCGTGCACTTCGACCGGTGGTGGAATCCCGCGGTCGAGAACCAGGCGACTGACCGCGCCTACCGCATCGGCCAGCACAAGAACGTGCTGGTGCACAAGCTCGTATGCCGCGGCACCATCGAGGAGCGGATCGACACGCTCATCGAGGACAAGCAGGCCATGGTGCGTGGGGTGCTCCAGGGGGGCGGCGAGAGGCTGCTGACCGAGATGAGCGACGCAGAGCTGATGACCATGGTTGCGCTCGACCTGCGTCGGGCCACGGCCGAGACATGAGATAAGGAGGCGCGATGGCGTGGTACAGGGGCGGATGGGAGTACTACTCGCCCTACGTGTCGGTGGGCGAAAAGAGGGCGTACGGCATGCTGGCGCTGGCGAAGCTGTTGAAGAAGAGCAAGCGCACGGCCGAGCCCGTCACGATCGCGGGACGGAAGCGACAGCTCGCCACCACGTTCTGGGGCAAGGCGTGGTGCGACAACCTCGAGCGTTACGCCAACTTTGCCAACCGCCTGCCGCGCGGGCGCGCGTATCTGCGCAACGGCTCGGTCCTGGACCTGGCGATCGCCGAGGGCCGGATTGAGGCGTACGTGGCCGGCAGCGAGCTGTACCGGGTGACGATCGGCATCGTCCCTCTGGCGAAGACACGCTGGCGCCAGATCGTTTCGCACTGCACCGGCCGGATCGGTTCGCTCGTCGGCCTGCTCCGCGGTGAGTTGTCCGACGAGGTGTTGGCCGTGCTGACCCACGCGCAGGACGGGCTGTTCCCGGAGCCGCGCGAGATGACGCTCGACTGTTCGTGCCCGGACTGGGCCGGCCTGTGTAAGCACGTCGCCGCGGTCCTCTACGGTGTAGGCATCCGTCTCGACGCCAAACCGGAGCTGTTCTTCGTGCTGCGCCGGGCGGACCAGGCTGAGCTACTGAGTTCGGCCACCGCCGGCCCGCTATCGCGCGGGCGGCCAGCCGCGGGCAAGCGCATCGCTGACGACCGGCTGTCCGCGGTGTTCGGGATCGAGCTGGAGGACGCCGCGCCGGGCGCGCGCCACCCATTACGCCGAGGCACGCCGGGCCCATCCCGCGTCTCCAAACGGCGACGTTGAGCCTTGATCGCGGTTGCCGTATCGTGGCGTTAGCGATGAAGGCACCGCCGCTTCCTCTCTGGCGGATGACGCGAGTCCGATTCGACCGTCTCGTCGACGTCGGCATCTTCGGCCCGGAGGACCGGGTCGAGCTGCTCGACGGCTTGCTCGTTGCCCGCGGGCCACAGGGCAGGCGTCACGCAGCCGTCGTGGTCCTCGTGCGCGCCGCGCTCGAGAAGGCGTTCGGCTCTGCCTACCACGTGCGCGAAGAAAAGCCGATCGCTCTCGATGAACAGTCGGAGCCCGAGCCGGACGCCGTCGTCGTGCCGGGCCAGCCGCGAGACTACCTGGACGCCCATCCGTCTCGGCCGGCCCTGATCGTCGAGGTCGCCGAGACGTCGCTCGCGATCGACCGGCTGCGCAAGGGCAGCCTGTACGCGCGTGCGGAGATCGCCGAGTACTGGGTCGTCAACCTTGTCGACGAGGTGCTCGAGGTCTATCGAGAGCCGGTGCGCGCCCCTTCGGGACACGACCACTGGAAGTACGACTCGGTCCGTCTGCTCCGGCGCAACGCCGTCGTCACCCCGCTCGCCGCGCCCCGAGCCCGTATCCGCGTCGCTGCTATGCTGCCGTAGGCTGGAGGCGCCGGATGATGGTGGTCACCAGGGTAGGATCGCCGGCTCGTACTTCTCGATTCGCTCCTTGATCGCCATCACCGGCTCGATGCCGTAGAGCTTGCGCGCGTTCTCGCCCATCAGCTTCCGCTGCGCCTCGGCCGGCACATTCAGCTCGGCCATGTGGTGCAGGCCCTCCCAGGCGTCCTCGGCGTCGTGATGCGGATAGTCGGAGGACCAGATCGCGACGTCCTGGAACACGTCCCACAGGCGATAGACGAGCGTCTCGTCGGACTCGAAGCCGATGAAGCAGCGCTCGTTGAAGACCTGGACGGGATCGCGGATGAGCCGGTTGTCACGCTGAAACGCGAACAGGTTCGAGAAGTTCGAGCTGCGCGACAGGATCAGCGGCAGCCACGACGCGTTCGACTCGAGCACGGCGGCCTTGAGCTTCGGAAACTTCTCGAGCCAGCCGGTCTGCACGACCACCGTCACCCACGTCATCGCTTCCATCAAGAAG
>Ga0209577_10006455_pt1 | contig 10855 bp, 11 predicted proteins | sample GraSoiAngelo_109_FD_185874 | JGI IMG/M metagenome (GOLD analysis project Ga0209577, IMG submission 185874) | Grasslands soil microbial communities from the Angelo Coastal Reserve, California, USA - 14_0903_12_20cm (SPAdes) (version 2) | ecosystem: Environmental > Terrestrial > Soil > Grasslands... | reverse complement strand
AGCGACAATGGCTTGCCAACATTGCCCAATTGGGTGCTCCTCTCCTGTTTCGGCTGTGTCCTCAGTGTATTGGTGAAGATCAACTTCTTAGGCGTAGAGCCATATTGCCCCATATCAGGTGTTGTCCAGTGCATCGGCTGACGCTTATCGAGAGGTGGCAGTGCAACGTCGCGTTACAGCCATTTGCTTCACACACACAGCCATTTACTTGCGCTGGCTGTGGTTTGCACTGGGCATGTCTCCCTCGATTGCCGGCGTCATCAGAGCGTGTCATCTTGGAGCAGAAAGTGTTCGCTTGGTTTGAGTGGTTCTTCACGCAAGGAACTCCACACCTGCTTGCATGCGCCTTACGGCTTATTCGCGAAAAGCTCAAAAAGGAGAAGGCGGTTCATGTGAGGCTCCTAGATGGGATGATCAAGCGTGTGGAGCACTATGAACTGACAAAGGCTTCGCTTTGCTTACTTGTTGATTTACTGGTGAGTTTAGATCTCTCCCCCGCGTTGTAATAAGGAATGAAGCACTAGACGGCAACAGCCTGCTGTGGTACGGTATCACACTGGCTCTGCTTGCGTTTGAAATGTGCGCATATAGAGCCGGGAGTAGACTCCCCTTTGCGCAAGCAACTCCCCATGTTGCCCCTGCTCCATCACATGACCCTGCTCAATGACGACAATTTTATCGGCCCTCTGTACGGTACTCAAGCGATGAGCAATCACAATGGTCGTACGATCGCGCATCAGCCGCTCGAGCGCTTCTTGAACAAGGCTTTCACTTTCATTGTCCAGGGAACTGGTCGCCTCGTCTAAAATGAGCAGATGGGGGTTTCGCAGCAGGGCACGAGCAATCGCGATACGCTGCCTCTGTCCTCCCGATAGCTTCACTCCTCGCTCTCCTACCGGAGTATTGTAGACCTGCGGTAGCTTTTCGATAAATTCAGAGGCATTGGCAGCCGAAGCCACCGCCTCGATCTCCTCATCTGTGGCTTCCAACCGCCCATAGGCAATATTTTCGCACACCGTTGCGCCGAAGAGCACTGGCTCCTGGAGCACGATCCCAATTTGCTCCGGCAGGCTTTTGATCTGCACAGAACGGATATCGTAGCCATCAATCGTAATCCTACCACTCTGCACGTCGAAAAAGCGCGGGATCAGGTTTGCTATTGTCGTTTTCCCTGCTCCGCTCGGCCCGACCAATGCCACCACCTGGCCACGCTCAGCTTCAAATGAGACCTCGTGCAGGACCACAGTCTGCCCATCATAGCTAAAATTGACCTGCTCGAAGCGCAGATCTCCCTGGACGGGCGGCAATGGTTGTGCTCCTGGTTTGTCTGTAAGTGTCACCGGTTGATCGAACAGGTTAAAAATACGCGCTGTCGCACCCAGGGCCATCTGCAATCGACTGTAGAGCCCCGTCAACGCCAGAAACGGACCGGACAGGACAAAAACGTACATGACAATGGTGATCAAGGTGCCGACCGTGAGACTTCCATTCAAGATGGCTGTGCCGCTGTACCAGAGAAAGGCAGCCAGCCCACCAATCCCAAGAAATTGTGTGGCTGCCCCAACACTGCTCTCCAGCCCCGCTCTCTTTCTGGCTATGTTAAACTGTCGCCCTGCCAGGGTTTTGTAGCGCTTAATCTCATAATCCTCGCGGCTAAACGCTTTCACAATCTTGGCATTGCTGATCGCCTCTTCTGAAGCTGCGGTTGCCTCGCTCAACATCACCAACTCTTTCTGCATCAATCTTCGCAAAAATCCACCTGTGAACACAGGCAGGATTAAGATTGGCGTGAGCGCCAACGCGATGAGCAGGAGCGTCAGCCCAAAAACCTGCGGTTGCATGCGATACTGGCAGGTTTATGAACGTATTGGCTTTCGAAAGGATTGTATCTGGACCCAGAATCACCACCACCAGGCCGAGCAACAACGTGATGAGATTTCGGACAAGGCTGATGAGATCAGTGGTGACTGCATCGCGTACCAGGCTCACATCATTGGTGAGGCGACTGAGCAGTTCACCCGTGCGATTGTCTTGGAAGAAGCTGAGCGGGAGGTTCTGCAGATGGCTATACAACTGGATCCGCAGGTCGATGACGATCTGTTCGCCGATGGTGGTCGTCCCAAACTCTTGCCAGAAGCTTATTACGGCCTGCACAAGAGCCAGCCCGATCAAGAAGAAAATCATGGCCCGGAGCGCAGTAAGATTGCTCGCCAGGGCACTATCGATGATCTTGCCGGTGAGCGCAGGGTAGGCCAGCGTCATCGCACTGGTGATGAACGTTGCCACTGTGATGGTGATCAGCTTCCACCAGTGCGGCTGAGCCAGGCCCAGGAGACGCCGTATTCGCGAGGAGCCGGGTTTGAGGGTAGCGGTCTTGACTCTTAACTGAGAACTCTCAAGAGCACCGAAGAAGAGACCTAACATGTTGTACTCCTCTGTTCCTTACGGAAGAAGCAGAAGTTCCACCTCTTCGCGAAAGCGCCCAAGGATACCGTGTCCACCCTCATCGCCTATCACCCCCAATATATAGAAGGGGTAGTCGTGGTTGGAGGTAAGCAGAGGGCTCGTCATGACAGCGGGCCCTCTTGTCCAGAGAGGCTATTGTGACCGCTCTTGTTTCCTACCAATTTCCCTCGGCTATCTGATCGCTGGCTGGGCTGGATCCTTACTTGAGCTGGCCAGCTCAAGCACAGCCCTTGCCCCTACCGCGAGCTCGGAGGCAATGTTACCCTGGGCATCAACCAGCAGAGCCATTGGCGTACCGGTTGCTCCAAACAGACGTCCGACGTTGAAGCCTTCGTCAAGCACGACTGGCGAGCGCAAGCCCATCGCCTTGTTCTCCTCTACTGTCCCCCGCGAGACAACGAGTAGCTTAGGCGCTCCGGTGGGTGGATTCGCCTCCCATACTTTTAGATCTGCGAGCATCTGCTGGCAAAAGCTGCAGCCTGGGTTCCAGAAAAGCATGAGCATCGGACTCCCATAGAAGTCTGAGGGCGAGACGGATTGGCCATCCAGACCAGGCAGCGTGAACTCTAGAGCAGGTTCGCCGATCTTCAGGTCAATCGGCTGATTAGGCGGGGCTGGCAGCGCAGCCCCATTTCCGTTCAGCGGAGTGATCGGCGGCTGGGAGTGCAGCACCGGTAGGTCCACCGCTCGTGCGACCAGCGCACGGATCGCATCGGCTCCTTGAGCCAGCGGACTGCCGATGGTGCCATCAGGAAGGACAAGGACAGCACTCGGCGTCCCGCGTGTCTGGTAGGCTTGGGCGACCTCGCGGTCCTGCTGTAGCAGCATATGGGTGACGGCATGCTTCGTCGCTTTTCGATTGACCCCGGGCGTGCCGGAGCTAAGGACTGCCAGGGTAAGCTTGCTGGCATACTTGCGCTGCCAGCGACCGACATCTGGTAGAAGCGCCTGGCAGGGTCCACAGTCTGGGTCGGCAAAGATCAGCAGGACCGGTTTACTGTCGGTACGCAGTTCGTCAAGCGTTATCTCCTCCCCTTTGAGGTCAGCGAGGCGAAAGGCGGGAGCCGAGGTGCCGACGGGTAGCCCAGGTAGAGCGCGTGTCGATGCGACCCCGCCAGCAGCCAGTTGTGCCTCGACCGCCTCGAGCCGAAGCTGGAGCCGTCCTTGTTGACCAAGGACCTGAAACAGGATCCAAACCAGAGCCGCCAGCAGGGCGAGCAGGATCACTCCGACTAACAGCTCGATGCGTTGAGCCGTTGTCAGGACGTCGAGCCAGTTCACAATGCTGAGGCCAGCATTGACCCGCCCAAGCCCTACGATGAAACTCGCGATGATGGCGAGTACCAGGTTGCGCATCAGCGTCGGCCAGCCAGCAGGAGTTGAGTGCAACTGGCCAAAACAGTGGCACTCCGGCTGCCGCCCACGAGCCAGGTTGTAGCCGATCCCGACGATGAAGAGGAGTAGCAGTACCAGTGCTCCAAGTGCGCCCCACCAGGCAGAAACCGTGGGGATCAGGGCAATGGCAACAGCCAGCTCGGCTAAGGGTAGCAGGAGACCAAATGGAGCGGCAAGAAGAGCGGGCACACCGAAGTCCCGCATCGCCTGCCGCGATCCGGCCAAGTCACCCAATTTGGCCAACCCGGCCACGACGAAAACTCCGGCGAGTAGCAAGCGTGCGATAAGAAGAGCAAGACCCATAAGAACTTCTCCTCAACTGGACACTAATCAGCCCTGGTCTCCAGAGTGGCGAATTGGCCACGTTCCCAAAATAGGTGAGCTACGATTTTTTGAGCCTTCAAGCGCCTTGGCCATGTAGATCAGGGACACTCTGGTAGAACCACACAGCTGGCATCAAACAGAAAGTACTCTTTGGGACGCCGCCAGGGCAAGAGAGGACTTATCAGCGTCCCAAAGAGCAGCGCACTTGGTCAAGACTTCCTAACTAGATCTTGGCTGTCCACTGTGGCGGGTATCGACGCACCAAAGGTGCAGGACAAAGCAAAGAATCGGCTCTTAGAGCCATTCTAGACGATCCACTTGCCGTCATTTGTGACAACCAATATTTGTCTATCATCCTCTGGCCAAGTATGAGCGCGTCCTTCCGCTAGGAAAGTGGTAGCAGACATCAATCTTTCGAACAAGGGGCTTTCTCAAGCTCAAATTTGTTCGAGATTCCATGTCAACTACCCTGAAAGACAAACGAAGGCGCCGAAGAAGAAGGTACAGAAACACCTCGTTGGGCAGTTTGTAGCGTGACAAGGTGTAAAATTACAGTCATGCCTACCCGCTACCGTACTGTCATCACCGACTAAGGTCTTGAAGGCCTCATGGAAGTTGGCCATCGCAAGCGCTTTGGTGAACCGATCAAACCTACTCATCATTGTTCTCCTTTGTGTAGGCACGTAGCTCCATCGCGTCAACATGGCGCGAGGAGCATCTACAGGTTCTCTTCACTAAAGAGTCACAACGGTTGAATACATGATACGGGTGGGTAGTGCAGACCCATAGTTTACACGCGTTCAACTGAAAAAAGTTTCACTTTTACTCCTTTAGAAGGGGCTAATCTCTATCGATATCATCTGGAGAGAGCCGACTTTAACAAATTCTTCTGGATCCAGCGAGAGGTTGGGCGTTGGCTCTTTTCCTTGCTGCTTGCTCTGCTAGCAGGATAAGGTTATCGCATGTGGCGAATTTTCGCAGCTTATTTGCTCATTGTCTCCACATGTGCCGTAGCGTACTTTGTTCTTGGTATGTCCTATCCTCCTCACCTGTCACTGCTCCAAGCAATTCTTGAGAGCATCATTGCAATTTCACGGACGTTTCTTCTCGGAATTGTTCTTACCCGATACCCCTCAGGTCTGGGTCACGGCCTTCGAGGCCGTAGCTGGGCTCGTCATCGAAGGCGTCTTTATTGCCTTGCTCACCCAGCGTTTCTTTGGCAAGTGATTGATGCAAACGAGAGAAACATCAGTTCTGCACACAACAACTGTTGCAGAAAGCACAATGAGGTCACATGGATGTTCAAGACAGATGGAGAAAAATACATCTTTTCTGCTCAAAATGAAAGGAAAGTAGGAGTGATGACATCAACTAGAAGAAAGATGTCAACGCCGCAAACAATATCCTTGCCGCTGGGCTGGCGGTGCATGCCTGTGGAGAGAGTGTAAGACCTGGCGCGGTGAAAACCCAGTCTGGCAACTCTCGACGAAACAGGAAAGCCCGCTCGTGAGAGTGGGAATCCCTCTCCCTTGAAGGGAGAGGGAGGATGTCAATGATGCGTGAGGATGTAAGAGGGAACTTTCTCTCATAAAGAAACGTCTTGATACCAGTAGAACTAATCCAACTTATACTGTTCACGATGTAGGAAGTCAATCATAAAAGGAGTAGACATTATGCGTAGCATTGTAGGGACGCGATTTATCGCGTCCAGGCGTCGTACATGGTTCCTGGTAGGTTCGCTTGTCGCCATACTGGCCTTTATGCTGACCGCCTGCGGTTCAAACACAGGAACAACCTCAACGGGTTCCGCGCCCGCCACTCCCACTCCCGTTGTCAACACGAATGGCTGTCCCAGTAGTACCGTCGTGGGTACGGCTCCCAGCCCGGCGAATGTAGTATTGACACAGTCCAACCATAACACCACTATTACGGCGCACAAGGGTGATGTGATAGAGGTTGATCTTCCCTTTGGACAGTTGTGGACAGGCCCGACCGCATCACAGGGCCAGCTGCAACTGCAAACGCCTGCCGGTTTTGCTCTGACCACATCGCATATGTGTGTGTGGCGCTTTACGGCCCAGGGCACGGGCACTACCGTTTTGACCTTCTACGGGAAAGCCATTTGCAAACAAGGCGAGATGTGCCCACAGTACATCAAGAGTTTGCCTTATACGATTGTTATAAAATAGGGTGAGCATCACCGGGTGAACCACCAGGGCGACCGAACAACAAGCCCATCAACATCCGTAGGGGCGAGGGTGGACGATGCGGGGTGGTGTGGGCCTTTATGGTCGCCCGCGGGGTGGGGAGGTGATCGTGTTCCCGCAAGATGTCACCGAGAGGAACAGGACGCGGGCGACCATAAAGGCCCACACCGCCCAACCCAACCCCGCTCGCCCCTACGGATGGGGAGGGCTTGTCCAGCTTGCTCGCGCCCTGGCAATGGCAATCTCAGCTCAACAGATGTTATTCTTCGTCCATGCGCTCGACTTCTACATGCAATTTATTGCCCTTGAGGGCATTGGCGGCAGGCGTGTAGGCAGGAGGGTCCCATTCAAACGCAATCTTCTGGCGCTTGACGGGCATATCAGCCAGTATTTTATCCAGGCCGCCCTCGCGCGTCATATTCACCTGCACACGTTGCTCATCCACTTCCATACGTTGGGAGATGGCTTTGAGTAGATCCATCTTGATCAGTTCTAGCAACTCCGGGTTCACTTTGATCCGGTCATGTGCCAGAACGACTTTCAAGCGCTCCCTCGCTACCTCACCAGGAGAGGGTTTCTTTCGACCTAACATAAATTCAAACACACCCATAGCTTTCGCCTCACAATCAGAGGGCGCGATAGTCCTTGATAACCAGCTTGCCAACGCACTACAGGCTACTCAGGCAAGCTGCAAGGTAGTAATCGAACCCCTACGATCGTACACGTTTCTCAGTTAACGCAGGGCCAAAACCCATCAGTCGTCGCAGGCGTTCCATGAGCGTCGGCGCGTCCTCCACGTCTTCGAGAGGAACCTCCTCGCCCATAATGCGCTGGGCGGCGTTGAGGAAAGCTTTTCCTGCGCGCGCTCGTTTGTCGTAAACAATTGGTTCGCCTTTATTGATGGCGACAATGATGGTCTCATCTTCAGGAATGATACCGAGCAAATCGATACCAAGCACCTCCAATACATCCGCGACATCCATCATATCGCCTCGTCTCACCATTTCAGGGCGCAGTCGATTGAGTATCAGCCGCGGCTCCGGCTTCCCAGCCGCTTCAACTAACCCGATGATTCGGTCGGCATCGCGCACCGAAGCCATTTCCGGGTTGGCTACAATCACGATCTCGTCCGCGCCGACAATGGCATTGCGAAAACCCTGTTCGATGCCCGCGGGCGAGTCGATGAGGATATAATCAAATTCTGGCCGCAGTTGCTGGCACAGTTGCTCCATCTGAACGCTGTTGACCGCATTTTTATCACGTGTCTGGGCGGCAGGAAGGAGATAGAGTTCCGACTGGCGCTTGTCTTTGATGAGCGCCTGGCGCAAGCGACATTGTCCTTCGACCACATCGACAAGGTCGTAAACGATGCGATTCTCCAACCCCATGACAGCATCCAGGTTGCGCAGGCCGATATCAGAGTCGACGACGGCGACCTTTTTGCCCATCATTGCCAGAGCTGTCCCCAGATTCGCGGTGGTCGTAGTCTTGCCAACACCGCCCTTCCCCGATGTGATGGTTATTACCCGACTATCCATTTGCGTCTCCATACAAGGTAAGCAACTACGGTACCAACAGTTATTTGCGCGGTGGACGGCCATTAACCCAGGCCTCTACGACAATCTGGTCGTTCCTGATGGCCGCCACTTCCGGACGCGGCTGCGCTTCATATCCTTCGGGAGGACGCGAGAGCAGGTGGGCGATGCGCAATTGCACAGGGGCCAGCAGTAACGAGCAGACCAGTGCCTCCGCGTTGTCAGGGTAGCCTGCATGCACCATGCCGCGCAGGACGCCCCAAACGATGATGTCCCCGCCAGCAACGATCTCTGCGCCAGGGTTGACATCACCCAGCACGACGACATGACTGGGATGGTGTATGGCCTGGCCCGAACGCACAGTGCGCCGTATAAAGAGCGTATCATCGAACGTGCGCAGGTCCTGCTGGATGCTCTGCTCCTGTGAACTCTGCAACGAATTGGCTGCTGAGACTTCAGGAGATTGAGCGGCAGAGACCTGGGAGTCGAGGCGCGCTGTGGTGGCTGGTTCCGGCACTGCTACCGACATATGATAATAGGCAAGCAGGGCTTCGAGTTGTGTGCGTTCGCTGACCTGCAAGGCCCGGCGGGTGGTATCCAACGCCAGCGACGCGCCGCGAAAGAAGGCGGGGGCCTCCGAGAGCCGTTCGGAAAGCGCGGTGAGCAGGTCACCAAAGGGTGTTTCTGGTTCCAGGGTTAAGAGCAAGCCATTGCGTGTCCCTTTGATGGCAATATTTCCTTGCACAGACTGCCTCTCCTCCTTCGTAGGGGCGCGATTCGTTCCTTGCAGCCTGCCTGACGGCGAAGCCGTAGCACGCAGTGCGTTGGCTGGCTGGCTATCAAGGGGGTCGCCACTCGTCCCCGCTTGTTCTCCGACCTCTTTTCTTTCCGAAGGATCCTCCATCGTCATTTACTGACCATCCCACTACTGGATCGAGAGTACGTACAACTCTCCTCCTTCGTAAGGGCCCGATTATTACCTTCCAGTCTACCTGACCGCAGTTCATGCCTTTCCGACAGCCTGACGCGAAGCGTAGAGACGCAGTCTCGTTGGCAGTCGGAATAGGACCCAGTTGCAGCAATGCTTTCAAGCTGGAGACGCAATCCGTCTGGTTGTTGGGCAGTCGGATAACGGACCCAGCTGGCAAGCTGGTATCAAACTTTATCGCGCCCGCTCGTTCAACATCAAGTATAAGCTTCCAGGCATCAAAACGCAAGAGCAGTAGGCATTCTGGCAAGCAGCCTTTTACTTGTACCTCCGTGTCAACTCAAATGAAAATGTTACCGAAGAGTGACAGTTCACTCAAATGAAAATGTTACTGAAGCCGACCTCTTGCACTTCTCCCCAATAATGCATACAATATCGCCAGAATCTTTGTAGGGGCGGGGGCGGCGTTGTGAGGGGTTGGGACGCTTGCGTCGCCCGCAGTCGGAATGACCACCAAGTTAGGACGAGCAAAGTAATGACCGATTTCATGAACTTCCCCACCCAACGCGAACGCGTACTCACCTATGGCAACACCACCATTGGCATCATCAGCGATATCTGCCTCGTCTCGCATTTCCAGGTGGGCTCATGGCAGGTGCTCTATCGACCGGAGGAGACGGGCAATGTGAAACGCTGGGGGCTGCCCTTGATGATCCCCAATTTTTCACGCCTGAAGGATGGCATTTTTCAGGAGAAAGGCACTACACTGCCCATACACGGATTTGGGCGCAATCTGCCCTGGAGCGTGACTGAACAAAATGAGACTACGCTGACCATGCAGTTGAGTAGCAGCGACGCCACGCGGCCCAGCTATCCCTATGAATTTACCTTTAGCGCCAGAATTGACGTGGGTGAAGCAACGTTGACCTATACGCTGACGATGGAAAATCGTAGCGACGAGGCGATGCCATTCCGACTGCCCAACAACCTGGAGCCGCAGACTAGGACGCAGTCCGTTGGCAGTCGGAATACGGACCCAATGCCCATTGCCCCTGGCTTCCATCCGTATTTCACGGTAGCGCAGGAGGAGAAGACGGCGCTGGTGACAAATGGGCCACCAGGATTTGCTGTGGGAGACTTCGACTGGGTAGAGCATATTCCGGACAATCCCTACCCATTTCCACATGCACTACACCTCCAATTTCCTGGACGAGGAGCATTGAGCATTGAGGAATTACCGCAAAAAGGACAATTCTCACTGCATAACATGCAAGTCTGGTCAGAGCCGCCGACCAAACCAGACCATAATTTTGTGTGTTTCGAGCCGACCGTTGGCAGCGAAGACGCGCTCAATCGCCCGGCAGACCGCTTGACGATTGAACCCTATAGCTCCCACATCATTATGTTACAATTGAAGGCAACACCATCGTAACCGTGCAATTCATACATCCGTAAGATATAATAAGAGCGGAACACATTACCCACATACATTTCCATTGAAGGCGAAGGCGGATAATGACAAAAGAACCGGCCAATAGCTATTGGCTACAAAATAACAACAACACACCTCAGCGATCGCGCAATCAGTTGCGTCCTGGTCCTGCTGGTCGCCCCAACGGGCAGCCACCCCAACGTGGTATGTCCTCTATCAATCGTTGGCTGCTGATCATCGTGCTGGTCATGCTGGGCATTTATCTCTACCAGTTTTTCAACGCAAATAATAACAACACCTCCTCGCAGCGCAAAGAACTGGCTTATAGCGATTTCTATAATCAGATCAACGACGGCAATATCAAATCTGCCACCATTATTGGTTCGAGCGATATCACCGGGGATTTCTGCAGCCCGGTAGGGGGCTTCAGCACCTATCACGTTGTGCAGTTGCCTAATGGCGACCCTAATCTTGTGCCAATTCTGACGCAACCGAGCGCTCCAGGCTTTAAGAAACCCACCTGCGCCAATATGACGACGGTGATTACCCAGCCGCCCACCGACAGTAG
>Ga0209577_10006454_pt1 | contig 10857 bp, 6 predicted proteins | sample GraSoiAngelo_109_FD_185874 | JGI IMG/M metagenome (GOLD analysis project Ga0209577, IMG submission 185874) | Grasslands soil microbial communities from the Angelo Coastal Reserve, California, USA - 14_0903_12_20cm (SPAdes) (version 2) | ecosystem: Environmental > Terrestrial > Soil > Grasslands ... | reverse complement strand
CGGCATACCGAATACCAGGGAACATGGATGGGCTGGATACCGAATAACCGATCGCCGTGTTTCCATTTTGATCGACAGCTACGCTGGGCATAAAACGCCATAAACCGTCGTTGCCGTTGGTCCAGGTCTGCTGCTGCACAGGCGTTGCGGGAAACGTGCCGCCGGTAACATTGAATTGATACCAGCGAACACCAGTCGGTCCGCTCGGGAAATTCAGGACGACGGTCTGATCTGCCCATAACGACTCTACGCCAGCGCGGTTCTGGTAAACAAGCGGCGTCATGATTTTGTCGCCAAGGGTAGCGAGTAGCTGCGACGTTCCCTGTTGCGGCACCATGTTAAACCCAGAATTAGTGAAGGCGTCAACGAACGGACTGACTGTCATCAGGGCATTCGGGTTATGGTTGGCGGTAAGACCCAAAGTGGAATTTGCCGGGGTGACAAAATCGACATGAAACTTCCAGCCCTTGACCGTGGTCAAGGTGACGTTTTCGGTCGCGGGACTGTCCACGGCAAGGAGAAATTCATCTCTTCCTGCAGGTGGCGCGCTGCCGGTGCGGAAGCCGGCCGGCACCAGGCTGTAGGAATCGCCCAAGCCAGCTGGGGGGATCAGAAAGCTAATTGCGTTGGCTGGCCCGCCACCGAGCATTGACGCGCGGTCCAGCGCAAAGGCTTTCACCCCGGTGAACGTTGTAGGGTTAGCAAAGAGGTTCACCGTAAGATGATAGGCGCCGCCGGGCTGCGGATTGTTCCACAGCGCCATCTTCGGGTAATCGTCTAAGTTCGACGCATCCACTAGCAGGGCATAGAGGGCCCAGGGGCCCGCAACAGGATCCGGGCTCTGAGATACCCCGATGCATTCATAGAAGTTGGTGCCCGGAAACGAGGCAAAAGCAAAGTCGGCGATCACCCAGCGGTCGGCGACATGATCGTAGAAAACAAAAGGGTCACCGTCGTTTAGGCCATGGCAAGGCGTGCCCACCAACGGGGCAAAGAATGAGTTGTACGTAATCGGGCCCGTCAGACCGTTGCCGTTTTTGTCAAAAACCTTGAACGCGACGTTGACTGCTTCGACATAATGATTCGGGCCGACATCGCCATCGCTGTCCGGCGGCGCGCAAGCGCAGGCCTGAGCTGCACTCAGCGCCTCGAAGGTCAGCACCGGGGACGGCATCGTGGGTGCTGGCCGCCAAATACTTTTGAGCACTTGCTGGACGTACGTCAGGCCGGAGGTCCCGTATGCTGCCCGTGCTCCAGTCTGCCCTGTCCCGTGCGGGTAGCGTGTCAGGACTCTCTCTTCAAACTCTGGCTTTGGCGCGATATAAGGGAGCGCTCGCAGGTCCACATTTAGCGAAACAGGACCAATCAGTCGCACCACCTCCGGCCCACCGCTGCCCGTTTGATTTTGGGTTGGTCTCTGTGCCAAGGCGGAGCCACCGGGGTACAGACCAAACCCGAGCAGCGCCAGGAAGACGCCGGCCAAGCAGAAAATAAAACCAATTAAGAAGCGTGGATTAAAGAAGGCTGATTTAGAAGTGGACTTTTTGTTCATTGGGAATTTTCTTTCTGTGTTCTCTGACGAGGATCGGATATTACCGGAGTGGCCGAGCGGTTGTCACGCTTTTTTTTTCTTTTTTTCTTAAAAAATGCCGCCCCCGAATTGCGCGAAGGGAAACAGATCAAGACGTTAGCGCGACATTGCAGAACACCAGACGCGTTGGTTTCCATCGACTGATCAAAGGCGAACATCCAACATCTAACATCTAACATCTAACGTCCAACATCCAACATCCAACATCCAGCATCCAACGTTCAACATCCAACGTTCAGCATCCAACGTTCAGCATCCAACGTTCAGCATCCAACATCGAAAGCCGTAATTGGTTCGATGCCTGCCTGGGCGGCGTCTGACACAGACGCCCTAGAATCGCTCGGCCTGTTCGTCATCGTCCGCCGCATAATTAGTTGGATGTTGGCTGTTTTCCATTTTCCTCAGCGCTCCGCGTAGCCCGCAGCGCGACAATGCGAACGAGAACAGCCGAGCCGCAGCAAATTGTGCGAAGCTTGAAGCCGTTTCCGTCACCCCGCGATTGGGTCGCAACAAGCCGCAGCGCACAACGCTCTAAAGAGACTGTTGAAAAAAACCATCCCGCGGGCGCAATCGACAGGCAGAGGGTGGATCGTGCGCTCCGCGCGCGATGGCAAACCAATCGCCGAAGGCGCACCCGAGAAAGTCGTCCCTGCATGTTTGCCAGTGTACCCACGCAGCGTAATTCAGGTTACGCTTGGGCAGGCCCAGGGTGCGCCGAGGTGCGTCACATTCTGCTCGTCATTGCGTGCAACAGCTCGACACGCCTGCTCTAGGCGGGCCTCAGTGAGGAGAAGGAGTGGCAACAATTCTCACCAGCGGATAAAGGCAAACATCGAACATCCAACATCGAAACGTCGAACATTCGAACGTCGAAGTTGGACTTTAAGCAGCAGCCTCAGTGAGAAGACCCGCCTTCGGTCGCCGCGGCGACCTGCGGCGTGGTGGAAGGAGTAGCAACGATGATGCCGGCGAGAAAAAACGTGAGCGCGGCCGATAGCAGGCAGAAAGGGCAGAACGCATGCAGTATGAATGCCTGCACGTAGAGCAGCCACACGGTCACGCCAAACATCACCGCCACGACAAGCGTGAGGAAAATTCGGGCACGGGTGTAACCAAAAGCGGCAAGCAGGGCTGAGCTGAAAACGGCGAAGTAAGCCAGCGCGCCGAAGGCTGCCGTCGGAATTCCAGCGACGGTGGCATAGACGCTGCCGAGCACAGCAGAGCAATCCCCTGAACCGCAGACAGCGTCCTCGCCGGTGAGGTGCGTAACGGTGAGATAAGTAGCATCAGCCAGCCCGATTAGAGCGATGAGCGCCGCGATGGTATAAAAAATTGTTTGGGAGCGCGCTCCGGTCATTTGCGCCCTTCTCCCGGTTGAATCTTTGCGGGTGGCGAACCACGGTCAGCCCCGGAAGCTTTCGGGGTTGTTTCCGCGAGCGCCGTGTCGATTGCCTCGTGCAAGCGCTCCGGGCTGAAAGGACTGCGCACCTCGCGATCGTTGATGAAGAGCGTGGGAGTGTTCTTCACGCCGCGCGAGACGCCATGCTCCCCGTCGGAAATGACGCGCGCTTTGACTTCGTCGCTCGTCGAATCTCTGGCGAACCGCTCTACATCCAAGCGGAGGGAGCGAGCATACGCAGCGAAAAACTGTCCCGCAGTCGCGGGATCCAAAGCTCTGCTCCAGACTGCCTGATCTTTGTAAAGCAAATCGTGCATCTCCCAGAAGTGTCCTTGTAAGCCCGCCGCTTCCGCCGCGAGCGCCGCTTCCAGCGCATGCGCATGCATCGCGAGCGGAAAATTCCGCCAGACAACACGCAGACGCGGGCTGTAATCCTGCTCGAGTTTACCAATTACCTCAGCCGCGGTGGCGCAGGATGGACACTGGAAGTCGCCGAATTCCTCCAGTGTAACCGGCGCGCCGGGCTGGCCGCGAACGTGCAGCGGCTCCGCCCCAACTTCATTGGTCGATGGTCGCGTGACGCCGCCACCTGCAATAGCGCGCTGCTTCGCACGGTAGAGTATCGCACCGGCGCCGACCGTGAGCACCGCAACCGCGGCGATGATGACAAACGGAAGATAGCGCTTCATGGGAAGATCACCGTTGGTTTAATCGGCGGTAACTGTCTCCAAGTTTTTCTCAGCAATTCTCCAACCCACCGGAAACAATCGGTGCGCGTCAAGCGAGACGCAACTCGGTTGGGTGGCACTCGCGTCTCGCGTGTTGGTTCTCGCGTCTCGCGACAACGAACTTCCTCGAGATGTTGACTTCACTGCGGCAGCCGACGCTTTTTCGAAAAGGCCAGTTAACAAAAGTTCGCTGCGGCGCGGACGCCGCAACCAGCACGCGAGACGCGTGCGCTACCCAGCGAAACGCGGCAATGATAAAAGAACTCGCCGAGCACGAACGGTTTTTTAAATCGCTGGACGGCATGGGAAGAAACCCCGGAAGGCTTTCGGCGATCGCGCCGATGGCGCATGAACAAAAAAAAAGCAGCTCCATCCGACCGGATGGAGCTGCTCAAAAAGCGCGTTCGACTGGCTCAGCGCACCGAGGTCCGGCGGCGATATGCAATCACGCCTAACCCAGCTCCCGCCAGCGCCAGCAGCGCAAGCGTGGTCGGTTCCGGCACGACGTTAAAGGTAAACGAAGCCTGCGGCAATTGGAAATCCTGGAAGTCGTTGGTCACTTGGATTGAATTACGCCCTCCCCCGAAAGTCGTGAGCAGGGTGTAGGTTCCGACCGGCGCGTTCGCGGCGATCGCGAAGTGGATATCAGTGATGTGATACGAGCCGTCTAAAGTCGCCCCGCCCGTTGCGCCGAGATCGACCGTACGCAGCTGGCCGCCCGTTTCCTGCGTGGTTAAATAACCAGATTGATACGGAACCGTAAAGGATACTGGAAACGTAGGCGCGGGGCCATAATTTGGATCAGTAAACGTGAAGTAATCCAGTCCGGTAATGGTGATAAAAGGCGCGATCGCGACGGGGATCTGCGCCCAGTACGACAGACCAAACGACCCATTTCCGAAGCCAGCGAAGGTGTCTTGGGTCGCAAGCGTGACCGCTGAGCCCTGGCCCCAGTTCGCGGGTCCGCTGAAGGTCAAGTGTGCCGACATCTGCGCGAAGGCGGAGCTCCACGCGGTCATGAGGCCGATGATTGTGATGAGTAATGTTTTTTTCATGGGTTGTTTTCTCTTTTTTTTCTTCGTTTTATACGTTCGGTTTGTGCGCTTGTATCAAGGTTGAAAAATAAATGCAAGCATTTTTTTGAGTTTTTTTTAACTTTTTTTTGCTCCGAATTTTGTTCTGGATTTACGCGCTTGTATCAAGACTGGAAAATAAATGCAAGCATTTTTTTGAGTTTTTTTCTTAAACTTTTGTTGCCCCTGTTTTTGCCCCTGAAATCGCCTGCGTTTGCGCGCTTGTATCAAGACCGGAAAATAAATGCAATACTGTTTTTTGAATTTTTTTAACTTTTTTTGCCCCGGAAAGATGCAGCTCCCGATTCGCGTCGCGCGTGAAGGTGGATTCGAGCCCCGAAAGCGTTCGGGGCTCGATGCTAAAATAATGTCGGCTAAGCCGAGACTTGTTTAGCATCGCCCGACGGAGCGGTCGATCCACCTCCCGAGCGGTGCTCGAATCGACATGAGCAAGGAGCGGCCGCCCGCTTGCAAAAACCTTCGGAGTTTCCAAACCGCCGAAAAGGGCGATCTGGAGAGCGCCTGTCCTTGGGGGCGTCTTTCCGAGGCGACATGTCGCCTCGCTCCGAAGCGCGGACATGTCCGCGCACTCCATACGGTCCGCGGGAAGGCTCGCGCAAAAAATTACTCGTTAGGCCAGCGCACGTCAAAGGTGACGTTCATGGAACACCGTGGCCGACGTCCGATTTGGTTAAGGCAACGTCACTGCTCGAGAGCGAACCATCGGCGTTCACGTCCTCGCGGAAATTGGAGCTGCCGACCGCTTGACCAAGCTGCGATTTTACCAGCGCAACGTCGGATGCGTTAACGGTTTTGTTTCCGTTCACATCGCCGATCAGAACATTCATGTTCACCGGAGTCGAAGGCAGCACCTGCGAAAATTCATCCGTCACACCGGTTAGAGTGACGGTGATTCTTTGCACATCGGTGACGCCAATGAGATTGACGGTCATGGTTTGGCCGGAAAACACTGGGCTGCCCGACACGCTGCCAGTGCCACTTGTCACCGCTGCTGAACCGCTGACCACATTGTTATTGAAGGTGAAGACCTGCGTGTAATTGCCAGCGCTGCTGCGGCATTCTACGCCCGGCTCACCGCTGAGCGGCAAGGGAACATCGAAAGTGCCAGCGGCCCCATGGGTCTTGCGGGAAACACCGCCGGTCAGCACCAGACCGACAGCTGCTCTTATGTCGACCCGGCCCCATCCATAGACGTTGTTTGGCGGGCCCGCGGTACCACACTGGGTCGAAGAGATAAAATGAGCCGCGTTATTCAAGGCTGCGCGGCTCGCATTGATATTGTTTTGCAGCCCCGGATAGGCCGACCAGAGCAGCGCCACGGCGCCAGCAATATGTGGAGTTGCCATAGACGTGCCGCTGAAATTTGCATATGAACTATCGCTGGCGTTGGTGGACGAACGCGTGCCTGTGCCCGGAGCAGTGATGTCAGGCTTTATGCGCCCGCTTCCGTCAGCAGTGACCGGGCCGCGACTGCTAAAGGAAGCAATGGTGTCAGTGCCAGTATTCAAGGCCCCTGCCGTGTAGGTTGCGGCGTAAATTCCCGGCGGATTTTGCACGGTCGAACAATTCGGTCCGGAGTTTTGTGCCGCGGAGACCATCATAATACCAGCGGCAGCTTGTGCTTCGACAGCAGCTTGCAACGTGTTAGCCGAACAGCCCTCCGAAGGCGGGCACTCCCAGGAGTTGTTGGTAATATCCGGTGCCTTGGTGGGGTCGGGATCACCGCCGCCGATCCGGGTAGGCGCCAGAAACCACTGCATGCACTCGATGTATCTGGCTGGTGTACCCGCGTTCGCGTCCATGTTGCGGCAACCGATCCACTTTGCGCCGGGCGCCATCCCAATCTGGTTACCCATGCCATCGTCACCGATCATCGTGCCCGTCGTGTGGCTGCCATGGCCAAGGTCATCGCAAGGAAAAGGCGAATCATTGCCGCATGGGTTGCCGACGCTGTTGTGGATGGAATCGTGCCAGTTGTAATCGTGATCGGCGGTTGTTCCATCCCAACCGCGGTAGTGAGGTTTAAGCGCGTTATGCGTCCAGCGCACACCGGTGTCCGCGCTGGCGACGACAATATTTTGCCCGGTGAATCCCAGCGCCCAGACCTGTGGCGCGTGCGTGTAATTGATCCCGGGTTCGATCGTTTCCGGACGATGGAGGTATGCAGGCGCTTCATCGACAGCCTCTGGCTGGGGAAGATGATTTTGGATGTGCGGATTGCCTTCCAGGCGCGCTACGTCAGGTCGGGCTGCCAACGCCTCGGCAACGTCGCGCGTTCCCTTTACCAAAATAGCGTTAACAATGTAGAAGGATTGATGCTCAATAGCGCGTTCGCTCAGCCATTGCAGAATCGGGCCTTGCGTTGCCTGACTTTTATTCCGCAGCGTATCGTACACATAGGGGCCCTTGTCGTTCTTTGTCGGCAAAGCCGCCGCGCCCCTCAGATCAGCCTGCTCACTCAGGACAACCAGAAACTCCGCCTGTTTGCCACCCTCGGTGTGCTGGAGCACCCACGGAGCAATCTTGCTCACGGCAACGCTCCGATCCTGTGGCGCGCGCGGTTGACTTAAAGCGCGCGGCGGTGCAATGGCCCACAGCGCTGCCGCTGCAGCGGCAGCAAAGAAAAACAGTGAGACGGCGCGCCGCAGCGGCCCCTGTTTGGAAGTAAGTCTTGTTTTAATAGCGTTCATTTTTTTCTCCTGGAAGCGGCTTCATAACTGGCAGGTCCCATTTTGCTCTCATTCCTTCGAAACTTACAATCAACGAACACTATTCCATTAACTCACTTGTTCGTTAGGCTAGCGCACAACACGCGTGACGTTCATGGAACACCGTGGCCGACGTCCGATTTGGTCAGGGCAACGTCGCTAGCGGTGAGGGAACCATCGGCGTTCACATCCTCGCGGAAATTGGAGCCGGTGACCGCTTGACCAACCTGCGATTTTACCAGCGCAACGTCGGATGCGTTAACCACCTTGTTCCCGTTCACATCGCCGATCAGAACATTCATGTTCACCGAAGTTGGGGGCACGACATTCATGTTCGTATCGGTCACGTTGGTTAGCGTGACAGTGATTCTCTGCACATCGGTAACGCCAATGAGATTGACCGTCATGGTCTGGCCGGAAAACGTCGGGCTCCCAGACACGCTGCCTGTGCCGCCGGTCACCGCAGCTGAGCCGCTGACCACATTGTTATTGAAGGTAAATACCTCCGTGTAATTGCCACCAGTGCTGCGACACTCCACGCCCGGTTCGCCGCTGAGCGGCAGGTTAATATCAAATGTGCCCGCGCCGCCCTGCATCCTGCGCGAAACCGCGCCGGTGAGTAGCGGATAATTGTAAGCCGCTAGTACATCGAGGCGGCCCCATCCAAACGTATTGTTAGGGTATCCGGTACTGCCGCACAAAGTCGAGTTCAGATGGAACGCTGAGTTGTTCAGGACGGTTCTTTGCCCCGCAACATCGTGATGTAATATCGGCCGCGCCGACAAAAGCACGGCCGTGCCGCCAGCGACATGCGGCGTGGCCATGGACGTGCCACTGGCTGTTCCATAACAACTATCGCAGCTATTGGTGGCGGAGCGAGTGCCTGTGCCCGGCGCGCTGATGTCCGGTTTGCGACGGTTGCTGCCATCGACAATGACCGGGCCGCGGCTGCTGAACGAAGCGATCGTGTCGGTGCCGGTGCTCAATGCGCCGACGGTATAAACGGCCGCGTAAATGGCCGGAGGATCCGAGACCGTTGAACAGCCCGGGCCCGAGTTACCCGCAGCGGCTACCATGTTGATGCCGGCGGCGAGTTGGGCCTCGACACCCATTTGCAGCGTGTTGGCCGAACAACCTTCCGACGCCGGACAGCCCCAGGAGTTAATCGTAACATCGGGCGCCAACGTCGGGTCGCCTTGACCGCCGCCTACCGGGTAAGGCGCCAGGAAGAATTCCATGCACTCGAGGTACCTGGCCGGTGTGCCGTTGCCCTGGTCCATGTTGCGGCAACCGATCCACCTGGCGCCGGGCGCCATTCCGATCTGGTTGCCGGCGCCATCATCGCCGATCGCAGTGCCAGTGGTGTGCGTTCCGTGGAAGAAGTCATCGCAAGGGAAAGGCGAATCGTTCCCGCAGGGGTTGCCGACACTGTTGTGGATGGAGTCATGCCAATTGTAGTCATGGTCGGCAACGACGCCGTTCCAGCCGCGATAGTGCGGTTTCAGGGCGTTGTGCGTCCAGCGCTGACCGGTGTCGGCGCTCGCGACAACAATATTTTGGCCGGTGAATCCGAGCGCCCAGACCTGAGGCGCGTGCGTGTAGGCAATGCCTGGTTCAATGGTCGTGATGTGTTGCGGCTGCGAAGTCTCTTCCTGAACAGGACGTACATCCGGGATACCAGGAACCCGCGGGTTACCTTCGACCCGCAAAACATCCGGGCGCGCCGCCACCTCCAAGGCAACATCGAAGTTACCTTTTACCCAGATCAAATTGACTATATAATAAGAGCGATGCTCAATGTTGCGCTCGCGCAACCAGGTCAGCAGCGGTCCCTGCGTCGCTTGGGCTTTGTCCCATAACGCGTCGCGGACATAGCGGCCTTTCTCCTGCTTTGTTGCCAGCGCCTCTGCGCCGCTCAGATCAGCCTGGTCGGCCAGGACAATCAGAAACTCCGCCTGCTTGCCATCGGCAGTGTGTTGGAGGACCCAGGGAGCAATCTTGCTCATGGCAGCACTCTGATCCTGCGCGCGCGATTGGCTTAAGGCACGCGGTGGGACAATAGCCCAAAGCGCAGCCGCAGCCGCGGCAGCAAAGAGAAGCATTGAAACGGCACGCCGTAGCGGCCCCGATTTGGATGTAAGTTTTGTTTTAGCGTTCATGTTTTTGCCCGAGGATTCCCCCTTCATTACGGGCGGGGACTTTTTTTTCATTGAGAATTTTTCTTCCTGTGTGTTCTGACAAGGTAAAAAATCTCTTACCTTTTTGCAGATGCTACCGGAGCGGGCAAGTAGATGTCACGCTCTTTTTTCTCTTTTTTCCGAAACGCGGCACCTGATTGTGCTTTGTGGTGGCAAGCCAGAGTCAGCCCCGAAAGCTTTCGGGGTTATTTCCCGCGATCCCGAAAGCGTTCGGGAGTGCCTCGTGCCAGCGCTCCGGGCTGAGCGCCACCGGACGAGTCCGTCCGATTGGTCGGCACGGACTATTTGCCGGCCTGAGACGCGAGCCGTTTTTCTTCGCCTAAGATTTGCGCGGTGTTTACCAGCGCGACGTGCGAGAAGGCTTGCGGAAAATTGCCGAGCTGCCGTTTGCCGACCGGATCGTATTCTTCCGAAAGCAATCCGAGATCGTTTCGCACATCGAGCAAACGCTCGAAAAGTTCGCGTGCTTCCTTTTCGCGGCCAATGCGATGCAAACAGGAGGCGAGCCAGAACGAGCACGGTAGAAAAACGCCTTCACTTCCAGGCAATCCGTCAACGCCTTCTTCTTCGGGTCGATAACGAAGCACGAAACCATCTCGCATGAGCTCGCGTTCGATCGCTGCGATCGTCCCGCGCACTCGCTTGTCGGTAAATGGCAGGAACCCGGCCAGCGGCATCATGAGCAAGCTCGCGTCGAGAGCATCCGATCCGTAGTACTGCGTAAAGGCTTTCTTGTTCGTACTGAATCCGTGCGCGCAAACTTCCGCATGGATTTGATCGCGAATTTTCTTCCACCGACCGACATTTCCTGTGGCCGTGCATCCGCATTCCTCCACCAGTTTAACAGCACGGTCGAAGGCCACCCACGCCATCATTTTGGAATGGGTGAAATGTTTCGGGCCGCCGCGCACCTCCCAAATTCCATTATCCGGCTTGTTCCAATTTGATTCGAGAAAATTTATCAAGGCGACTTGCAGGCGCCAATCGGTCTCGCGGTTTTCGATTCCGGCCTCGTGTGCCCGATACATTGTGCCCAACACTTCGCCATAAACATCGATCTGAAACTGATTGGAAGCAGCGTTGCCAATGCGCACCGGTTTTGAATTCTCGTAACCTGATAACCAGGGAATCTCGAACTC
>Ga0209577_10006452_pt1 | contig 10859 bp, 10 predicted proteins | sample GraSoiAngelo_109_FD_185874 | JGI IMG/M metagenome (GOLD analysis project Ga0209577, IMG submission 185874) | Grasslands soil microbial communities from the Angelo Coastal Reserve, California, USA - 14_0903_12_20cm (SPAdes) (version 2) | ecosystem: Environmental > Terrestrial > Soil > Grasslands... | reverse complement strand
CAGGGCACCTTCGAGGTGGCCGATACGCAGAAGATCCAGGCCGAGGTCTACGGCCACCAGGGGCGGCTGAAGACCGGGACGCTCAAAGTGGGCGACACGCTCGAGGCGCGCGTCGACGTGGCATTGCGCGGCCGCACGATGCGCAATCACTCGGTGACGCACCTCATGCACAAGGCGCTGCGTGACGTGCTCGGGCCGCACGTACAGCAGAAGGGATCGCTCGTCGACGGCGAGAAGACACGTTTCGATTTCTCGCACGACAAGCCGCTTACGGACGACGAGATCCGGCGCATCGAGGCGCAGGTGAACGCCGAGATCGTGCGCAACACGCCGACGCGCGCCGAGATCATGCCGATCGAGCAGGCGAAAAAATCCGGCGCGGTCATGCTCTTCGGCGAGAAGTACGGCGACGAGGTGCGGGTGCTCGATATCGGCAGCTCGCGCGAGTTCTGCGGCGGCACCCACGTTGCGCGCACCGGCGACATCGGCTTCTTCAAGATCGTCGAGCAGTCGGGCATCGCAGCCGGCGTGCGGCGCGTAGAAGCGACCACCGGCGAGGGCGCGCTCGCCTGGGTGCAGGGCCGGGAACAGGCGATCGCCGAATTGGCGGGCGTGTTCGGCTTCCAGAGCGTCGATTTCGAGCAGCTGAGAAAACGTGCGGTGTCGCTGCAGGACGAGAACAAGAACCTGCAGAAGGAGCTCGCGCGCCTGCGGCTGAAGCTCCTCTCCGGGCCGGGACAGGACATCGCTTCGCAGGCGGTGGACGTGAAAGGCGCCAAGGTGCTCGCCGCCACGCTCGAGGACGCAGACCCGAAGACGCTGCGTGAGACTGTCGACCGGCTGAAAGACCGGCTGAAGTCGGCGGCCATCGTCCTCGGCGCGGTGAACGACGGCAAGGTGTCGCTCGTCGCCGGTGTCACGGACGACCTCACCGCCAAGCTGAAGGCCGGCGATCTCGTGAACTACGTTGCCCAGCAGGTGGGCGGCAAGGGCGGCGGGCGCGCCGATATGGCGCAGGCCGGTGGCACGAATCCCGGCGCGCTCGCCGGCGCGTTACAGTCCGTGCGCTCCTGGGTGGAGCAGCGGGTCTAATCGGGCGCGAGAAGCCGCGCTGAAGTCAGAAGCCGATCTTTTGCCGGCGGCCGCCGCGGCCCGCCTGCACGTCGTCGGGCCGCATTTCGCTGCGGCCGGCGAGCTTCGCCGTGCCGAAGGCTGATTGCACGGCGCGGCGCATCTCGCGCGGCGGCAGCGACGCGAGCTTCGCGAGCGTATCGTCGCTCGGCGTGTCCGGGAATTGCCGGCCCCAGTCATGGGCATTGCGCACCTCGCTATAGATCGTGTGCGCGATGCGTAGCGACCCGGCTTCGTCGGGCGGGTCGATCTCGTAGACGGTGAGGCGGTTGAGCAGCGGCTCGGGGATCTGTGAAGCGTCGTTTGCCGTCGCCAGCCACACGGCGCCGGACGCATCGATCGGCAATTCGACGAACTCGTCGATGAAGCGCATCGCGGTCTCGATTTCCAGCAACTCGTAGAGCGCGCCGAGCGGATCGTATTGCCCGTCCGAGCTCGCCTTGTCGAGCTCGTCCACGACGATGACCGGGTTCGCGTACTCGCCGTTGAGGAACGTGTCGAACACCTTGCCGGGCTTCGCGTTCTTCCATTGCGACGAAGCGCCGGAGAGCACCCAGCCCGCAGTCAACGAGCTCATGGGCACGAAGCCGAAGCCGGTGCCGAGGAGCTCAGCAAGCTTGCGCGCGAAGTGCGTCTTGCCGATGCCCGGCTCGCCGAGGAGCAGCATCGGCGGCAGCTCGATCGAGTCGTTCGAGTCGACGCAGAGCGCGAGGTGCCTGCGGATGTCCGCGAGCACCACGGCGAAGTTGGGCAGCTCCTCGAACAGGCGCTGCATCTCGGGCAGCGCCGAAGGCTTGACGGTGAAGCGCTGGCCGCCCAGGCGCACCATCTTCTCGTAGAGCGCGCGCAGCGCTTCGTTCGCCGATGCGGGCAGCTGCTGCAGCGCTTTCTCTACCGTGGGGACTTCATAGACGTCCTTGAAACCGGCGATCGGGATGGTCACAGCGGCGGACATGGGGTACCTCTCTTAGCTGCTTTTTGTGCTGAAAAAATAGCATGGCACTCCATTCGAAGCAAACAGCGCGCCTAGCAGCCGATTGAAGCGAGTGCCAATCGGCTTACAGTAGTCGCATGAGCACTACAACGCGCGAGTACTTCCAAGGTTTCGGCGCCAGCCACCTGCCCGGCCACCTCGGTGTGGAAATTCTCACGGTCGAGCCGCGATTGGTTGAGAGCCGGCTCGCCGTAACGCGTCATGTCATGGCCCCGAATGGTTACCTGCACGCCGCCGCCGTGGTGGCGCTGGCCGACACGAGCGCCGGCTACGGCTGCATCGCCGCGCTGCCCGCGGGGGCGAGCGGCTTCACGACCATCGAGCTGAAGGCGAATTTTCTCGGCACCGCGCGCGACGGCGCGATCGTCTGCCGCGCGACGCCGCTGCACCTTGGCCGCACCACGCAGGTCTGGGATGCGGCGGTGCGCGCCGAAGCGAGCGGCGCCGAGATCGCGCGCTTTCGCTGCACGCAGCTGATCCTGTGGCCCAAGTAGACAGCCGCCGAGGAGGCATGCTTCAATGCCGCCCATGACGCGCTCGCTTTTCGGCTTTTTCTTTTACTTCCACCGCCCGCTGGCGGACTGGACCGGATAGCCGCAGGCCCCGCGTCCAACCAAAACCGCCAGCGCTTGAGAAGCCTGGCGGTTTTTGTTTTTGGGAAGGGAAACATGACTTCGCCCCTCGACAACTATCTCGCCACCGTCCCCGCGGACAAGACCTCGCTCACCGACGACGAGCGCATCGAGAACATCGTGCCGCTGCCGCCGCCGGAGCACCTGATCCGCTTCTTTCCGATCCAGGGCACGGCGGTGGAGGCGCAGGTCACCGAGACGCGTCGCCAGGTGCGCAAAATCCTGCAGGCGCGCTCCGACCGGCTGCTCGTCGTCATGGGTCCCTGCTCGATCCACGATCCCCAGGCCGCGCTCGCCTACGCCGAGCGGCTCGCCGCCGAGCGAAAGAAGCATGCGGGCGAGCTCGAGCTCTTGATGCGCGTGTACTTCGAGAAGCCGCGCACCACCGTGGGCTGGAAGGGCCTGATCAACGATCCCTATCTGAACGGCAGCTTCCGCATCAACGAGGGTCTGCGCATCGCGCGCGATCTGCTCGTGCGCATCAACCAGCTCGGCGTACCGGCCGGCTGCGAGTTTCTCGACGTGATCTCGCCGCAGTACATCGGCGACCTCGTGTCCTGGGGCGCGATCGGCGCCCGCACCACCGAGAGCCAGGTGCACCGCGAGCTCGCCTCTGGGCTCTCGGCCGGCGTCGGCTTCAAGAATGGCACCGACGGCAACGTCAAGATCGCGGTCGACGCGCTGCTCGCCGCGCGGCAGAAGCATCACTTCCTCTCGGTGCACAAGAGCGGCCAGGTGGCCATCGTCGAGACGCGCGGCAACGACGACTGCCACATCATCCTGCGTGGCGGAAAAGAGCCGAACTACGACGCGCGCAGCGTGCAGGCCGCCTGCGCCGAGCTCGCCCGCGCCGGGCTGCCCGAGCGCCTGATGATCGACTGCTCGCACGCCAACGCCGGCAAGCAGTATCAGCGCCAGGTCGACGTGGCCCGCGACATCGCGGCGCAGCTCGCGCGCGGCGAGCGGCGCATCATCGGCGTCATGGTCGAGTCGCACCTCGTCGAGGGCCGCCAGGACCTGGAGGCGGGCAGGGCGCTGCGCTTTGGCCAGAGCATCACCGACGCCTGCCTCGGCTGGGACGATTCGCGCGCGGTGCTCGAGGCGCTCGGCGACGCGGTGAAGCGCCGCCGCGGCGACGCCCGCCTTCCGGCATAATCGGGCGCGATGCCCGAGCTCCCGCAGCAGCTCGCCCACCTGGAGCATCTCGGCGACGCCACCCCGTTCGCTGCCAAGATGCAGGCGCTCATTCCGAAGTGCAACCTGCTCGAGAATTTCTCATACAGCGAGGTGCAGGCCCTCGCGCAGTTCATGCACGCGTATCGGGCCGAGACCGGCGTGGAAATCATCCGCGAGGGCGACGGCGGCGACTTCATGCTGATGCTGATCGAAGGCCGCGTCGAGGTGCATAAGCGCGACCGCTGGAACACCCCGCAGCTCCTTGCCACGGTGGAAGCGGGGCGCACGCTCGGCGAGATGTCGATGATCGACGGCGCTGCGCGCTTCGCCACCTGCGTGGCCGCCGAGCCGACCCTCATCGCGGTGCTCGACCGCGAAAGCCTCGCCCGCATCATCGTCGAGCAGCCGCTGCTCGGCGCGAAGATCCTGATGGAGCTCGTGCTGATGCTTTCGCAGCGCCTGCGCAGCACCTCCGAGCGCTTGCTCGGGATGCTCGACGAGCAGCAGGCGGCCGGCGCCATGCCGCACCTCCTCTAGTGCACGCCACGCTGCCGCTGCTCGCGCGCCACGGCTTTCCGGCCCTGCGGCGCAAGCGCCTCGAGACGCTGCAGGTCAACCTCGGCTACCGCTGCAACCAGAGCTGCGTGCATTGCCACGTCAATGCCGGACCGCAGCGCACCGAGATGATGGCGCCGTCCGTCGTGCAAGACGTGCTCATGTTTCTCGAGCGTTCGAGCGCCCAGACGCTCGACATCACCGGCGGCGCGCCCGAGCTGCATCCGCAGTTCCGCAGCCTCGTCTCGCGTGCCCGCGCGCTCGGCAGACACGTCATCGACCGGTGCAACCTCACCATCCTCCAGGAGCCCGGACAGGAAGGACTCGCGCAATTCCTCGCCGCCGAGGGGGTGGAGATCATCGCGTCGCTGCCCTGCTATACGCGTGAGCTCGTCGATCGCCAGCGCGGTGCCGGCGTCTACGAGCGCAGCGTCGCCGCGCTGCGCACGCTGAACGCGCTCGGCTACGGCATGCCCGGGAGCGGGCTCGCGCTCAACCTCGTGTACAACCCGCAGGGACCGGCATTGCCGCCGCCGCAGGCGAAGCTCGAAGCCGATTACAAGCGCGAGCTCGCCGCGCGCGAGGGCGTGTCCTTCAATCGGCTTTACACGCTCGCCAACATGCCGATTCAGCGCTTCGGCTCCATGCTGGTCTCGAAGGGCGAGTTCGACCGCTACATGCAGCTCCTGCGCGCCTCGCATCGCGACGAGAACCTCGAGTCGGTGATGTGCCGCAGCCTCGTGTCGGTCGACTGGCGCGGCTACGTCTACGACTGCGACTTCAACCAGATGCTCGGCCTGCCGCTCGGGCATGGCCGGCGCAAACCGGTGCACATTCGCGAGCTCGCCGAGGGCGACCTCGCCGGCGCCGGCATCGCGGTGCGCGATCATTGCTACGGCTGCACCGCGGGGCAGGGCTCGTCCTGCGGCGGCGCTCTGGATGCCTAGGCTGCGCGGCGGCCGCCTCCTCGTCCTCCTCCTCATCGCCGCCGCCCTCGTCGCGTTCTTCGCGAGCGGCGCGCACCGCTATCTCGGCTTCGAGCGCCTGAAGGCCGAGCAGGCGCACCTCGACGCCTGGTATCGCGCGCATCCCGCGGGCACCGCGGCCGGCTTTTTTGTGCTCTACGTCGCGGTGACCGGTCTCTCGATCCCGGGGGCGGCCGTGCTGACGCTGGTAGCGGGCGCGATCTTTGGCCTTGTGCGCGGCACGATCCTCGTGTCCTTCGCTTCGGCGCTTGGCGCGACGATCGCGTTCCTCGTCTCGCGCTTCGTGCTGCGCGAATGGGTGCGTCGCCGCTATCGAGTACAGCTCGAGGCGATCGACCGCGGCGTGCAGAAGGAAGGTGCCTTCTACCTTTTCACCTTGCGCCTCCTCCCCGCCGTGCCCTTCTTCCTCATCAACCTGGCGATGGGGCTCACCGCCATGCGGCCGTGGACTTTCTACTGGGTGAGCCAGCTCGGCATGCTCGCCGGCACCCTCGTCTACATCAACGCCGGCACGCACCTCGCCGCAATCACTTCGCCGGCGCAGATCCTCTCTCCCGGGCTCATCACGGCGTTCGTGCTGCTCGGCGTGTTTCCGCTCGCGGCGAAAAAGACCGTCGATGCGGCCCGGGCGCGCCGGGTCTACTCGCGCTGGAAGCGGCCGCCGCGCTACGAGCGCAACGTCGTGGTGATCGGCGCCGGTTCCGCGGGACTGGTCGCCGCCTACATCGCCGCCACGGTCCGCGCGCGCGTAACGCTCATCGAGAAGCACCGCATGGGCGGCGATTGCCTGAACACCGGCTGCGTTCCTTCCAAAGCGCTCATCCGGTCGGCGCGGCTCCTCGCGCAAATGCGCCGCGCGCGCGACTACGGCCTGCGCGTGCCGGCGGTCGAGATCGACTTCGCCGAGGTGATGGAGCGCGTGCAGCGCGTCGTGCGCAGCGTGGCGCCGCACGATTCGGTGGAGCGCTATCGCGCGCTTGGCGTCGAGTGCCTGCACGGTGAGGCGCGCATTACGTCGCCTTGGACCGTCAGCATCGACGCGCGCCAAACCTTGTCGACGCGTGCCATCGTGATCGCCGCGGGCGCCCGGCCGCTCGTGCCGCGCATCCCGGGCATCGAGCAGGTCCGGGTGCTCACCTCGGACACCGTATGGGAGTTGCGCGAGCTGCCCCGCCGGCTGGTGGTGCTGGGCGGCGGGCCCATCGGCTGCGAGCTCGCGCAGGCCTTTGCGCGCTTCGGCGCGCGCGTCACGCTGGTGGAGATGCTGCCGCGGCTCCTGGCGCGCGAAGACCCGGACGCCGCCGAGCTCGTGCGCGAGCGCTTTGCCACCGAGGGCATCGATGTGCGTACGGCGCATCGCGCCGTGCGCGTCGAGCTGGGCCGGGCGCTGGTCTGCGAGCACGCCGCGGGCGAGGCGCGCTTCGAGTTCGATGCGCTGCTCTGCGCGCTCGGGCGCGCGCCGAACACCGCCGGCTTCGGGCTGGAGGAGCTCGGCATCCCGCTCACGCCGGCGCGTACGGTGGAGACCAACGACTACCTGCAAACGCTCTATCCGAACATCTACGCCTGCGGCGATATCGCCGGCCCCTATCAGTTCACGCACACGGCATCGCACCAGGCGTGGTACGCGGCGGTGAACGCGCTGTTTGCGCCGTATAGACGCTTTCGCGCCGATTACTCGGTGATTCCGTGGGCGACCTTCACCGATCCGGAGGTCGCGCGCGTCGGCCTCAACGAGACCGAGGCAAAGGAGCGCGGCATCGCCTATGAGGCGACCCTGTTCGACCTTGCCGAGCTCGACCGCGCGATCGTCGACGAGGCCGCGCACGGCCTGGTGAAGGTGCTGACCGAGCCCGGATCGGACCGCATCCTCGGCGCCACGATCGTCGGCGAGCAGGCGGGCGAGCTCATCATCGAGTTCATCACGGCGATGAAGCACGGCATCGGCCTAAAGAAGATCCTCGGCACGATCCATGTCTATCCGACGCTCGCCGAAGCGAACAAGTATGCCGCCGGCGCCTGGCGGCGCGCGCACGCGCCCGCGCGGCTGCTGCGCACCCTGGAGCGCTTCCACGCATGGCGCCGCGGCTGAGCGTCATCGTGCCGGTGCTGAACGAGGCTGCGGACATCCGCGAGGCGCTGGCGGCGCTCGCGCCGCTGCGCGCGCGGGGCCACGAAGTCATCGTCGTCGATGGCGGCAGCGACGACGGCAGCGCCTCGCTCGCCGCGCCGGCTTGCGACCGGCTGCTCGACTCGGGGCGCGGCCGCGCGCTGCAGATGAACGCCGGCGCGCGCGCGGCGAAGGGCGACGCGCTCGTCTTCCTGCATGCCGACACCCGGCTTCCGGAACGCGCGGACGAGCTGATCCTCGCCGCCTTGGCGCGCGCCAGCTGGGGCCGCTTCGACGTGCGCATCGCCAGCCGCCAGCCGCTGCTCGCGCTCGTCGGTTGCGCCATGAACCTGCGCTCGCGGCTCACGGGCATCGCCACCGGCGACCAGGCGATCTTCGTGCGCCGCGATGCCTTCCCTGGCTTTCCCGACATCCCGCTCATGGAGGACATCGCGCTCAGCCGCTTGCTCAAGCGCCGCGGCCCTCCCGCATGCCTGCGAGCGCGCGTAACGACCTCCGCTCGCCGCTGGGAAGCCCGTGGCGTGCTGCGCACCATCTTCCTGATGTGGCGGCTGCGGCTCCTCTATGCCCTCGGCGCCACGCCGCAGCGCCTCGCGCGCGATTACGCCGATCAGCGCTGACTGCGTCGTCATCGTTTTTGCGCGCGCGCCGCTCGCCGGCAGCGTGAAGACGCGCATCGCGCAGCGCATCGGCGATGCCGCAGCGGCGAGGCTGCATCGCACGCTCGTGCTCGCCGCCGTGCAGACGGCGCATGCAGCGCGCTGCGGTCCTGTCGAGCTGCACGTCACGCGCTGCCATGCCTTTTTCCGGACGCTCGGCGTGCCGCTGCGCCTGCAGCGCGGCGCCGATCTCGGCAGCCGCATGTACCGGGTGCTCGCTAGTCATCGGCGCGCGATCGTGATCGGCGCCGACGCGCCGGCACTCATGCCGGCCGACATCGCACGCGCGGCGCGCTGGCTGCAGGGCGGCACCGACATGGTGCTCGCGCCTGCGGAGGATGGCGGCTACGCGTTAATCGGCACGCGCCGGGTGAGGCCCGCGCTTTTCACAGCGGTGCAATGGGGCGGCGCTCAAGTGCTGGCGCAGACGCTGCGCAACGCGACGCGCGTGGGTCTGACCTGCAAGCTGCTGCGCGCCGTGTGGGACGTCGACCGGCCCGAGGATCTCGAGCGGCTCAGAGCGCGCCGTTTTTCTTTAGCGCGGCGGCGACGCGCTCGGCGATGACGTGGTAGCCGGCCGCATTCGGATGGATCGGGTCGGACTTGAGCCGGGCGTCCTTGAGCACCTCGGTGATCACGTCGCCTTCATAGGGCACGTGGAGGTCCTTTGCCGCCGCGGCGTAGAAGGCGGGCGGCGAAGGAAAAACGCCCGGCTCGGGCGTGCCGATCAGCAGCACATCGATGCCGCGGCGCCGCGCGAGCTCGATCATCGCGCGCACATTGCGCTCGGCTTGCGCGTTGCCCAGCCGCCGCAGGAAGTCGTTGCCGCCGATGCAAAGCAGGAGCAGCCGCGGTGCATGCTCATCGAGAGCGGCGGGCAGCCGCTCGAGCGCCTGCGCGCTCGCTTCACCCGGCACGCCGTCGCGCACCACGCGCCGCCCGATGAGGCTCTCGAGCTGCGCAGGATAGCTTTCCGCTTCCGCGGCGCCGGTGCCGTAGGTCAGGCTGTCGCCGAAGGCGAGCACCACCGCTTCGCGCGGCAGGCGCTCGAGGCGCGTGCGCTCGCCGCATGCCGCGATGCCGAGGGCGAGGACGAGCGCCAAAAGGAAGAGCAGCAGACGGCTGGCTGACACGGGCGCAAGGGGCGAATGAATGGGCGCGCATGTTACACTTCGCGCGCCTCTGGAGGAGGAGCCCCGAATGAAGATTAGGAGCCAGAAAGACTTTTGGTCCGGCCTGATGTTCATTGGCTCGGGCCTGTTCTTCGCGCTGTGGGCGATGGCGTTCTACCAGATGGGTACCGCCGTGCGCATGGGGCCCGCGTATTTCCCGACCATGCTCGGCTTTCTGCTCACCGTGCTCGGCGCAGCGGTGCTACTGCAATCGCTCGCCATGGAGCCCGAGGGTGACCAGGCGGTGCACACGCCCTTCAACATCATCGATCTCCTGATCGTGGTGGCGATTTACGCGGTGCTCATTTTGCTCTCGCAAAATATGGGCTCCTCGTCCGATTACGCGATCCTCGGCGGCACGATCATCGTATCGCTGCTCACGGCCGTGTTCAGGCCGGATGCCAAGCCGCTCGTGCTCGTCACCGCGGCGACCATCGCCTACGGCTACCTGATGAAGCCGCTCGGACTGGTCATCGCGACCGCGGCGCTCGTGTTCATCAGCGCCGCGGGCGGCCATGAATTCAAGTGGAAGGAAGTGATCATCCTCTTCATCATCCTCATCCTGTTTTCGGTGCTCGTCTTCGTGAAGGGCCTGACGCTGCCCTTCCCGATCTGGCCCGAGTACTTCGGCTGACGGCGCGCGACGATGGACCAGATCTTCCACAACCTCGTCATCGGCTTCGGCGTCGCGGTCACGCCGATCAACCTCTTCTTCGCGCTGATCGGCTGCCTGCTCGGCACGCTCATCGGCGTGCTGCCAGGCATCGGGCCGGTGGCGACCATCGCCATGCTGCTGCCGATCACGTTCAACCTCAGCCCGGTCGGCGCGCTCATCATGCTCGCCGGCATTTACTACGGCGCACAGTACGGCGGCTCGACCACCGCCATCCTTGTCAACATCCCGGGCGAATCGTCCTCGGTGGTCACGTGCCTCGACGGCTACCAGATGGCGCGCCAAGGGCGCGCCGGCCCGGCGCTCGCCACCGCCGCGATCGGCTCGTTCTTCGCCGGCTGCGTCGCCACCGTCATCATCGCCGTGGCCGCGCCGCCGCTTGCGGAGGTGGCGCTCAAGTTCGGTCCTTCGGAATACTTCTCGCTCATGGTGTTCGGCCTGATCGCCGCCACGGTGCTCGCGCACGGCTCGCTCATCAAGGCGATCGCCATGGTGATTTGGGGCCTGCTCTTCGGCCTCGTGGGAACCGACGTCAACTCGGGCGTGTTGCGCTTCACCTTTGGGATACCGGAGCTCTCCGACGGCATCGGCTTCGTCATCGTCGCGATGGGCATGTTCGGCACGGCAGAGATCGTCGCCAACCTCGAGATGAAGGAGCACCGCGAGATCTTCACGAGCAAGGTGAAGAACCTCTGGCCGACCAAGCAGGACTTCAAGGATGCCTGGGGCGCCGTGCTGCGCGGCACGGCG
>Ga0209577_10006450_pt1 | contig 10863 bp, 10 predicted proteins | sample GraSoiAngelo_109_FD_185874 | JGI IMG/M metagenome (GOLD analysis project Ga0209577, IMG submission 185874) | Grasslands soil microbial communities from the Angelo Coastal Reserve, California, USA - 14_0903_12_20cm (SPAdes) (version 2) | ecosystem: Environmental > Terrestrial > Soil > Grasslands... | reverse complement strand
CGACGTCATTACGGGTGAACCGCTCTTCAGTTCCGTTGACAAATTCGACGGCGGCACCGGGCGGCCGACCTTCACCAAACCGATCTCGAATGATCTCGTGGTCGAGAAGGAGGACAATTCAAACGGTATGCAGCGCATCGATCTCCGCGCCAAGCGAAGTGACGCTCACCTTGGTCACCTTTTTCCCGATCCGGCTTCGCCGACTGGGAAACGTTACGCCGTGGAGTCAGCCGCTTTGCGCTTCATTCTGTTGGAGCAAATGAAGGATCAAGGCTACGAAAAATTCCTCTCCTTCGTGGAGAAAAAGTACGGATTGATGTGGAAATTAGGGGGGGCCTTGGGGCCCTCGATCGCCTGATCCAGCAACTGCTGGAAATCGAGGCTTGGCATTGTATTGTCAGCCGCTCATTTGAAAAAAGACGACATCGAATACGCGATTGAGAATACGCAGGTTATTCTCGCGCCAGAGCGGCAGATCGCGACCTTTGGCAACACCAGTTTTGAGTTTCATCTCATCTCCGAGCTGATGGACCGGGTCGATCAGATCCGGATTCGAACCGGGCGGATCGAAGCCGAACGCCCGAAAATTCTGAGCCCGGAATATTTTTGCCGAATGATGTTGGAAGGGTTCGGCGAAAAAGCGCAGCAGTACGTCGAGCGTTTGCGCGAACAGGCTCGTCAAATCGCGGTCTTGCGCTACGGATTTCAGTTTCGCAAATCTGGCATCACGGAAGAAACCGTGAGCGCATCATTGCAATCGGTAATCGATCGGACGCGGCGCGCGGTCGAGAATTCCGGTGACACCAACGGCGCGATTATTCAGGGAGTAGACGAGGCTTGGGAAGTTTGTCTGCTCAAGTTCACCATCGAAATGATCGAGCGCTCCGCCGGCGAGAACATCGGCGACTTCAAACGGCGTGGTCTGATTTAGGAAGTTAGCCATCTTGGCTGACTCGGCCGACAAGCTTCTAGCTTGTCGTAGTGAAGGCGACAGTCTGGAAAGGTTGTCGGCCGAGGTCCGAGGCAGAACGGCGAACTGGAAACCTAACTTCCGAATACCCAGCCAGAGCGGCTGCCCTACAATTGCTTGTATCGGCGCATCAACTTGAAGAAACGCAACGTATCACCCACCGGATGGATGCTGCTAACTTCATCGGAATAAATCGTGGTAATGGGAACGGACGCGATTCGATACCCTTTTCGGCTCGCGATGATCAGCATTTCGGTTTCATATTCGAACCGACTGGCACCACTCAGAACTTCCGGGATGATGTCGCGATGGAGCATGCGAAATCCGCATTGCGTATCGGGAATTTGTTGTCCGCAAACGCGACTAATCTGGTTGCTCATATAACGGTTCACCATCCGCCGTAGCAATGGCATCGTTCTGGTGTCGTTCATTCGCGAGCCTACGAAGATTTTGGCGCCACTTTCGGACGCGGTCGCGCCGACAAAACGCGAAATTTCTTCGGGTAAATGTTGACCATCCGCATCCAGAAGCACCACATATTCGCTTCCGCGATCGAACCAGTAACGCAGCCCGGTCTTGATCGATTCACCTTTGCCCCGATTCTGCGGATGAACGACAACGTCGACTCCAGCAGCTCGGGCGCGATCCGCCGTCGCGTCAGTTGATCCATCGTCGACGACCAGAACATGTTCCAGCTGCATTCGTGCGCGCTGTGCGACTTCGCCAACATGCTTCTGCTCCTGATAGGCCGGAATCACCGCCGCGATCGTCGCGTTGTTCATTATCAAATCCATTTGCCTGTCATGTCGAGGGAAGACCCCAGTCCAGCGCGGACCGAGACGTCTCTCGACATTTTAGTTGGAGATTTCCCGACTTTGCTCGGAAACACAAGAAACAGCGCCTTCAATGCCAAGCGCCGCGGATCGCTCGAGGTTAATTTGCTATCGCACCACTGGATGAAAATCCGCCGCGTGATAGGAACTGCGCACCAGCGGGCCGGACGCGACATGCTCGAAGCCTTTTTTACGCGCGATTTCACCCAAGAAATCGAATTGTTCCGGCGTGATATATTCGACCACTGGCAGATGCCGCGGATTGGGCCGGAGATATTGCCCCATTGTTAGAACCTGCACGCCAACATCGCGGAGATCGTCCATCGTCTGAAACAACTCCGGTTCCGTCTCGCCAAGGCCAAGCATCACGCCGCTTTTCGTCACCATTTTTGGCGAAAGCTCTTTTGCCCGTTGCAGAACCCGCAAAGATGTCCGGTATTTCGCGCGTGAACGCACTATCGGCGTGAGGCGTTCGACCGTTTCCATGTTGTGATTGTAGATGTCCGGACCGGCGTCGAGGACGGTCTGGATGCACCAATCCTGGGCATGAAAATCGGGCACCAGTACTTCGATGATAATTGTCGGGTCCATCTCGCGGATGGCATTGATGGTGCGCGCGAAGTGCGCGGCACCACCATCCTTCAGGTCGTCGCGCGCGACCGCAGTAATGACAACATGTTTCAACTTCATTCGCCGCACTGCTTCGGCGACCCGCTGCGGCTCGTCCTCTTCCAGGGCGAACGGTTTCGCCGTCGTCACCGCGCAAAACCCACAGGCGCGCGTGCAGCGGTCACCCGCGATCATCATAGTCGCCGTACCCTGACTCCAGCATTCCCAGCGGTTCGGGCATTGTGCGCTCTCACACACGGTATGCAGTCGCAAATCCGAAATCAGCGTTTTTGTCGAAAAAAAGACAGGATTCGATGGCAACCGCACCTTAATCCAGGGCGGCTTTTGCGCCTGGTGCAAGGCCGGATCGATTTTCGCGCAGGACACGAATAAAGATTACAACGTTAAAAGGGTTAAAAAAGCGAAATTCCGGCCGACACGGTTGCCGCTACAACGCTTTAACTCAGCGGCTTCAACGATCACAGCTTCGTCCGTCCAGTTAACGCTTGATAAAGCGTGAGTTCATCGGCTGACTCAAGCCCTCCACCCGCAGGTAAGCCGCGCGCGATCCGGGTTAACTTTATCGGTTTTGCTTTCAGCGACTCGACCAGGTAATTCGTCGTCGCTTCGCCTTCGACATCGGCTGCCAGCGCGAAAATGATCTCGGAAAAATTCTCCCGTGCGATGCGATCCAGCAACTCTTGGATTCGTAAATCTTCTGGTCCGATATGATCGAGCGGCGCGATCCGGCCGCCGAGTGCATGGTACTGACCGCGAAACGCACTCGTTTTCTCCAAGGGCAAAATGTCGGTCGGTTGCTCGACCACGCAGAGAAGATCGGATGCACGCGAATCATCGCGGCAAATTTCGCATAGCTCCTCCGTTGCGAAAAAGCCGCAAAGTTTGCAGGGTCGAATCTGGACACGCGTTTTCGAAATCGCGGTCGCGATCTGTTCCGGCTTATCGTCGCGCGATTGAATCATCCACAAGGCGATGCGTTCGGCCGAGCGTGGTCCGACTCCCGGCATTTGCCGCAGCTGCGTGATCAAATCACGAATTGCCTCTGGATATTCCGTTCTTTTCAAGACTTCTAGATGGAAGACTCGCCGTAGCGAGCTCGATCCGCCCGTACGGCTCATCGGCCCGTCTGGCCCAGACCCTAGGATGCCGGCGATTCCATCAGATGCAAAGCGAGGGGTTCGAGACGACGCAAATAAAGATTGAGCGGTGCATCCTCTTCGTTGTTTGGTCCGCGGGCCTTTTGGAATTCGTGATAAGCCTCGGCCCACCGCTGTTCGCGGTACAAGACCACGCCGTTCCAAAACGAATCGCGTCGCGCCACTAACTCGCTTGGCGCATCAGCGCTAAAAGCGAGCGGCTCGTAAATTTCATGGCGTTCCTGCGCGTTGACGCCACTGAGAAAATCGATCGGACGCGCCACGATGGCGTTATTGGCAAGCTCAAATGTGCGGGGACCGATCAAGATTTTCGAACCATAAAAGCGGTTCGCCACGCAAAAACGCCGCGCCAACTCGATCGGCTCACCCAGCACAAAAATGTCCTGCTTCTCCTCCGTTGGCGCTGTAATCATCGAGCCCGAGCTCACCCCGACATGCGCTCCGGCAGTATCATTTTGGCCATTGCTGTCGCTCGAACTTTCCGCAAAAGCACTCGCGAGATCGAACGCGGCGCGGACTGCCTTTTCGGCGTGATTTTCCAGTGCGCCGGGAAATCCAAAAACCGCAACGACTCCTTCGCCGTCGGCTGCATGCAAATACGCGCCGGCGTCGCGTAAGAGTTCAGCGGCGCGGCCGGTAAATTTCTCGCTCGCCTTCGTCACCACGCTGGGGTCGTCATTATCCGCTAAATCGTATTTGTTGGCCAGATCGCAGACGACCACACTGGTATCGAAAACGCGCGCCGTGCCGTCGAAATCGATTTCGCCGGAGCGCAACCGTCCAATTTCGCTGCGAGAAAGTTTGCCGTTAAACAAGCTCAACGGAATGCCGGCGCGTTTTCGCCCGGCAAATGCGAAGTAAGCCAGCGCCGCGCCGTAGCTGAGAGCAACCGCAATGATTGCCGGCAGCGGGGCAAAGAAAACGTGATAGAGCGAGCAAACCCAGCTTAGCGCCAGCAGCTCCACGATGACTGCGAGAATGAGTATGCCGATACGATGCCTACGAGCGCTCGTGAAGACAAGCCACACTGTCGCGAGAGCGAGAAGCACGATCAAGCTGTATTGCCAGATCTTGCCCAGGTTGTGAGCCGGACCGTTTAGTTTCTCGAGCCAGTTCCTGAGCGGCAGCTCGATTCCGTGGAACCATCCAGCGGCGTGCGAAATAATCGCGATCGCGGCGACGACAACCGCGATAATCCCTGCGGAAATCAGTGTGCGTTTCATCGAGCTTCGTTCACCTGTTGCCTCGGATAATAGGATTGCACCACAAGTTCGCTGAGAAATTTGTCGGGCGCGTCTACCGCCGCTATTGGCAAAATGAATTTATTCTGTCCGGAATTTTTGCGTAGCAGATTCAATCCGAAATGAAAATCGCGAAAGAGGTGCGCCGTCAAATCCGCCATCGACATTTTTTCAGCCTGGGCACGTTCCACCAGTCGTCGCCGTGCTGCGTCTTCAAACGCAATCTCGAGATCGTGCTGCCGCCGGAATGATTCGCTAAAGACATCGATCTGTTGTTCGAGCACGATCGCTTCCTGTTTGTGACCTTCGGCCAATAGGCGATTGAGAACGCGCTTTGGTTCGCGGACGAGCTCGGTCGTGACACGCAGCTGGCTGATTCCGGAACCCGCCAGGTAAAACTTAAAATCGCGGAACAATTTTTCCCATACTGTGAGCAAACCGCGCGCACCGGTTTTCTCCATCGCTGCTGCGTTTGCCATCAGACGCAATGCTTCATCATCGAAACTGATGGCAATGCCGTAAGCGCGAAAGGCTCTCTCATATTGCCGGAGCAAACTACCTTCAGAATACTTCATGATGCTGAAGAGATCGTCCGCGCTCAATTCTTCACAGACCACGCGCACCGGCAGACGTCCAATGAATTCCGGCTCGAAGCCAAACTCGATGAAATCCTGGGTCGTAACGAACTGGAAGAGTTCGTTATCCATTACCCGAATCGGCTCGGCGCTGAATCCAATCTGGCCCTTGACCCGACGCGAAACCTGTTCTTTCAAACGCTCGAACGCGCCGCTAACGACAAATAGGATGTGTCGGGTGTTGATCGTTTGCCGGTTCGCTTTGCCGCGCCTTTGGAATTCCAGCGCAGCTTGGATTTGCCCCTGCAAATCCATCGCGCTGCGCAACGGCACTTCCGTTTCTTCCATCAATTTAAGCAGCGTTGTCTGCACCCCGCGACCGCTGACGTCGCGCCCGATCATGTTGCCGGCGGAGGCGATCTTGTCGATTTCGTCGATGTAAATAATGCCGAACTGCGCCCGGTTCACATCGCCCTCGGCTTTGTGCACCAACTCGCGCACCAGATCTTCCACGTCGCCGCCGACGTAACCGGTCTCGCTGAACTTGGTCGCGTCCGCTTTAACAAACGGGACTCTGATCAAGTCGGCAATATGTTTGATCAAATAGGTTTTCCCAACACCAGTCGGGCCGACCAGAATAACATTTTGCTTGGCGTATTCAGGTTCATTGGTGCCGCGGGCATTTGCCTTCTCCAGCCGCTGCACATGATTGACGTGGTTGTAATGATCGCAGACCGCGATCGATAGCACCTTCTTCGCTTCGTCCTGTTTGATTACAAAACGATCAAGATGCGCTTTGATGTCACGGGGCAGAAAATTGAACTCGAACTCTTTAGTGTCCTCTGGCGCCTTCTCTTCTGCTCCAGTCTCAGCCATGTCCGGCTGCGTCACGGTGGTGAATGCGACGCGATCCCCAAAGTTCGATTTCATGAACTCGGCGAGCTTCGATTTCAGTTCTTCCGGTGAAGGAAAAGACGGATTCTGTTCCATTTAAATTGGTAGCTGCAGAAAAAGGGTTCCGGAAATCTAACATCGGAACCATTCGTGTAAATTTGACTCTCAAACTGGCGATTTGTTCACCCTCGATGTCGTTTCAGAGGAGATTGGACGTTTGCCGACCGCGGTACTTCTCCTAATATCGGCGTGAGCAATGTCGAAGCTATCACCATCTTGGTGGCGTGCCGTCTTCATTATTGCGGCGCTCGCAGGCGCGGGAATTCTAACAACGATTTCGGTTCGTGATTTCCGGGCGGCAGCGCTGCCACCTGAGAATCGGCCAATCCAATCCCAGATTTCCGGCTACGTGTCGTCAAATGCGTGCCGAGCTTGTCATGTCGAGAACTACGAAAGCTGGCATGGATCGTTTCATCGCACCATGACCCAGATCGCGACGCCCGCTTCTCTCCTCGATGACGTGAGCAAGCTTGATTATACCTTCAACGGTCGCCAGTACAAGGGCGAACGCCGTAGCGATAAATTCTTTGTCCGCGTGCGACCTGAAAACGGCGACTACGGCGAGCCACAGCAAGTCGTCGTCCTGACCGGCTCTCACAACTTGCAAATTCTATGGTTGGAATCGGGCCAGGGCCGCACCTTGCAGCAGCTCCCTATCGCTTACATCGTCGCGGAAAAAATGTGGGCGCCGGTAGCGGAGACATTCCTAATCCCACCGCAGCTGAAGGAATATTATTCGCTCGGAGCATGGAACGGCGCCTGCATGGACTGCCATGTTACCCAGGGACAATCACGTTTTGTCGAAGGTAACCGCTGGGATTCACAGGTCGCTGAGTTTGGAATTGCCTGCGAAGCTTGTCACAGCGAAGGACGCCAACATATCGAGGCCAATCGTAATCCTATTCGGCGTTTCAAACTTCATCTCACGACCAAGACCGACCCGACAATTACCAACCCGTCGCGTTTGAAAGGAGCCGATTCGGCCCTCGATTGCGGCCAATGCCACAGCGTGTGGGCATTTAACAACATGTCGGACAAGATCGATTTCAATCGCCATGGCAGCGTCTTTCGTCCGGGCGCTCACGATCTCGCCCAGCGTTTCGTCGTTCAACCAAACTCCTCCGAGCACAGCGAACAAAAGGATTTCATCCTCCAGTCTGAGCCGGACTTCTTCAGGAATCGATTCTGGGGCGACGGCATGATTCGGGTGACGGGAAGAGAATTCAATGGCGTGCAGGCGTCGCCCTGTTTCCGAGGCGGAGAATTCTCCTGCATCTCCTGCCACGAAATGCACCTCGATTCGCCCGGTCAGACCGGGATCCAAAAATGGGCGCGCACCGCCCAGTTAAAACCTAAGATGGATTCCGACGCGGCCTGTTTACAATGTCATCAAACGATGGCGACGAACATCACCGCGCACACGCATCATGCTGCGGATTCATCCGGGAGTCGGTGTTACAACTGTCACATGCCGCGGACGACCTTTGGTTTGTTGCGCGCGATCCGCAGCCATCAGGTTTCCTCACCGACGGTTAAGGAGAGTGTCGACTACGGGCGGCCAAATGCCTGCAATCTTTGTCACCTCGATCGGACGCTGGCGTGGACGGCGGAGAAACTGGGGGCGTGGTATCACCAGCCCGTGCCTCAACTGGCGCCGGACGATCAAAAAATTGCGGCGGCCGTGCAGTGGATCTTGAAAGGCGACGCCGGCCAGCGCGTGTTGATCGCCTGGGGAATGGGTTGGGAGAGTGCGCAACAAACCGCTGGGCGCGACTGGTTGTATCCCTATCTCATTTATAGCCTGAACGATCCTTATGCCGCGGTGCGATTTGATGCCTGGAAATCGCTTCAGACATTGCCCGGTTTTTCTGATTTTTCGTTTATCTACACCGGGGCGGATGATTATCTCCGCCAGACAAGCGCGGGCGCTTATGAAAAATGGCTGCGTGAAATTCGTGAGCGCAATATGACCTTTCGGCCGGAGACAGCATTGGATAGGGACGGTCGTTTTCAACAGGATACTTTTCAGCGGGTACGACGCGAGCGTGACAATAAACCAATTATTCTTGCAGAATGATGTCGGCTTCCGATCGAAATCTGCGGTTTGGCTGGTGGTCATTGCTTGTCTTCTTATCGTTAGGTGGGGTGCTCGAGACTTTGCACGGTTTCAAAATTGGTTGGTATGTCGACGCTGGCAATGAAATGCGCCGGCTCATGTTTACTTTGGCGCACGCTCACGGAACCGCCCTGGCGCTGGTCAATATTGTCGCTGCCTTGACGGCCCGAAACTTTAGAAACTTTGAGCTGCGAGCCCCAGTGTCGTTCTGTCTAATCTGGTCTGGGATCCTTTTCCCGTTAGGTTTTTTTTTGGGAGGCATCGTTACGTACGGCGGCGATCCAGGACTCGGTATCTGGCTGGTGCCCATTGCCGCAATGCTGTTGTTCTACAGTATCCTGCGTATCGCCTTGGATTTGTCGAAGCTGAAAGGCAGAGAATCCCTCAAGCGCGCTAAATGACACGCGACTGTTGTCCGGGGCGTTCCGTTTGGTAGAAGCGTTTGGTTAGCGATTAGCCGCGACTTGGGTGGAACTATTGAAAATCGCGGTCAGATCATCGAGGGCCCGCTGCGGGCCGACGTACTTGCCGCGAATGTAGCTATCCGCCAACACTTTGCCGGTCATATCGACAATGACGAGATCGGGAATGCCGTCGCCGGCATATTTTTTCAATGTCGGAACGTTGGCAAGCTTGCCGAATTCGACTGCTGGCCAGGGCATGCCGGCTTCGTTCATGTAGGTGGCCATGGCTTCGGGCGATTTATCAGAGCTGACAAATATGATCTCGAATTCGGGATGTTCCCACACGATCTTATTGTAGTACTCGACTAGCTTGGGCGTAAATTTTCGGCAAGGACCGCACCAATGGGCTGAGAAATAGAGGCCGTAAATCTTCTTCTGCACCAGATCACTGTCATCGAGCGCGACAAGATTGCCATTTTTAACGCGAACAAGGTTGCCTTTGGCCACGTCAGCAATCGCATCCGGACCTTGCTTGACGATGCGCGTGCGCTCTCTGAACAGCTGTTTCTGATAGAGCGCGTCATTCTTCTTCGCCTGCTCACTGGCGAGCGCGCGCTCGCGGTCGTTCTCCTCCATTTTACGACGCGTTTTCTCTAGCTCATCTTTAGGGACCGCAAATTTTCCGTTCTCAATGGCATCGAGCAGCTCAGAAGTGGCGCCGGCTTTGAGTAACTGTTTGCGCTTCGCCTCGTCGAGCTCATCGGCGAAATGACGGGTCGTAAGTTCGGTTTCAATCGTGGGGATGGCGTAGCCTGAGCGGAGCATGAGACTGAGCTCGCTCGTCGTCAGCGGCAACAGTCCCGCTACTGCCAAGCCGACGGAGACGAAGAAACAAAAGGCAGCCGTGCGCACCCTGCCAATTTGAGCAGGTGGCTTGCCAGTGGGTTAGCGTTTCGTCTGGGCGAAAAATTTGCGTGCTTCACTGTAAGATGGCTTGGCTGAGGAAGCTGCATCCAGGAGCTTTTGCGCCGCTTTTGTCTGACCGGTAGCCCATGCAAAAACGCCGCAACGCCATTGCCGGTCCGCATCTGTGGCGAACGACCTTGAGATCGTCAACAGAATCGGCGGTGCCACTTTCAGCCAGTCAGTTTCCCCGACACCGTACGGAATTTTCATTGTTAATTTATCGGCAGTCGCTCCCGCGATGCCGCTGTATTGAGTATTATTTACAACCACGGGACCGTTGTAGCCGTGCGTATTCAAGTCGTTAATCAACGTCGCCTTCCATTCCCCCAGCCAATCGGCCGCGTTTTGATAACTATTTTGCATTTGCTGCAGCGACGGTTCGGTCACGGTTCATTCTCTCATTAAGGCAGCGGCGCCGGCAAAATCGTATTTCGCGACGAGTTGCTGATACGCCTCCACCGCGGCCCTAAGTTGCGGGGTTTCGCGCGCCAGCAAGGCCCGATGCTGCTTCCCCTGCGCCGATTTGCTTGGCGCCTCTAGACCGCGGAGACGCGCAGCCAGCGTCTTTTGCCAGAGCAGGGCCTCGGCCGAGATAGCAGTATTTTTTTGCAATCTTCTGATCACGTCTTGCAAACTATTCAGCGCCCCCGTGATCTCGCTCATGGTTTTGGCGGAGCTATACTGCTCTCTCCACTTCAGAATATCTTGCGAATCAGCCAGGTACTTTCGAGCGATTGGTTTGTATTCGCCGATCCACGATAAGGTTTGCTGGGGCCGCGAACCGACAAATGCAGTCAGTAGTGCTTCCGCATCGTTAAAGCGTCCAAGTTGAACATCGGTTAGTCCTAACAAGAATAAGGCGAATGGCTTTGCGGCGTGATCGGGGACATCCGACAACGCGACAGTACTCCGCGCATTGGCCCGTTTCGCAATATCGAGTAGGAATGTACCCAGAGATCGATCGGCGAAATTGTTGGTCCCCGCATTCTCTACTTCGTGCAAAGCTTGGTGCATGAT
>Ga0209577_10006448_pt1 | contig 10864 bp, 2 predicted proteins | sample GraSoiAngelo_109_FD_185874 | JGI IMG/M metagenome (GOLD analysis project Ga0209577, IMG submission 185874) | Grasslands soil microbial communities from the Angelo Coastal Reserve, California, USA - 14_0903_12_20cm (SPAdes) (version 2) | ecosystem: Environmental > Terrestrial > Soil > Grasslands ... | reverse complement strand
CGTAACTCTGCCCGATGGCTCAGTGGTGCCGATGTGGGGCTACACTTGCGGAACCGTGGCCCTTACCGGTCCCGGCTGTCGCCCCCTGAATCTAGCGGCGCCGGCAGCCACGGCGACTACGCCGGCCGGATGGTCACCCGTGGTCATTACCGTTCCCTATGTTGCCACGGGGACGAGCCTGACCATCAACCTCACGAATAGTCTCACATTTACCGGGGGAGGAATACCCACTTCGCTGGTGATCGTGGGGCAGCTGGGCGCCGGTCTTGGAGACCTAACGCAGAGGACCACCACGCTGGCTCCGGACCACACCAACGCCCAGCAAACGACGTGGCCCATCGCCGACCCCACCGCGCTGGGCACGCCGCCGCGGCAGGGACCCCGTGTGCAGTCGTTCTCCACGGAAGTGGCGGCGGGAGCAACGGGCGTGCCGTTGACTTGGTCAAATCTCAAGCCGGGCACGTACCTGATTGAGTCCGGTACACACCCGTCCATTCAGGGTCCCATGGGCTTGTACGGAATATTGGTGGTAACGACCGCTCCGGCTGGAGCGACTGCAGGCACAGCGTACCCAGCGGTCGGGACTACTCCCGCCGTGACCTACAATGCAGAAGTTCCGCTGCTTCTCAGTGAAATCGACCCGGTGCAAAACAACGCTGTCAACACCGCGGTGAACACTGCAGGCTTCAGCGAGACCAAAGTGTGGTCCGGCCAGCCAGGCCAATGCGGCAATCCCACTTCGCCCGTCGGGACTGTCAACACCTGCTATCCGCCGGCGGTGAACTACACGCCGCTCTACTACCTCTTTAATGGAGTTGCGTTCAATAAAACCACTGCGGCTGCCGCGGCGACCTCGCTGTTTGCAGCGTCGCCAGCGTCAGGTGTGACCGGCAATGTGTTGGTGCGCCTCGTGAATGCCGGCCTGCGCATGCACGTGCCGTCAATCGTCGGATCTCAGACAGGGACTGCGGTTGCGCCGGCCACGGTGCCACCTTCCGGCTTCTCGCTGATCGCGGAAGATGGCAATCCTCTTCCGGGTACGCCTCGGGTGCAGAGCGAAGTATTCATGGCCGCCGGCAAGACCTACGATGTGATGGTGAATGTACCCGCTGCGGGCGGCACAGCCCTTCCGGTGTTCGACCGTGAATTGAGCCTGTCGGGCAACGCGATCGCGCGCGACGCCGGGATGCTGGCTTACATCAGCATCAATGGCGCCGGACTTCCGACCACGCCGGCGTTGGCTGCTGCGGTCGCCAGACCCGATACCTACAACTCCCTGATTGCGGGCCAGACGCTGACGGTGTCGGATCCAGGCAAAGGTGTGATCGCCAACGATACGAATGTCTATGGCGTGCACGTCGTGGGGACCGTAGCGGGACTGACTCTGAACCCGAACGGGACGTTTACCTACTTGGGCTCTCCTACATCCTTTACGTACTGCGCTAACGGCTCGGTTACGGGGACGACATGCTCCTCCGGTATTACCGCCACAGTGACACTGGGTGCGGCGCCCCTTGAGGCGGCCAGCGGCATCACCGTTGGCCCCAAAACGTACCTGTCGACGTCCACAACCCTGAGCATCAAGCCCGCGGGCGTCCTGTCGACGCTTTGGGATACATGCACCCCAACTGTAGCGAATCCCTGCCATGACAGAGACGCGGCGGGCTATCCTCTCACGGTTGCCATGTCGGCTGGGAACGCCCCAGCTCCATCAGCAGGACTAACGCTCACCATGGATTCGAACGGCGATGGCGGGTTTACAGCGTCCGCCGGCGCGGCAGGCACCTACACGTTTTCCTACAAGGCGCAGAACTCCCAGGGAACGGTTAGTGCCTCGTCCGCGACGGTGACGCTAATTTTCCCGCAGCCGAGCAATCTCGCTGTGTCGGTTCTGGACGGTAAAACAAGGGCCGCTATCACCGACTATCGGTGGATTATTGAGGAAGACCGCACCTTCTACGTCAACCCCAAATGCACAACGAATCCCCCGCCGACGGGCTGCCCGACCGCGACCAGCGGAATTGTTCCAACCTTTGGGACAAATTTCCACACCAGCTACATGCCATTAGTGGCGAGGGGATGCACCGGGCCACTATCTTGCGAATCCGGCCAGACGCTCCTCGGTGCGCCGGCGGTCTGCGATGTCGGCAATGGCGTTTGCAGGACGACTGCCTCACAAGAGACGCCCCTAAATCCCAGTCGCGTCCATCTGGATCCAACCAAACGCTACTACATCTCGGTTTTGCCGGGCGACGCGGCCAACCCGTTCGAAGGCGGAGCTGTCGGCCACGGCATGGGTGGAGCTCCGGTAGCCTGCATCCCTGTGTCGCCAGCGGTAACGTGTACCAGTACCGGAACCTTTCCTGCCGTCACAGTATTGGCGCAAGCCACTCCCTTCCCACCGTCGAAACTCTCCGTGTTTGTGTTCCAGGACGACTTCCCGCTCAACGGTGAGCAGGATGGCGGTGGTGGAGTCGACGTGCTAGCTCCCAACGAGCCTGGTCTCGGGGGCTTCGAAATCGTTCTCTTTGACGATGCCGGCGGCACGGGTGATGCGACCGGACAGATGACCTACGACATGTTCAACATGCCGTTGTCCAACAGCCTGGCGGGAACGATTGATCCGACCACGGGGAAGGATGCTTGCCCAATTTCCAAGAATGCGCTGACTGCAATAGATACGGGCACCGGCCAATATGGTGGTAAGAGTCCAACCGGCATCACAGGCATGATTGTTACCTGCCCGAAGTACGAAGCCGACGGCACAACTTTATCTCCGCTGGCAGGTCAGGCCGTGGTTGCCAACCTGATGCCGGGAAGGTACGGCGTGGTGGCCACGGCGGGAGCTGACCGAATTGCCAGAGGGGAAGAGTGGCTCCAAACCAACACCCTGGATGGCCAAAAGGCTCACGATTCCTTCCTCCGAATCGGCGAGCCGGGCTTCTTCCAGGAGTATGGGCCGGCGGGATACCACGTGTCCATCGGCTTTGCCAACCCGAAGATCATCAATGCCCGCAAGGCGGGCGTTTGCGCCGGCACCGACCCTTTCCTCACGGGCACGAACTGCACCAATACTATAACGGGCAGGGTCACAACCGAGCGCATGAGCCGCACACCGGATGAGAGACTTTACAGCAGCGGGACGAACGATAGCTTCGCCTTCACGCAGTGCTACGTGAGCTTTGGAGATCCGGACGGCGAAGACTTCGCCTTCACCAAGTGCGCCGCCGACGGCAGCTTCAGGCTCGCGGGTCTGCCGAATGGTGATTGGAGAATCACCGTCTTTGACCAGTGGAACGATATGCTGGTGGACGGTCTTTCGACCCCTGTCAGACTGGCCGGCGGAACGACCAACCTGGGCGACATTGCCATGAACCAGTGGCAGGCGAATATCTACACTTCGACGTTTTTCGACCAGAACGGCGACGGTGTTAGGCAGGACACCGAACCCGGGCTCACACTGGTGAACACGAACATTCGCTTCCGCGACGGGAGCTACTCCAACTTCAACAACACCGACCTGAGCGGTAATGCCGGCTTCAACGAGATATTCCCGCTGTTCAGTTGGTACGTTATTGAAACGACTTCGACGCGTTTCAAGAACACAGGCGTCCATGTGGTCTACGACGCGGGCGGACCCGCCGACGGCACGTGCACCTCTACAACGGCGCCGTGCGGAAGCTCCAACATTGGCGGCAACATGGCGAACACCGCCGAACAGATCCCCCTGCCCGCAGCCTTGCGCGTACCGGGCGCGAGGTATTGTCATTCCGCGGACTGTCCCGCTGGCGACACCAGTGGTGGCTCTACCGGGCGCGTCGATCCCCCTTGGGTTGTGAGCGAAGGTTGGCAGGGATTCTCCGGCCAGAACTCCTTCCTAGAGTTCGGCAAGAAGCCATTTGCACCGACCGAGAACGGCGGGATCTATGGCGAAGTGATCTACGCCTCAACGCGGCCATTCGACGATCCTGCGTTGCTCCTCCACACCAGTTGGACGCCGGACGTGCCGGGAGTCACCATTAACCTATATCGAGAGGGGACTGCGGCGGATGGTGTTACGCCAACCCTGAACTTGGTTGATACCACCAAGACCAGCAGTTTTGATGATTGGGCCCAGGGCTTCCGGTCCAATGGCGTTCCCAATATGAACTGCCCGGGCCAGGGACGGGACACTGGAACAAACGCGGATCTCTTCTTTTTCACGCTGTTCAACCAGCCAATGTGGCTTGACACGTACAACAACGGGGGCACTCCAGCCCACACGATCCCGAACAACTCCCAGTTCAAGTGCTATGACGGTATGCACAACTGGAATCAAGTGCAGCCGGCGCCTTACGACGGCATGTACCAGTTCCCCAGCGTCACCGGCCTGAATCCGACGACCGGAAAACCCACCGGAACGAACTGCACCATCTGCGTGCCGAATCCCGACACGACTGATACTTATAGGTCTGGGACTCCCATGCTGCCCGCCGGCAAATATGTAGTAGAAATGGTTGTGCCTCCCGGTTATGAACTGGTGAAGGAAGAGGACAAGAACATTCTGATCGGAGACAACTACATTGCGCCGGTGACCCAGGAGTTCGGCGGCTTAGGCTCCATTTACATCATGCCCGACCAGGCCGCGGTCGGTGCCACCTACAACGCCAACAACGCCCAGAATCCGACGCAGGATCTAGGCGCAACACCACGCCATGAGGGCGACACGGGCAGTATCGAGACGTTCTGGCCGTGTGTGGGCACGTCGCGCATCGTTCCCGACTACATCAGCTTGTTCCCGCAGTCCCAAGAAGTAGCGCCGTTCGCCGGAGCTACTCGCAATCTATGCGACCGCAAAGAAGTGACATTGCAAAACCAGGAGTCGGCGCTGGCGAAGTTCTGGGTCTTCACCTCGGCTCACGTCGCCGCCCACTTTACCGGCATTATCACGGACGACTTCACTTCGGAATTCGACCCGTTCTCACCGTCCTTCGGTGAGAAATTCTCGCCGGCTAACCTGCCGGTATCCATCAAGGATTGGACCGGAACCGAAATTTCCCGCGTGTACACTGACCAGTGGGGGGCTTACGATGGCTTGACCTACTCGACCTGGGAAGTCAACCCGCCCAATCCGACGGGCTATGCGCCCACGATGATGGTTACGTGCATGAACGACCCCGGCACGGGACCGACCCCGGATCTGCTGTTCAACCCACAATACAGCCAGTTCTGTTACGAGATTCCGTTCATGCCGGGGCAAACCCAATACATGGATACGCCGGTAGTGCCCACGTCCGCCTTCGCGGGCGCAGGGTACAACAATCCTGACTGTGCCTACCCGGCACTCACGCCTGCGATCAAGGAAGTGGATGGCGATGGCGTTGGACCGTGGGTGAGCGCAGCAGGTCACACGATCACGATTACGGCTCTGGGCGACCAGCTCGTGCCCAGCAATGCGTACTCCGGGCCCTCGGCCACGGCGGCTCCTTTCAATGCCAAGACTGTTACCCGTCATTATGGCTTTGGCGGTACGCGGGGAACTGTGACCATCGGCGGCGTAGCTGCAACCGGTGGGACCTGGAGTGACACAACGATTACCGTTCCTGTGCCTTCTGGCGTCCCAGCTTGCGGCGTTCAACAACAAGCGCAATACGGTGGCTCAGCCGCGCGGTGCGGTGAGCTCGTTATCACTACAGCGCCATCTGCGACCTACCCTAGAGGTCAGCAGTCGATCGACACCATAACCGTCACGATCGGCGGCAAGGCTCCTACCCATGTTCTTGCCTCGGGCTCGATCCAGAGTGCCATTGACCACGCTGCTCCGGGTGACCTGATCATTGTTGACCCTACTTGCACCACGACTACTGGAGCAGCGGTTGCGTGTACTACGGCCGGTGCCACGCGCTCCGCCTCTACACACAATGAAATTTTGCTCATGTGGAAGCCGGTCCGACTGCAAGGTGTCGGAGGTGCCTCCAGCATTATCAACGCGAATACCCATCCTGCCGGCAAGTTGGATGTCTGGCGCACGCAGGTAGTTTGTCTGTTTGGGCTGTCGCCCAATGGCACGCCGAGCGGGTGGACCCCGGCTTGTGGGTCTGGCTGGAACTACTTCAACGCAACTCGCATCAATCCCCAGATCGATCGGTTACCGCTTGAAGCCACTGTTGGCTGGAACACCGGCCTCAACGGTAACCTGGCCGAGATGTTGCAAGAGCCATCGCTGATGGGCTCCCTGGAGGGAGCCGCAATTACGGTGTTGTCGAGAGGAGTGGACTACCACGGACAGGATCCGTACGCAGCCAGTCTCTTGGCTGGCGCCGCAGATTTCGGCTTCCCGACGGGCACCACGCTTCTTACGGCCGCCAATTGCGGCGGGACGGGCAGCAATCCCTTCCCGAGCAGCTTCTGGTGCAATCCGTCGAGAATCGACGGCTTGGGAATTACCGATAGTTCCCAGGGGGGCGGCGGCGTCTTCGTGCACGGCTGGGGGCATAACCTGGAAGTCGCCAACAACCGCATCTACAACAATGCCGGAACGCTTTCAGGCGGCATAAACGTTGGCCAGGGTGAATTTCCTCCCGCGTACCTCCAAGGGTCGGCCACCAACGCGCCTCCAGGCTCCTGCGAGTCCAACCCGGTAGCCAATGTTCAGCTGCCGTTCTGCCATAACTTGAATGTGAGCGTGCACCATAACTCGATTACTTCAAACTCCTCCACCGGGGACGAATTGTTCTCGGCCTCGCCAGCAGGAGCAGGCGGTGTCAGCTTCTGCACCGGCTCCGACTACTACAAGTTCAACTATAACTGGCTGTGCGGAAATCTGAGCTCGGGCGACGGCGGCGGCCTAAGTCACGACGGGTTCAGCAAGAATGGCCTAATCTCGCACAACAGCATCCTCTTCAATCAGAGTACCAATCCGACTATCCCAGTGAACGGCGGCGGTATCGTCATCATGGGCACTCCCGATGTCGATCCTCCATGCAGCACCAATGACCAGGATTGCCTGTCGCCCCTTGGCTCTGTTGGGCCAAGCGACGGCGCGGGTCCGGGCCTGGTGATCGATGCCAACCTGATTATGGGCAACGCTGCGGAAAGCGGCAGCGGCGGCGGCCTGCGCTTGCAGAACATCAACGGCGCGGAGGTGATTAGCTTCCCCACGACTCCGGCGCAGTGGTACTCTGTCAACGTCACCAACAATATCATCGTCAACAACGTGGCCGGCTGGGACGGTGCCGGTGTTTCACTGGTGGACGCGTTGAACGTGAATTTCATCAACAACACGGTTATGTCCAACGACACCACCGCCTCATCGGGAGTGCTCTTCAACACCCTTGGGGCTCCCATAGCCAGCAGCCAGGGGCCCTGCACTACCCCGCCCAGCGGCGTGCAACCGTCGCCCTGTGTTACGACCTCGACGAACCAGCCCGCCGGCCTGGTGAGTATCCAGAACAGCGCGGTCCTGACCGCGAATTTGCCCGCAACGATTACCTGCCCCGCAGGCCATTATGCGGGTACCACCGCCAACAATGGAACTTGCCGGCGGTACTCGTACCCGGAACTGTATAACGACGTGTTCTGGCAGAACCGTTCGTTCCACATCACAGTAGGCGCCTTCGGTGCGGGAACCCTGAACCAGCAGCACGTAGTCACGCTAGTTCCCACACTGAGCCAGGCAAGCAGCGGCCAATGCGTTACCTCGTTCCCCAGCGGAAGTTACTGGGACATCGGAGTGAGAGGCGACACCGGACCAACCAACCACACCGGAGGGCAGCTCGCGCCGAGGTATTCAATACTGACGAGTATCAACGGTTATGGCGGCTTAAATAACAGCGCATCCAACCCTGCAGTCGTCAGCCAGTACTGCGACGGTTCGCGAGTCCCGCCGGAATTTAAGTCGGGGGGCTACCGAGTGCCACCAGGCATCTCGGATGCGACCGTGCCCAACCCCGTCTTCAACCTGACGCCAGCCGCGACCGTGGACGAGGGCAACAACTGGATCAACATCAGCTGGGGCCCACTGGCGATGACGAACCCAGTGACCGGTGCCGTACTCGGCAACTACGCGCCTGCGGCGGGTTCGCCGGTCGTAAATTACGTCCCGTCCAGTTCTCCTACCTACGCGCCAGCGCCGGCCTTGGACTTCTTCGGCAATGCGAGGAAGACTAACAACGCTGTTGACGCCGGGGCGATCGAGTTCGCGGCTACAACCGGCGGCGGTGGTGGTGGCGGTGGTGGTCAGGGTACGTTGAACATTATGTCTGCGACCAATGGAACGCTGGCGAGCGTGCTAGGTGTCAGCACCTTCACATTCACAATTCCGACGCCGCGCGCTGCGGTCACCAGCGTGATCACGGTTCAGAACACCGGGACCGCTCCGCTGCAAATTACGGCGGAAACTCTGCCGCTCAACACCGGAGGTTTGTACACTGTGTCTGCAAACACCTGTTCCTCAGTGGCGGTGGGCGGCACATGCAGCTTCAGTGTGACGTACGCGACGCCAGCCACCCTGCCATCGCTCCCCGATATAGGAGCGCTCGCCGTTGTCAACGACGGTACCGGAACGATCGGCGGATTCACGCCACTCGCCCTGGTCGCGCGGTAGTCGATGGAGTGATCACAATAACCGGGGCAACTAATGCCCAGTAGAAATGAACAAGTGCCGTCCCGGCCTCAAGCGGGACGGCACTTGAATTCTAGGCCTTCAGGGAAGAGGTATAGCAGACGGCGTCAAAGTGCCAGGGTCCGAAAGAAGCTGGCCTCCTGGATGTATGCGCCAGAGGTGGTCGGGGGCCCGCAGCGCGCAGGCAAGGCTCTGAAAGACAAGGGGTTGACAGCTCAAGCCGAGCAGACTGCATGAGGAAGCAGAGGAGAAAAACGGCTCCCAACTAAATCCCGAGGCGAAGGAGAAATGCAAGGAACAGGGCAAACTCGGCTGAAGACGAGCTGCTGGAAGCCAAGTTTTGAATGAGTTGCCTCGTGGGCGCGGTCTCCGCAGGGGGTGGCAGGATGCATACGGTCGCCTGCAGTGCATACTACTTCCGAGACTCGAGGGACTTCAGGAGCTGCGAGCGTCCTCGTTTTCGGAGATGGCCTAATTTGGGGAAGCCGGGCGACCATGCTGATGCGATGATTGGCACGTCTCGTGCTTGTGGATAGGTGAGAAGCTTTCCAACACGCCTTGGAAAGGGAGTCGAGAGCAGCGCACTTACCATATTGCGCAGATCTTTTCTCATTTTTGACTTCGGGGTGGTTGTTAACCGAGGAAAACAGGAGCGGGGTTTGGCGCAGGCCGTCCGCCCCGCGAGCCTGGCGGCAACTGGCACAAGGATACATCGGCAATGCTTAAACTCAAGGTAAGGGAAGCTAAATTCATGTTGCTGGCCGGAGTTCTCGCGAGCAGCTATTTGGTTACACCGGTGGGGGCGCAATCTCCTGCCCCGACCAGGCAGTCAGGGGCTACGGCTGCAAAGCACTATCAGCCAAATCGGTTTGCGGGACGAGCGGGCAAATATTACGAGCTCGTCTGGGGAGTTGACTCTCTTACCGTGAAGTGGGCAGAGTCGGGCGAGGTCATCCGATTTACCTACCGTGTGTTAGACGCCGACAAAGCCAAGACGCTCAACGATAAGAAGGCTGAGCCCTTCTTAATCGACCCGGAGGCTCAGGTGAAGCTGGTGGTGCCCTCGCTAGAAAAGGTTGGAAAGTTGCGTCAGAGCAGCACACCCCGGGCAGGCATGTCCTACTGGATGGCGTTCTCGAACAAGGGCAGGCTGGTGAAACGCGGGGATCGCGTAAGCGTGGTGATTGGGCAATTTCGAGCTGACGGACTGGTGGTGGATTAGCGCCTCCCTTCCGCCGTCTCCCAACCAGCCTAGGCTCGCCTGGTGCTTGACGCCGCGCAATGAACGTTATCCAGTATGAATTATGCTTGACTCAGGTCTAAGTCTGAAATCTTCGAACGAGGTCGCATCGATGCTACGAAAATCAGTGGCCATTTGCATATCACTGGCGTTTGCCATTTCTCTCGCCGCAGCAGGGGGCGAGACTCCTTCCGAAGCCAAGCTTTCCGCTGCTGCTATCGTTGAGAAGAACGTGGCGGCCCGCGGCGGTTTGCAGGCGTGGCGTGCAGTCCAAACGATGTCGATGCAGGGGAAACTGGGCGCCGGAGGGAATCAGCGGGCTACGGTTGCTGTTCCAATTCCAGACAAAAAGTCCAGCAGACAGTCGCTCCCTACACGGCCGGCCGAGGAGGTTCAACTGCCGTTTGTCATGGAACTGAAGCGTCCCGGCAAAATGCGCATGGAGCTGCAGTTCAACGGCCAGACGGCAATTCAGGTCTATGACGGCGCCAACGGCTGGAAGCTGAGACCGTTCCTCAACCGGCGTGTGGTTGAGCCTTACACAACAGAGGAAATGAAGGTGTCGTCCCTGCAGGCAGACGTCGATGGTTACCTAGTCGATTACGCGGCCAAGGGCACCCAGATCGAACTGGTCGGCATGGAGAAAGTTGAGGACCGCGACACCTATAAGCTCAAGCTGACCATGAAAAACGGCCAGGCGATCCATGACTGGATTGATGCGCAGACCTTTCTGGAAGCGAAAGTTGAAGGGCAGCCCAGGCGGCTCGATGGCGTATATCATCCAGTGGAGGTGTACTATCGCGACTATCGGCCTGTAAGCGGCCTCCAGATTCCGCATATTTTGGAGACCAAAGTTCTCCAAGTGGCCCGAACGGCGCACGGGTTCAAGGACCCTCTTGTTCCGATAGAGAAAATCATCATCGAAAAGGTCGTGGTGAATCCCAAGCTCGATGAAAACCACTTTTCGAAACCAGAAATCGCGGTCGCAGCGAGTGCCAAGTAGGCTACGGCGGAGGTTTGAC
>Ga0209577_10006447_pt1 | contig 10864 bp, 8 predicted proteins | sample GraSoiAngelo_109_FD_185874 | JGI IMG/M metagenome (GOLD analysis project Ga0209577, IMG submission 185874) | Grasslands soil microbial communities from the Angelo Coastal Reserve, California, USA - 14_0903_12_20cm (SPAdes) (version 2) | ecosystem: Environmental > Terrestrial > Soil > Grasslands ... | reverse complement strand
CGACGCATGGTCGAGGCCACGTCGGCGGACTTCTCCACGGAGATCCCGGGCGGAAGATTGGCCCGGATCCAGATGACGCCTTCGTCGAGCTGGGGCAAGAACTCGGACCCGATCCCCGTGCCCAGCCCCACCGCCCCCGCCACGACGGCGACCGCGACGCCGACCGTGATCCGGGGGCGGCGTACGGTGCGCGCCACGAGCTCCGCGTAGCGTGCGGTCAGCCACTCGAGGAGGCGATGACGCGGGGCCGGGCGCTTGCCGCGCATGAGATACGTGGCGACTGCAGGCACCAGCGTGAGGCTCAGCACGAGCGAGCCCAGGAGGGCGAAGCACACCGTCATCGCCATCGGCGTGAAGAGCCGACGCTCGACGCGCTCGAGCGTGAGGAGCGGAATGTACGCCGCGATGATGATCAGCAGCGAAAACAGGATCGGACGCTGCACATCGAGCGCGGCCGCACGGACCGCGCCCACGAGACTTCCGGCGGAGCTTCCATCCTCCCGGCGCCGGGCGACTGCATGCACGATGCGCTCGACCATGACGATGGTCGCGTCCACGATGATCCCGAAGTCGATGGCGCCGATGCTCAAGAGGCTCAGGGAGACGCCGGCCAGTCGCATGCAGATGAAGGCAAAGAGCAGGGACAGCGGGATGACCAGGGCGGTCAGGAGCGCCGCCCGCACGCTGAGCAAGAACACGAGCAGCACTGTGACGACAATCACGAACCCTTCGAGCAGCACGCGCGACACCGTCCGCAGCGTGTTCCGGACGAGCTGAGTCCGGTCGTAGATCGGCACGATGCGAACACCAGGAGGGAGTCGGTGCTCGTTGAGCTCTTCGACCGCACCGTGTACGGCCTCCAGCACCTCGCTTGGATTCTCCCAGCGGCGCATCAGGACGATGCCCTCGACGCCGCCGACCCCCGTCGGCTGATCGTCGATGGCGAAGATTCCCGTCTGGGGCACGGCGCCGACGCGGACCCGGCCGATGTCCCGAACGAAGAACGGCACACCTTTGGGGGCATCCAGCACAATCTGCTCGATGTCCTCGACCGAGCGGATGAGCCCGGAGCCGCGAATCGCCATCGACTGCTGGCCCACGTCGAGCAGCGCGCCGCCTGCGTTGCGATTGTTGCTCTTCACCGCGTCGGCGAGTTGCCGCACGCTCACCCGGTACTTGTCGAGCGACTGCGGAGCGATCTCGATCTGATACTGACGCACCAGCCCTCCGAAGGTGACCACGTCCGCGACGCCGGGGACTTGGAGGAGGCGGGGCCTCAGGACCCAGTCCTGGATCTCGCGCAGACGCATGGCGTCGTAGCCGAGGCCCCGGAGGGTGTAGCGGTACAGCTCGCCGATGCCCGGCGACAGTGGGCCCAGCGTCGGGGTGACTCCATCCGGGAGATCGGCGTCGCGCAGGCGCTCCAGCACCAACTGGCGCGCGAAGTAATCGTTGGTGCCATCGGAGAAGGTGAGCTCGACGACCGACAGGCCGAAGATGGTGCGAGAGCGGCGCGCAATCACGTTCGGCGTGTTGTTGAGCGCGCGCTCGATCGGCACCGTGACCTGCTGCTCCACCTCCTCGGCCGCGAATCCCGGGTACGGTGTGAGCACCACGACGCCGGGGTCCGAGATGTCCGGGTAGGCCTCGAGGTTCAGCTCACGGAACGCCCAGACACCAGCGACGACCAGGAGCAGCACCGCCGCGACGACGGCGCCGCGGCGGGCCAGCGCGATCTCGAGAAGCCGACTCGGCACGGGCCAGCCGGCTCAGCGGTCCTTCAGGAGCACGCCGCCGTCGACGACGATTCGCTCACCCGCGCGTACGCCCGACACGACGGGGATGAACTCACCCGCGCGCGTGCCGAGCGCGACCTCGCGTCGCTCGAAGCGGCCCGGTGCGCGCTCGAGGAACACGATGGGCCGCCCGTACTCTTGAACGATCGCGCCGACCGGGACCACCGGCGTCGGCCGCGAATCGCCGGCATGACGGATGGTGGCGAACATCTCGGGCCGGAAACGGCCGCGCAGGTTCGCCATCTCGACATAGACCTTCACGGTCCGCGTCTGGGGATCGAGCACGTCAGCGATTCGCGCGACCCGACCCTCGAACTCTTCTCCAGGGTAGGCGACCATCGTGATCGTCACGCGCTCGCCCACGCGGATCAGCCGGATCGCCGACTCCGGAACGTCCGAGGCGATCCAGACTCGACTCAGATCGGCGATCGTCATCAGCGGTGTCCCGGTGTCGTTGCGGTACTCGCCCGGCGCCACGTTGACCTCGAGCACCTTGCCGCTGATCGGCGCCCGCACCTGGACGATCGGCCGCGGCTCGCCGGAAGGCTTGAGCTCGAGGAGCTCCAGCTTGCGCTTGGCCTGATAGAGCGCGGCCCGCGCCGTCTCGAGGGCCGCTCGAGCCTGGGCCTGGTCGTTCTGCGCGCCGAGCATGTCCTTCTGCGCGACGGCGTGGTGCTCGTAGAGCTCGGTCGTCCGCGCGAGGTCCGCGTCGGCTTTGCTCAACGTCGACTGGGCCTGACGCTCGGCGGCTTCGGCCTGGATGGCGGCGGCGATCGCCGCGTCCGCATCCGGGCTGTCGAGCGACAGTACCCGCTGGCCCTGCTCGACGGCATCGCCGACCTTCGCGAGGACCGCCACGATACGCCCGGCGACCGGTAGCAAGAGACGGGAGCTCCGGTTGGGGTCGATGCCGACCCGCCCCGGCGCGGTGACCTCATCGACCGCAATCTCGCGCATGCGCACGGGCTCGATCTTGAGCTGCGCGGCCTGAGGCGAGTCTGGTGGCACGACCACCTCGGTGGTCCCCGGAGGCGCAATGTCAGCTCGGGACGAGACCGGAGATGGCGCCGCCGCCGGCCCGACCTCGTCTCCACGGGTGCATCCGGCGAATCCGAAGCCTTCGAGCAGGGCCGCGAGAACAGCAACGCAGCCGAGGGGTCGAGCATGGAGGGCCTGGATCCGGGACACGGTCCTTGCGTGAGCTCCTTTCTCGGCTGACCGTCCGCGAGTGGAAGGCCGAATCCGCGCAATGAATGGAGCCTACCGACCGAACTATGAAGGTTTGCTGAAGGCGGAGTCGGTCCGAGTGCTCTTTATGGTTTCTTCAGGTGCCCTGCAGCACGATGCTTGTCGTGAGGAGGAGTCCAATGCGCTGGATCTTGGTCGGTGTGTCCGGTCTGGTGGTCGCGCTCGGTGTCGCACGGCTCGGTGGAGCCCAACAACAACTGGATCGGATCTCGGTGGACGAGGCGTTGCAGCTGGCCCTCCGGCAGAGTCCCACGGTGCGCGCGCAGCAGGCCGCGCTGGCCTCGACGAAGGCTGGTGAGACCACGGCCGCGCTGCGTCCCAATCCAAGCATGAACTTCCTGGCCGAGCAATTCAAACCGGGCGCGTCGCAGCAGGATACCCAGTACACGGTCAACGTGGGCCAGCCGCTCGAGCTGGGGGGCAAGCGCGGTCGTCGCATCGACTCGGCGCGCGCCGCCACGCAGGTCGCGAGCTATCAGCTCGAGGACATCCGCCGCCAGATCACCCTTCAGGTCAGGAGCGCCTTCGCCGGTGCGCTGATCGCCCGCGAGCAGCTCGCCCTTGCCCAGGAGAACGTCAAGACGCTCGACGATACCGAGCGGATCCAGCGTCTCCGGGCCGAGAAGGGCGACATCTCGCAGCTCGAATTGCTGCGCATCCAGGTGCAGCGCTTCACGTTCGAGCGCGACGCCGCCGATGCCCGTCAAGCCCTGTCCGCGGCCAAGATCGCGCTCCGCACCGCCGCCGGCGCCGAGCACATCGCCGAGGATTTCGACGTCGGGGGCGAGCTCGGTTTCAAGGAGGTCTCGCTGGACAAGGCGGTTCTGATGCGGCGAGCGCTGGACAATCGCCCCGACCTGCGGGCGGCGGAAGCCGATCGAGCGCGCGCGCGGGCGGATCACCGACTCGCCCGCGCGAACGCCTGGTGGGACATCACCCCGCAAATCGAGTACCAGCGGATCGGCCCGGACAACACCATAGGCTTCGGATTCAGCTTGCCGATTCGCATCTTCGACCGGAACCAGGGTGAGATCGCCCGAACCCAGGCGGAGATCAGCCGGGTGGATGCGGTGCGAGAAGCCACGGCGCTTCAGGTGCTCGCCGCTCTGGAGACCGACCGTCAGATTGCGCTCACTCAGCGCGAGCGTGTCGTGTCGCTTCGCGATGTGTACCTGCCCAAGGCGACTGTGGCTCGCGATACGGTCGAGTTTGCCTACCGACGCGGCGGCCAGAGCCTGCTCGATTTCCTGGACGCGCAGCGGAGCTATCGCGAGACGGCTCTCGCGCATCTCCAGGCGCTCGGGGCCTATCTGTCCGCCGTCTATCAACTGGAGGCCGATATCGGCGGCCCGTTGGACTAGGCGTCATCTGAGCGTGTGCTCGCAGAGCGAATCACTGGGTCGCACGGCGCGCATCACGCGTGCACCGCGGGCCTGGCGCCGGGTGCCACGCTTCTGACCAGCCGGCGGGCCTTTCTGAGGGCTTCGAACCCGAGGACCTTGAAGGCGTCGCGCGCCGGCGAGTGGCCGGGTGGCACCGGGTGCACGCCGGTCTTGCGCAGGTGCGCGTTCACTTTGTGGACGACGGCCCTGCGCCGGCTCTCCGGGGTCTGGAAGGTGATGCTGAACGACACGGAAACACCGCCGCCGTTCACGACCCAGTGCGGCGCCGTAAAGGGCACGTGTACGCCATCACCCGGCGAGAGCTGGAACTTCGCGGCCCGCGACCCGAGCTCCTCCGGCAGGCTCACGTTTCGATGACCGCCCGTGAAGAAACGCTCCAGCTCGCGATCAGTCACAAACGACCGCTCGCCGACGTGAATCGTCTTGGAGCCGCGGATCTGCAGGAGGAAGTTGTGCTCGTGGTCGACGTGGCAGGGCGTGACCGCCTTCGCCGACGAGATGAAGATGAATCCCACCCGCTCCGACGAGCCCCGCAGAGCCGATCCGTAGACGTCGGCGACTTCGTCGAGACATTGGTCCAGCAGCGAGCGGTACTCGGGATCCTGCTCCACGTTCTTCAGGACCACCCAGGCGCCGCAGCTCTCGATGCGTCGAATCGTCTCCTGCAGGGAGAGGCCGGTCGATGGTGTCTGCTCCGGCGACGTATAGACGGGTACGTCGCCGGAGTAGAACTCCGCCTGATCGCCGCGCAGGCCGCGCGAGAGCTTCAGCAGGCGCTCCAGAGAGAACAGCGGATGCCCCGCCAGGTGATGCCGGATGTAGAACGGCGTCCGGTCGAAGCTCGGGACGGCGGCCTCTTCAATTTCCAGCAGGCGGTCCATGGCTATTCTCCTAATCCAAAAGGGTCAAGCAGAGGACGTGCATCTGGAGGGACCTCTTGCCGTCGGCGATATTGGGTGACCTACTCGCTGTTCGCCTGACCTTTAGTGGAGTGCACCGGATTTGATCCCGAGACGCAATGGAGGAAATACCCGAAAATCGGTGTGGTGAACTCCACGAGCGATGACGTCGTTGGCGGCGCTGGGGTTTTCGCCGCCCAGGTAGGATCGCGCTTGCTGGTGTCGTCCGACTCTGCTAGCCTCCGCCCGTCAAACGCGCCCAGGGTGCCCACGAGGGCCCAGGGAAGGGCGGTGTGAATCCGCCGCGACCGCGTCACTGTAACCGGGGACGAAACCCGCAACTGCCACTGGCGATGAGCCGGGAAGGCGCGGTGAGTAGGACGATCCGGAAGCCAGGAGACCTGCCCGGGCGCGCACCACCCTGACCGGTTCTCGCGGGAGGACCTGGGGATGAGCGCGACAACTTCTTCACCACGTCTTCTCGTGGTCGGCGGCGTGTCGAGCGGCGTCGGGAAGACGACCGTCACGCTCGGACTGCTCGAAGCCCTTCGCCGGCGCGGGCTCACCGTCCAGGCCTTCAAGGTTGGGCCCGACTTCATCGATCCCGGGTTTCACGAGGTCGTGACGGGCCGCGGATCCTACAACCTCGACGGCTGGATGTGCGGGCGCGACCACGCGACCGCTACCGTGGCCCGCTACGCCGGCGACGCCGACCTCGCGCTCGTCGAAGGGGTGATGGGGTGCTTCGACGGGCTCGACGGCCTGAGCGAGGAGGGCTCGACCGCCCAGATGGCGAAGTGGCTGAATGCGCCAGTCGTCCTGGTGCTTGACGCGCAAGCGCAGGCGCGGAGCGCGGCCGCCGTCGTGCTGGGCTTCGAGCAGTTCGATCCAGCGATGCAGCTGGCGGCGGTGATCGCCAACCAGGTCGGCGGCGAGGCGCATGCGCGCTGGATCCGTGAAGCCGTCGCGGCGCGTTGCCGGGCCCGCGTCGTGGGCGCGATCCCGCGCGACGAGAGCGTGGCATTGGCCGAGCGGCACCTCGGGCTGATGACCGCGGGCGAGGGCGGGCTGACGGTCGAGAAGCGGCAGCGCCTGGCCGAGCTCATCGAGCGCTCGGTCGACCTCGACGATGTGCTGAGCCTCGCTGTGCCGTTGCCGGTGCCGGGTACAGCCGCCCCGAGCCCCAGCTTGCGCCGTGCGCCGCGGGCCCGGATCGGCATCGCCCACGATGCGGCATTCTGCTTCTACTACCGGGACAACCTCGCGCTGCTCGAAGCCGCGGGCGCGGAGCTCGTCTCCTGGAGCCCGCTCGATGACACCGTTCTTCCAGCGGTCGACGGTCTCTACTTCGGCGGCGGCTATCCCGAGCTCTACGGGGCGACACTCGCCGGGAACCGGGCGATGCTGACCGCGGTGCGGTCGCTGGCTTCCGAAGGTCGGCCGATCTACGCGGAATGCGGCGGGCTCATGTACCTGGCCGACGCGATCGAGGACCTCGACGGTGCGACCCACCGAATGGTCGGACTCCTGCCCGCGACGGTGCGCATGCGACCCCGCCGCCTGTCGTTGGGCTATACGGAGGTCACGCTGCACGGGGATTCGCCACTGGGTCAGAGTGGAGGGATCGCCCGCGGCCACGAGTTTCACTATTCTTCGCTCGACCCCGTGCCGTCGTGGATCCCGCGCGCCTACCGATTGCGGCGTCGCCAGGGCGAGGAGCGCGCCGAAGGCTATCTGATCGGCAACGCGCTGCTGAGCTACGTCCATCTGCATTTCGCCTCGAATCCCGGACTGGCGTGGAGCTTCGTGGCGGCCTGCGCCGGTGATCGCGCGAGGACCTGATGGGTCCGATGATGCCGCGAGCGTCGGTGGTGAGCAGGCGTTCTCGAAGGCTATCGCGCGGGCTTGATCTTCTGTCGGTACAGGTCGACGGCCTCTCGGATCGTTCTCACGGCATCCGCCGGTCCTTGCATATCTCCGACGCTCACGGCCTTGTGCTCGAGCACCTTGTAGTCGAGAAAGAACCGTTCGAGCTCCACCAGGCGGTGAGGCGGCAGCTCCGAGATATCACGGTAGTGGGCGTATTCGGGGTCGTCCGCGTGGATCGCGATGATCTTGTCGTCGGGACCCTTGTCGTCGACCATCGTCATCACGCCGATCGCCCTGGCTCGCAGGATGCAGAGCGGGACGACGGGCTCTTGCCCGAGAACCAGGACGTCGAGAGGATCGTTGTCGAGGCAATAGGTCTGCGGCAGAAAGCCGTAGTTCGCCGGGTAGTGAACCGCGCTGTACAGCACCCGGTCGAGCCACAAGAGGCCCGTACGCTTGTCGAGCTCGTACTTCACCTTCGAGCCTTTCGGGATCTCGATGATGGCTCGGAAACCACTCTCGATCGCGTCACCGAGCTCGACGTCGTGCCAGGGGTGCATAGAGCCGCTCCTCTCGTTCGGGGAATCACCCGAGCTCATCGTACCAGTCCGGAGTGGGCGCGGGGCTCCACCCTCGCATCGAGGCGCCATTTATCCCACTCGGCATATGCTGGAAACAGGGGCATGCAGCCCGAACCGGGAGGAGACGGAACCGAGATGCTCGAGGGATTCGCGGCCGCCGAGGTCCCGACGGGCGAGACCACGATCTTCACGCGCTCGTCGGGGTCTGGGCCGCCGCTCCTCTTGCTGCACGGCTTTCCTCAGACACACGTGATGTGGCGCGGCGTCGCGCCGCGGCTGGCCCACAGCTTCACGGTCGTCTGTGCCGATCTCCGCGGTTACGGGCAGAGCGGCTGCCCGGTCTCCACGCCAGATCACGCCCCCTACGCGAAGCGGGCGATGGCCCGAGACATGGTGACCATCATGGAGCGGCTGGGGTTTCCGCGCTTCTCGGTCGCGGGACACGACCGCGGCGGTCGCGTCGCGTATCGCATGGCTCTGGACCATCCAGCCCGCGTCGACCGGCTCGCCGTTCTCGACGTCGTGCCGACAGAGACCGTATGGGACCGCGCCGACGCCAGGTTCGCGCTGGGCTTCTGGCCCTGGTCGCTCCTCGCTCAACCCGAACCCTTGCCCGAACGCATTCTCGCGGCGGCCCCTGAAGCCATCGTCGACGACGCCCTCGGGGGATGGGGCTCTCCCTCGGCCGCGTTTCCACCCGAGGTCCGCGCGGCCTACGTGCAAGCCCTCCGCGAAGCCGCCCACGCCCACGCGATCTGTGAGGAATATCGAGCCGCGGCCACCGTGGACCGTGAGCATGACAGGACGGATCGTGCCCGAGGGCGCCGGATCGTCTGTCCTCTGCTGGCCCTATGGAGCGCGCGTGGGGCCCTCGATACCTGGTACGTCGAGGAGTCTGGACCGATCGCGCTCTGGCGAGCGTGGTGCGACGAAGTCCAGGGACGTCCGCTCGATGCCGGCCACTTCTTCCCGGAGGAGATTCCCGCGGAAACCGCCGAGGCCCTGAACCGCTTCTTCAGCGCCAAGTCCTGACCGGCTGCGCCGATCAGTCGCGCACGGTGAACCCGAACAGCCGCGCGGCGTTCAAGCCGAGCACCTTAGCCCGGCCGGCGTCGGAGAGATGGCCCATGGTGCGCTCGATCGCCTCGGCCGAGTGAGGCCACGTGCCCTCGTGGTGCGGGTAGTCGTTGCCCCACATGAAGTTGTCGACCAGGCCGGTGGTCTCGGCCAGTCCCAGCCCGGCCGGGTCCTCCTGGAACGACGCGAATCCGTGCTCGCGGAAATACTCGCTGGGCAGCTTCGCGAGCTTGGGACGGACCCAGAAGTGATGCTTCTTGTAGGCCTCGTCCATGGCGTCGAGTAGCCACGCCACCCAGCCGATGCCGGCCTCGATCGTCGCGAAGCGTAAGCGTGGGAAGCGCGAGAGCACGCCGGAGGCGCAGAGATTGGCCACCGGCTCGATCGTCGGCGAGAGCGAGTGCGAGACGTAGTTGATGACGGCGCCGCCGTTGCCGCGCGACGCGCGCGGGTCGCGTCCGGTCGACACGTGGAAGGTGATCGGCAGGTTGGCGTCCTGGATCGCCGCCCACAGCGGGTCGAACACCGGCAGGTTGTAGTTCGGATGGTCGACGTCGTGGGCGCCCCACACCGGCTTGCAGGGGAGGGTCAGCAGGCGGAAGCCGAGCTTGGCCACGCGCTGGACTTCGGCGATGGACCCCTCGAGATCGGCGGTGGCGATGGCCGCCGCCGGCGACATGCGATGGTTGTAGCTTGCGAAGACCTCCCACGCCCATTCGTTGTAGACGCGGCACTGGGCCATGGCGAAGGCGCCGTCGGGCGTGGCCCACATCGACAGCCCCTTGTTGGGGAAGATCACCTCGGCGTCGATGCCGTCGCGATCCATGTCGCGCAGACGCTGCTCGGGCTCGGCGCCGGCGAGCTGCCTCAGGCGGTCCTCGCCCTCGAGCTCGTCGGTGCGCAAGCGGTCCGGGCGGTGGCCCTCGGAGACCCGCCACTTCACCCCGTTGGCGTCGACGATGACGCGCGGTATCCGCTCGCGATACTTGGCGTCGATCCGGGTGGCCCACAGATCGGCCGGCTCGTTGGCGTGAGCGTCGGCGGACACGATGAAATACTTCCGGGGATCGCCGACCCGCGCGCTGCGCGGCCAGCCAGCGTGGCCGGGAGTCTTCGTGCGCCAGAGGTTGGGCTCGTTGATGGTCAGCTCACTCGTGCTCATCGCGTTACTCTCCACTGCACCAGTGTGAACGGCGGCGTCGCGTCGTCGTGGGCCTCGAACACGGCCTCGACCGGCGCGTCGATCTGGACCGCCTGCATCGGATCGCCGAGAAGATTACCCACCATCCGCACGTTGCCGGCGTGCGGCAGCTCGACCAACACGACCACGTACGGCGCGTGCCCGCGCAGGGCGGGATGCACAGGATGGTGCGCGCGCTCCCACGAGTAGATCTTGCCGCGGGGCTCGACCGCTGCCCATTCCAGGTCGAAGGCCAGGCACCGATGACAGATCCATTCCGGGCCCCACTGCCAGCCGCGGCACGCCCGGCAACGCTGGACGCGCAGCTCGCCGGCCCGTGTCCCTTCCCAGTACGGCGCGTCGAGCCCGTCGGGCTCCGGCACCGGACGAGGTAAGCCGGCCGGCAGGTAGTAGGCGGCGGCCTTCACAGCACGTCTCCGGTGCCGATCAACATGCTCGACACCGGCGTGACCATCGGGCCCGAGATGACCATGGCCACGTGCGCGCCCGGCACCGGGTTCGACGACTGGCCGCGCAGCTGGCGCACGGCTTCGATCTGTAGCTCGAGCCCGTGCATGTAGCACTCGGCCAGGTTCCCGCCGCTCGTGTTCAGCGGCAGCCGTCCGTTCGGCGCGATCAGGTTGTCGAGCGTGAGGAACTCGTTGGCTTCGTCGGCCGTGAAAAAGTCGTGCTCGACCAGGCTCATGAGCACGCCGCCGGTGAAGTTCTCGTAGCTCTGCACGACCGAGACGTCCTTGGGCCCCACCCCGGCCATCGCGTAGAGGTGCGGCGCGACCGTCGTGAAGGAGGA
>Ga0209577_10006444_pt1 | contig 10866 bp, 10 predicted proteins | sample GraSoiAngelo_109_FD_185874 | JGI IMG/M metagenome (GOLD analysis project Ga0209577, IMG submission 185874) | Grasslands soil microbial communities from the Angelo Coastal Reserve, California, USA - 14_0903_12_20cm (SPAdes) (version 2) | ecosystem: Environmental > Terrestrial > Soil > Grasslands... | reverse complement strand
TGGAGGACGCGGGCGAGTCGCTCGCCGAGCTGGTCTGGGCGCATGCGCCGTCACCGCCGGCGCCTGCGCCGGAGCCGGGCCAGATCGCGGCCGAGACACCCGAGTCCCGGGCGCTCGCCCGGGAGCTGAAGCGGCGCGGATTCCGGTTCGTCGGCCCGACCACCGTCTACTCGACGATGCAGGCGTGCGGCGTCGTCAACGATCACCTCGCCGGGTGCTGCGTGCGCGATGCCGTGGAGCGGGATCGCATTGCCAGGGGGTCGTCTCGGGGTGACGGTGGATAGAACCGGCGAGCGGCGCGCCAGCGGGAGGCGAGGGCGCGACGAGCCAATATCGGGAATATTGGCGAGGAGCGGCGTCGTCTCCTGCGCCAGCGCGACGCCGCCGGGCGCCGCCAGTCATCCCGAGACGACCCCCAGGTAGGCTTGCGCGCGTGACCCTGCCCAACTGGATCTCGCTCGGCCGGATCCTCCTCATCCCCGTGTTCATGGTTGCCCTCCTCGGCAACATCCGCCACGGCGACGTGATCGCTGTGATCGTGTTCAGCCTGGCCGCCGCGAGCGACTCGCTGGACGGCTATCTGGCGCGCTCGCGCCAGGAGGTGACGACCGTCGGAAAGCTGCTCGATCCCCTCGCCGACAAGCTCCTCATCTCGGCGGCGCTGATCTCGCTGGTCGAGCTCGATCGGGTGGCGGCCTGGGTGGCCATGGTCATCATCGCCCGCGAGTTCGCCGTGACCGGGCTGCGCCTGATCGCCGCGGCCGAGCACGTGGTCATCGCCGCCTCGCCCTGGGGGAAGATCAAGACCACCGTGCAGGTGGCCGCGATCATCGCCCTGATCGTCGACGATCCGCCCCACACCGTCACCACCGTGCTGGTCGCGGTTGCCGTCGCGGCCACCATCTGGTCCGGCATGGAGTACTTCATCTCCGCCCGTGACCTGCTTCGGAGCCCCGCGTGACCGACACCCTGCTGGCGGTGGTGATCGGCTACCTGCTCGGCTCCTGCCCGTTCGGGTACTGGGCGGGACGGCTCAAGGGGGTCGACCTGCGCACGCAGGGCAGCGGCAACACCGGCGGCACGAATGCCGTCCGCGTGCTCGGCCCCCGCCTCGGCGTGCCGGCGCTCCTGCTCGATGTCGCCAAGGGCGCCGCGGCGGTGCTGATCGCCTCCCGGCTGGGCGGGACGGGCACCGAGGTGCTCGCGGCGGCGGCGGCGATGGTCGGGCACAGCCGCTCGATCTTCCTCGGCTTCCGCGGCGGCAAGGCCGTTGCCACGGGCGCCGGCGCCATGCTGGCGCTGGTTCCCGAGCTGACCCTGCCGGTCGCCGTTATCTGGATCGTGGTCAGCCTGCTGACCCGCTACATCTCGGTGGCGTCCATGGTCTCGGCCGTGGCGCTGGCCGTTGGCGTCGTCGTCAGCGGCCAGCCCTGGCCGATCGTCGTGTTCACGCTGTTTGGCGCCGCCTTCGTGATCTGGCGGCACCGCTCGAACATCGCCCGGCTGCGCGCCGGCACCGAGCATCGCCTCAACCTGAAGGGAGCGAGACCATGACCTCCGTGCACGCCGCCGTGTACACCGGAGCCGACCGGCCGCTCGAGATCGAATCGCTGGAGCTGGAGGCACCCGGGCCGGGCGAGGTGGCGGTGCGGATCGAGGCGTCGGGGCTCTGCCACAGCGACCTGCACGTGATGATGGGCGAGTGGTCGGAGCGCCCGCCGATGGTGCTCGGCCACGAGGGCTGCGGCGTCGTCGAGGCGGTTGGGGAGGGCGTCCACCGCTTCGCCCCCGGTGACCGGGTGGTGCTCTGCTGGTACGCGCCCTGCGGGGAGTGCACCCGCTGCCGCTCCGGCCGTCCCTGGATCTGCACCGAGACGCGGGCCAACGACAGCGTCATGCCTGACGGCAGCACCCGGCTGCGGCGGCCCGACGGTGAGCCCGTCCGTTCGTACCTGAACGTGGGATCGCTCGGATCCGCGGCCGTCGTCCCCGAGTCCGGCGCCATCCGCGTCGACGCCTCGCTGCCGGCCGACGTCGGCGCCCTGATCGGATGCGGCGTCGCAACCGGCGTCGGGGCCGTTCTCAACACGGCCGCCGTGCAGGCCGGGCAGAGCGTCGTCGTGATCGGGTGCGGCGGCGTCGGCCTGTCCGCGGTCATGGGCGCGGCGCTGGCAGGCGCGGGCCCGATCATCGCGGTCGATCTCCACGACGAGAAGCTCGACCTGGCGCGCGACGTGGGAGCGACGCATGGCGTGCGCGGGGGAGATGCCGCGGGCTCCGAGATCGCGCAGATCCTCCCGTATGGGCCCGACCACGTGTTCGAGGCGATCGGGCTCCAGTCGACGATCGAGTGGGCGTTCTCGCTGATGCCGATGGGCGGCACGACCACGCTGGTGGGGATGACGCCGGAGGGCGTGCGGGTCGGCTTCGATCCGCTGTCGTTCACCGCCGCAGGGCAGACGATCCTCGGCTGCACCTACGGGTCGTGCGTCCCCGACCGCGACTTCCCGCGGTTCGCCGCGCTGGCCATGGAGGGACGTCTGCCGGTCGAGCGGCTGATCGCCGAGCGGATCGGCCTGGACGACGTCAACCGGGCGTTCGACCAGATGCGTCAAGGAGATGGCGCGCGGCGGGTGCTGCTGCACTGACCCTGGGACCGGCCGGACGTCACCCTGCGCCCGTCTGCTCCAGCGCAGGGCCAGGGTCGTCCCGGCAGAGCTCGGCCAACCCGAATGCGCCGACTGCCGCCAGCGTGTCGCGCGCCGCGCTCGTCTCTCCCCGAGCGAGCTGCATCGCGGCCGTCGACCAGACGCTGTCCTTGACGACCGCGTGGCCGACGGACACATACTCGTCCGCTCGGCCGAGCGCTCGCAACGTCGCGACGAGCTGCAACATCCAGGGGCCATGGACGTTCGAAGGCAGATGGCCCAGCACCTCTGTGGCAACCGCCGACGCCTCGGCGGCATTGCCGGCCGCGAGCAGGGCCGCCGCCTGGGCGCTGAGCGAGGGCATGATCACCTGAGCCTCTCCGGAGGGCCTGGCGATTGCGGCTGCCTTGGCAGCGAGGGACACGGCTCGCTCAACCTCGCCCCGGTGGAGCGCGATCGCCGCGAGCGTCTCGCGCGCGGCGCACTCCATGTAGTGGGTGCCGCCAGCCTCGACCTTTGCCAGGAATGGCGTCAGCAGGTCGACCGCCTCGTCGTCCTGTCCCCGTGCCCAGTGGGCAGTCGCGCGCTCGACGGCGAACCAGCCGATCTCGAACTCATCGCCGTACCGCTCCGCCTCTGCGGCAGCGTCGTTGAAGAGGCCGAGTGCGCGGTCGAGGTCGCCCAGCTCGAACACGTTCGAGGCCAGATTCTTGTAGGCACGCATGATCCCGGCGGCGTAGGCGGCATCGCGGGCGAGCTCCATTGCCTGCTCGAGCTCGGCCAGAGCGTCCGCGTCTCCAATGGAAGCGCGCAGCGTCCCGATCGTGGTCAGGCAGTCGATGCGCGACCGCTCGAGCCCCAGCGTGACGGCGATGGCGAGCGCCTCCTCGGCGAGCGCCAGCCCCTCCTCTGTGCGATCGGCCAGCATCCGGCGGCGCGCCTGCTCCTCGAGCAACTGGCTGCGGGTGGCCGACGGCGCACGGTCCTGGATCGCCGCCAGTGCCTCGGCGAACAGCCGCTCCGCCTCCTCCCCATTTCCACGGTTCCAGGCGACCCAGGCAAGACCTCGCAGAGCTTTGGCCACGCTCTCGTCATCTCCCTGCTCACGCAGGATCGGCAGTGCTTCCAGCAGGCGCCCCTGAGCCAGGGTGAGACGCGGGCCGACCGAAACTTCGCCGGCCAGCAGCAGCACCGCGCCGAACTCCGGGTCGTCTCGAGGCCACATGTCGGCCGCCGCCTCGTAGTACCGCCAGGCTGCGCCAAGCGCATTCAGCGAATGGGCGCGATCGCCGGCGGCGCGCAGTGCCGTGCGAGCGAGCCGCTCAAGCTCCCCGGTCTCGAGGCCCGCGGCGCGGGCATAGTCGAGCGCATTGGTGTAGTGATGCACGAGCATCTCGACGTGGTCGTCAGGGCGCTCTGCGGCCAGCGCCTGGATCCACGCCGCCGCGCGCTCATGACGCCGAGCCCGGCCGGCGCGAGGGATCTGCCCGTAGGCGACGTCCCGCATGAGCGCGTGGCGGAACGCGTACTCCGTTTCGCCGGCCACCGAGGAGTGGCGTTCGCGCCGTATGAACTGCTTGAGCTCGAGGGCGTGGAGCAGCTGCGGTGACACGTCGCCGAGCGCGCCCGGCCAGAAGACCTTGCCCAGCACCGATGCGTCCTGCAGCAGCGCCTTCTCGTCGGCCGGGAGCATGTCCAGCCGGGCGGCGATGATGCCGCCCACCGAGTCGGGCAGCGGCAGCGGCGCGTCGGACGCCAGCGACCAGCCCCCGCGGCCCTGGACGAGCAGGCCGCGGTCGACCAGCATCCGCACATACTCCTCGGCGTACAGGGGGTTGCCCTCGGCGAGCCTCAGCAGTGACGCCTGCGTCTCCGCCGGCAGCACCGCCTGCTCGAGCACACCTGCGATGACGCGGGCGGTGTCGGCGTCAGACAGCGGCGCGAGCGACACCAGCAGGCTATTCGGTTTACCCCCTCCCCAATCCGATCTTCGGTCGAGCAGCTCCGGCCGGGCCGTGCCGAGCACGAGCAGCGGAACGTCGCCGGACCACTCGACCAGATGGTCGACGAAGTCGAGCAGCACGTCGTCGGCCCAGTGCAGGTCCTCGAACACGAGCACCGCCGGGCCCCGATCGGCGATCGCCTCGAAGAAGCGGCGCCAGGCCGCAAACGACTCAGTGACGGTGCCACCGCTGTCGCCTCCCAGGCCCACCAGCGGACGCAGGTGGCGGAGCAGCCAGCTCATGTCACGGTCCGGCACCAGCCCGGCTGCGGCCGTCGCGAGCTTCTCCTCGGCCTCGGCCTCGCTGTCGCTCTCGAGGATGCCTGCCTGCGCCTTCACCATCTCGCCGATGGCCCAGAAGGTGACCCCGTCGCCGTAGGGCAGCGACCGGCCCTGTCGCCACGTGATCAGCTCAGGGTCGCGGTCGACGATCTGAAGCAGTTCCCACACCAGCCTCGATTTGCCGATGCCGGGCACGCCCACCAGCGTGACGAGCTGGGGGGGGGGTGCGGTCCCGTCGTGCCTGGTCGAGCGCCGCCTCCAGCATGCGCAGCTGGGGCTCTCGGCCGACCAGCGCGGTCTGTGGCGCCTGGCGGACGTCGATCCCCAGCCGCGAGCGGGCGGTCACAGCCTCCCAGGCAGGAACCGGTTCCGACTTGCCCTTGGCGCCGACGGGCGCGGCCGGGCGGTAGTCGATCGCCCCCGCCGTCGCCCGATAGGTCAGCTCGCCTACCAGCACGCCGTCGACCGGTGCGGCGGTCTGCAACCGAGCGGCCGTGTTGACGACGTCTCCGGCCGCCATGCCCTCGCCCTGCTCGGGGCGGGCATCGACCGCGATCAGCGCCTCGCCCGTATTCACGCCGATCCGCACGTGCAGCGCGGGACCGACCTCCTCCTCGCTCAGGTCGGCCACGGCGTCGCGGATCGCCAGTGCCGCCCGCACGGCCCGCTCCGGGTCGTCCTCATGCGCGGCCGGCGCGCCGAACAGCGCCATCACGGCATCGCCGATGAACTTCTCGACCGTGCCGCCGAATCGCTCGAGCTCCCGCCGCAGTAGGGCGTGGTAGGGCACCAGGGTGCCGCGCACGTCCTCCACGTCCATCGCCTCCGACCTGCTGGTGAACCCAACGAGATCGACGAAGATCGCGGTGACCACCTTGCGCTCCTCGCGGCGATGGCCAGCAGCTGCCGGAAAGGGCGTCCCGCAGACCATGCACAGCCGAGCCACGTCGGGGTTTTCCTGACCGCAGCGACTGCAGACCGGCATGGTAAAAGGCTACAAGCCGTGGACACGGTGCGCTCGGCAGCTCCGGCCGCGGGCACGAGGTCGCCCGTCGGTCGTGCGCCGTTCCGTCAGCCGCCGAGCAGCCACTCCTCCGCCGTCGTGTGCCGCGACGTGGTGCCCGTGCGGTCGAGATCTGCGCGCAGCTCGGCCACGACGCCGTGGCGCTCCGCCAGCACGTCGTGGTTGTGGATCGTCTCGAAGTTGATCTGGCGCGCGAGCACGAAGCAGCCGTCCGAGAGGTCGGCGTAGTGCTCGAGCGCTCCGGCCACCATCAGCCGCACCGAGTCCTCCACGAACCGCGGGTGCAGGTGCGCCTGCTCGACCACGTGCAGCTCGTCGGGCCGCTTCAGCAGCTCGAAGATCGGCGCGCTCATCGAGCGCTCCGCGATCCCGATCAGGTCGCGGGCATCGACCTCCCGCGTCGTCCCCAGCATCAGCGTCGCCTCCGCGCGCTGGTTGTGCGTGGCGGCCGGCAGGAGCGAGAAGATCTCGTCGACCTGGCCATCGTCGTAGCCGGCCTCGCGCAGCCGCACGCCTGCCCGGTCCCGCACCAGCCCCTGCGCGCATGGGCACGCGTTCAGCCCGCGCACCTCGACACCCACCATCCGGCGCGAGCCCGACCCGTTCGCAAGCGCGCGGCCGATCAGGTGGTAGATCTCCTGCGTCGGCAGGTCGGACACCGGCGTCCGGCGGGTCACCGGGAACTTCGCCCGGATCGTCACCTCGCTGCGGACGGCTTGCTGGCGCTCGACGATCCGCGCGGCGATCCGGTCCGCCAGGTCCTCGACGTGCAGCGACTCCCCGATCACGACCTCATCGATTGCCTCGGCCACCGTCTCCGGGAAGCGCGACATGTGCACGCCCTTCTGCGCCGGGTCGAGGTCGACGAAGGCGTCGATGTCGGCGTAGTAGAGGAGCTCTGATGCCGCGTGGGTGATGCGGATGACCTTCTGGACGCCGGTCACGCCGGCGCGGGTGAGCGCCAGGTGGACGTCCGGCTGGGTGGCCTGGAGGTCGTTGGTGAAGATCTGCGTCTCGGTCTGGCTCATGGCCGTCATGGTAGCCCTCCGGTCAGTCCCGCAGCAGCCGCGAGAGGCGGCGGTCGGCGAGCACCCGCCCGCCGGTCTGGCAGGTCGGGCAGTAGTAGATGGTGTGTTCGTCAAACGAGACCTGGCGGATTTCATTTCCGCATCGCGGGCACTGCTCGCCGAGTCGGTTGTGCACCGCGTAGCCGTGGGCTGCCTTCGTGGCGAGGCCGGCGCCCGACAGCGGCAGCAGCCGATCCGTCGCCTCGCCCAGCAGCCCCACGATCGCCGCGTGCAGCCGCTCGACCTCCTCGCCCTCGAGCTGCGTGCTCATCGCGTAGGGCGACAGGCGCGCGGCGTGGAGGATCTCGTTGGCGTAGGCGCGGCCGATGCCGGCGATGGCGCGCTGATCACGGAGGAAGGCGTGCAGCCGGTGCGGGTGGGCCTCCAGCTGCCTGCGCAGCGCCGCCGTGTCGAAGGAGGGATCCAGCGGTTCGGGCCCAAGGTGCTCGAGCTCTGCGGCCAGCGCCTCGGGGCTCAGCAGCCAGGCACCCGCCCGGCGCTTGCTCCCGCCCTCGCTCATCGCCAGCTCCGTGCCGTCGTCGAACCGCACCACCAGCACGGATGACTTCGGGTGCTTCGTGCCGACGGCGAGCCGTCCCGCCGACATCAGGTGGATCGCCAGCACCGGCCCGCCGTCCGTCTCGAACAGCAGGCGCTTGGCGCGGCGCCGGACGTCGGTGAACCGCATTCCGGCCAGCGAGGAGATGGGCGGGTCGATCGTCTTCACGGTGGCGAAGTGCGCGACCGGCACTGCGGCGATCGGCTCGGCGGTGAGCCGCTCGCGCTGTGCGCGGACGAACGCCTCCAACTCAGGCAACTCGGGCATCAGGGGTAGGGTAGGCCGTGATGCCAGTCACCGTGGTGCGAGGAGGCGTGCCCGAGAGCAGCCATCAGGTGCACGTGGCGGTGTGCGACGCGTCTGGCCAGCTGCTTGCCTGGCATGGCGACCCGGACCGCCCGACCACCATGCGCTCGTCGGCGAAGCCGCTGCAGGCCGATCCGCTCGTCCAGTCCGGGGCCCTCGAGGCGTTCGGCATCGACGACGAGACGCTCGCGGTCTGCTGCGCCTCCCACGGCGGCCTCGACGTCCATGTCGCGGCGGTGCAGCGGGGGCTGGAGGCGGCCGGGCTGACGGCGGACGCCCTGCGCAACAGCTCCGGCTCGGCGGAGGACAGGCTGCGGCACAACTGCTCGGGAAACCATCTCGCCTTCCTGGCGCTGTCCGCCCACCGGGGATGGGCGATCGAGGGATACCGAGACCCGGGCCATCCCTCGCAGCTGGCCGCGCTGTCGGCGGTGTCGGCGGCCGCCGGCGTCCCCGAGGAGGAGATCCCGCTCTGCACCGACGGCTGCGGCGTGGTCTGCTTCACCCTCCCGCTGGCGCTGATCGCGTCGGTCTACGCCCGGCTCGAGCAGCTGGTGCCCCGGCAGGCGGCGGCCATGCGCGCACACCCGGTGATGATCGCCGGGCCCGGCGACCTCGACACCGAGCTCCCGCAGGCGCTCGAGGGTGTCGTCAGCAAGGGCGGCGCCGAGGGCCTCGGCTGCGTGTCGCTTCCAGGCGGCCTGGGCGTGGCCGTGCGCGTGGAGGACGGCGCCTGGCGCGCGGTCGAGCCCGCCGTGATGGAGGTGCTCGCCCAGCTGCTCGGCTGGCGTGAGGAGCCGGCCGCACTTTCCCGGTTCCGGCGCCCACCGCTTCGCAACTCGCCCGGCGACGTTGTCGGGTTCCTGCACGCCGACGTACCGCTGACGCGAGCCTGAGCGGGGGAAGAAGTTGTCAGGATGGTGAAAATTCGGTTCTCGGAGCGGAATTCCGGGGGTATACTCCGCGCGTCTGCGCTACCGGCCACCGATACTGGTGGCGGGGTCTCTTCCCACTCCGACGTCTTACGAGGGCGCCAATGCTGACCGTCGACATCTCCCTGCCCGACATCGACGAGCTCAAGGCGCTCGTCCAGGAAGGCCAGGAAAAGGGCTACCTGACGTTCGACGAGGTGGCCGCGGCGCTCGAGGAGATCGAGCTCACGAAGGAGCAGCTCGAGGACTTCTACACCTACCTGCTCGACCACAACATCGAGCTGCTGGACGGGGAGTCGAAGCAGCAGGCCCAGCAGGAGCGCCTGATCCACGGGGAGAAGCCGCCGGAGCTCGACCTCACCGTCGAGCCGAGCCTGGACTCGCTGCGCCTGTACCTGCGGGAGATCGGCAAGGTGCCGCTGCTGACCGCCGACCAGGAGGTCAGCCTGGCGAAGCGGATCGAGCGCGGCGACATGCGCGCCAAGCAGCAGATGATCGAGGCCAACCTGCGCCTGGTCGTCTCGATCGCCAAGGGCTACCTGGGCCGCGGCCTCAGCTTCCTCGACCTGATCCAGGAGGGCAGCCTGGGCCTGATCAGGGCAGTCGAGAAGTTCGACTACCGCAAGGGCTACAAGTTCTCCACCTACGCCACCTGGTGGATTCGCCAGGCGGTTACCCGCGCGATCGCGGACAAGGCCCGCACCATCCGCATCCCGGTGCACATGGTCGAGAAGCTGAACCGCGTCGTCCACATCGAGCGCCAGCTGGTGCAGCGCCTCGGTCGCGAGCCGCGCCCGGACGAGATCGCCCGCGAGCTGTCGATGACGGCGGACGAGGTGCGGGACATCCTGCGCATGGCGCAGCTCCCGGTCAGCCTCGAGAAGCCGATCGGCGAGGAGGAGGAATCCGAGCTCGGCGACTTCGTGCAGGACGAGCAGGCGGTCTCGCCGTTCGACTCCGCCACGATGACGCTGCGCAAGGAGGACATCGAGCGCGCGCTGGACTCGCTGCCGGAGCGGGAGCGCAAGGTGATCGAGCTGCGGTTCGGCCTGAAGGGCGAGCATCCGTGCACGCTCGAGGAGGTCGGGCGAGCGTTCGGCGTCACCCGCGAGCGCATCCGCCAGATCGAGAACAACACGCTGAAGAAGCTCGAGAGCCTTCCCGAGGCGCAGGCGCTTCGCAACGCCGAATAGCGCGGCGCCGCACACAGCGACGATAGAATCCGCCCGCTCGGGGGGGTGTCCGAGTGGTTAAAGGAGACGGGCTGTAAACCCGTTGGCTCTGCCTACACAGGTTCGAATCCTGTCCCCCCCATCGTCCAGACGTCTCGAGTCCAGAACAGGCCTAGAGCCTCACTGACATGATTCGAATGGAGCCAATCCTACCGCCTGCGGCGGGCGCGGGAGGATCCTGCCGTCTTCAGCGGCTCCACCCGCTTACGAAGGTCGTTTCAGCGCGGCGCGGTTCGCCGCGGACTTGCTGGCGATCCACTTGTCCAGCTCGCGGTGGACGGCGTCTCGCAGACGCCTGGAAAGCTGCTTTGCCTCCGCTTCGTCCGCGCAGTCCCAGTCTTCGCTGAATGTCCCGGGCTTCAGCTCGGCTTTGGTGGTCGCTTTGATCGTGATCGTCACGACGTGCATCTCGTCGCTGCTTCTCATTGCTTCCCCCTGCTTGGTGAATGGTCTTTGCCGCACCCCGCGGCTCCCGTCGGTTTCTCCGCAGGAGACTCAGCCCCTTTGTCCGCGTGGGCCCAGAGGGCTCACCGCGGTACCGGGGTCACCTGTAGTCGGTCGTCTGGGTGAACGATCCTCTGACCGGGGCAACCCGTAAGCTCTACGCCGGGTCACTGAATGGTCACCTCTGGGCAGACTCCTGAGCAGGTCGTGCTCGCCGCCGTCGGGCGGCCGAGCCTTGGCGATGCCCTGGCCTGGATCGCGGAGGACAATCCACTTCCGGCCGACACCGATTGGCCGAGGCTTCTTCGGGCTGCTGTGGCGGTCTCCGGCCATGGCGACCTCCTCGATCGGGCGTTACGGCGGATCGTCG
>Ga0209577_10006443_pt1 | contig 10867 bp, 6 predicted proteins | sample GraSoiAngelo_109_FD_185874 | JGI IMG/M metagenome (GOLD analysis project Ga0209577, IMG submission 185874) | Grasslands soil microbial communities from the Angelo Coastal Reserve, California, USA - 14_0903_12_20cm (SPAdes) (version 2) | ecosystem: Environmental > Terrestrial > Soil > Grasslands ... | reverse complement strand
CGCTTTTCAGTAAGCTCGGATCATATTTCCAGCATGAGTTAACGAGCAGAGGCCCAGCAAGTGGCTTTACAGCCTTTTATTTTATAGTCCTGTCAGCGAACTGCTTCTCCATTGGGGAAATGGTTGCAGAGAATTGTCCATCGCTGCACCGAGGGCTTCATCGAGCGCTAGAAAGTCTCACCAATCTGCGCTAGGGCGAGTTGTGGATAGCAAGGCCCGGTTCCGCGCTGTCCTCACAATGTAATCGGTGATACGAGCAGTCACCGCCGTTTTCGGGCGGATCAACGGGCAACGCTTCCATAATCCGATAAGGGAAGGGTGCCGACCATTTGTTCAGGATGCAAAAGTGAATGTTGACGCGCTGTTTAAACGCTCTTTAGCATAAGGAGCATAAATCGAGATTTTCATGCGCGCGAGGCGCAATTCACAGCGATGGACGTTCGGGGGTACCGGGAGTCGGATCAAGAACAATGGTGAATATGAGCAGACTGTCTAATAAAGTGGCAATAGTGACGGGCGCATCCAAAGGCATAGGCGGTGGGATTGCAACGGCCTTGGGAGCTGCGGGCGCGCGCGTGGCCGTGAACTATTCCTCCGACCGTGAAGGCGCCGAACGCGTCGCTCAGGCGATCACCGACAACGGGGGCGAGGCGATCGCGGTCGGGGCCGACGTGTCCAAGGCGATCAAGCGGTTCGGGACCAACGGCGGTAGCATCATCAACCTCAGCTCTATCGTCGGCTCGCATCCGGTGGCGGGAGCCCTGCTGTACGCTTCCACGAAAGGCGCCATCGAAACGCTGACCAGGGGATTGGCACTCGAACTGGCGCCGCGCAAGATACGCGTCAACGCCATCGCTCCCGGTCATACAGAAACCGAAGGCAATGTAGCCGCGGGGACCTTTGAGGGTGGTGCCGGCACCGTTCTGGCTGGGAAGACGCCGCTCGGCCGGCTCGGTCGCGTCACGGATATCGCCCCGCTGGCGGTATTCTTGGCATCAGACGAATCAGCCTGGATCACCGGGGAGGTCATTCGTGCCGCAGGCGGCCTCGTCGTGGCCACCTGAGTGCCATATGCTGACCTCGAGCTAATTCACAGGAGCCGATGCCCTTAGAGCGTCTCCGCTTGATGACAGCATAAACACACTGTTCGCGCGCAGTAACGTGGGCGGCTTATGGCCACCGCTTTATTAGGTTGACTTGCATGCCAGGTGAGATGCATGGCTAAGTTGACCTACTCAATGCTCATGTCGCTGGACGGTTACACGGAAGACGAGCACGGCCGCTTTGGCTGGGGCGCTCCCGAAGACGAAGAGGTGCACTCCTACATCAACGAGCTTGCGGCGTCATTCGGCACCTATCTCTACGGGCGCAGGATGTACGAGACAATGGTGTACTGGGAGACCGCGCACACGGTTCCTGATCAACCACGGTTCGTGCTCGACTGGGCGAGGCAGTGGCAGACAGCGGAGAAGATCGTCTACTCCAGGACCCTCGCCGAGCCGCGCAGCGCGCGGACGAGGATCGAGCGCGAATTCGATCCCGACGCGGTCAGGCGGCTCAAGGCCAACGCCGAGCACGACATCACTGTTGACGGTCCTGAACTCGCGGCGCAAGCGATAAGGGCGGGTCTTGTCGACGAGTTCCAAATGATTGTCTGCCCCGTGGTCGTCGGCAGCGGAAAACGGTTCTTCCCCGATGGTGTGCGGCTTGACCTCCAGCTAGTCGAGGAGGGACGCTTCCGTAAGGGTGTGGTTGTTCTGCGGTACGCCGTCCGCGGTTGATCGAAGTGAAGTGGTGGAACGCCAACTGGGACGCCCGCGCTTGGGGCGATCGGTTGATCGGTTCAAGGCAAGAGCGCTGCATCTTCCATCATGGCCAACACGAAGTTTAGAGAGGAAAACCTTATGCAACGACTTCAACATGACTACTTCGCTGCCTATCGCAGCCTGAAGCTCACGCGAGATGCCAATGGTGTGCTGGTTGCCGAATTTCACAGTAACGGCGGACCGTTCACTTTCTCGGCGCAAGATCATACAGAGTTTGTCGATGCCTTTTACCGGATCGCCCAAGATCGAGAGAACAAGATCGTAATCCTGACCGGAGCAGGCGGGGAGTTCATTCCTGAAATCGATTTTTCATCCTTCGGCAATGTCGCCGATCCCGGCATTTGGAGCCAGGTTCATGACGAAGGTGTTCAGCTTCTGGAAAACATGGCCAACATACGCGTGCCGGTGATCGCGGCTATCGAGGGACGCGCTCATGTGCACTCAGAGTATGCGCTTCTTGCCAGCGTAATTGTGGCGGCCGAGGGTGCAACCTTCCACGATGTGCCGCACTTCGCCGGTGGTATTGTGCCGGGTGACGGAATCTTCACCACGTGGAGCTATCGCGCCGGAGCGGGACGAGCGGAGGCGTTCCTGCTCAACCCGCAGCCGCTCACGGCGCAAACTGCGCACGAATGGGGAGTGATTGCAGAGGTTGTGCCGAACGGTAAGGCGCTGCCGCGAGCACGGGAATTGGCTAAGTTGTACTTGCAGGCTCCCGAAGTGACCCGCCGTAATACGCGCGTACATTTCATTCAACCGTTGAAAGAGCGTATTGTCCGAGAAGTCGGCTATGGACTCTCGCTCGAGGGAGCATCAGCGGCTGACCTGGTGAAATCAATGAGAGCCGAGAATGAACCCGTCGCTCGGAAAGGAAAATCCGCATGAAGAGCACGAAGAAACGCTTCACCCGCCCAGGCAGGTAAGAAGAGGCAGCCGGAAGAATTTGATCTCGTGATTCTCGGGGCGGCACGGGCTCGACCATCGCTGCGTGGACTTTTGCTGGTGAAGGAAAGCAAGTCGCAGTCGTCGAGCGCAAATACATCGGCGGATCATGTCCGAACATCGCATGCTTGCCGAGCAAGAACATCATCCACAGCGCGAAAGTCGCATCGTACTTTCGCCGAAGCAAGGAATTCGGCATCACACACGACGGCTTCGCGATCGATATGGCGGACGTGCGCGAGCGCAAGCGCAAGATGGTGCATGACCTGAACGACATGTATATGGAAAATTACAGGAACACGGGAGCCGAGTTCGTCTTGGGAACGGGCCGGTTCCTAGCTCCGAGAACAGTGGAAGTCACCCTGGCCGACGGGACCACACGTCAACTGCGGGGCGCGAATGTGATCGTTAGTACGGGCACGCGTGCCGCGTTGGAGACAATTCCTGGCCTTGCGGAAGCGCAGCCGCTCACGCATATCGAGGCTCTTGAACTCGATGAAATTCCCGAACACTTGCTTGTTGTCGGTGGGGGCTACGTCGGGGTGGAGATGTCCCAGGCGATGCGCCGTTTCGGCAGCAAGGTGACGATGGTCGATCGCAACGGGCGGCTGATGTCCAAAGAAGACCCGGACGTATGCGAGGCTCTTTGCAGCCTGCTCGCAGATGAAGGCATCGACATCCTCCTGAATGCACGGATTAAGCAAGTGTCGGGCAAATGTGGCGACTCGGTGAGTGTCGTCGTCGAGCAGAATGGAATTGAGAAAGTCCTAAAGGGCAGTCATGTATTGGTCGCCACAGGCCGCTATCCGAACACCGAAGGACTCGGCCTGGAACTGGCCGGCGTTGAGCTCACCGACCGGGGATACATCAAGGTCAACGAGCGGCTGCAGACCACCGCGCCCGGCGTCTGGGCGATCGGCGAGGTTGCAGGTAGCCCGCAGTTCACGCACATCAGCGTCGACGATTTCCGCGTAGTCCATGCCAATTTAACCGGCGGCAACCGTGTGACCACGGGCAGGCAAGTCCCATATTGTCTGTTTACCGACCCCGAACTTGCTCGTATCGGCTTGGGTGAAACAGAAGCCGAGGCTCAAGGGATAGCGTATCGCCTGTTCAAGGTCCCAATGGAAACCAACCTGCGTGCACGCACGCTTTCGGAGACCCGCGGGTTTGTGAAGGCCCTCGTGGAGGCTGATAGCGACCGCATCCTCGGGTTCACGGCCTTCGGTGTCGGTGCCGGAGAGATCCTGGCCGCCGTCCAGATTGCGATGATTGCAGGGCTGCCCTACACCGCGCTACGCGATGCGGTCCTGACTCACCCAACGCTGGTCGAAGGTCTCATACCTCTGTTCTCATCAGCGGCGTCAGCGCAAAAAGTTGTCGAGACAAGACGAGCCCAGATCTCCGCCGCATGAGGTGAACTGCAACAGCAATGAGAAAAATAAGAACTCGTGATCCGGTCGTTGCGCAACATGTTTCGCTACGTGCGCCGGGCACTATTAGTTCCGAAAGAGGGGCATGTCGGAAGCCATCATTACAAGTAGACATCCCTTCGACAACTCCCAACCGTGCGCGCCCAACTTCGGGTGCTTGAAGAAAACGGCTCGTACGACACGAAACGGAGAAGCTGCGGTACCTCTACACTCCGACCGTGTCGCGTGAGATTGCGCAGCGTTTCGCTCTCCGTCATATGATCGAAATTTTCTTTGATGGCTCCGTGGAAAATTTGCTCGCTACACTCCTAACTGAAGACAACCCTCCTATATAGAGCTAATTGTAAGCGCTCCTGTGCATCCAGACGTCCCACGTGAGCGGCCCGGCTTGCTCATCCGTCATCGGGCGCCCGCCACCTTGAAGGCCAGCTCCATCTGACCGTGATGGTAGCCCGCGTGCCAGAGCATCTGCTGAAGCAGGAGAATCGGGTGGTCGTAGTGAAGGTTCCTGGACGCGTGGCCCGACGCATCCGAGCCGGAACGTTGCCCGTAAAGTAGCCTGCCCCGAACGGGTTTGACCTTTCCCTAGCTAACGAAACTAAAAGGCTATATAGTTTCGTTAGGGATTTCCTAACGAAAACATGGCTTTGTGATGGCGACACCAACGAAACCCAACAACCGCCTCGGGACTTATGTCCTCAAAACCTTCAAGGACGAGTCTTTCCGGGCGTACGTGCCCCCGCCGCTGCCCCCGGACCCGCCGCTGGCCCTCCAACGGCTCTTGCCATTGCTTGAACAGGCAAACCAAGCACTCGGACGCCTGGACGGACTTGCTTCCATCCTGCCCGACCCCTCGCTCTTCATTTACCTCTACGTTCGGAAGGAAGCCGTGCTCTCCTCGCAGATCGAGGGCACACAGTCGTCGTTTTCTGACCTGATGCTATTCGAAAGCGCCGAAGCCCCCAGCGTCCCACTGGAAGACGTTCAGGAAGTCTCAAATTATGTGGCCGCGATGAATCATGGACTTCGCAGGCTCCGCGAGGATTTTCCGCTCTCTTTACGGTTGATACGAGAAATTCACAAGATTCTCTTGTCCAAAGGGCGAGGCAGTCAGAAGCGTCCGGGTGAATTCCGCGAAACTCAAAACTGGATCGGAGGCACGCGGCCCGGCAACGCAGCATTTGTCCCGCCAACGCCTGAGAAAATGATGGAATGCATGGACAGGCTCGAAAAGTTTCTGCATCGCGAGCAGGAAGACTTGCCCATATTGGTGAAGGCGGCGCTCGTGCATGTGCAATTCGAAACCATCCACCCGTTTCTGGACGGAAATGGAAGATTGGGCCGATTGCTGATTACATTCCTGCTGTGCGTCGCTGGCGCGATCCGTGAGCCGATTCTTTACTTCAGCCTGTATTTCAAGATGAACCGGCAGAAATACTATGAACTGCTTGACCGCGTCCGCAGCCACGGAGATTGGGAGACTTGGCTCGAATTCTTCCTAACGGGTGTAAAAGAAACCGCCCAGCAGGCAGCCGATACATCGAAGGAGATACTCACACTCATCGAAAATGACCGCCGGAGGATCGAGGAGCTTGGCCGCCCGGCTGCATCCGTTCTGCGGGTTCACCAGCACCTTCAGCGCAAGCCGATCATCACGATCCCGGCGACCGCCGAACAACTCTCCCTCTCTGCGCCTACTGTGGCGAAGGCTTTGCAGCACATGGTAAGGCTCGGCATGGTCCGGGAGACGACAGGCAAACAGCGACATCGACTCTTCACGTATCACAACTATCTAGAGATTCTCAACCGTGGCACGGAACTGCCAAAACGAACGGAAGCGCCGGAAGTCTGACCTGTCTGTGGCGAATTGATACGGTGGTAGTGAAACGATCGGATCCGCAAACGCACGGCAACTAAGAGCGCAAACACCGGATGATTTCATTTCAGGTGTTTGCGGAGGTTACCGGATACCGCAGCGCGCGCGAGTCTTTGACAACTCAGGCGGCCACCGGTGTCTGATAGAGGGCTCGACAGTGGGGTGCCACTGAAACGATTGATCTGTGTCACCTCCAGTATTCGCAGATAACAATTCGCCAGAGACACGTCCGCTTGTTTGTGAGCAGCGAGTCCCAGGTCGCTCGGCTCGCCCAGGAGAGTTGCTATTCGTGCTATGAATAGGTCATGGCTCTTTCGAGCCACAAGCGAACCATGAAAATAGCCGCAAAGCGCCCGTTGAAAGGAAAGGGGTTATGGCTATTTTCTGAGGAATGATTATCATTCACGTCATGAATAACCGACCTTTGCCCCGCCATCTGCAAGAAGTTGGGGCGCGAAGTTGCACCGACTAATGCCTCGTTGCAAGGGCTTACGGGACCTAGCATGGCAGGGTTACGTTACAAACTACGTCACAAAATTTCCCGGGAGTAAAGGCTTCAGCCAGGGGGGTGGCCATCCACCTAATGGGTCCCGCGCGCTTCCTGCAAAAAGTAGGAAACGGAAACTCTCTTTTTGAAATGACTCACCGTTAACTCACCCACGTCCGTAAAATCCACTTGACAGACGCAAAACGCAGTACTTAAATCGATTCAAACAGGGGTGGGGAACGTGCGTCCTTGTTCTTCTTATCTGTCTGTCCGAACATGCTTTGAAGCTTGCCCCGCAACCCTATGGTGCGACGTCATCGTCCGAACGGCCGGCGGTGCCGTGAAGCGGCACATTTTCAACTCATGCAAAGGAAATTGCCATGATTAAAGTCCTTTTTAAGCCATGCACAAAGCGCCTGAGCAAAGTTTCTCGTGCTGCGCTATTCGTCGTCTTGCTGCTCTTGCCTGCGACTTTATTGGCCCAAGGCTACTTTGGAACGGTGAGCGGGGAATTGACCGACCCGACCGGCGCCGTCATTCAAGGGGCAAAGGTCATCCTGACCGACCAGGAAAAGGGGTTTACGTTTACTGCTACTTCAGACAGCGCCGGGCACTATCTGTTCGCCGCTGTTCCACCGGGGCTCTACACGGTCACCGTGGAAATGCAGGGGTTCCAGAAGGCAGAGCGCACCAACGTCAAGGTGAACGTCAGCGAGAACGCCTCCGCGAACCTGCAACTGGAGGTGGCCACCGCAACGCAATCCATCCAGGTAGAGGCCCAAGCGCAAACTCTCGCGACCGAGGACGCCGTAACGGGCCAAGTTGTGAACCGGCGATTCATTAACGACCTGCCGTTGGTGGACCGCAACGTTGTCGTGCTGACTTCGTTAGCCCCGGGCGTCACCGAGATGGACGATCAGTGCGACGTCACCTGCACCGGCACGAACTTCGTCTCAAACGGCAGCCGCGGATCCACGGCCGACATTCTGACCGATGGCGCTTCGGTCACGAACTCCGAACCCAATGGGGGAATCACGTCGGCCACGTATGTTCCGTCGCCGGAAGCGGTGGAGGAGTTCAAGGTGCAGCAGACGAACTTCAGTGCCGAATATGGTTTCTCCGGGGCGTCTGTCGTCAATATGATCACGCGCTCGGGAACGAACAAGTTCCGTGGAAGCGCGTACGACTTCTTCCGTGATGCCAGCCTTGATGCGAACAACTGGTTCGCAAATCGGGCCGGCGAACCCATTCCGTCGCTACGCCGAAACAATTACGGCTTCACCATCGGAGGCCCGATCATCAAAAACAAGACGTTCTTCTTCTTCGATTATGACGGCCTGCGGTCTTCTGGGTTGAGCACGGCCAGCGGGGCAGTTCCGACCGATCGCATGCGGGCTGGCGATTTTGGCGAGGTGTGTGCGGCACAGGGAGGGGTGTTCGACAGCGCGGGCCTATGCAGCGTGCCCGCCGGTCAGATTTGGGACCCATACTCCGGAACCTACGACTCCAGCGCTGGGGGAGCCGTACGCAGCACGTTCATTCCCTTTAACAACATCGCCACATACATCAGCTCGGGGAATCCCAAGTTGCCGGCGAATCTTCAGCCCGCTCCCGGCGTCGCAGGGAATCTGATTGATCCCGTCGCACAGAAGATGATGAGCTTGTTTCCAAAGCCGAATTTCTCTGGAGGCATTTACCAAAACTGGTTCGGTTCTGGTTCAAACAACAGTAACAACGACCAGTTCGACATCAAGGTCGACCATCGCTTCACCCAGAACAACTTGATGTCCGCGAAGTTTTCGTATCAGTACAGTCACAGCAAGGGCTTTGACTGTTTCAAGAATTTCACTGACCCCTGTCAGGGAGGTCCCGGTTGGACCAATGCCCACCTGTTTGCCATCAATGATACTCACACGTTCAGTCCAAGCCTGTTGCTGAACGTAACCCTCGGATTTACTCGCGGGGTATGGCACATCGACGCCTACAATCCTCACGGCGTGGATGATGCTCTTGGCAACCTGGGTTTTCCCTCGTATCTGCAGAGCAACGGATTCAAGGGTGTTCCTGCGATCTTTATCGACGTGTACCCATCTGCCGGATATACCAACATTGGCACCGACCCGTACGGCAACTACCGGCTGGGCCAGGACACGGGACAACTTTCGGCCACGCTAGATAAGGTGCACGGCCAGCACGAGATGAAGTTCGGGTTCGACGGCCGGATTCACGAGTTGAACTACATTCAGACCAACGCCCCCAATGGCTTTTTCAGCTTCAATGCAGACGGTTCCTATGCCTGCCCCTCGGGATTGGACGCATGCGGCGGCGATCCCATGGCCAGTTTCATGATGGGCCAGTTTACCCAGGGCTGTGCCGGTAACGGCTGTGGCTCGTATTATGAAATCCAGTTCCGACCGGCCACTACAAATTACCAATACGGCTTCTTCGCGCAGGACAATTGGAAGGTCACTCCGAAGCTGACCTTGAATCTGGGTCTGCGATACGATTTTACATTACCGCGCACGGATCGCTATAACCGCCAGAACTGGTTTGATCCGAATGCCACGAGTCCGTTGAACGGCGGTAGTCTCACATACACCGATGCAGTTACTGGCCAGCCGGTCACTATCCAACTGCATGGAGGTGAGGTTTTTGCGTCTTCGAGCCAGCGCACCAACTATGTGACTGACTGGCACGACATTCAGCCGCGTTTCGGCTTCGCTTATCGGTTCGCCCCGCAGATGGTTGTGCGCGGAGGCTACGGCATCTACTACGGGCAGTCGCGGTCGGGAGTAACTGGTGTCGTCCCGTATGGAGCCCAAGGTTTCAATCAGTACACCAACGTGATCACCACCTATCAGAACGATCGCGCCACACCGTACCTGCACCTGAGCAATCCGTTCCCCAACGGATTGATCCAGCCCGCGGGGAGTTTGCTCGGCCTGATGAACGATGTTGGCTTCGGCGCGAATGGCCCGCTGCGCGCCCCGGGTGCGAACCATACACCGTACGAGCAGAGCTGGAGCCTGGGGATCGAGCGCCAACTACCCAGCAATATCTTGATCAGCGCAGAATATATCGGCAAGAAAGGAACCCACCTGCCTTTCAGCGGCTCCACCCAACGTAACTACCTTGGTCCCTCGGTGGAGAGTTTGCCCACCACGGCTGCTGACCCGAACAACCCGTGCCAAACGCCCACCGTGCCCTGCCTCAATAGCTTTGTGAACAATCCCTTCGCCGGAGTTATCACCGACCCTAACAGCAGCCTGTCCAGCTCGCAAGTTCAGTACTTTCAGTTGCTCGTTCCGTATCCGCAGTTCACCGGGGTTGCCACGGAACCTCAGCTTATTGCCAATTCCAACTATCACACGTTGCAACTCCTGGCGGAGAAGCGGTACTCGAACGGCTTACAGTTCCTGGCGACGTTCACATGGTCGAAGTCGATCGATGACTCCTCGCAAGCCGATGACAATGTGACCTGGCTGGGCAGTTTCTCGAGCTTGCAGGATCCAAACAAGCCGTGGCTGGAACGGAGTTTGTCGACGTTCGACATCCCCTATGTGATTCAGTTCAGCTATACCTACGATCTGCCGTTTGGCCGCGGGCGGGCATTCTTGGGGAGCATGCCGCGATGGGCGGAGGCGATCATCGGCGGATGGAAGACGAACGGCATCTGGCGTATCGCCGATGGACGTCCGTTGACTTTCACCGTTGCAGACGGTAATGCGTTGCCCACGTATGGTACGCAGCGACCCAACATCGTGGGGACGCCCAGACGCAATCATGGGTCGGATTGGGTGGACAACTACTTTGTGGATAACACCGTTTTCCAACGCCCGGACGATTTCACGCTGGGCGATGCTCCGCGAGCGCTGGGCAGCGTCCGCAGCCCGTGGTCGTTCACCACGAATCTGTCTTTGGGGAAGCAGTTCTCGTTGCGCGAGGAGATGAAACTCGAATTTCGCATTGAGGCCAAGAACGCGTTCAATCATCCGGTGTTCGGCACGCCGAATACCTCAGTGGACGATCAAAACTTCGGGAAGATCTTCTATACCTCGGTTGGGCCGCGTGAATTGCAATTGGCCCTCAAATTCTCGTTCTAGCAAGAGGAAGACGACGCCGGGGAAGTCGCTCTGCTCATTACCGCCGTGTGGGCGTGGCGGCACCCCGATCCGGTGGTGGAGATACGGCTTCTCGGAGAACGCAACTTTGCCATCGCCAACTTCATTTTATTTCCTGTTCGGCTTCACACTTTTCGGCTCAACCGTGCTGATTCCGCAAATGCTCCAGAGCCTTTACCTTT
>Ga0209577_10006442_pt1 | contig 10867 bp, 10 predicted proteins | sample GraSoiAngelo_109_FD_185874 | JGI IMG/M metagenome (GOLD analysis project Ga0209577, IMG submission 185874) | Grasslands soil microbial communities from the Angelo Coastal Reserve, California, USA - 14_0903_12_20cm (SPAdes) (version 2) | ecosystem: Environmental > Terrestrial > Soil > Grasslands... | reverse complement strand
AGGCGCCGCATTCGTAAAGCTGGGTCGCCGGCCTCTTCGTGTATCGGCATAGAGGGTGAACTGCGAGATGACCAGAACTTCTCCACCAATATCGAGCAGAGAGCGGTTCATCTTGCCTTCATCGTCACCAAAGATGCGCAGGTAAGCAATTTTGTCAACCAGAGTCTTGACCTGAAGCTCGCTATCTTGCTGACCGATTCCGAGCAGAACCAGAAGTCCCTGACCTATTTGGCCGACGATCTGTTTGTCAACAGTGACACTCGCCCGGCTCACTCGCTGTAATAACGCTCTCATATTCTAGTCCTATAACTTTTTGTTTTCTTTAGTTTAGCACTGGCAAAGGGGCACCAGGAGAATAGATGCTCTGGGGAGTATCGAGGTTCCAACTACACACGCACATCACACACATCGAAAGCCTGTTTGAGTCCTGCAATCGGGTCCCCCTGCGGAATGAACTCCTGTCCAAGGTAGCCCTGGTAGCCAGTTTCGAGAATAGCGCGGACGATGGGTGGATAGTTCAGCTCCTGCGTATCGTCAAGCTCGTGACGACCCGGGTTGCCAGCCGTGTGATAGTGCGCAAAATACGCGTGATGGTCGCGGATGGTGCGGATGATATCGCCCTCCATGATCTGCATGTGGTAGATGTCATAGAGCAGTTTCACACGTGGTGAATTGACCATCCGGCACACCTCTACTCCCCAGGCGGTGCGGTCACACTGGTAATCTTTGTGATTGACTTTACTATTGAGCAGTTCCATCACGAGCGTGACGCCAGCATCTTCAGCGGCTCCCGCTACACGGCGTAATCCTTCAGCCGTGATCTCGGCCCCCAGCCGGTCGTCCAGTCCTTCACGATTGCCACTAAAGACAATCACGTTGGGGATGGCCCATTTCTCAGCCTGTTCAATGGTGGCACGTATCCTTTGCTCAAGATGCTCGTGATGCTCGCGCCGGTTGAGACCCTGCTCAATGGAAAGCCCGCCATTGGTAGAGACGATGGTCAACCCGTGCTCCTTGATCAGTGGCCAGCGTTCCGGCTCCACCAACTCAACCCCCTGATACCCAATGCCGGCTGCTGCGCGCAACAATTGCCGTGGCGTCATACCTGCCTTGTCAAAACACCACCAGGAAAACGATTGTTTGATCTGACTCAAGCAGTTCCTCCTCTCAGGCGGGGAAGAAAGCTCTCCTCTCTTCCCTGATTACAACTTCACGTCATCTTTCATCCGCGTGTTTGCAGATACTCCACCACCTGCTCATAGGCCTGCTGTAGCGCGAGAAAGTAGGCGTGGTGTCCACCGGCATCCGGGTGATAAAGCTTGGCCAGTTCGCGGTACTGAGCGTGTACCTCTGCGAGGTTTGCCCCTGCTTGCAGATGGAGCAAGTTGTATTCTGCTTGCAAATGGGGTGGGATGTCCAGTTGCGCGGCTCTATTGCCTTGTTCGTGAAGAAGTGCCTGACTGGGCAGGAGCAGTTTCATGAATAAGTACGACGTATCGAAGTAGCACTCGATAAGCCTTATGAAAGTAGAAGGGATGGTTTCCAGAAACCCCTCCTTTTTGGATAAAAAGCGACCGCAAGGTCTTAAAAGTTCTTCTTTAATACCTATACGTTTGCTCGCCACAAAATGTTTCAAGCGACAGCTTGACATGCCGTTTGAGGCATCGTGAACCAGACTACTCAACGGCTTACCCGCTGTAATAACGCTCTCATACTCTTTTGTGCAGCCGCTCTTATCTATTCCTTTGTCTCAACGCTCGTCTGCACTGCCACCGCCACGGCAATCGAAAACTCTGCCAGATCGGCGATACTCACATCAAAAGCGCTGATGCCCAGCAGTTCTGCTCTGCGTTTGGCATTGCCGTGCAAAGTGACCGTGGGACGACCACTGCGCAACTGCACAACCTCCATCTCACGCCACGCCACCCCGTGGATGCCCGTCCCCAGCGCCTTACTGATAGCCTCCTTGGCGGCAAAACGACCTGCCAGCCGTGTCGCCTTCCCACGGCACTGCAACACCTCTCGCTCAGTAAAGACCCGCTTAAGAAAACGCTCGCCATGCCGCTCGTAAACCTTGCGCACGCGCGCCACCTCGATAATATCGATCCCAACAGCGACGTTGACGCCCCGTGGCGGACTGAGCGGAGCCGGCAAACCTGCCACCCCTGCAGGCCCAAACAGCCAGTCGGGTATAGCCATGCCCGGTTGCCTCACCAATGGCGTAAACAACAGCGGCAGGTCTTTCTCCTCCATACTCTTTCTCTCTCTATCTCCAGGGGTGGCCTGCTTCCTTTGCAATCATCCTTGCGCCAACTGCGGAATGCTGGTACTGTCTCCCGGCGGCAGCACCGAAGGTGCGGGGCCCGTTCCCCTACCCATACCGCGATAGATAAAGCCGAGTTGATTCATCTCCGTTGCTTCATAAATGTTACGCCCATCGATCAGCACGGGGCGCCGCATGGCACTGCGAATCTGTGGCATGTTCAGCGATTTGAATTCGTTCCACTCCGTCACCATCACCAGCGCGTCGGCGTCCTGCGCTACCTCGTAGGCGCTATCACAGAAGTTCACAGTCTCCATGCGGATACCCTCTCGCTCCAAAGCCTCACGCCCGGTCTGCGTCGCCACCGGATCATAGACCTGCACTGTCGCGCCCTGACTGGTGACCCAGCGAATGATATCCACCGATGGAGCTTCGCGCATATCGTCGGTGTTGGGCTTGAAGGCCAGGCCCAGAATACCAATCGTGCAACCGCGCAGCGAACCAAGAATAGAAGTGAGCTTTGTCACGATGAGGCGGCGCTGGTCATAGTTAATATCCATCACGGCATTGAGCAGTTGTGGATGCAGCCCCGCTTCACCCGCCATGTGAGCCAGTGCGCGCACGTCCTTGGGGAAGCAGCTCCCACCATATCCCAACCCGGCGTCCAGGAAGGCCCGTCCAATGCGCTTATCGTAGCCCATACCCACGGCCACTTCTTTTACATCGGCCCCCAGGCGTTCACAAATCTGCGCTATTTCATTGATAAACGAAATCTTTGTTGCCAGGAATGCATTCGACGCGTACTTGATCATCTCTGCTGTATACAGGTCGGTAATCTGAATGCGCGTGCGCAAAGGCAAATACAGTGTAGCCACCTTGCGCGCGGCCTCCTGGTCTGACGAACCAAGCACGACACGATCTGGACTCTGGAAATCCAGCAGGGCAGACCCCTCGCGCAGGAACTCCGGGTTAGAGACAACGCTAAACGGCACATCGGGCCGCGCCAGGTTCTTGCGAACGATACGCGTCACCACATCGCCGCTCCCGACCGGAACCGTACTCTTATTGACAATGATGGCGTAATGATCGAGCTTCTCCGCGATACTGCGCGCCGCGCTCTCAACGTAGCGCATATCCGCTCCCCCCTGGCTTGTGCCGGTGGGAGTATTCACCGCGATAAAAATGAATTCGCAGTTATCCAGTCCTTCTTGATAGCTGGTCGTAAAACGCAGGCGCCCCGCGTTGACGTTGCGCTCCACCAATTCTTCCATACCTGGTTCATAAATAGGCAGTATACCTTGTTTGAGCAGCTCGATCTTCTCCTGCACAATATCAACGCATATCACCTGGTTGCCCAGGTCGGCAAAACACGTGCCGGTCACCAGACCTACATATCCTGTTCCAATCACACAAATGTTAGACACAATACATTACTCCTCTACAGTCACAAAAGGATTTTCATATTTCTCTTCTATAATAGTCGTCGGCGTTCCATGTCCCGGAAAAACGACGAGATCATCCTCCAGCGTATATAACTTATCCCGGATAGAGGTAACTATCTGCTTGAAGTCTCCTCCCGGGAGGTCCGTCCGTCCTATACTGCGATGAAAGAGCGTATCTCCACTGAACACACAATAAGGGCGGCTGACCAGGCACACGCCCCCGGGAGTATGGCCAGGGGTATGTACAACCTCAAGTGTGAGCGTACCGAAAGCAAGGCGATCCCCCTCTTTCAGCAAAATATCCGGTTTTCTCTGTACCAGTGGAGACGAACGGCCGTACAACTTCGCCACCTGTTCGTCCGTATACATAATGGCATCATCAGGATGGATCGCTAGCGGCACGGGATAGACAGCACTCACCGCGTCAATCGCTCCAATATGATCGATATGACCGTGCGTATTAATAATATATTGAGGAATGAGCTCCAGTTCTTGAATTCTTTGCAGAATACGTTCCGCCTCATCCCCCGGGTCAATAATAACCGCGTGGTGCGTTTGAGGACAGGCGTAAAGGTAACAATTCTCCTGGAAAAGGCCAACCGTCACACAAGCAATGATTGGCATTGCATCTCCTGGCTCCTCTTTATCAGTGTCAGGCATAGTGTCTTTTCTTTCCCCTAGCAAGCGACCTCCAGCTGGGTGCACAACAGGCCGCTCCAAACACAATTTGGTACATTATAGCATAGGGATGAACAGTAGCGATATCTTTCCTACTTGCAATAGGAAGAAATATATGGTACAGTTAGAACATAGGTTCTTAAGTGACTAAAAATACCTTATGCACGTCCAAAAACTAGCATGCTAATAGTCCTATGCTGGGGTAAAACATCGTGTACGATTGAGTATAGTGATTATTAACGAACTTTTTATAGCAACCCCCTGGACTCAAAGGAATAAAAAAGGTATAATCGGTAGAAGGCGTGTCTTGACTCGTCGTACTGCATCACAACCGATCTAAGCTCATGAAGAGTAGAGGTATTTATGTCAAAGGATCATTTCGAACGAAAAGCTTATCGGCGAAGTCCTGGACGACAATATGATTATGATCCACTAAACAGCCAGAACCGTAACAGTTCTGGGACCCAAAATAGACGAGGAGACGCCTCTCAAGCAGCCGACGGCTGGCCCTCGAATGGAGAAGCCAGCCGTCGCACCAGTGGACTACTTGCGCCCAGACCCAATCCCCGCAGGACTCGACAATTACTCAGGCAAAGCATCATCGCCAGCAAATATCAATCAACCCCGCCCCCGGAAGAAGGCGTGGGACAGGATTACGGTGAATTAGACGACGAGCAATATGCGAGCGAAGACGAACAGCTCGACTATCAGACCCCTGAAGAATCAAGTGACGATGCGCTTTATACGAACCGCTATCGTGTTCGCTATGAAGGAGCGCCCCAGGCAGGTGCATATCGCCCCGCACAACTGCCGCCGTCACGGCAGTATATCGAAACAGGTGAAGATGAAGAATCGGACGAGTGGAATGATTTCGATCCTGTCGACCCTGACATCGGTTACGAAGACCCACTCGATCAACGCGAGGTGAACGCACAAAATCCCCCGCTGAGATCACCGGCCCCTCGCCCCCGCATAATCACTCGTCGTTTGCCGGAACCGCGCTATGACTATCCAGAGGAATATGACGAATACGAAGAGGACGAGTACGTAGATGAGCCTGAGGAGCGCCCAGCGCGACCACGGCCACGATCACGACCGCGACCCAGGAGAAAATCCAAAAAGGGCGGACTCACTCGCCGCAAATTACTGGTGGGAGCTGGTGTAGTAGCCGTCGGTGGCCTCGCCGCCTATGAATTAGGCCCGAAGATTCCCCAGGCCCTTCACGATGCCGGAACAAACATCGAACATCAAATTGAAGATGCCTACAATAAAGGCCTGGCCGCCGGCGCAGAGGCCGTACGCAAAGAGTTCATTGCAGCGCTGACCAACATGGAAGGTATCTCCCTTACGGGAGCAACCAATGCCGCGAGGTTGACCCGTCTTGCCTACGACGCTTTTGTCTCGCCGGTGGTCAACCTCGCGGCAACCGTCACAGGTGATTTTCTCAACATCACCCTCAGAACGCTTATTCAAGGACGAGGGTGGCTCGCCAGGATTAACCAGGATAACGATACACTTGCGGCGCTTCAGACAGTCCTCGAAACCTGGTCAAAACGGGTCAAAGAAGTGCCTAAAGAGTGGCAAACCATCGCCGACTCCGATCTCGACGCCGCACAAGCCTACCTGCGGGCGCTCCAACGCAAAATACAGGAAGAACAGGCCAAGGTAAATAATCCTCAATCAGGCATACCCACAAATGTTCCCAAAGCGCCAGGAACGCCAACACACTGAGTTAAAAAAGCGTCACCCCTTTTTTGCCCGGGCAAAAAAGGGGTGACGCTTTTTTAACTCATAAGCCCTTGACGTATCTCATCTAAGAATCTATCATATAATTGCCTTCATAACACAGGTGGCTAGCTGGGCGTTTTCAACCTCATCACACAACATATTGTACCGTAACAGCAATGTATCGTTGCTGTTATACAAGGAAAGAGAGGTTTCATCTTATCTCGTTTCGTAACTCCAAAATCACATACACAAAGCAACGAAAACGCTCATAATTACGGCACTTCTCTATTCATCATCTGTAGCCTCTGACCCTGCGCCAGCCACCCGGTATAGCCCCCCGGCTATGGCCTCGGCTACAGACATTTCTTTAGGAGGAAAGACGCATATGGCAACAACTGCCGAGAGTGGAAGCGGTGAGGTCCTACGTTCTGAACGCATTGCTGCGGGTATTCTCCCCAAAGTCTTAAACACATTTGACATGGTAGCCATCTTCGTTGCAATTGTCCTATTTATCAGCAACTCAGCCGTCATGGCAGGGGGCGCTGGCCCGGCCGCCTATATCTACTGGGGCCTGGGCTTCATTACCTTCCTCATTCCAGGTGCCATCGTTACCGGCCAACTTGGTCTCATGTTTCCAGGCGAAGGCTCCATCTACGTCTGGACAAACAAAGCGTTTGGAGCCTTCCTGGGCTTCTTCGCTGGCTTCTGCGCGTGGTGGCCAGGCGTGCTCGTGATGATCGCCACAGGCGATGCTGTCGTCTCATTAATCCAGCAGCTCAATAGCAACTTTTTGACCGAGCCATGGCAGCAAGGCGTCGTCATTATCGCCGTCATCGCCTTCTCCTTTGTATTGTCCATCCTACGCTTCCGTGTCACACAAAACTTCGTCAACATTGTCTTCGTAGCCTACGGCGGCGCTATTCTCCTCATCGGTCTCGCCGGCCTGCTCTCGCTTGGGCACCCGGCTCCAGTCGATTACTCGCCGCACGCCTGGGCCCTTAACTGGGGCAACGCCACCTTCTATGGCACCGTCATCCTGGCTCTCCTCGGTATTGAGGTCCCCCTCAACATGGGCGTCGAGATCACCCATTCACGCTCGATAACACGCTATCTTCTCTGGGGATCAGTGGTAGTCATCGCCGCCTATCTCATAGGCACATTTGGCGTCATGGTTGCCGTCCCCTTAAAAGATCAAGGCAGCCCATCGGCTATCGCTGAAGCCGTAACGCTGGGGTTTGGCCCCGCGGGAACTGTGCTGGGCTGGCTCGTCAACTTCATCTTTATCGGTTTCTTCCTCTTCAATACCGCTGTTTATAACTACTCGTTTGGTCGCTTGCTCTTCGTCTCCGGCCTGGACCGTCGTATGCCGGCAGTCATGAGTAAAGTTAACGCCAACAGGGTGCCATGGGTCGCCGTACTCGTGCAGAGCATCATCTCTGCGGTCTTCACCGTGCTGGCCTTCATCATCGCCCCCTACTCTCTCAGCACAGGCTTTAAGCCAGCCGACCTATCCACGATTGTTTATGTCATCCTGCAGGCAGCGGTTACCGTCATCTGGTGCGTCTCGATGGTGATCCTTTTCATCGACGTGATCATCATCCGCTACAAGTTTCATGAAACCTTTACCCGCGCACGCCTGGCCCCGGACTGGGTATTCTATCTCTGTTCGCTTTTCGGACTTGTTGCAAGCGGCGTCGGAGTCTATGTAATCTTCACCGGCCCCTGGACGCCGCTGCTCAGCAAAACGGTCTGGATCTGGTGGATTGGCGGCATCGCCGTCCTATCGCTACTCATCGGCGCATCCCTCTTCTTCATTGGTCAAGCCACCATCAAAGGTGACGTCTCCGATGAAGAAGTTATCAACAAAGTCACCAGTTGAGTGTAGGGGTGGGGACGCTTCAATATCGTACAAATAGGTGTAATGAGGAGAAACGTGTGGGGAAAACGGAAGGATGTAGGGGCGCAATTCATTGCGCCCGCCTGGGGAATCGAGGCATCCCACCGGGCGCAATTCATTGCGCCCCTACATCTCTTTGTTCTCCTGGAATGACCCATCCATTTCATCGTTGAGGGTGCTCCGCCAGGAGCATAGGCTATTTGAACGGTATTGGGGTGTCCCAGAAACTCTTTTTTTAGCCACAATATAACAGTTTATCTGTTACAATTCACGAGGTACAGTACACGTGGTAGGCAGCAGCGATCAACAATTACTACGCATAGACGACCTTGCCCACGAAATAGGAGTGCCAAGTAGAACCATCCGCTTCTATAACACCCAGGGACTGCTTCCCCCACCCATCATGCAGGGACGCGTGGCCCATTACAACCAGGAGCACCTCCTCGTTCTCAATATCATCAAAGAGCTCAAAGAGCAGCAAAATTTACCCCTCGAGGTCATCAAACAATTGCTAGAGATACGCGCCCAACAAGGTGACGTAGAAATGAACCTCGCACTTAAGCAGCGACTCCTGCGCCCCCTGACCTCCAGCGGCCAGAACGTGAAGCTCACCAAAGAAGAATTGATGCAACAAACCGGGGCTACAAAGGAACAAATAGATGAACTGGCACGCCAGGGACTGCTCTTCCCCGTCGCCATAGAAGAATCGCAACTATTTACAGGAGACGATGTATTGTTGCTCCAACTCTATCAACGTCTTACCCGGCTCGGCTTACCGCCAGCTCTACCTTCATTGATCCGCTTCCAACTGCGCCAGCTAGTCCGCAGCGAACTGGCTGCCTATGAACAGCACCTGTTTGGACGGTGGCGCGCAAATGGCCTGCCGCCAGAGCAGCAGGCCACGCAATTCGAAGAAGTGCTCACCCTCACCGACACCCTCATCTCCGTCCTTCACCGCAAATTGCTCTACCAGGTATAACCGCACTTATCGATTCTCAGCTATTATTTCCTGGCTATCAGGTGCCACCCCATTCTCTCTTACCTTACCAGGTGCCACCTCATCCTCACGTGAAGCATTTGCGTCGCCCTCATCCCCATGCCCTTCTGCCGTTGTCTCTTTCACACTCTCAGACTCGCTCCCCTCAATCTTCCCCTCTTCCACTCCACTCTTCTCCCCATGCGTCTCTACCTTTTCTACGTTCTCCCTGTCATCCTCAACCGCCGGTTTTTGCGGAATCCCGTAGGTCGCGGCCACCTCACCTGCTGGTATCGGTTTAGAATAGCGCAAAACCAGGTATGTAACAGGAAGCAAGATCACCAGCACCACCAGCGAAGTCCACTGCGCCTGTTTCAAACCCCAATTCAAGCCCAGGAAACTGACAATCAGATTATCGCGCACAAAGAAAAGCAAAAATTGCGTAATGGCGTAGCCAAAGAGGTACACCAGCATCAGAATGCCCGGTCGCCTGACGCGCCACGCGATGAAGAACATCAAGCCCAACATAAGAATATTGGTCAGTAGTTCATAGCCTGCGGCAGGCTGAACAGGCACATTACACGTGGCGGGATTCAAACACGCCCAGCTATGGGGATTCTGGTAGACCGTTGACCACGGTAACGTGCTGCGATACCCAATAATGTCGCCATTGATCAGGTTGCCAATACGCCCAAAGATCTGTCCCGCCGCGGCAAACAGGACGCCTGCGTCAAGCAGCACCAGGGGATTGATACGCTCCCTCCGCGCCCGCCAGATCAGCGTAGGAATCACCAAAAAGATAGCGCCATAGAATGCCATCCCCCCCTCCCACGTCGCCAGGATATGCTGTGGTTGCGCGAGGTAATGCGAAAACAGGTCTGGCTGCTGTATCACAAAGTACAGGCGCCCCCCTATAATGCCGGCAAGGATACACCACCAGAGGATACGATACACCGCCGCCTGTGTAATTCCCTTGCGCGTAGTATACCCTCGCACGATGCGCAAACCCAGGATAATAGCCACCGCGTACATCAACCCATACCAGCTCAGCACGAACGGCCCTATGCGTACAATAGCCGGGTCAATATTAATATAAATATAGGGTGGACCAATACGCAGCCACCCCCAATCAATCACATAGCTCGTAAGCGCCGGTATAAAACCCATAGCGTGCTCCCATTCCTCTTAATCAGATTAAACAGAACTAATACGAAACTTCGTTTCCTATAATAGTATGCCTTAAGCATAAGTGCAAGTGTTTAAAAAGAGATATTTGTCTCCAATTGTTCAGATTAATTGATGGTCAGTATGTCGCTCCAGCGTGTTGTAAAGTGCCCTGAAAGCCGGGATTGCCGCATTTTCCAGGGGCGAGTGATGCCCTGCACCGCGAAAAAAAGGGTATCACGTGTTGCTTGCTCTGACAGCGCGGTAAAGTCTAACACTCCCTCATAGCGCGCATCTTTTTTCACGATTTCATTGGCGACTTTTGTCAGGCACTTTGTAGATGCAATGCCAACACTGACGGGGATGCCGGTAAATTGAAGCACCCTTGCCTTGAAGAGGGGAAGATAAATTTACTGATATAGGTGATAGATCTGATATATCACCCGTGGAGGAGGAAACTGAGCCCAACGCCGGCCAAAGTTCCGAAGGTGACAACTGCGAGAAATTCAAGGCCGGCACGTACAGCGCCTTTGTGTGTGTACCTGGCTTTGATTGCTCCCAGTACGAGGGCGGTAAGGGCGGTGAGCCCATAGGCCCACCAGCGAGCTTGTGGCAGAGAAAGTATGACTGGTATAGCCGGAATGAGCCCGCCGACCACAAAAGAGATGCCAATCTGGATGCCTTGTAGCCATGGGTTGATGTGCTTGTCTTCTACTACG
>Ga0209577_10006441_pt1 | contig 10867 bp, 10 predicted proteins | sample GraSoiAngelo_109_FD_185874 | JGI IMG/M metagenome (GOLD analysis project Ga0209577, IMG submission 185874) | Grasslands soil microbial communities from the Angelo Coastal Reserve, California, USA - 14_0903_12_20cm (SPAdes) (version 2) | ecosystem: Environmental > Terrestrial > Soil > Grasslands... | reverse complement strand
ACTTGAAGAAGCTGCTTTCTGCAAACCGTGAAATCGCTGTTCACGGCATCGATGCATGGCGCGACAGCGCAAAGGGCCGTGGTGAATGCGAACGCGTTCAGAAAATCACGGGCACAACCGAGACAGGCGTTCGGATGCACTGGCTTTACTTTGATTTGCAAGCACCACTGACCCTCGAGAAAGCCGGCTTCTCGTATGACTCAACGGTTGGCTACAACGAAACGATCGGATACCGTGCGGGAACAGCTCAAGTCTTCAAGCATCCTAACGTCGATAGGTTGCTCGAACTCCCATTGCACATTATGGACACGGCCCTGTTTTATCCGTCATACATGAACTTGTCCGATGACCTGGCGCGGGCTGCGATGCTGCCGTTGATCGAGAATGTAACAAGATTCGGCGGCGTTCTCACCATTAACTGGCACGACCGTAGCCTCGGCCCTGAAAGGTTGTGGGGCGATTTCTATGTCACTTTGCTCAACAATCTGCGCGCCAGGAAACCTTGGTTTGCTACGGCGGCACAAACCGTCTCATGGTTTCGTAACAGACGCGAAACATCGTTTGACAGTGCCACACACGATGGCCGAAACATCTGGGTGCAGCCGGCTAATAATGAACTTGCTAGTAATGCCGCCAATGTTCCGCCGTTAGTAGTGAGGGTATACAACCGCGGCGGTTCAACGCGCGACCTCCGTGGCCGCAGCGCCGCCTTCGAAGACTTCACAATTGATACCTGCGACTCACTTCTGATCGCTGCTTAGAGCGTTTGAGCAAGTACATCTAGCCCCGGTGAGTGGCTAGTAATTCATTTAGAGGCTTGCGAGCCATGTTGCCTGGATCAACCATTCTTTTCTCGATTGTGTTGCTTGCGCTCATTAGCCAAACCGCTTTTGCCGGGAAGCCGTTCAACACCTCAACAACATCAACCGGTGAAGCTATATCACCTGAACGGGACTTTGAAGTCGCTGTGGAAGCCGGATGGCTACATCCGAAATCTATGGATGAAAGCTTTTGGCTGATACACGGCGACAAAAACGGATTAATAATTGCATCGCCGATCAATGGTCTATTATACATTCGATTCACTAATTTAGGCGACGCACCTATCATGATTGACTCTTATTCGATCGAGGTGCTGAGCGGCAAACAAGAGTGGGTAAGGCTTGTTACGATCGACGCGCACAGCGGCGAAGTTTATAACCGTGGTCCTACCGATGATATGAAGCAAGCGTGTCGATCGAACATAGAACAAGACACATTTGATTATGCGATCGCAAACAAAAACATCGAACCTCGCCACACCGTTAGAGGCTGGGTCTTTGTCGAGGCGCCTGAAGCCGGTTTGGAGGGCGGCAAAGAAGCACGTTTTAATGTAACGGACATTCTTGGCAATAAAGCTGTAAGGCCCATTAAGGTCCTTACAGGAGAGTCGCAATCCGTGCAACCGAGATTGCTTCATGTTGGGGAAACAAAGGACCTCAGCCAGGCGCGCAAACAATTCTATAGCGAGACTCACTCTTGAAGTCCTGCCTAGGCTTCTAGTCCTTCTCGCTTTCTCCTTTTGAATTTCCTTTGGCCGTGTCATCGAACAATCTAGTCCTGGCCCAAATCGGATGTGGCTACTGGGGCCCGAATCTTTTGCGTAACTTCTCGGCTCTGCCCGGGTGCAGCGTGAAATACGTCGTGGATTCGAGCGTGGAACGGCGCGCCTTTGTGGAGGCAAATTTTCCGTTCAGCTGCGCGATTGAGACGCATCAGACGGTTCTTGAAGATCCCAGCGTTGATGGCGTAGTGATCCCTCGATGCCGGCAAACACGTGTTCGTGGAGAAGCCGCTCGCTACAAAAGTTGCGGAGGTCGACGAGCTTTCAAACCGTGCCAGCAAACAAAATCTGGTTGTGATGACCGGTCACACGTTCGTTTATAACTCAGCTGTCCGTTATGTGAAAAGACTGATCGATGCCGGCGAACTAGGTGAACTTCGCTACATTTACAGCCAGCGCCTAAACCTCGGCCGGATTCGTTCCGACATCGACGCCCTCTGGAACTTCGCTCCCCACGATATCAGCATCATTCAATATTGGCTCAACGACCCGGAGCCGATCTCCATTGGCCGCCAAGGCATGGCTTATATGCAAGAAGGGATCGACGATGTTGTTTTCCTTAATCTCGAATATCCCGGAAAAGTGATCGCAAACATTCATGTTAGCTGGTTGGACCCACAGAAAGTGCGAAAAATGATTATCGTCGGCTCGCGCAAGATGGTGGTTTACGACGATATCGCCGAGAACAAGCTCCTCATTTACGACAAAGGAATCGATCGCCGGGCGATTCTTGGTGAGAACATGGACTTCGACAATCCCGAAGGTCCGCAGTTCGACTATCGGAGCGGTGATATTCTGATGCCGGAAGTCAAGTTTGCGGAGCCAGTCCGCGTCGAGGCTGAACACTTCGTTAATTGCATCCGCAATTCACAAAAACCACTCACCGGGCTCAGCCACGCGCGAACTGTCGTTTCCATTCTTGAGCGCGCGCGACCGCTGAACGGCGAGGTTATTCATGAGAATTTTGCGACATGAATCCAGTCACGCGACGCATGGTAGGGTTTGTCGACGTAAGGTTCGGCGCAAATGTGACGGTCATTGAGCCGACAAACTTGTACGGCTGCAACATCGGCGATGATACCTTAATCGGGCCTTTCGTTGAGATCCAAAAGGGAGCAATCATCGGTAAGCGGTGCCGGATTCAATCCCACTCGTTCATATGCGAGCTGGTTACAATTGGGGACGACTGTTTCATTTCTCATGGCGCCATGTTTATTAACGACCTGTTTGGCGAGGGTGGCCCGGCCGGAAAACTGGAGCTTTGGCGGCCGACCACACTTGGCAATCATGTGAGTGTTGGAACAAATGCAACAATCCTTCCGGTCACCATCTGTGATCACGTGGTTATAGGAGCTGGGGCAGTCGTGACTAAGGATGTTACCGTCTCAGGCATTTATGCGGGCAATCCAGCCCGCCTCCTCCGTCGCCTTCCAGCCGTGCCGTAGCCTCGGCGTAGGCGGGTAACTATTCCGCCTGACTTCCGAATTCTGAGTTTTGACTTCTGGCCGATGAAAATCCCCTTCGTTGACCTGCACGCCCAATACCTCACGATCAAGCAGGAGATCGACAGGGCGATTGCCGAAGTGATTGCCCAGTCAGCCTACATTCGCGGACCGCACGTGGACGCATTCGAGGAGGCATGGGCGAGAACGCTTGGCGTGAAACGTTGCGTCTCGTGTGCGAACGGGACCGACGCAATCTACATCGCCCTGAGAGGGCTTGGCTTGAAACGCGGCGATGAAGTAATTACCTCGGCACACTCCTGGATCTCGACATCCGAGACAATCACGCAGGCCGGCGGGCGAGTCGTGTTCTGCGACACGGACGAGGAAACTTTCACGATTGATCCGGTCGACATCGAAGCAAAGATTACGCCTGCCACGGTCGGAATCATTTCAGTGCATCTATATGGACAGCCGGCGGACATGGGCGCGATCATGGCGATTGCGCGAAAGCACAATCTGTGGGTGATAGAAGATTGCGCCCAGGCACATCTGGCAAGGTACAACGGACAGTTGGTGGGAACCTTTGGCCACGTTGCGACCTTCTCATTTTACCCGGGCAAAAACCTGGGCGCCTACGGGGATGCGGGATGCCTTGTGACCAATGATGATCAACTCGCCGACTGGATGGCAACATTCGCGCGTCATGGCGGCAAAGGCGATCATGTGATGGAAGGGATCAACAGCCGTATGGACGGTCTGCAGGCAGCTATTCTGAATGCAAAGTTGCCACATTTACCGGCATGGACTAAGGCGCGCCGCCATGTCGCCGCGCGTTATGACGAGCTTCTGGAGGATGTAGGTCATGTTGCGACACCAAAAGTCGGGGCCGGCCGAGACCATGTTTATCACCTCTATGTCATTCGCACGGAAAACCGGGATGATCTTAGAAAGCATCTCACAGACGCCGGCATCGCAACGGTTTTGAATTATCCCAAAGCCCTCCCATTTTATCCTGCGTACGCTCATCTTGATCACGGCTCAGCGGATTTTCCCGCTGCTTATGCCAACCAGACTCGCATTCTGTCGCTTCCCATTTACCCAGAACTTCCTAATGAAGCGATTGAAGAGGTCGCCTTTGAGATCAAGAACGCTTTCAAGCCCACTCGCGGGCAGAGCAGAAACCGCGGAGTAGCGGAGCCGGTCCTCATGTCAGACATGACGAGATAGAGCACCAGCAAGACTACTGCAATTCTATCCATTCCAAGCTGTGAACCAAACGGTTGTCATCGTGGGCCTGGGTGAAGTCGGCAAGCCTTTGCTGGAGATTATGAAGGGCAGGTATCGGACGTTTGGCGTAGATATCAATCAGCCTGCACCCGTCTCCCAGTGTGACGTGATGCATGTTTGTTTTCCATTCCAGAATCGCAACTTCGTGGGGCAAGTAGTAGAGTACATTGGTCAGTACCGGCCTGGTCTCACGGTAATCAATAGCACAGTTGCTCCTGGAACCACGCGTCGAATTGCGGTTGAATCCGGAACCCCAGTCGTGCACAGCCCCGTTCGCGGCAAGCATGTCCGAATGCAGGACGAAATGTTGCGTTATGCAAAGTTTGTTGGAGCGCTGGATCTGCCGTCAGGTCAGCGCGCCGTCGAGCATTTTGAGGAAGTCGGGATGAAAACGAAGTTGCTCAGCTCGCCGGAGGCGAGCGAAATTGCCAAGCTTACCGAAACGACCTATTTCGGCTTGCTGATCGCGTGGGCCCAGGAGGTTGAACGCTATTGTGTCAAACTCGGCATCAATTACGACGAAGTCGTGTCGTTCTATGAAGAAATTAAATTCTTTCCGCCGGTGAAATATTTCCCTGGCGAGATTGGCGGCCACTGCGTGATGCCGAATATCGATATCCTGCTGCAAAAATTTCCGTCAGCTCTTTTGCAGGCCATCGTGCAGTCGAACACGCTTAGGCAGAAAAATCTTGGCCCGGAGGGGTGGCTGACTTAGCGATGCACCTCCCTCCAATCATAGCGTCCTGCCTTACGGTCGCCTTTGTTGTCTTCCTCTACAGGAGAGACATCCGCGAGAGACCAAACGTAACCGGCGCCCTCTGGATTCCGCTTCTTTGGATGCTGATCATTTCCAGCAGGCAAGTTTCGGAATGGCTCAATCTCTTCGGTTTACACGTGGGCGCTGTGACATTGGAGGAGGGAAGTCCGCTCGACGCTGGCGTGTACTTCGTGCTGATTGTGGGGGGCCTTTACGTCCTTCACCAGAGGCAGGCCAGTTTTTCGGAAATTATCCGGAACAATCAATGGCTCACAATATTTCTCCTGTATTGTTTGGTTTCCATCGTCTGGTCCGACTTTCCGTTTGTTGCGTTCAAGCGGTGGTTCAAGGTACTCGGTCACCCCATTATGGTGCTCATCATCCTGACAGAGCCGGACCCTGAAAAGGCGCTGAGCAGAGTGATGAAGCGATGCGCTTACATCGTCGTTCCGGTCTCGATTTTGTTCATCAAATACTATCCCGAGTTGGGCCGAGGATTCGATACCTGGACGGGGGCGGCTGTTAACACAGGTATCACAACTAATAAGAACGCGCTGGGTTGTGATTGCCTGATCCTGGGTTTCTTTTTCTTCTGGCACATGCTGCAAACTTTGCCGCGCGAGCGAGGCAAACCAAGGCGAAACGAACTTCTTCTAACTGGTGGGTTCCTCATGGCGATTTGGTGGCTTCTTACGATGGCTCATAGTTCAACATCGCTTGTATCCTTGTTCCTCGGTGTGCTGATCGTAATAATCCTCGGCCTTCGGTTCGTGAACAAGAGACTGATCGGCACCTACATGATAGCGGCAATAGTTATCTATGTCCTGGCAGAAGCGACGTTTGGAATTTCTGGTCGCGTGACTGAGCTTCTAGGCAAAAGCGCGACCTTGACGGACAGAACTTTACTTTGGAGTGAACTCCTGAAAGTCAAAATCAATCCGCTCTTCGGAACCGGCTTCGAAAGTTTCTGGTTGGGAGAGCGGTTCAAAGAGTTCGCGGAATCGCGCTGGTGGCAGCCCAATGAGGCTCACAATGGCTATCTTGAAACCTATTTGAACCTTGGACTGGTTGGACTGTTTTTGTTGGTCGGCTTGTTGGTCGCGACATTCTGGAAAAGCCGCCGGGAATTTTTGAGGAATTTCGAATTTGGCCGGTTTCGACTGGGTTTTCTTGCCGCAGTCATCGTTTACAACTGGACCGAGGCATCATTTAAGAACATTAGCCCTCTCTGGTGTATTTTTTACCTCATCGCGTTGGATTATCGGCAGCCTGAATTCGATTCCTTCGAAAGCATTGAAGCTATGCCTCCGGGAGAAAGCAAAGACTTGGTTTATGCAGAGGAAGAGATTGATGGCAGCCCTTCCGATTTCTGACTTCCGTCCCCTCTCCGGGCTGTAGCTCTTACGGGCCGGAATCTGACCTCTGGACCACTGCCCTCCGTAATCCGGCGCAAGGCAATTCACGTGGCTGCCAGACCGAATTCACCCCGAGCGGTTTCCCGACAATTCCATGCCCCTCAGAGAAACACCGATGGATGTAAGATATTTAGTCGAGCCAAGTGACTGCCTTCTGGTGACCGGATCGAACGGTTTTATAGGTGCCAAAGTAGTAGAGAACCTGCTCGAATACGGTTTCACAAACCTTCGTTGTTTCGTCCGTCCCTCAAGTCGCTTGGGCCATTTGAGAGAGGTCCTCAGCCGATTTTCAGTTGGAAAAAATGTCGACGTGTTCACCGGCGATCTCCTCTCAAGCGATGATTGCCGAAGAGCGGCCGATGGTGTTTCAGTCATTTATCATCTCGCCGCCGGGATTGAAAAATCGTTCGCTGGCGCGTTTATGAATTCGGCTCTGGCCACCCGCAATCTGATCGAAGCTTTTCTGGAATTTGGGCGGCCCAAGCGTTTCGTGAACGTTAGTTCTTTTGCAGTCTATTCGAACTTGACCTTGAAACGTGGCGCGCTGCTCGATGAGAGCTGCCCATTGGAAGATGCACCTCAGGAACGGTATGACGCTTACGGTTTCGGGAAACTCAAACAAGAGGAATTGGTCAGGGAATATGGCGACAAGCGCGGGCTGCCTTACGTGATCCTGCGACCCGCCGCCGTTTTTGGGCCGGGCAAACGGGATCTGAGTGGCCGGATTGGCGCAGATACCTTTGGGTTTTTTGTCCATGTGGGAGGATCAAATCTCCTGCCACTTACCTTTGTCGATAACTGCGCCGAGGCGATCGTTCTGGCGGGCCTTAGGCCCGGCGTTGATAGAGAGATATTTAACGTTGTGGACGATGAGTTGGTGACGAGCAGCGAATTTCTGAGAGCCTATAAGACACGCGTGAAGCCTTTTTTCTCTGTTCGCGTTCCTTATTTTCTCGCGTGCGGTTTGTGCCTCCTGTGGGAAAAATATTCGAAGTGGTCCAAGGGCCAGCTTCCTCCGGCCTTCAACCGCCGGCGGTGTGCTGCTGAATGGAAAGGGAACCGCTACTCAAATCAAAAACTTCGGGAGCGATTGGGCTGGAAGCCGAAGGTGAGTATGCAACCGGCGATGGCCTCTTTCCTAGCGCAATTCGAATCTAGTTCTAACCGCGGATAACGCGGATTAACTACCGTCTGTCCTCAGTTCTCCGTCTTCTGCCCTATCAACTCTCAACAATCAACTATCAACTCTCCGCCGATGCGCATCGCCATCGTCGGGTGCGGCAAAGTCGCCGATCAGCATGTCCAAGCGATCCATCGGATTTCGGATTGCAGAATTGTATCCGTTTGCGATCGAGAATTGCTCATGGCCAAACAACTCGGGCAGCGGTTTGGCGTCTCACAATGCTTCTCCGATTTGCAGGAAATGCTGGGAACGACTACTCCGGACGTCGTCCACATTACCACCCCGCCCCAGAGTCATTTCTCTCTGGCCACAAAGTGCCTTGAGTCGGGCAGCCACGTTTATTTGGAGAAACCTTTCACAGTCACAACAGAGGAAGCGCAGTCGCTGATCGAGCTGGCAGAAAGCCGCGGCTTGAGAATGACAGCCGGGCATAACTATCAATTTACACTCGAGATGCTCGAAATGCGCCGGATCGTGAACAAGGGATTCCTCGGCGGAAGACCTGTTCATTTAGAGAGCGATTGGTCTTATGATCTGACTGACACAAGCTATGTGGGACCGATTCTGGCGAGTCGTGCACATTGGGTGCGCCAACTGCCGGGACAATTGCTTCACAACATCCTCAGTCACGGTATCGCCAGGCTCGCCGAGTTCCTCGATGATGAACTGATCGAAATTATTGCGATGGCCGGTCAGAGCCCGCGACTGCGAAGCCTCGGTGGGGAAGAAATCCTGGACGAGTTGAGAGTGCTAATTCGCGACAAGAACAGCATGACCGCGCTTTTCTGTTTTTCCACTGAGATGAAAGGGCTCAACCAACTGCGTATTTGTGGCCCAGTTAATTCAATTGTTGTGGATCAAGTCAGTGGAAGCTTGATCCGAAACAAGAATCGCTCCTATAAAAGCTATCTCACCTATTTCGTTCCGCCACTCCAGGCCGCGCGTGAGCATCTTAGAAATGCGCGCGTCAACGTAACAAATTTCTTTCGCAGGCGACTCTATCAGGACTTTGGAATGAAGGAATTGATCGAACGTTTCTACAACAGCATTCGCGCGGGTGGCCCGCCTCCGATTCCCTATCGGGAAATCATTTTAACCGCCCGGATCATGGATGAGATTTTTGCCCAGATTTACCGCAATCGAGCGGTTATGAGCGATCAGATCACGAAACAAACCGCGGATTACGCGGATGTCGCTAATTAGATTCTCACCTCCCTGCCACGCCGAAGCTATGTAGGCGGGTGACCGTCTGTCATCTGGCCTCTGACTTATGAAGTACGTCCTTATTACTCCGGCGCATGACGAGGAAGCTTTCATTCGAAAGACCCTCGCCTCCATGGTCGCCCAAACAGTTCCGCCGGAGCGCTGGATCATCGTGGATGACGGTTCGATGGACCGCACCGCGGAGATCGTCCAAGAGTATGCGAAACGGTATCCGTGGATCGAACTGGTCCGACGGCAGCAACGCACCGACCGCAATTTTGCTTCGAAGGCGCACGCGGTTAACGCCGGCCTGGAACGGGTTCAATCCCGCGAGTGCGAGATCATGGGAAACCTGGACGCCGATGTTTCCTTCGAACCTAACTACATGGAATTCCTGTTGCGGAAGTTCCGCGAGGACCCGGAGCTCGGTGTGGCTGGAACTCCTTTCACTCAAGACGGAGATTATGATTCAAGCAAAGACAGCTTCGAAGGGGAAAATTACGTGGCTGGGCCATGCCAGCTTTTTCGCCGCCGATGTTTTCAAGATATTGGTGGCTATGTGTCCAATCGGGCTGGCGGAATTGACTGGATCGCAGTCATGACCGCACGGATGAAGGGATGGAAAGTTCGATCCTTCTCCGAAAAACGATATCATCATCACCGCACGCTGGGCACGGCTGGGAAAAGCGCTTTGCAGGCGCTTTTTTCCTATGGGGAAAAAGACTATTACCTCGGCGGATCCCCGGTCTGGCAATTGTTCCGCGTGGCTTATCAGATGACAAAGAAACCGGTGTTCACGGGCGGCCTTGCCCTGCTTTGCGGTTATTGCTGGGCGGCCATGCGGCGAATGAAACGCGCCGTGACCCCGGATTTAATGCGCTTTCATCGCCGCGAACAGATGAAAAAGCTGAGAGCGATTTTTGGTTCCCTTCTGAGATTCAAGAAGGTCGACAGCTTTACGGTCGCCAGCGAGCACTAAAGCGAGCAGAGGACTTGTATCAGAGGACAAAGGGCAGATGTCAGCCGTCTTCGCCGAGGCTACTCCGAAAGTTTTTTGGCGAGCAGAGCAGCAGGCCAAGGAGGTCAGAGGACAGAGGGTGACACTTACGGAGACGAACTTATCTATGGAGAATGATGCATTTTTCCGGGAATACACTTCTCCCGATGCAATCCTGAAGTACACCCGCGCTACGGCGGGGGCCGGCATCAACTCGCTGCTCGATGGAGACTACAAGGACGTCTACCTTCAGGCGTTGGAACTCTTGCCGCCGGACATGAAGCGTGGGCCTCTGCGAATGTTGGAATTTGGGTGTGGCGGTGGGATGAACCTGTTGCACCTGGTCTCGGTTCTGAGCCGGGATGGCTTCAACGTCGCGAGCGCAATCGGCACGGATTTTTCGCCGGTCCTGATTCAGGCGGCCAATAAGGAAGCGCAAAGCTACCTTGCCCCGCGAGAACGAAGTCGCGTTCAGTTTTGCGTGGCGAAGAACGAGACATTGCTTGAAGACCTCTCGGCGGGTTTGGGACAGGAGCTTTCGAAACTGGAGAACTCCTTTCAATTCATCATCGGGGTAAACACAATCCGCTACTGCCACCGCGTCGGGAAGCAGTTGGATTGCGCGCGCGACATTTTCCGCCTGCTCGCACCAGGAGGAGTTTGTGCGGTGATCGATATGAATGACCGCTTTCCCGCTTTCCGCAGCGCCTTGAAGAACAAGCTTCACGGCAAGAAAGAGCAGGAGGACGAGTGCTACCTGCCGTCGCTCGAGGAATACACCGCACCGTTTCAGCAGGCTGGTTTTGAAGTTTCCCGTAGCGAACACTTCTGCTGGATTCCCCATTCCGCCGGTCGACTCATGACGCGCCTGCTTCACTCGTTATCCCCGATCTTGAGTACGGTTGCAGGCTCCAGGGCGATGAGGTCCCTGGTCGTCGCGAAGAAGCCGTTGCACCCGTAGCTTCGCCGCCGGGTCA
>Ga0209577_10006438_pt1 | contig 10870 bp, 6 predicted proteins | sample GraSoiAngelo_109_FD_185874 | JGI IMG/M metagenome (GOLD analysis project Ga0209577, IMG submission 185874) | Grasslands soil microbial communities from the Angelo Coastal Reserve, California, USA - 14_0903_12_20cm (SPAdes) (version 2) | ecosystem: Environmental > Terrestrial > Soil > Grasslands ... | reverse complement strand
CCCGGGTCCAGCACAGTTCGGCGCGATTGAGAACATGGCCGGGTTGAACCACTGGTTAGGATTGCCGGTGACAACCGTGTTGGGATCATAGACGATGGGTTGGTACTTACATGGGTTGGTGTCGGGGCCGGTCGCTGGTTTCCCGGGCAGGGAGGTGCAAGGATAAGCCGCCAGCAATGCCGGCGTATTGATATTGACCCGGTCACCCTGCTGGGCTTGCGCGACGCCGGAAAGCGAGCGATTGTTGGCGGTAATCAGCGAGAATGGTTGGCCGCTCTGGATGCTCACGATGCTGCTCATGAACCAGCCATTTAGCGCCTTCGCTGCAAAGCCATTCCCTGCCATGCGGTTCGGGAAGTGATAGAGCGCGTTAAATTCCCAGTTGTTTGGGATATTGAAGCAGGCCGGGCCCTTGTCAACTTGCGGGTTCAGCGGATAAACGCCCAGCAGGCCACCCGAAACGATGCAATCTTGTATGTTGGCCTGACCCTGCGTTTCATCGGTCACCCGGCTACGCGTGTAGGCTGCTGAGAATTGCAGTCCATGGCTGGTCCGTTTTTCCAGGTTTACCTGCAAAGCGTTGTAACGAGAATCCGCGGCTGTGGCGATGTTGATGTCGCTGCCGTAGTTCCGGTTCGCGTTGTGAAAGGCGGGAGAGGTGAAATCCCAGAACGGCACCTTGCCGCCGGCGCACACGCTGGCAGGATCGCCGCAGGGACCAAGAGACGTGGGTAAGACCGGATTTCCATCGCGAACCATGGGCAGATGAACTCCGTGGTTGCCTACATAGGCCACCCCGAGCGCCATGTTCCAGGGCAACTGCTGCTGAACGCTTGCGTTGTACTGGATCATATAGGGGCTCTGGTAGTTGTAGTCTATGAACGTAGGGGTTAGGGCGCCGGGAGTCTGTATGCAGTTGGCGAAGGCCCCTGAGCCGGGCGTACATGTCGGTGCATAAGCTATGGAGTTTCGTACCGCATCGGGGATGGGCAATGGAAACCCCGTGTTGTTACCGCTGACGCAGCCCGATACGCCCACGTAGCACGTCCCCAATTGGTTCTCCCAATCCGTTGTCGTGCAGGGAAAGACGCTCGCCGAGCAGGTAGGCGAGATATCAACCAATGCGCCATACGGCAGCCCTCCGTTCCCGGTGCCTCCGAGGGCCGATCCGATGTTCCCCATGTCGAAGTAGATTCCGGCGCCCCCACGGATGGCGGTCTTTCCATTCCCAAAGAGGTCATAGGCAAGTCCGACCCGCGGACTGAAATCTTTCAGCGTGTTGTTCTTGATGACGGGGCCGGGAGAAAACAAGTCGGTGAAATCATTGATTAGCCTCGACTGCTTCCCTTGCAACTCATGCGGGGTATTCATGAATTCATAGCGCAAGCCCACGTTCACGGTCAGCCGCTGTGTGGCCCGCCAGTCGTCCTGCCCGTACAAGCCGTAGGTGTTGTAGATGAAAAACCGGTTTTCATTGGCAAAGCCGGGCGCAAACTCGACTACGTCGGGTATGCTCTGCAAGAAACCAGAGAATTGATTGTATTGGAGCTGCCCGTTAAAGGAGTTGGTAGCCTGACTTCCTTGATTGAACCGGTTAAGCAGCACGCCAAACTTGAAGGCATGTTTCCCGCGGGTCCAATTCACGTCGTTGCTCAGGGTGTAGATGTTCTGAACGCTGAACGTCGTGGGGGAGGCATTTACGGATCCGAACTCGCTAAAGGCTCCGCCCGCGGTCCCGCCCATGTCCACTACGCCAGTGGAAAAACCCGGCACGAGTTCCGGACCCAAACCATTATTTTGGGTTAGGCCGTTGTTAAGCAAGTTCGTGCTCCTGCGGGTGCGGCTGTAGGAGAACCGCGCCGTATTGAGCACCGTGGGCGAGAAGGTATGGTTCTCGGCGAGCGTAATCCACTGATTTCGCGCGGCCGGCACCTCGCGGAAATAAGAATAGTCCTCTTGGCTGATAGTGTTATTTTGAAGCGCATTGTCAATGGTATAGCGGGCAAAGAAAGTATCTGCGGAGGAAAAATTCTGGTCCACACGGATCTGCCCGTAATTCTCCCCGGTGGTGTCATGGTCGCTGCGTATTTGAGTGCCCGAGACCGGGTCGGTGGGCAGAGGTACGATCGCCAGGAAAGGAGCCGTATAGGGACTAAGCGTCACCTGGGGTGGGACCGGGTTGCCGAGCGCGTCGGTATCGCCAGCAAAGTCGGGACACTGCGCCACAGTGATCACCGTGCCGGCACCATAATTGTTCGCCGCGGTAGCGTTGGGCGGGTGACATCCCGCTGACGGCACAACGCTGTTGATGGGAACTCCCAGGTTTAGCCGAACTCCTTCGTAGACGGCGTAGAAGAACGTTTTGTCTTTCTTGATGGGGCCGCCAAATGCTGCTCCAAACTGGTTCTTTTGAAGCGGCGGGATGGGGGCGCCCGCTCCCCGATTGAAGAAGTCATTGGCATCGAGCGCCGAATTCCGGAAGTATTCAAAGACGTCGCCGTGGAACTGGTTCGTTCCGCCCTTGCTAACGGCCACCATCTGGCTTCCCATCGACAATCCATATTCAGCCTGGAAGGTGCCGGTTACGATTCTGTACTCCTTAATGCCATCCAATCCCAGGGCATCACCGGAAGCGCCGGCCACGGGGCTGCGGCCCGTGCTGTTCTGCAGGATGGCCCCATCCAGCGTGAAATTATTGGATCGCACCGGCGCTCCGTTCACGCTGAAGCTGGTGCCCGATGAGTTGCGTTGGTTTTTGTCCTGGTTGACGCCCGGCTTATACAAAGCCAGGTCAATATAATTCCGTCCGTTCAGCGGCAACTCCGCCATGCTCTGCTCGTTGACCGTGCCGCCGAGTGTGGAGTCCTGCGTATTCACCAAGGGTATTTCGCTGCTCACCGTGACCTGCTGCGTAGTAGCACCCACTTGCAGAGAAAAGTTGATTACCCCCTGCTGGGTGACCTCGAGATTCAGGCCCGTTCGCGTCTCGGTCCTGAATCCGGCAGCTTCCGCTCTGATTTCATAGTGCCCCACAGGCAGTTCCGGGAAGCGATAGCTGCCATCCTGCTCGGTCATCTGCGTACGTGTGAAGTTCGTATCCGTGTTCCTGACGGTCACGGTGGCGCCCGGTACGGACGCACCGGAGGAGTCCTTGACCGTTCCCAGAATCGCGCCTGTAGGCAATTGGGCCGCGACGGGAATCGCCGCCAAAATGAGCACGGCCACCCAGACTATGCTTCGCCTCACCAACTCGCGACACACCCCCATATTTCCTCCTCTGGCGGCCTCAGCAACCCACCGCCTTCGCTTGCATCAGACTTACTTGATAAAAGTCGTAGCACACCCTTGATAAAAGTCGTAGCACACCGCAGTGTTGTCGCATGAGTTGAAACTCTTCGATCAGCGCCCGAGCAGAATGCCAAGACAGGAGTCTAGGGTCCTGTTCGTGCATTGTCGTCCCCCAGCAAAGTGCTGGCGCTTCACACAAATCTGCCCGTCAGCGATGGCCCGAGAGACCGGAAGATACCCGTCCACAAATCATGAGAAGCACACCGCGCGAAGATGGAGCGGACTCTATGTCTGTCTGCGCAGAAATGTCAAGCAGAAAGTCCGGGAACGGAAGTTCGGAATCTTCTACGCAGACGCTATTCCGTGGCCATTCTTTCAATTGGAGTGAGACACGAACCGGAATATCGGAAGGACCTGGCGGAAGATGTTAACGACGTCCCTTAGAAAACTCGGCCGCGCCGCCGCTGCTGGCGAAAGCTTTCTGCGAACAATCCAGGCTCTCAATTTTTTCCACTCTTCGGGCGTGAGCGGCCAGCCGTCATTCTTGGTCCACTCGCCCTTCTCCATAGAATACCAGTAGCTCTCGTATTGGCGCGCCATGCGCCGTTTGTGTTGGGCGCACCACTTGGGTGCTTGCGGAATGCGCGAAGCGAGCGCAGACGCCTTTGTGTCGCGGTCGAAGTAAGCGCGGAATCCTGCCGTCACAACGTCCGCGGTGACGCCCACGTAGAGTTCCCCAGGCCGCCGGTTCTTTCCGCCTCGATGGGGAAACAACAGATACATCTGCGGGCGGTAGGGCGTCTTGTCCTTGGCGAAGCGTATATCCCGGTTGATGCGTGAGAAATTCACGCCAGTGCGGCCGCCGACGTCGAACCCAGGATACAACTTCCGCACAGCCGGAGTCAGTTCCTCAAGGAGCCCGCGAAACGGCTGAACGATGGCACTTTGATAACGCTCACGATTTTCGTCCATCCATTGCTTGGCGTTGTTGCGGCTGAGGTCGCGGAAGAATCGGAACGTCTCGGGGTTGATTCGCCCGTTGCTTGTCACTTTTGCGCGGCTCGCTCGCATGGTTTGTTCTTCCTGTGGCGCCGGCCCTCTGCGGGCTTAGCGCTCATTGGGGGGCTCGAAGGATCCCTCGGGCCTCGGCTTGCGACCCGACACACTCCTGACCACCCTTCGGGCAGATTGAGTTTTCGATATGAACCTGTCGATGTCAAGACTCCCTCTGGAGAGCCCAATGTCCCCAAGCGACCTGGATGCGGCTGCGCAACAATCATGACGATAGGTTCGCCCGTCGTTAACGGTCGGCCAAATTGGTTGAGGAAACTGGTCCCGCGTTACCGCCTGGCAGCCGCGAGGGTTGTACGCACGAGCGGACCCGCGGTGAAACACGTGATTGACCCTATTAGCCAGCACAGCATTTACGCTTACCGTCGGAGCAGCGATACTGGTATGCTCGTGCTGCTCCGCCGGAAGCACAATTAATCAAGGACCTCCGCCGCCCGTTTCATCGATCTCCTCAGCTTCGTTGTCGGATGGCACCATGGGCGCTGCGTACGTCCAGGACCAGGAACAGATGGTAGACTTGCCAAGCACGTGGGCAGGAAAGGGAAACGAATGCAATTCCATGTGAGACCCGCTATCCAGACCATGGATTTGGTGGGGCCGGTGCTGGTCGCCATTTTGTATATTGCCGCGTGCTCGTTCTTCCGAGAGCCAAACCGACGAAACTTCAACGCAATCATGATCGCTGGTGCAGGCGCGGCATACCTCAGTGGCGGATTCGGGAAATGGGAATTCGCATTTACGGCAATCGTCACATACTTTGCATATCGAGGACTTCGATCGTATAACTTCATCGGCATCGGTTGGCTGTTTCACACCGGGTGGGATGTGCTGCACCATCTCTACGGCAACCCCATTATTCCGTTCGCTCCGACCTCGTCATTGGGATGCGCTATCTGCGATCCGGTGATCGCAATTTGGTGTTTTACTGGTGCTCCTTCCGCTTTTGACGTATTCCGACGGAGAATGACCTTTCGAACTCAATGAGCGTCTTACTGCGGAAGCGTGCCTTCTCAGAAGGCAGTACTTGAAAGGTGAAGCGATGATTACTTACGATCTTTGTGGCGAAGCAAAGGACTGTTTGCAGAAGGAAATTGAGGGCAAGGAATACGATATCTGCTCAGAATGTTGGAAGCCGCTCGAACAAAGGCTTAGGGGGAAAGGCAAAGTGAAGAAAGAGATGGTGTTCCTGCCTCCACCCAGCGAGGCCAAAGAACGGGAAGATGAAGATACCAAGCCGCTACCCGGAGAGCCGCCCAAAATCTGGGGTGAGGCAGATCGGCCGAATTGACCGTGTCGCGCTCTGGAATCCGTCCCATGCTATGTCCCGTATTCCGATATCCTCCTGGCGCGATGGCCCATCAAATGGCGATGTGCCCTCAGCGCGACGGCACCAGGCATCATTGTGTCTTCAGTCAGCAGCACCGACTTGCTCAGCTCAAATTTAGGGCCTTACCAACTCCTAAAGCTCCCGAAGCGCCACAGCTACGGGGCGAGTGGCCGCGCGAATCGCCGGTAGCAACCCGCCGAGCACGCCCATCACCAACGCAAACACAACTCCCAGAAGCAGAAGATCGAAAGTGATCTTAAACGCGAACGCGACGTTGGCGAAGGTTTGAAAATTCATGGTGTTGGTGGTCAATCCGTTCAGCGGAAGTACAGCAACGCATCCCAAGATTCCGCCAACAAACGAAATCAATAAAGCCTCAAAGAGGAAAGACAAGATCACATTCCAACTGCTATACCCGACCGCACGCATCGTCGCGATCTCGCGACCGCGTTCCGCGATCGCAGAGTACATGGTATTGAGCGCGCCAAAGACAGCGCCAATGGCCATAATCGCGGCGACCAGGCCGCCGAGCACGGTGATGAGCCGCGTCATAGTGGTCGATTGTTTAGCGTAATAGTCGATCTCCCGCGTGACGTCCACGTTCATGCGCGGATCGGAAGTCACAGAGTCCTTGAATTGCTGGAAAGCCTGCGGAGAGGCAAGGCGAACGGTGATGGACTGAAAGATATTGTCCGGCCGTTTCAGGATTTCGTTGAGGATTTTGGCGTCGCACCAGATCTCGGAATCGAAGGCGGAGCCTCCGGCGTCAAAGATTCCGACCACCTGCCAATGTCCGCCCCCGAACTGGATGGTATTGCCGAGGGTTAGCCCAGCGTACGTTTTGGACGCATTTCTGCCGACCACGATTTCGGACAGGCCAGGCTGAAACATTCGCCCGTCCGTGATTTTCGCGAAGGTACGGATGCGGAGCACGTTCGAGGAAACGCCACGGACCTGCACGTTCGCGTCCGTGCCCGTCGAAATCAGCGGAAACGGCATGACGCCAACGACCTCCTGCGTCACCAAAGGTCCCGAGGCGTCCCGTGCTACGCCTGGCGCGTCCTGAACCACCCTCACCGAATCGAGACTCACACCGCCCATCATTTCGGTGGGAGAACCGGCGCGCATGATCAGCGCGTTGCCGGGAGAGCCAGAGGCCACCAACGTGGCCTTGAAACCATTCGCCAGCGACAGCATGGCCACAAACACGCCCACCGTTCCAGCGATACCGAGCACGGCAACAATCGCCGAAGTCCACCGCGCTTTTATGCTTCGAAGGTTGTAGGAAATGGGAACAGAGCCAAGGAAAGGCGCCAGAAAGGCCGCCAGCAGGCCCGCGAGGATCAACAGCACAAAGGCCGCAGCGAAAGTGAAAATCAATCCAAAAAGGAGTTTGGCTGCGATTCCCGCCATCTTTAGATTCTCCGGAGAGCGTTCACAATTTGCAGGCGCATCGCTCCCAAACCGGGCAAGAGGCCGCTGGCCAAACCGACGGCCAAAGCGGTCATGAAGCCCAGAGCGAAAACCGATGGCGCCAAGACCAGCTGAGGCAACATCCCGTTGAGAGCGTTCGCAAGAACGGGAATAGCCAGGCCAGCAAGCAGCAGGCCCAGAAGCCCACCCACGATCGCAATCGCGAGAGACTCTGCCAGCACAAAAAAGAGGACCTTGCGGTCCGAATAGCCGATGGCCTTGAAAACCGCCAGCTCCGCGGTCCGTTCGCGCACGGAAATAGCCATGGTGTTTCCCGTGACCAATAGAAGGGTGAAGAACACAACCGTTCCGATGCTAAGGATCAAAAAGCGGATGTTGCCGAATTGCTTGACCCAACTGGCGGCGAAGGCCGATTCTGTCTCGGTTTTGGTCTCGAAGGGAGAATTAGCGAATTCTGCGTCGATATTCTTGGCGACGCGCACGGCATCGTCGGGTGAATCGACGCGGACGATGTACCAGCCTACCTGGCCTTTAAGGGCGTCGGGCACGTGTTCCTGGAAAAAATCCCACTGCATCCAGAATTGCGTCTCATCGTCTTGAGGGCGCTTACCGTGGTAGAAGCCGTCGATGTTGAATTCCCAATTGCCAGCGCCCCAAATGGTGGCCTTTAACGGAATGCGGTCGCCAATTTTCCAGCCGAACCGCTCCGCCGTGCGAACGCCTACGATGGCGCCTTGGCGGTCCTTCAGGAAGTTCGCCCATTCCTCGTCTGAAACGATCAGCTCCGGGAAAACCTGGCGCTGATTTTCAGGATCGACGACGAACTGGGGGAAGAAGTTCTTTTCGTCCTGGTAGACACCACCGAACCAGTTATCGTGGGTAACCATTTTGACGCCGGGGATACGCAGCATTTTGTCCCGATAAGAGAGGGGAATCGGGTTGATGATGGAGGTGCGGTTGATGACGAACAAGCGATCGGCGCTGGCAATATCCGCGCCGCGGCTGAAAGCGTCGCGCACGACCGCAAGAAAGGAGAAAAGGAACAGCGCCACGGCAAACGAGCCGATTGTAAGAAGCAAACGGATCTTCTTGCGAAAGAGATTGGCGAAAATCAGCCGCCTAAATTTCATGACGCCCTCCCGCCGCGACTCGCTCCGGCTCCGCGGACTCAACCAGCACTCCCTTCTCCAGATGAAGCGTCGTACCCGCCCGGCGGGCTACCACCGGGTCGTGCGTCACCATCAACACGGTCTTGCCGTACTCCCTCACCAACCGTTCAATAAGAGCCATGATTTCGTCCGCACTCTGGCGATCCAGGTCGCCGGTGGGTTCGTCACATAGCAGAAAAGTGGGATCGGCCACAATAGCGCGCGCAATGGCCACGCGTTGCTCCTGCCCGCCCGACAACTGCCGAGGGTAGTGGCTCATCCGATCCGCCAAACCGACGACACCCAGTGCCGTCTCCACGTGGTTCCGGCGCTGCGCCTTGGAGAGCTTCGTCAGCAAGAGTGGAAGCTCCACATTCTGGAAAGCGGTCAGCACGGGAATCAGGTTGTACATCTGAAAGACGAAGCCGACGTGGCGCGCGCGCCACTCCGTGAGCTTGTGGCCCGACATGTGGGTGATCTCGTCACCGGCAACAGTGATGTTGCCGCGCGTGGGCACGTCCAACCCGCCGAGTAGGTTCAGCAGGGTGGTCTTTCCGGAGCCGCTGGGACCCATAAACGCTACGAAGTCACTCTTGTCCACGTCCAGGTTCAATCCTTGCAGAACGCGAATCTCTCCCCCGCCGCGGTGGTATGTCTTGTCCAGGCACTCCGATCAGGCTGTTTGAGCCTCCGCTGCCATCCACTCGGACCATTATTCCTCCCTATTTTCGGACCTCGACGCTTTGCCCGTCTCGGATGTCCGGCGGGCCCTTGACGATCACGCTGTCACCCGGTGCCAGGCCGGCAATGATTTCCGCATTTGCGCCCCTGGCGTTTCCCACGGTGACGGCGCGGCGCTCAGCGTGATTGCCCTTCACCAGGAACACGATTTTCTTGCCGCCATCTTCCCGAACGGCGCTCTCTGGGACCAAGACTCCAACCGCGGAGTCGCCGGGGCTCTTCGTCTTATGCTCGCTGAGAAATGTCACCTTGACGCCCATGTCAGGAAGAATTCGCGGGTCCAATTTGACGAAGGAAATCCGCACCTTAACCGTGGCTTTCTGACGATCGGCGGAAGGAATCACCGTGCGCACCTGGCTGGGTATTTGCCAATCGGGATACGCATCCAACACCGCGGTCACGGCCTGCCCCGGAACGACACGCGCGATATAAGCCTCGTTGACGTCCACTTCAATCTCATTCGAGTTCATGTCCACGATCGTGGCGATTCCCGTGCGCGTGAACCCGCCGCCCGCGGAGATAGGCGATACCATCTCGCCAATTTGCGCATCCTTGGACACGACGATGCCGTCGAACGGCGCGCGAATCGTACAGTTGTCTACGGCCTGTTGCGCTTCCTGGACGCGGGCTTCTGCGGCGGTCGTCTGCGTTTTAACGAGATCGATTTTGGCCTGCAAACTATCGACGGCAGTGCGTGCAGTGTCTAGTTGCTCCTGCGTCTGGATGCCAGCCTGCGTCAATTGCTCCGCTCGGCTCAGCACGATGCGTGCGTTGCGAAGCTGCACCTCATAGTCCTGAATGGCAGCTCTTGTAGAATCGCGGCCACTTTTTGCAGAGTCCAATGCTCGGCGCGCGTCCGAATCATCCAGCGTGGCTAGCAGTTGCCTCTCTCGCACATGGGTGCCCTCGTCGAAGTACACGCCGGTCACCAATCCAGTGATCTTCGCCGCAATCGTAGCGCGCCGGCGCGGGGTAACGTATCCACTCGCGTTCAACAACGCTTCGCGCCCTCCGACGGGCGGCTTTTGAGCCACGGCAACTTCCACTTCCGGGTTTCTCCCCCAGAAGACGAAAATCGCGCCCGAAAAACCCGCCAGCAAGATCAATCCGCCGACGAGCCAGGCCAAGCGCTTTCCCCAGTTGCTGCGTGTGCGCTGCGCGTCGTCGATGCGCAGCGAGCCGAGATCGTGCTTGGGCGCGTTTGAGGGCGTAGCCATCCGCTCGCTCATCCTAGAGGGGAGATCCAAAACGGTTGCGACCGACGGCAAAAGCCTGCTACACGAAGCATAACCCAGTGGATGATTTCGCCGCAGTCATTGGTACACGTTCATTTTAGCTTGGATTAGGTTCACTCGAAAATCCGCGGTCGCGTTCGCTCCAGGTTTTATAAAAGCAGGAAGGAATCACCGGACTCTACCTCGTGTCGCAGATCGGAGCGAACTCAATCGCAATCGAGCGAGTCTACTGCTATCTTCTCGATACGCTCCATGCACCGGCGCTGGCTCTTTCAGTGATGGTGAGAAGTTCTTCATCATCCTCGCTGTCGAGCTGGAACTAGCGAACCTGTAGGACCATCAACCTGAACGTCTCCGTTTAGTCCTGAGCCGGGGTTCTGACTTGGGCCCGGACGCACGCTCTCGAAGGACGGCGGCGGGGCAGGCCTCTGTTAGAGGAGGGGTTAAACGCTAGCGTCCTGCCGGTGCGACGACCGCATTAATCCCGCCAACGGGAGGGTGGCCGGGAGGGAGTGACGGAGCGGGAGCCGGACCGATCTGAAAACTCCTCAAGGTATCCGCCAGCGAGTGGCTCGGCCCCGAGACCCCAGGGGTCTGGGAGGTTTGGCCCGGGTTGAGACCCGGAT
>Ga0209577_10006437_pt1 | contig 10870 bp, 10 predicted proteins | sample GraSoiAngelo_109_FD_185874 | JGI IMG/M metagenome (GOLD analysis project Ga0209577, IMG submission 185874) | Grasslands soil microbial communities from the Angelo Coastal Reserve, California, USA - 14_0903_12_20cm (SPAdes) (version 2) | ecosystem: Environmental > Terrestrial > Soil > Grasslands... | reverse complement strand
CCATATCCCCCAGTACTGGACGCGGGGGATCGTCTGCCCGTTGGTCGGGTCTTTGTAGGTACCGCTGTAGCGCTTGCCGGCCGCCGTTACCCACTGTCCGTACTCGCTGGGACTCGGCGCCCATCCAAGGTTGGGCCCCTGGTTGGTCGGCTGCCCCTTGGGAATCGACCATACCGGGGCGGGTCCGATCATCAGGAAGTAGACCTTCATCCCCATCTGTTGCGCGGTCTCCACGAGCATGTCCCATCGGCTCCACGCGCCCGGGGGATACGCCGCGGGATCACGCGCGTCGAAGCTCGGCCGGTTTCTCGATCTCTGATTGGGCGCGATCAGCTGCCACACGAGTGAGACCTTGATCACGTCGACCCCGAGCGAACGGAGCGTCTGGAGCGTCTGCACCATGCGCTGCCGTGGGACATATATGAGCTCGTTGTCGTCGAGGAGCATCGATACCTGCGTGCTCGAGGCGCGCGCAGGCGAGGGCAGCGTGATCTCGATCACGACGAAGGCGCAGACCAGCGCCGCGACGGCAAGCGCCGCCGCCACAAGCCGCTGCCGTCGGCTCACCGCCGGGGCATGGTAGAAGCCCCGTTTCGACGGTGCGCCGGCGACATCGCTCGTCGCAGGGAACTCAGCGCGTAGAGCGAGATATCGAGTATCCCCGCCACTAGAAACGCCAACGGTCCGGTGATCGCGCGGCCCACAACCCGAGAGAACACCGGGGTCAAGCTATCGTCTCGGTCGCCGCGATGTCCAGCGTGAAGACAAGCGTCACCGAACTTCCCGAATCCCGCGTCCGGGTCGACGCCGAGGTCCCCGCGGAGGAGGTCGAGCGTCGCCTCAACGAAGCCGCGCGCGAGCTCGGCCGCCGGATGCGCGTGCCTGGGTTCCGCAAGGGCAAAGTGCCGCCGCCGATCGTGATCCGGCGACTGGGGCGCGAGGCGGTCCTCGACGAGGCGTTGCGCAGCGCGCTCGGCTCCTGGTACGCGGATGCGATCGAGGAGGCGGGAATCGCCCCCGTGGGCGAGCCCGAGCTCGACATGGAGCGGCTGCCCGACGAGGGTCAGCCGCTGTCGTTCTCGATCGAGATCGGAGTGCGCCCGCACGCGAAGCTTGGGCGCTACAAGGGGCTTGAGGTGGGACGGCGCGAGCCGGCCGTGGATGACACGATGATCGATCGAGAGCTCGACCGGCTGCGAGAGCAGTTCGCGACGCTCGAGACTGTGGAGCGGCCGGCGGCGGAAGGCGACTACGTCGTGATCGACTACGTCGGAGAGGTCGATGGCGAGCCATTTGCGGGCGGCACCGGCCGCGACCAGCTGCTCGAGCTCGGCTCGGGCAGGTTGCTGCCGGGCTTTGAGCAGCAGCTGACAGGGGCGAGCGCCGGCGAGCAGCGCACCGTCGAGGTCACCTTCCCCGAGGACTACCAGGCCGACGAGGTGGCTGGCCGCACGGCGCGGTTTGACGTGACCATCACGGAAGTCAAGGCCAAGCGTCTCCCGGAGCTAGACGATGAGTTCGCCGCCGAGGCGGGCGGCTTCGACACGGTCGGAGAGCTGCGCGAGGACATCGCCGAGCGGCTGAAGTCGATCGAGGATCGCGTGATCGAGCGCGAGTTCGAGCAGGCGGTGCTAGATGCGGCAGTCGCCGAGGCCACGGTGGCGGTGCCGGACCAGCTCGTGCACGCACGCGCGCACGAGCTGCTGAATGACACCCTCTCCGCGCTCGCTCGGCAGGGGATCTCCAAGGAGGCCTACCTGCGCGTCGCGGGCAAGGACGAGGAAACCCTCGCCCACGAGGCAGAGCCCGAAGCGGCGCAGGCCCTGAAGCGCGAGGCGGTGCTCGCGGCGATCGTCGAGGCCGAAGGGATCGAGCCGAGCGACGATGAAGTGCGCGAGGCGCTCGAGCCGACGGCGGAGCGGGCTGGCACGACGGCCGCGGAGATATTCCAGGAGCTGAGCAAAAGGGACCGCTTGGCGCGCGTGCGCGAGGAGGTCGCGAGTCGTCAGGCCCTCGAGATGCTGGTCCGCGAGGCAAAACCGATCCCGGTCGAGCAGGCGAAAGCCCGCGACAAGCTGTGGACGCCGGACAAGGAGGGCGCCGAGACCGGGAGCGGCCAGCTGTGGACGCCGGGCCGCTGACGAGCACTCGTACGTGCGCTGAATGCCGCCGGGGCGCCGGACGGCGGTTGCTACATTCGGCAGGAATCCCGCCGAGGACGCGAAAGAAGCGAGGACGATGAGCCCACTCGTACCGATGGTCGTCGAGCAGACCTCCCGCGGGGAACGGGCGTTCGACATCTACAGCCGTCTGCTCAACGAGCGGATCATCTTCCTCGGCACGCCGATCGACGATCAGATCGCCAACCTGATCGTCGCGCAGCTGCTGCACCTGGAGTCGGAGGACCCGGACAAGGACATCTCGATCTATGTCAATTCGCCGGGTGGCTCGGTGTACGCGGGGCTGGCCGTGTACGACACGATGCAGTTCATCAAGCCCGACGTGCAGACGATCTGCGTCGGGATCGCGATGTCGATGGGGGCGCTGCTGCTGGCCGGAGGAGCGCACGGCAAGCGGATGGCGCTGCCCAACGCCAAGATCCTGATCCACCAGGTCTCCTCAGCCTTTCAGGGGCAGGCCACCGACATCGAGATCCATGCCAAGGAGATCATCGACGTGCGTCGGCGGCTGGACGAGATCATCGCCAAGCACACCGGGCAGGAGTTGGACAAGGTCCGGCAGGACACCGAGCGCGACTACTTCATGAGCGCAGAGGACGCCAAGGGATACGGAATCATCGACCGGGTCATCTCGCAGCACTGAGCGACTACCCTTAGTGCGACGGGTGGTCGTCTCAGACCGCGCCCGGGGAGGGCAACATGGCACGTCCCACCGACTCCAACGAACAGCTTCTTTGCAGTTTCTGCGGTAAGAGTCAGCGACAGGTCAAGAAGCTGATCGCCGGGCCGGGCGTCTACATCTGCGACGAGTGCATCGATCTCTGCAACGAGATCATCGACGAGGAGCTCACCGCTCCGCCGACATTCGATATCGAGAATCTCCCCAAGCCGCGGGAGATCTACGACGTGCTCAACGAGTACGTGGTCGGGCAGGAGCAAGCCAAACGGACGCTGTCGGTGGCCGTCTACAACCACTACAAGCGCGTCCAGATGATGCAGTCCGACGAGAACGACATCGAGCTGCAGAAGTCGAACATCCTGCTGCTCGGTCCGACCGGCTGCGGCAAGACCTTGCTGGCGCAGACGCTCGCCAAGATCCTCAACGTCCCGTTCGCGATCGCCGACGCCACCGCGTTGACGGAGGCCGGCTACGTCGGCGAGGACGTCGAGAACATCCTGCTGAAGCTGATCCAAGCGGCGGACTACGACGTCAAGAAAGCCGAGACCGGGATCATCTACATCGACGAGGTCGACAAGATCGCCCGCAAGGCAGACAACCCGTCGATCACGCGCGACGTCTCCGGGGAGGGGGTCCAGCAGGCGCTGCTGAAGATCTTGGAGGGGACGACCGCGTCGGTCCCTCCGCAGGGCGGCCGCAAGCACCCCCACCAGGAGTTCCTCTCGATCGACACCACCAACGTGCTGTTCGTCTGCGGTGGCGCGTTCGCCAACCTCGACAAGGTGATCGAGCGGCGGATCGGCCACCAGGGGATCGGCTTCGGCGCCGCGATCAAGTCCAAGGACCAGCGCGACCTGGGGGAGATGTTCGAGCACTGCCTGCCAGAGGACCTGATCCAGTACGGGCTGATTCCCGAGTTCATCGGCCGGCTGCCCGTGATGTCGGCCATCCACCAGCTCACGCGCGATGAGCTCATGCAGATCCTGACCGAGCCCCGCAATGCGCTCGTCAAGCAGTTCCAGCGCTTCTTCCAGTTCGACGGGATCGAGCTGGTGTTCGCCGACGACGCGCTGTCCTCGGTCGCCGACAAGGCTTTGGAGCGTGAGACTGGCGCGCGTGGCCTGCGCTCGATCATCGAGGAAGTCCTGCTGGAGGTACAGTTCGAGTTGCCCTCTCGCCGCGACGTGCGCAAGTGCGTCGTCACCCGCGACACGATCGACAAGGGCACCCCGCCGACGCTGGTGACGGTCGCCGCGCCGGAGGAAGAGGCAGCTTAGGCACCGCGCCTCCGGAGGCGCCTGATGACTGCGATCTCTTCGAGGTCGATGCCGTCCACGGGGCGGCCGGCCGCGCGTTTCATCGCCTCCAAGTCGTCGAGCGACGCGACGAGGACGGCGATGCCGTCGAGGGTCACGCGCTCGGCGCGGGCTCGGAGCACCTCGTACGTTGGTGCTCCACTCGGCCCGACGAGCAGGTCGATGTCCCCCTCGGCGCTGGACAAGGTGAGGGTCGAGGTCTGGCGAAGCGTGCGCCCGTCGGGTACGAACGGGACGTCATCGGTCAGGCCACGCAGCGTCGCACCGAGCTCGGTCAGCGCGGCGCCTAAGGCTTCCAGGTTCGCCCGGTCCGTCGCGTAGCAGATGTCCAGATCGTTGGTGTTGCGTGCCGAGCCGTGCGCGACCATCGCGATCCCGCCCACGACGACGAAGTCGACACCGTGGGCGACCAGGCGCTTCAGCAGCCGGCCAGGATGGAACTCAGGCCAGCTCGCCACGACTCCGCGCGCCTGCGAGTGCGATCTGGCGGACGTTGGCGTAGCTTCGCTCGAAGCTCTTGATCCGGTCGCCCGGAGAGAGCCGCAGCCTTCCAGCTACCAGCGTCTCGTCGATGCTCGAGTTGTGCGGCTGGGAGTCGAGCGAGAGCCGTCGCCCGCAGGCGCGGAGCGCGCGGTCGAGCGTGTCGATCCGAGGGTTCGCATGACCGCTCTCGAGCCGAGCGATCGCTGACTGCGTAGTGCCTAGATGGCGAGCCAGGTCGGCCTGGGTCAGGCCTGCGGCGACGCGAGCTTCGCGGAGAAGCGCATGAGGGCTCATTGCACCTTAAGCATATCAACAAAATAAGCGCCTATTCGCGATATCACCGCCAAAACCCTAGACTCCGCCTGCACATGTCGGACCTCGAGGCCAAGACCCGCTACGACCCCTCCGAGGTGGAGCCGCGGATCGTCGACCGCTGGTTTCGGTCCGGTCTGTTTCACCCCGAGCCGGAGGGCACCGCGGCCGAGAACTACTCGATCGCGATCCCGCCGCCGAACGTCACCGGCTCGCTGCACATGGGCCACGCGTTCCAGGACGCGATCATGGACACGCTCGTCCGCCTACACCGGATGCGAGGGCAGCGAACGAAGTGGATCCTGGGCACGGACCACGCGGGCATCGCCACCCAGACGCAGGTCGAGCGCGCACTCCTGGAGGAGGGAACGAGTCGCGAGGCGCTCGGGCGCGAGGCATTCGAGCAACGGGTGTGGCGTTGGCGCGAGGAGTACGGGGGGCAGATCATCGAGCAGCTGAAGCGGTTCGGCGCCTCATGCGACTACGACGACGAGCGCTTCACACTCGACGAGCTGCGCGTCTTCGTCGCCCTGTACGAGAAGGGCTGCATCTACCGCGACCGCTACATGGTCAACTGGGACCCGGGAAGCCGGTCCGCGATCTCGGACCTCGAGGTCGAGGACATCGAGGTGACGGACACCCTCTACTACATCGACTATCCGCTGGCGACGGCCGACGGCGCGGTGACCGTTGCAACGGTGCGTCCGGAGACGATGCTCGCCGACGTCGCGGTTGCCGTGCACCCCGATGACGAGCGCTACCGCGCCCTGATCGGGCAGCGCGCGAGTCTGCCGCTGGTCGGGCGCGAGCTCCCGATCATCGCTGACGAGTACGTCAAGCCCGACTTCGGAACGGGCGCGCTCAAGATCACCCCCGGCCACGATCCCAACGACTTCGAGATCGGTCGCCGCCACGGGCTCGAGCAGATCACGATGATCGGCGAGGACGGGCGGCTGATCGAGCCCGCCCCGGAGCGGTTCGTCGGGATGAGTGCCGCCGATGCCCAGCGCGCGGTGGTGGCGCAGCTCGAGGCGCAGGGCCTGATCCGACGCACCGAGCCGTACTTGCACACGGTGCCGTTCTCGCAGCGGTCCGGCGAGCGGATCGAGCCGCTGGTGTCGCTCCAATGGTTTATGCGCATGGACGAGCTCGCCAAGCCCGCGATGGATGTGGTACGCGAGGGCAGGGTCCGCTTCCATCCGCCGGGGAACACGCGCGTGTACATGGATTGGATGGAGAACATCCGTCCTTGGGTGATCTCCCGTCAGCTGTGGTGGGGCCACAGGCTGCCCGTTTGGTACCGGGCGGAGGAGACCTACGTCGGGACCAGCGCGCCCGAGGGGGAGGGCTGGGAGCGCGATCCGGATGTGCTCGATACGTGGTTCTCGAGCGCGCTGTGGCCGTTCGCGACGCTGGGCTGGCCGTCCGAGACGCCCGAGCTACGCGCCTTTTACCCCACCGATGTGCTAGTCACCGCACGCGACATCATCTTCCTTTGGGTGGCGCGGATGATCATGATGGGGCTCGAGTTCGTGGGCGAGATCCCGTTCGATGAGGTCCACGTGCACGCGATCATCCAGGCACCGGACGGGCGGAGGATGTCGAAGTCCCTCGGCACCGGGATCGACCCGTTGGATCTGATGAACGGCGGGCCGCGGCCGCCGGTGTTCGCGGAGGGAGGCGAGTTCCCGCCGTACGGCGCCGACGCGGTCCGCTGGGGCCTGCTGGCGATGGCCTCCTCGCAGGATGTGCGCTTCAGCGAGGACAGGATCGCGCAGGGGCTCGCGCTCGTGAACAAGCTGTGGAACGCGGCGCGCCTCATTCTGCTGGGCGTGGGCGAGGATGCCAGGGCCGCGATCGCGCCCGCGGCGATCGAGGACCGCTGGATCCTCTCCCGGCTGGAGCGCGCGAAGGCGGACGTGGGTGGGTGGATCGCGCGCTACGACTTCTCCCACGCAGCGCTCGGGCTCTACGACTTCGTCTACGGCGAGCTGTGCGACTGGTACCTCGAGCTGGTCAAGCCGCGGATGCGTGCTGGCGAGCCGGAGGTGGCATCGACGCTGCTGCACGTGCTACTTCAGACAATCGCGCTCGCGCACCCCATCATCCCGTTCGTGACTGAGGAGATCTACGCCCACGTGCCCGGTACCGAAGGACTGCTCGCCGCCGGAATCACGCTCGAGCCCGCATCGGTTGACGACCGTGCCGAGGCCTCGCTTCAGCGCATGATCGAGGCCGTGCAGGCGCTCCGCGGCTGGCGCGATGAGGCGGAGGTGAAGGTTGGAGTGACGCTCCCGGCGCGGCTCGCAGCCGAAGGCTACGAGGACACCAGCGAGCACCTCGCCCGGATGGCCCGACTGTCGCTCACCAGCGACGGAGCCGCGCCGGCCGCGTCGGTCCCGATCCCGGGCGGTGCGATCGAGCTGCTGCCGAGCCCGGACCTCGATCTCGGCGCGGCCGAGCGAAAGCGAGCCGCACGGCGGGCCGCGCTCGAGCAGGAGGTCGAGCGTTTGGAGCGCAAGCTCGCCAACGACGGGTTCGTGACCAAGGCACCGGCCCACGTGGTCCAGGCCGAGCGCGACAAGCTCGTGCGCCTACGAGAGGAGCTCCAGGCCCTATGACTCCCGAAGAAGCCGAGCGCTACGTACTGGCGCGCGAGCTGTTCGGGATGCGGTTTGGGCTCGACCGCATGCGACGGCTGATGACCGCGGTCGGGCATCCCCAGCTGCGGTTCGACTCGATCCACGTCGTCGGCACGAATGGGAAGTCCTCGACGGTGCGAATGATCGCCGCGATCCTGGCCGGTCACGGTCTGCGGTCTGGCAGCTACTTGTCGCCGCACCTGGTGTCGTTCGGCGAGCGGATCCGGATCGACGACGCCGATCTCGAGCCGACCGCGTTCGCCGCGGCCGTGCAGCGGGCCGCGCACGCCGCCGAGCTAGTCGACCGCTCGCTTACAGGTGACGAGCGGGTCACCCAGTTCGAGCTGCTGACGGCGGCGGCATACTCGGAGCTCGCGGCGCGGGAGGTCGACGTCGCTGTGATCGAGGCGGGCCTCGGCGGTCGCTACGACGCAACGAACGTGATCCCGTCAAAGGTCCAGGTGCTCACAGGCGTGGGGCTCGAGCACACGCGCTGGCTGGGGCCGACGATTGCCGACATCGCCGGCGAGAAGCTCGCCATTGTGCAGGATGGGGCCACGCTTGTTCTGGGGCATGGCCTGCACCCCGACGCCGCGCGGGTAGCCCGGACGGTCGCGCTCGAACGCGGCGCGCGGATCGTGCAAGCAGGGGCCGACCCCGGCGTCGCGGTGGGCGCGCCCGGCGCATTCCAGCGGCGCAACTTCGCGCTCGCTCGGGCGGCGGCGGAGGCATACCTGGGTGAGATCGACGCGGACGCGCTCGCTCGGGCGGCGGCTGAGGTCCGGATTCCCGGGCGCCTCCAGGTGATCGGCCACGATCCGCTGACGCTGATCGACGGGGCACACAACCCGGAGGGTGTCGCGGCGCTGGCGGAGTCGCTGCCGGAGCTTCTCGCCGGCGCCAGCCACCTGGTCGCGGTGGTCTCCGTCCTCGACGACAAGGACGCCGCCGGGATGCTCGCCGCGCTGATGCCCGCGTGCGACGGAGTCGTGTTCACGAGCAGCCAGCACCCGCGCGCGTTGCCGCCACCGACGCTCGAGTCGCTCGCGCGGCAACTGGGCGGTCCCGCTGCCGAGGTCGTGCGCCATCCCCAGGCGGCGCTTCACCGGGCGAGGGGGCTTGCGGGACCGCATGGAGCCGTGCTCGCCACGGGTTCGATCTACCTGATCGCAGACCTCCTGCGCCCGGGGGCGCGTGGACGGGTGTCGACGCTATGAACGAGCAGCCCAGCTTCCTCGCAATGATCGGCCTGGTGGCGCTGATCGTTGCAGTGGTTATCCTGGTGTTCTTCGGGATCGGGTACTTGTTCGGCCGAGTGTTCCTGTGAGCAAACCCGGGTAAGGATCGTTCGGAACCGCCCCGGTCTGACCTCGACTCCCACTACACTCCGCCTCCTTCATGCCCGTCCCAGCCGTCTTCGGCATCAGCAACAGCGGGGTCAATCTGGCGATCGACCTGCTGATCCTGTTCCTCGTCGTGATCTGGCTGGCGTTGGTCTATTGGACCTACGCGGACGCGCGCCGACGGATCGCGGACCCCATGTTGGTTGGTTGCGCCACGGCCGCCGCGCTGTTCCCATACGCGGGGACACTCGTCTACATGATTGTCAGGCCGCCCGAGTACCTGGAGGACGTACGCGAACGGGAGCTCGAGATACAGGCCGCCGAGGCGCGGCTTGCTGAGCTCGGCTACCACCTCTGCCCGCACTGCGACTTCGAGGTCGAGAGGGACTTCCTCCGGTGCCCGAACTGCATGCGCAAGCTGAAGGATCCTTGTCCCGTGTGCAGCAAGCCACTCGATCCGGCGTGGAAGATCTGCCCGTACTGCGAGGCGGACATCGGCGCGGCGGCGCCGTCCCCACGTCGAGCCCGGCGGCGCCGCGACGGCACAACGGAGCGGCCGGTCGCCGGTGCCGGTGGCTTTGCGGAAGGACCGGTGGCCGGTGCCGCGGGCTTCGCCGAGGGCAGCACCCCGGCGCCAGCCGAGCGCGGCGGTCCGGCTGGGACATGGAGCACCCCGGCGCCCGCCGAGCGCGGCGGCCCTGCCGGGACCTGAGCCCCGGGTCTTTCACGAAATCGTCTCGAACAGGAGGCGGCCGTACATGGAGCGAACGCTGATCCTCGTAAAGCCCGATGCCTTTGCGCGCAACCTCACCGGCGAGATCATCGCCCGATTCGAGCGCAAGGGCCTACGGCTCGCGGCGCTCCAGCTGATGACCATGGCGCCGCACATGGCCGAGCGCCATTACGCCGAACATCAGGGCAAGCCGTTCTATGAGGAGCTGGTCGCGTTCATCACTTCAGGACCACTCGTGGCGATGGTGCTGGAGGGGGAGCGTGCGGTCGAGGCCGCCCGTCAGGTGATCGGCGCCACCGACCCGCTTCAGGCCTCCCCCGGCTCGATCCGCGGCGACTACGCGATCGATGTAGGCCAGAACATGGTGCACGGCTCGGACTCGCCGGAGTCGGCCGCCCGCGAAGTGGAGCTGTTCTTCCCTGAGCTCGCTTGAGCGGGCGTCACTGATCCTCGCGTCGCGCTCGCCGCAGCGGCGCGCGATCCTCCAGCAGCTGGGCGTGCGCTTCTCGGTCCTCGTCCCGGAGACCGAAGAGCTGCTGGAAGGCGAACCCGAGGAGGCCGCCTCGGAGAACGCCCGGCGCAAGGCGCTGTCCATCGCCCGGGTTCACCGCGACGCTCCGGTGCTCGGCGTCGACACGGTCGTGTGCATCGACCGCCGGATCTACGGCAAGCCACGCGACCCCGAACAGGCGAGGGAAACCCTGTCCGCTCTGTCGGGGCGCACGCACGCGGTGATCAGCGGGCTTTGCCTGCTCGGGCCCGAAGACAGCCACACCACTGCTGTCAGCACCCTGGTCGAGTTCAGGGCGCTCGACGAGCGCTTGGTTGATTGGTACGTCGCGACCGGCGAGTGGCGGGACCGCGCGGGCGGCTACGCGATCCAAGGCAGGGGAGCCGCTCTGGTCAAGGCGATCGAGGGTGACTATTTCAACGTGGTGGGGCTGCCGGTGGCGACGCTACTGGACATCGCGCCCTGGCTGCTGGCAACCAGCTCGGGCTAGTCAGATCGTGATGCCGCTGGTATTCGTCTCGGTGCCTGCGGGCTGCATGAGAGGCCTCGTAGGCAGATCAGCCATGACGGCATCGAGATCTCCACGAGTAGTCGCCTTTTGGAGTGCCCCAAGTCTCTCCTCGAACTCAATTGCAGTAAGTCTTCCGGCGAGCATATGCTGACGCAGGTCC
>Ga0209577_10006436_pt1 | contig 10870 bp, 12 predicted proteins | sample GraSoiAngelo_109_FD_185874 | JGI IMG/M metagenome (GOLD analysis project Ga0209577, IMG submission 185874) | Grasslands soil microbial communities from the Angelo Coastal Reserve, California, USA - 14_0903_12_20cm (SPAdes) (version 2) | ecosystem: Environmental > Terrestrial > Soil > Grasslands... | reverse complement strand
GCTCCTCGTCGATCTGGTCGGGATACAGGCCGCGAACGTCGTAGGCCTTGAAGATCGAGGTGTCGATCAACCCGTCCCCTCGAACGCCTTCGAGATGTCGCGATACGAGTCGTCGAGGCTCTGCGGGAGGACGCGTGTGTCGCCGATGACCGGCATGAAGTTGGTGTCGGCCCCCCACCGCGGGACCACGTGGAGATGCACGTGGTGCTCCATCCCGGCGCCCGCGACCTTCCCCTGGTTGATGCCCATGTTGAAGCCCTCGGGCCCGTACACCTCGGTCAGGACCCTGAGCGATCCCTGGGTCAGCGTCATGAGCTCCAGTAGGTCGGGCTCGTCGAGCTCCTCGATCGAGGACACGTGGCGGTACGGCGAGACCATCAGGTGCCCGTTGTTGTAGGGGTAGGCGTTGAGCATCGCGAAGCAGTGCTCGCCGCGCTTGACGATGTACTTGGCGGGGTCGTCACCCGCCGATGGCCCGGTGCAGAAGATGCACTCGTCCGGCTTGGGGCCCTTGATGTAGTCCAGGCGCCAGGGCGCCCACAGCCTCTCCTCCGGCATCGGTTGGACTCTAGCCGTGCAGAATCGGGGCCGGCCCGCGTGCCACCACCGCCATGCGGTCGCGGAAGTCCGGGACCCACATGCGGTCGGCAAGCCCTAGCGCCGAGGCAGCTGCCGCGAGCGCGCCCGCGGCGGGGCGTGAGTAGCCGCCGATCCGCTCGAGGTAGTAGCGGACCGTGAACGCCTTCGGGGCGGTGCCGGACCAGAGCGGCTCGAAGTTGCGCCGCCGGAGCAGCGTGAACAGGCTGGGACGGCTGAAGTACTGCACGTGCGTGGGGATAACCGACCACCAGCGCGGCCCCAGGGCGCGCGCGACCGCACTGCCCGCGTTGGGAAGCGCCATGTACACGACGCCGCCGGGCCGCAGCAGGCTGGCTATGCGATCGAGGGCGCCGGCCGGATCGGGCAGATGCTCGATCACGTCGCCGAGCACCACGGCGTCCCACGCTCCCGCGCCCACGTCCGCGTCGAGCAGCCCGGCGCGGATCACCTCGAGGCCGAGCCGCTCGCGCGCGTAACGGGAGGCGAACTCGCTCGGCTCGACGCCCAGCGTGCGCCAGCCGCGATCGCGTGCCTCCGCCAGGAGGAAGCCCACCCAGCAGCCCAGGTCGAGCAGCGCACCGCGTCCCACGTGGCGCTCGATGCGCGCGAGTGCGATCCGGGCGGTGGCCCGCTGGCCGGCCTCCTCCTCCACGTAGTCCTCCGACTCCGCCTCGCCGTATGCCTCGGCCAGCTCGACATCGTCGGGAAACCGCTCCAGCTGTGCGTGTCCGCAGGCGGGACAGCGCACGATGTCGGCGAGCGCCGATCCGTACCGGTCGGTGGTGGGGATGAGTCCCTCCCCGCCAGCCGAGCCCGCAACCCGCATGTGCGGCACCAGGACCATGGAGGCGCAGGCGGCGCATGCGGGCACGAACCTCATCGTAAGGGCGGCCCCGCCGCTTATCCTCTCGGGCAGATGCACCCGCAGGATCGCGAGCTGCGCCTCCTGAGCGTCGTCGCTCCGATGTTCGACGAGGAGGACACGGTCGGCCCCCTCTACGAGCGCGTGCGCACGGCATGCGAGGGTGTGCCCTTCGAGCTTGTGTTCGTGGATGACGCGAGCAGCGACCGCACACCGGACCTACTCGATCAGCTGGCCGACTCGGATCCGCGCGTGAGCGTGCTCCACCTTTCGAGGAACTTCGGCCATCAGGCGGCGATAACCGCAGGTCTTGAGCACGCGCGCGGGAATGCGGTAGTGATGATTGACGGCGACCTCCAGGATCCGCCGGAGCTGATCCCGAAAATGCTCGAGCACTGGCGCCAGGGCTCGGACGTGATCTACGGGGTGCGCGACCACCGCCCCGGGGAGACCCGGTTCAAGCTGACGACGGCGCGCTGGTTCTATCGCCTCTTCGCGCGGATAACGGGGCTCGACCTGCAGAAGAACTCCGGCGACTTCAGGCTGATGGACCGCCAGGCGCTCGACGCGGTCCTCTCGATGCCCGAGCGCAACCGCTTCCTGCGCGGCATGACCGTCTGGGTCGGGTTCACCCAGACGCCGGTCACCTACACGCGCGACGCGCGCCACGCGGGCGAGACCAAGTACACGCTCAGGCGGATGATGAAGTTCGCGCTCGACGCGATCTCGTCGTTCTCGTGGCTGCCGCTACAGGCCGCAACGCTGCTCGGCTTCGTCTTCTCGATCGTCGCGTTCCTCGGGCTTCCGCTCGTGATCGTGGCGCGCATAGCCGGGATCTACGTGCCCGGCGTCAGCACCATCCTGTTCGTGATCCTGCTGCTCGGGGGAATCCAGTTGATCACGGTGGGCATCATCGGAGAGTACGTGGGCCGGATCTACGACGAGGTCAAGGGACGGCCCCTGTACGTAGTCAGGGAGGGACGCAACATCGGCGGCGACGAGGCACCCGACGAAGCGCCCTCGGAGCCGCAACGCGTGCCAGCGCCTTAGCGTGCGGGTCGCGGTAATCGGCGCCGGGGTCACGGGCCTCGCGGCGGCCCATCGGCTGTCGCAGGCTGGCCACGTCTGCGATGTCTACGAGCGCTGGCCGGGGCTTGGTGGGCAGGCCGCCACGCTCGACGTGGGCGGCGGGCACCTGCTGGAGCGCTACTACCACCACCTCTTCACCAGCGACCGCCACATCGCCGAGCTCTACCGGGAGCTCGGAATGGAGGACGAGATCGAGTGGCGGGAGTCGAGCGTGGGGATCTACTCGGGGGGTCGGACCTACCCGTTCACCACACCGCTCGACCTGCTGCGCTTCAGGCCGCTTTCCATTCGCGCGCGGCTGCGGATGGGACTGGTGACCCTCCTCATCCAGCGCCGCTACAGGGCGGCTGAGCCCTTCGAGCACGTGAGCGCCCGCGACTGGGTTACGCGGACGATGGGGCGGGAGGTCTGGGAGAAGGTCTGGGGCCCCCTGCTGCGCGACAAGTTTGGGCGCTACGCGGACGACATCGCGATGGCGTGGCTCTGGAGCAAGCTCACCGTTCGGCGACAGATCAAGGGAAAGGAAGCACGGCGCGAGCTGCTCGGCTACCCGAGGCACAGCTGGGAGACCCTGTTCAGCAGGCTGCGCGACCGCATAGAGGTGGCCGGGGGCCGCGTGATGATCGACCGTCCCGCGGTGCGGATCTCGGCCGCGCCGGACGGGGCCGGGCTTGACGTCCTTCCCGGGGCGCCCGAATCGTTCCGGCGCGGGCACGACCCGGGATCGTTCGAGGCCGACGACGACGCCGAGCGCTACGACGGCGTGATCGCCACCGTGCCGAGCGACACCTTCCTGAACCTCCTTGATCCAGCGCTCGGCAACGCGTTCGAGGGGGACTACCTCGAGCGCGTACGCGGCGGCTGCTACCAGACCGCGATCTGCCTGCTCCTCGAGCTCGATCGCCAGTTCGGGCGCTTCTACTGGACCAACATCGCGGATCTCGAGATGCCGTTCATCGGCCTGATCGAGCACACCAACTTCGTGGAGCCCGAGCGCTACGGCGGCAGGCGCTTCCTCTACGTGGCCAACTACGTGGAGCCCGAGGATCCGCGCCTGGCCATGGACGCCGACGAGCTGTTCGCGCTGTACGAGCCGGGTCTTCGCCGGATCAACCCGGAGTTCTCCCGCGACTGGGTGCTGGCGCGCTGGCTCCACCGCGAGGCGGCCGCGCAGCCCGTGATAACGACCGGCTACGTGGACCGCATACCGTCGCTGGAAACCGGCGTGCCGGGCCTGGTCCTGGCGAATACCACCCAGATCTACCCCGAGGATCGGGGCACGAACTACAGCGTCCGGCTGGGCGATCAGGCCGCGGCGGCCCTGGAGGCGTCGCTCGCCCGCGTCCGCACGCCCATCGGCACGTCGTAGGGCGGAGGACCCCCCGTGGGGCCCGCTTCGCGCCACGACCCGAGCCGACCCGCGCGGTAGTCGCGCCAGCCCTGGAGGACCGCGCGCAGGTTCGTCCACGGGCGATCCGCCTTGCGCGCGTGGAGCAGGTGGATCACGACCATCGCCGCCTCCCGCCGCAGGCCGGCGAGTCCGTGCAGCGGGAAGTGGCGGGCGCAGACCGCGAGCGTGTTCCGCATCTCGTAGTACGCGGTGGCAGGCGCGTGCTCGCCACCGGTCGCCACCGACACCCCGTGCCACACCTTCCCCGCCGGCACGAAAAGGATGCGGTAGCCGGCGGCGCGCATCCGGAGTGACCACTCCACGTCCTCTACCTGGAGAAACAGCCGGTGATCGAGGTAGCCCACGTCCTCGACGGCCTTCCGCCGCACGAGCATCGCGGCTCCCGTCGCGCGGCCGATCTCGCGCGTCTTCGCGTACTGACCGACGTCGCGATCGCCATATCCGGTGTGCCGCCCGTTGTGCACGCGCCTCGGATCGAAGGCCGCACCGGCGTACCAGATCCGGTCGGCGGGCTGGTTGTAGTAGATCATTGGGCACAGGGCACCCGCGTCCGGCCGCAACTCCGCCTCCTCGACGAGCGCCCTGAGCAGGCCCGGGTCGACCACGGTGTCGTTGTTCAGCAGCAGGACGTAGTCCGCGCCCGCCGCGAAGGCGGCCCGAAGGCCCACGTTGTTCCCCTCGGCGAAGCCGAGGTTCTCGTTGGAGCGGAGCAGCAGGACCCGCGGGAAGCGCTCCCGTACGGCCTCCGCGGTGCCGTCCGTGGAGCCGTTGTCGACCACGATCGTGGTCAGCTGATCCCAGTCCACGCGGCCGAGCGACTCGAGGCAGGCCAACGTGTCGCGGTGCCCGTTCCAGCAGAGCACGACGACGGCGACGTGCGGGCCGGCGCTAGAGCCAGCCACGCTTCCGGAAGTAGGCGAGCATGCCGACCAGCAGCACAGCCATCGCGGCGATGACGATCCAGAACGCCTCGATGCTGCCCTCGCCCGGCACCCGTACGTTCATCCCCCAGATGCTCGCGATGAGCGTGAGCGGGAGAAGGACGACGGAGACCGACGTGAGCACGCGGATGATGTCGTTGAGGCGGTGGGAGATCACCGACTCGTTGGTCTCCTCGAGCGCCTCCACGACTTCCTTGTAGTTCTCGAGCATGTCCCAGATGCGCTCCGTGGCGTCGACGATGTCGTCGAAGTAGAGCTCGTGCTCGGCCGGCAGATAGACCTGCTTGGTCCGCTCCAGATCGCGCAGGACCGAACGCTCCGGGCGGATGATCTTGCGGAAGTTGATGATCTCCTGCTTGGCGTTCGAGAGGTCGCGAACGATCTCCTCGGAGCGGCCCTCGAAGATCTCCTCCTCGATGCGGTCGAGCTTGTTGCCCATCTTGCGGAGCATCGGGAAGCAGTAGTCGAACGAGTCGTCGACGATCTTGTAGAGCAGGTAGCCCGGCCCGCGTGAGAACAGCTGGTCGCGGAACTCCTCGGACGCGCGGCAGCGCTCGAAGAGGTACTCCACGGGCTGGAGGGGGACGTTGGGGAGCGTGATTACAAAGTCCTGCCCGACGAAGATGTCGAGCTCCCCGGCGTTGAGCCTCCCTACCGTGCTGTCGAAGACCGGGAAGTGGAGGATGATGAAGAGGTAGTCGGCGTACTCGTCGACCTTCGGCCGCTGGTTGCGCGAGGAGACGTCCTCGTAGGCGAGCGGGTGGAACTCGAAGTGCTCCTCGAGCCAGGCCCTGTCGACCGGGCCGGGACGCTCGATGTTGACCCAGCGCAGGCCCGGGCGCTCGATTACCTCGACGTTGGGCTCAGGCGCGGTGGGTGCGGCCGCCGTCGTGTCGACCCGCGAGCGAGACGGTCGTCGTAGCCGTGGCTTCGGGAGGTTCGGCATTCGGTCTCAATGGGTCGTCGATGGCCGTCACGTGAGGGATTCTACCCGCGGGCTGGAAGGCCTCCGGCGCAGTCTGTATCCTTCGCCGCTCACATAGCCGTTCGCATCGAGAGGGGTGGAGGGACATGGCCCTGTGAAACCCCGGCAACCATCCGCTTAGGCGGAAACGGTGCCAAGTCCATCAGGTTCGCCAAGGGAGAGCCTGGGAGATGTGACAGAGCGCTCCGACGCCTCCGTCACAGGCAAACGGCGGGGACCACAGGAGTAGGAGGCTATGCCGGTAGAGGCGTTGAAGTGCAAGGAGTGCGGCGAGCGTTATCCGCTCGAAGCGAAGTTCGTGTGTGAGCACTGCTTCGGTCCGCTCGAGGTGGCGTACGACCTGAGCGGCCTCGACCCCGACGAGACCCGGCGCCGCATCCAGTCGGGACCGTCCACGATCTGGCGGTACTCGGACTTCCTGCCGTTCGACCGGCGGCCGCGGACGGCGCTCGCGGCCGGCGTCACACCGCTCGTGCGCGCCGACCGCCTGGCGGAGCGGCTCGGCATCCGCGAGGTGTGGGTCAAGAACGACGCGGCCAACCCCACGCACTCGTTCAAGGACCGCGTGGTGACGGTCGCGCTCGCCAAGGTCCGCGAGCTCGGCTACCGGGTGGTGGCCTGCGCGTCGACCGGGAACCTGGCCAACGCGGTCGCGGCCCACGCGGCGGCGGCCGGGCTCGAGTCGTACGTCTTCATCCCGGCCGATCTGGAGGAGCAGAAGGTCCTCGCCACCGGCGTCTACGGGACCAGGCTCGTGGCCGTCCGCGGCAGCTACGACGACGTCAACCGGCTGTGTACGCAGCTGTCCGGCGAACGCGATTGGGCGTTCGTGAACGTGAACCTGAGGCCCTACTACGCCGAGGGCTCGAAGACGATCGCGTTCGAGGTGGCCGAGCAGCTGGGCTTCGAGCTGCCGGATCGCGTGGTCGCGCCCGTCGCCTCGGGCTCGCTGTTCACGAAGATCGCGCGCGGCTTCGAGGAGTGGCTCCAGGTGGGGCTCCTCAGCGGCGACCTGCCCACCTTCAACGGGGCGCAGGCCGAGGGCTGCGCGCCCGTCGCGTCGGCATTCGAGGCGGGGCGCGACGTGTGCAGGCCGGTCCGCTTCCCGGACACCATCGCCAAGTCGCTCGCGATCGGGGACCCGGCCGACGGCCCCTACGCGCTCGACCTCGCGCGGCGCACACGCGGCAGCGTCACGGCCGTCGACGACGACGAGATCCGCGCCGGCATCCGCCTGCTCGCGGAGACCACCGGGATCTTCACCGAGACCGCCGGCGGGGTCACCACCGCGGTGCTGCGCAAGCTCGCCGAGGCCGGGGAGATCGACTCCGACGAGCGCGTGGTGCTCACGATCACGGGCGAGGGGCTCAAGACGCTCGACGCCGTGCGCGGCACCTTCGAGACGCACGAGATCGAGCCGACCGTGGAAGCGTTCGAGTCGCAGGCTGAGGCATCGCCCGTCCACGCGTCTGCCTAATATCTCGGAGGCTGTGAGCGTCACCGTCAAGATCCCGACCCAGCTGCGCACCGTCACCGGGGGCGAAGCCGAGACCGTGGTCGACGAGGTCACCACGGTCGGCGAGGTCCTGGACGGCCTCTACGACCGCTACGACGGCCTGCGCGAGCGGATCGCCGAGGACGGCGACCTCCGCCGGTTCGTGAACGTGTACGTGGCGGGTGAGGACATCCGCTTCCTGGACGGGCTCGACACGCCGGTCGAGGACGGCGACGAGGTCACGATCCTGCCCGCGGTCGCCGGCGGCTAGCACGGCGAGCTTCGTCGGTGTTCCGGTGCTCGTCACCGGGGCGCAGGGCTTCGTGGGATCGGCGCTCGCCGAGCGCCTCGTGGCCGAGCGCGCGCGCGTGGTGGTCCCGCGGCGCGACAGCCCGGCCCGATCGCGGTTTCGCGCCGAGGGGATCGAGGACCGCTGCGACGTGGTCGAGGCGGACGTGAGGGACTACGAGTCGGTGCTGCGGGTGCTCCACGAGTACCGCATCCGGGCCGTGTTCCACCTCGCCGGCCAATCCGTCACCGACGTGGCGCGCCGGTCGCCGTACGTCACCTGGGACGCCAACCTGCGCGGCACGTACACGGTGCTCGAGGCCTGCCGTGCCGCGCGGGAGGTGGGGGAGAGGATCGAGCGGGTGGTGGTGGCGTCCTCCGTGCTGGCGTACGGCGGGTCCGATCCTCCGTGGGAGGAGGACGATCCCCTGGAGCCCGAGGCGCCGTACGCGGTCTCGAAGGCCGCGGCCGACCTGATCGCGCGGTCGTACGCGCGGAGCTTCCGGCTGCCCGTGGCGGTCACGCGCATGGCCAACATCTACGGCGGCGGCGACCTGGAGTTCTCGCGGCTGGTCCCGGAGGCCTGCCAAGCGCTCGTGGCCGGGGACCGTCCCGTGCTGCGCACCGACGGCACTCCCGTGCGGGAGTTCCTCTACGTGGAGGACGCGGTGGACGCCTACCTGACCGTGGCCGCGTCGCTCGACGAGGAGCGCTTCGTGGGCCGCGCCTGGAACATTGGCGGCGGCGAGGCGGTGCCCGTGCTCGACGTCGTCAAGCGCCTCATCCGCGTCGCCGGAAGGGACGTGGAGCCGGACATACAGGGGACCGCGTCCGACCGGCCGGACCGGGAGCAGCTGGACAGCTCGGCGATCGGGCGCGAGCTTGGCTTCGAGCCGGCGTGGGACCTCGACCACGGCCTCGACGCCACCTACGGCTGGTACGAGGACTACTTCGCCGCCGGGACGGGCTAGGCCCGGGCGGGAGCGACCAGGGCCTCCTCCACCGCGCGCAGGCGGTAGGGCTCGAGCTCGGCGCGCTGGGCTGCGGCGCGGTCGGCAAGCGCCTGGAGCTCCTCGGGATCGAGGCGCTCGTCGGCCTGCTCCAGGTCCAGGAGCGCGCGCCAGAGCGCGTGCTTGCCATCGATGCCAAGGCAGAGAATCTCGAGCTCCTCGGCGCGGCTCAACGGCGAGTAGGAGAGGAGGTGCGCGTTGGGCTTCAGCCGGCCGAGCTTCTCCCCGATGAAGGCGCTCGTGACCTTCAGCCTGTCCCGGGCGACGTCGAAGCGCTCCATGAGCCGCACCAGCGCCGCGCGGTCCTCTGCGATCTCGTGCTCGAGCTCGTGCAGCACATCGGCGTACTCCGTCCCCTCGTTCGAGGATGCCGCCCGCTTGACCAGCTCGTGCGCCGCCGTCGCGGCGGCCAGGTGATCGTTCAGGTAGACGGCGAGATACCGGCGCTCGATCAAGCCTGGCAGGCTACCCGCTGTGAGCGGCGACCAGAGCGGCGACCCGCGCGGCGAAGAGCACCGGGAGGAGTCCCGGCGGATCGAGAAGGTCGCCCGCGGGGCGCAGAAGATCGACGAGACGCCCGTGCTCATTCGCGCAGTCCGGCGCGCGCGCGAGATCCTGCCGGGCGACCGAGCGGTCGGGGACCCGCTGTCCACGGCCGGCAACCGGCCGGCAGACGTGCTCGCGCGCTACCTGTCCGAGGTCACCGAGCGGCCGAGCGCGTTGCGGGAGGTCGGGCTCGCGGCGCTCCAGGTGTACCAGTCGATGTCGGAGGCGCAGGGCCGGGGCCGGGGAGCCGAGCGCTGCGCGATCCTCTTCACGGACCTGGTCGAGTTCTCGGCCTGGGCGCTCGAGGTCGGGGACGCCGAGGCCGTGCAGCTGCTCCGCGAGGTGGCCCGGGCCGTCGAGCCACCGATCGAGGAGCACGAGGGCAAGGTGGTGAAGCGCCTCGGCGACGGGCACATGGCGGTGTTCCCTGACGCGGGCGCGGCCGTGCGCGCGGTGAGCGAAGCGAACGGCCGTCTCGCCGAGATCCAGGCCCAGGGCTACGAGCCGCGCATCCGCTCCGGCGTTCACGTCGGGCGACCGAGGAAGATCGGCGGCGACTACCTGGGGGTGGACGTGAACATCGCCGCCCGGGTCGCGTCGGCGGCCGAGGCGGGGCAGGTGCTGGTGTCCGAGCCGGCGCGGACGGAGCTGGGCGACGACGGCTTCGAGTTCAAGAAGCAGCGGCGCTTCCGCGCCAAGGGGACGCCGCGGGACCTGGAGGTGTTCGAGGTGAGGCTGCTGTGACCGACGAACCCGAGGCCTACCGGCGGCTGGTGGAAGCGCTGCTCGCATCCGATCCCGCGGTCAGCGAAGCGCAGATGATGGGGATGCCCTCGCTCAAGCTCGGGAGCAAGATGTTCGGCGGGCTGAGCGGCGGCCACCTAGTGCTGCGGATCGGGCGCGACCGGGCGGGCGAGCTGATCGAAAGCGGCCGCGCGAAGCCGTTCGACCCCTCCGGCCGCGACCGCCCGATGAAGGACTGGGCGATGTTCCCGGAGCCCGACGACGACTGGCTCGCGCTGGCCGAGGAGGCGAAGGGGCAGACCTTGTAGCCGCGTCACGCGCCCGGCAGGATTCGAACCTGCGACTTCTGCCTCCGGAGGGCAGCGCTCTATCCACTGAGCTACGGGCGCCGGCCGCCCATCATAGGTCCCGAGCCGGAACCGGCGCATCCGCATCTTCCGTTACGTACGCTGCCCGCTGAGCCTGGTGCGGCACCGGCTCGGGGAACGCGGTCTTCACGGACGCGGGGGAGGCAGATGCGGAGAATTACGGCACTTCTCGTGGTACTCGCGATGTGCGGGGTGACCGGAGCGGTGATCGCCGCCTCGGGCGGCGGCGCATCGGGGGGCAACGCGTCCGACGACCAGTACAAGCCGCCGAAGTGCAAGAAGGGCGAGGAGCCGGACGGACACGGCCGCTGCAAGAAGAAGCCGCCCAAGCCGCCGAAGTGCAAGAAGGGCGAGACCGTGAAGAACGGGAAGTGCGTGAAGCACAAGCACACGGTCAAGTGCAAGCCGGGCTCCGTGCAGAAGAATGGGCATTGCGTGAAGAACACGCCGCGGCACCCGAAGTGCAGGCACGGCCACGTGTGGAAGAATGGCCACGGAGGCAAGCCCGGCCACTGCGTCAAGAAGCACAAG
>Ga0209577_10006435_pt1 | contig 10870 bp, 7 predicted proteins | sample GraSoiAngelo_109_FD_185874 | JGI IMG/M metagenome (GOLD analysis project Ga0209577, IMG submission 185874) | Grasslands soil microbial communities from the Angelo Coastal Reserve, California, USA - 14_0903_12_20cm (SPAdes) (version 2) | ecosystem: Environmental > Terrestrial > Soil > Grasslands ... | reverse complement strand
CGCTTTGACCACCTTGTTTGTCTTCATGTCGATCACGTACAGAATCCCTGGACCCAAATGAGCCGAAAGCAGAAATTGATCCTCATCGTCTGTGGTCAGGTAGTCGAAGCGCTGGCCTTTGGGGCCGGGGAGATCAATAGTCGCAATCTGCTTGAGGGTTTGGCCGGGTAAAGAGGCCGCCAAGACCAATTGCGATAAGAGACCTTCGTACGGTGCTCATCGCCGTGTTCAAAAGTGCGGCGTGCGAATGATCATGTCCAGCCATTAATCCGCCTCTTCCGGTGGCCGGATCGCGGCGAACTCCCGGTACAGCGCAAGGTCGTACGCGATTTTGAGCGTCCCGGCAATGAAGAACGGAATATCAATCAGCGCGGGACGGGAGAACAGGAAGCCAGCAAAGATCGGGCTGATTGCGGCCCCCGCGGTCCTCGCTACTCCTGTGATTCCACCAGCCGCAGAGCGTTCTTCAGGCCGCACCACGGCCATCGTGTAGGACTGTCTCGTCGGCACGTCCATCTGGCTGATGCTGAATCGGATGAGGAGCACCAGCACTGCGAGACTGAGGCTCGGCATAAGCGGCACAAGGATGAGCAAAACATTCGACGGCAAATGCGTCACCACCATCGCCCGCACCAACCCGATGCGCGTCGCCAAACGCGATGCCAGCAGAGCCGAGATTCCCGCCAACACATTGGCCCAGAAGAAAATAAGGCCGAGCTTCACTGGTGCAACGCTGAATCGCAGATAGAACCAATACGCGGCAAAGCTTTGCACCACAAAACCGCCGCCGAAGGAGTCCAGCGCAAATAGGCTCGACAATTTCAAAACGATCGAGCGTGAGCGTCCGATACCGAGAAAGCCTCTTGCGGACACTCCGCTCGCTGCCGTGGCGAACGCATCGACCTCCGTGGATGACGACAAACGTGTGAAGAGAAACGCAAGCGCGACGCCGAGGGCGGCGTAGAGAAGCACGACGACCCGGTAGCTATCGGACGTTGAGAGCGACGCCTTTTGCACCATCCCCGCAGATGCGCCTCCAGTGAGAGCGCCGAGAGCGGTCGCAACCGAACCCGCCAGCGTGTACCACGCGAATACTTCCGTGCGGTTGCGGGAAGGAACCACGTGGGATAGCGCGGCCTGTTCGATCGAAAGGAACGGCCCAACTTCATGCCCGCTCGGGCTGATTACGCCGATGGTTCCCGCGACAATAAGGAAGAAAAGATTCTTCGTCGAGGCGAACGCGATACCGGCTCCCGCCATGAGAACTGCTCCCACGATGAGCATGCGCCGCCGCCCGATGCGGTCGGCTCGCGTCGTGAGCAGAAGCGAGATCGCCATATCGCCCGCGAGTGTCAGCGTCAGAAGCAAACCCACCTGGGTTTCCGTCAGGCCGAGACTCACCAAGTAGAACACGAGCACGACGGACAGGGCTCCGTACGCGAAAAGGCGCGTAAACCGCGTGAAGAACAGGATTGCGGCGTCCCGCGGCAACGCGCGAAGTGAAACGGGAATGAGATCCATCATCGACATAGGACACTGCCGTGGAAGCCTCCTCCGATTTCGTTCTCCTACCGCTCGCTGCGCTTAACGCTCGGCCACTGCCTCATAGACCACCATCCGCGCGACGGGCTTGCCATCCTCTTCCTGCTCTGGCGTGTAGAGTTTGTGCGTTTTCAAGTCCACCGCGACCGTGTGCACCGCGTGCTGCACGCGAAAGTCTTCGAGCTTCCGGTAGTGGTCGGCGTCGTCCTGGTGGAAGACGGCAATCGCCCCGCTGTAGCAGGCGACGTAGATCCGCCGCAGGCCCGGGTCGAACTTGATGACATCGGGTCCGCCAGGCAGGGGAAGAACTGCGATGGCACTTTTCTTGTCGAGATCGAACACCGTCATCAGTTCGTTTCCTTCGCAAGAAAGGAAGGCGCGGTGGTGCTCCGGATCGAGTGCCATGCCGTGGTTCCCTTTGCATTTCCCGACCGGATACCGGCCCACAACCGTATCGGTCGCGGGATCGATCACCGCAAAAATGTCCTGGTCCTGGAGATTGACGTACACCTTGCGCGCGACCGGATCGTACTGCGGCATCCCCGTTTCACTCTCGAAGTGCAGCGTTTTCACGATCTCGTCTTTCGTCACGTCGACAACCGCTTCCGCTTTGCCGCGCTCGTCCGACACATAGAGTTTGTGGAAGGGGGCGGCATAAGCGCTCCCGTCCGGTTTCGCTTCCGTCTTTAGCTTCTTGATGACTTTCATCTGCTTGAGGTCGACCACACCGATCGTGTTGTCGTGAGCGTTCGATGTGTAGAACTTCTTGAGATCCGAAACGTACTCGACGCCTTCCGCTCCCGGCGTGTCGGCGATGGTCGCAACCACCTTGTTCGTCGCGAGGTCGATCACGTAGGTCTGATCCGCGGCGAGATGAGCGGAAATCAGGTAGTGGTCGTCCGGGTCAATCGTGAGGTAGTCGAACCGTTTCCCCCCCGGACCGGGGATGTCGAACTTCGCGATCTCTTTCAAGGTCTGCCCACTCGCTCCACTCGCGCAGACACTCAGGAACGAGCCAAGGGCAAACGCCGCTCTTTGCCAAAAGGATTTGTGGTTTCGCATGAAGTGGCCCCTTTAATGCGACGCCGTTCCTTTGCCCAGTTCGCCGAGAGCCGCCTTGAATGCGCTCGCGAGCTTGTCGGCCGGTCCCCGCCCCCAGTAGTGCAGAAAAATCACCAGCGGCTTTTCTTCCGTCATATGGTGGTGAATCGCGACGACATCGATGCCGTTCTTCCGTAACGTCTTCAATACCGGTGTCACTTCGCCTTCGAGCATGGCGATGTCGCCGGCAACAACTGCATCGTCCTGCGTGCCGTAGAACGCCGCCCAGGTGTTCAAGCCCATGCGCGCATTGATCGTCGCGCCATGGTCCTTCATCGCCAAGTCGCTGCGGCCGACTGTGATTTTGTAGACCGCGCCGGACTGCTCTCCGGTGTGCCCGACAATTTGCGCAATCTTCGCCGTGTCGAGGGCCGCGCCAGAGCCGCTCAAAGGAGTGACAGCTTCCGGTTTTGCGTGGCCGATCAGGTCAAACGCCGGCTTGACTTCGCGCGCAAGGTCCGCCGCTTTCCCCATTCCATGCACATGCATGTAGTACACATGCGGGTCATCCCAGAAGAAATGGTTGTGCAGCGCCGTAACTTCGATTCCGTTGTCGAGCAGCGCGGACATCACCGGATTGACTTCTTCTTGCAGCAGCACCAGGTCTCCCATCATCACTTCGCCGCCGTCGCTCGCCTTCGTGAATGCCACCCAGCCGCCAAAGCCGAACGGCGTTGGCGTCGCCACGCCCGCGACCGTTATCTTCAGATCGCTGCGCGGGATGTTGACCTTGAGGACGCCGTCCTTGAAGTCGCCCTTACGGTCGAGCGATTTCAGAACCTCCTGGTAGTCGCTCGGCATCTCCTGTGCGAATGCCGCAGTTCCGAAAAGCAACAAACAAGCGAGCAGCAGCAGTTGCGTGTATTTCTTCGTTCCTGACATCAAACACCTCCATGTGTTTTTTCTTTGGCTGGTCAAATTCGTTGCGCTACTTCGCCGGAGCCGCCTCGACAAACGGTTTCGTCGTCACGTGATTTCCCGCGCGCAATTCATCGGTTCCGCGTACGGCGACCTCGTCTCCCTCGCGCAGGCCGCCGAATACCTCGATTGACTTCCCGTCCTGTTCTCCCGTCTGCACGTTCACCCATTCGGTGTTTCCGTCGCGAATACGGATCACGAACGTCGCCTCCGTCGTCCGCGCGACCGCGGAAGCCGGCACGAAGAGCGTCGCCTCAGACCGCCGCACCGGCCACAGCACTTCGGGAAACATTCCCGAGCTCAAGCGTCTGTCGGCGTTTTGGACGTCCAGTTCCACAGGCATCGTCCGCGTTTTCACATCGACGGAATGGGCGATGCGCGCCACCGTGCCCGTAAAGGTCTGATTCGGAAACGCCGGGACGCTGAAGTCCACCTTCGTCCCCGTGGTCATTCCCGCGGAATACTTTTCGGGGACGGGAACGACGAGCCGCAGCTTGCTGATCTTTTCCACCCGCACCATCGGGAGGGAACTCGCCGCCGCGCCGGTGGCCGGCCCCACAAGCGAGCCCGGATGAACGTTGCGCTCCGTCACGACACCATCGAACGGTGCGCGCACTTCGAGATATCCCTCGATTTCCGAAATGGATTTCAGGCCCGACTTCGCCGCTTCCGCACTGCCTCGCATAGCTTCGACCTTGGCACGATCCGCCTCGACGGTGCGTTGTGCGACTTCGAGGTCATTGCCTGCGACCACACCCGGCGTGGCCGACGCGCTCTTCAGCCGGTCGAACGTGCTTTGATCCGATGCAAGCTTTGAGTCCGCTTCCACACGCTGTGCTTCCGCCGCCTGCAGCTTCGACTGCGCCTCGGCCCGTTGCGCCGCCAGCTCCGGCGCCACCAGTAGCGCCATCACTTGCCCGGACCGGACCCGCGTACCACGGTCCACGCCGATCGAGTCCACGTAGGCGGTCACCTTCGGAAACACGGCCACCGCTTCGTCTGCCTGCAGTTCTCCCGGCAAACGCGTCGTGATCGCGAGTTTCTTGGAGGCGACTTTCACCACTTCCACTGTGGGTTGCGCCGTTGTCGCCGGTGCCGCTTTCGTCGTGGAATTTGAGTTCGCACCGCAAGCTGCACACCACAGCGCGGCGGAGCTGAAGATGAGTGGCGAAAAGAGTTTGTGTCTGATCATGTCGTTTCTCCGGGTCGGACAGCCGTGCCTCGCGCGAATGCGCTTGCGGGGTCGTCGGGATCGAGCGAGGGCGACCCGACTCCGGCACGTTGCTGAACGAGCGAAAATACCAGGGGCAAGATCAGTAGCGTGGCCGCAGTCGCAAAGAGCAGCCCGCCAATCACAGCGCGACCAAGAGGAGCCGTTTGCTGGCTTCCCTCGCCGATGGCGAACGCCATCGGCACCATGCCCGCAATCATGGCCATGCTTGTCATCAGGATCGGACGCATGCGGGTTTTCGCTCCGTGCAGCGCTGCATCCATCGCCGCGTTGCCCGCGCGGCGATACTCCTCGGCGAACGTCACGAGCAGGATCGCATTCGCCACCGCAACGCCAATCGCCATGATCGCGCCCATGAACGACTGAACGTTCAGACTCGTGCCCGTGAGCAAGAGCATGAACAGCACTCCGCAGATCACCGCGGGTACCGTCGAAAGGACGACGAACGCCAGCTTCAGCGATTGAAAGTTCGCCGCAAGCAGCAGATAGATCACCAGCACCGCTAGCAGCAGACCCACTCCAAGATTCGTCAACGTTTGTTTCATCGGACCGATCTGGCCGCGGACGGTGACCTTCACGCCGCGCGGCAGTTCACCGGCGCGCTTGACGGCGCTGTCCAGTTCCGAGGAAATCCGTCCAAGGTCTTCGCCCGAAACATTCGCGGTCAGCGTCACCATGCGCTGGCCGTTCAGGCGGTGGTACTCACCGACAACGGTTCCGTATCCCACTTGCGCCACGTCCCCCATCAGAGGATGGGAAGCAGCGCCTAGAGTCACGGGAATGTGCTCGACGTCCTGGATCGAGGTTACGTCGGATTGCGGAAGCTGCACCTGAACCTGATACGCGACCCCCGACCTGGGATCGGCCCAATAGTTCGGCGCCACGAACCGGCTCGAGGAAGTTGCCGCCAGGAACGAACGGCCCACTCCGGCGGTCGTTACTCCCAACTGTCCCGCGCGCTCGCGGTCCACGTTGATGTTGATGCTGGGATAGTCGAGCGGCTCGTCGTACTGCAAGTCGCGCAACGCCGGTATCTTGGCGACTTCGGTGCGAAGTTTCGCGGCAAAGGCGCGATCGGCGCCGAGGTCCGGGCCGCCGATGTTGATTTCGACAGGCGTCGGAGCGCCGAAGTTCATGATCTGCGTGACGATGTCCGCCCCTTCAAAGGAAAACTGACAACCGGGAAACTTGTCCGGCAGGACTTTTCGCAAGCGCTCTTCGAATTGCTCGGCGCGGATGCCTGAGTCGGGATTGAGTGCCACGCGCATTACCGCTTCATGCTGGCCGCTCGTCCACAGATAGATCGTATTAATCGGATAGTTCGGCGGTGGCGCGCCAACGTAGCTCAGCGTTACGCCCACATTCCCCGCGCCGGCTTCTCGTTGTATTGCGTCCAGGACGCCGAGCGTCAGTCGTTCCGTCGTCTCGACGCGCGTCCCGACCGGTGCGCGGAATCTCAGAAGCAGCTGGCCGGAGGAGACTCGCGGAAAAATCTCCCGTCCGAGATACGGACCGAGAAACGCCGTCACCAGCACGGAAGCAACAACATAAGCCGCGACCGTGAGGCCTCGGACGGCAAACAGGCGGTTCAGAATCCGGCCAAGTGTGTCCCGAACGCGATGCAGCAGCGAAGGCGCATCCTGCGCTTCCGGTGTGTGCTCACGCAGAATCCACGTGGACAACACAGGAACAAGCGTGCTCGACAACAGATACGAAGCGGCCATGGCGAAGCCCACCGCGAGCGAGAGGGGGACGAAGAGCGAGCGTGAGACTCCGGTCATGAAGAAGGACGGTACAAAGACCGCGAGAATACAAAGCATCGCGAGGAGCCGCGGAATCTGCACTTCCTTGCTCGCTTCGAGCACCGCGACCGCTCTCCCACGCCCCGCGCCGAGATGGCTGTGAATGTTTTCCATGACCACCGTGGACTCGTCGACCAGAATTCCGACCGCCAGAGCCAGGCCTCCAAGTGTCATGATGTTGACCGCCTGGCCCGCGCCCCACAACGCGACGACCGCGGTCAGCAACGCGAAAGGAATCGTGGCGACGACGATGAGAGCGCTTCGCCAGTCGCGCAGAAACAGCAACACCATCACACCGGTCAACACCGCGCCAAGCAGCCCTTCCTTCACGACCGACAGCAGAGAGTTTCGAACATACGACGACTGGTCAAACTCGTAGTCGATCTTGATGTCGGGCGGAACCACCGACTGAAATTGCGCGAGACTCGCTTTGACTTCATTGACGACAGCGAGCGTCGAAGCATCGGCGCGCTTCGTAACCGGAATGTAGACGGTGCGGCGCCCGTTCACTTCGGCATAGCCGGTGATGATGTCGCTCGAATCTTCGATCGTGCCGACGTCGCGCAGGAATACCGTCGGGCCCGCGCCGGCGCGGATCGGTAGGTTCTGCAAGTCTTTGATGTTCGTGACGACAGAATTGATCGGCGCGAGGCGCAGCAAATCTCCAGTGCGCACGTTGCCCGCGGGCACGATGGTGTTCCCTGTGTTTAGCGCCTGCACCACTTCGTCCGGAGCCATGCGGTAGGCGCGCAGTCGCTCGGGATCGACGCTCACGACAATCGTTCGCGCCGCACCGCCGAAGGGCGGGGGAGCCGAAACGCCAGGGAGCGTCGCGAAGAGCGGACGCACGCGGTTCAGCGCGAGGTCCTGAATCTCGGCGACGCTCTTCGTCGGACTCGAAAAAACGAGATACCCGACAGGGACACTGCCGGCGTCAAACCGCATGATGAACGGCGCGACCGTTCCCGGCGGCATGAACGCACGCGCGCGATCCACATAGCCGACCGTCTGCGCCATCGCCTGGCTCATATCCGTACCGGGATGAAACGTCAACTTCAGCAGGCCGACGTTCTGGATGGATTTCGATTCCACAGCCTCTATGCCGGTGATGTAAAGGAAGTGATACTCGTAGTAGTAGACGAGGTACCCTTCCATTTGCGCGGGAGACATTCCGCCGTAAGGTTGCGCCACATAGATCACCGGCAGATTCAGGTTCGGGAAAATATCGATGGGCATCCGCGTGAGCGCGAGAATCGAACACAGGGCCACGCCGATCACCAGAACGACGACCGAGACGGGATTGCGAAGGGCACTGCGCAGGAGCCACATGGCTATTTCGCTCCTTGTGCCGCGTCGTGCAGCGATTGCAAAAACGGGTCGAGGTCGCCCTGAGCCGCCGCGACCGACGCGAGATTCTGCCAGACGGCAAGCCGCGCCAACACGTCATCAATCTCCGCCTGCACGAGAAAGCTTTGTGAGTCGGCAACATCCACGAGCGTCGCGAGGCCCGCTTGATAGCGCGCTCGTTCCTGCGTCTCGGTCGTGCGCGCGGCGTCGAGTTCGAGCGGCGTGTTCTCCGCGACTTTGCGGGCGCCGTCGAGCGAGGCTTGCGCTTTTCGAAGCTGTCCCGTCAAATCCTGCAGCGCCTGATCGTAGCGCGCCTCTTCGGCGCGTTCGTTCGCCGCTTCCACCGCCTTCTTCGACTTGATGGAAAAAATGTCGAATACCGGAAACGTGACACTCAACCCGGCGGCCCAGTTCGCGCGGTCCGGTCCCAACCCTTCCGTACCCCCAAGGAATTTTCCGGTAGCATCGACGCCGCTCCCGCGCCCCATCACCACCGATTGCAGATAGAGCTTCGGGTAATACGAACGATCGAGCGCATGCACGAGTGATTGCTCTTCTTGGACGCGGGCGTGTTGCACTTGAGCGAAGGGGTTCAAGGCGACGGAGGCCGCGGCAGGAGCCGATGCGGGTGGCGCGCCAACCAATACGGATTCCCGGACTTCGACCACTTGGTCGGCAATGCCGAGAATGTCGGCGAGTTGCGCGCGGCTGATCGCCGCCTGTTGCTGCGCTCTCGCGAGGTTCACGCGCGCGCGGGCGAGTTCCGCATCCGCTCGCGAGGCGTCGGCCCCGGCGCGGAGTTGGTTGTCGACAAGCACGTGCACCGATTTCGCGAAGGTTTCCCGGCGCTCGAGGTCCGCTTGCGCGGCGCGCACGGTCTGTTCCGCGGCGAGCAGGGTCAGGTAGGCATTGACCGTGGCGACACTGACATCGAGCCGGGTGAGCGAGGCTTCCGCCGCCGCGCGATTCTGCGCCGCTCGCGCGGCATCCACTCTTGCGCCGCGATATCCGAAATCGAGCGGCTCCCAGGAGAACAACAATCCGCTCGCGCTTCCCCAAGCACTGCGGTTTGAAGACGACGCTGGCACCGGCCCGGTAATCGGAGAGATCACCGAGTTCGGGATCGTCAATCCGGTGATGTTGTTGTCCGTCGCGCGATTCGATTGCCACAGAAGGTCGGTGCGGGGCAAATAGCTCGTTCGCGCGACGCCCACACCGGCGTGGGCCGCACGCACGCGTTCGAGCGAAGCACGCACCGCGGGATAGTTCTTGAGCGCGAACTCGACGGCTTCTTCGAGGGTGAGCACTTTCGTTTTTTGCGGGTCGGATTGCGCCGATGGGGTCGTCCCCATAGCCAGCAGCAGAGCGACGCTTAAGCCCGTTTTCCAGTAGCCCCTGTGATGTGCGAACACGTTCGTCTACTCCTCAACTTATTTTCTCGGCGCGTGGTAGAGTCCTTCGATCAGCTGCATCCCGCGCTCCAGAAGTTTGTCGTCCGGGATTCTTTGCTGCGCCCAGCCCTTCAGGATTTCGTCGACTCCATAGCCTTCTTTGCGGCCGAAGCGGTCGTCCAAGAGGTCGGCGTCATGAATGATTTGTCCGATTACGCCAACGCGTGGATCTCGGACGTGAAACTGCTTTGTCAGGGTTTCAAAGGTGCAGTCCTCGCCGCGATGTCCGAACCCCTCTTCATGGAACATGTCGTACGGCACGGCTCCACTCGGCACGCGATCCTCCGGCGCAAAAGCAAAGCGGGCTTTACTGTCGATAAAGTTGCGGATAAGCCAGGCAGACGCGCATCGATCGACGCCCGGTCTTGGTCTCGTCACCCACACCCTGCCCCTGTACTTCTTCGGATCGATCTTGGTGGCTGCGCTCCCGGACTTGGCAGCGTTCGACCTGGTCGCCTGCTCGAGCAATTCCTGAACGCGCTTCTGTAGCGGGCTGTCGAAGAAATCGACTTCCACGATCTCCTGAAACCGGTTGCGCAACCGGCTGAGGCGGCCCGCTCCTTTTCCTTCCACGCGCGTCGAGGAAAACGCGTGCAGCTCGCGGATCAACTCCTGGTATTCCCGCGCACGCGCTTCTGCGAAACGGCCGATCAGCTGCGGCTTCGACAGATTGTCGATGGAGTCGACATGAACCACCGATGCGTCTCCTCCGTACTTCCGAATCGCCGTCGCGAGCCACTGAAACCGCTCCTCATTGCTGGAGTTGTTCGGAAGCAAGTACCCGGAATTCCCGAGCGGCACGGTTCCGTAGCGCTGCAGCTTCCGCCAAATCTCGACTCGCTGGCTGGCGCGTTTCGTGGGCAGCGTGACCGTCAGTAGCAGCCACGCGCTCTCGCTTGTGCTTCGTACGGTCATTTCCATATGATGTTATATCTGTAACGTAGACAAGGTCAAGCGAGCTCGCACCGACACCGATGGCGCGAAAAATTCAGTCAATCGTTTCAGGAATTTACTGGACGGAGGAGTCGGGAGTCCGGCCCTGTCCCACAACTTGCAGTTGCTCGCGGAGTGCGTGCTCCTGCGCGGCTAGCGGCATGAACTGTTCATGCCAGAACCGCATGCGCTCGGGTTCCGTGAGCGAGGCCATAGCGTGCACTACGGAGATTTGGCGTTTCGTGACTTCGTTGATCTCCCGCACTAGCCGAATGATTTCCGACATCTTCTCCCATGTTTCCGGGTGATGGCGTCCCCGCAACCGTTCGAGGTCCAGCCACCCGCGGTGACTGTCGCGTTCCCGTGCCCGTTCATAAAGCCCGCTGAATTGCTGCAGCTTCCCTTCGTACTCTTTTTCGAGTGGTTCAATCTGCGCGTACGCACTGATGAAATCGTTCGTCGAGGTGAGGTCCGCGTCTTTGATGTTCGCGATCTGCCCTCCGAGCATGCGCAGATCGGCCTGCGAGCGTTCGAGCTGGCTCAGC
>Ga0209577_10006434_pt1 | contig 10870 bp, 14 predicted proteins | sample GraSoiAngelo_109_FD_185874 | JGI IMG/M metagenome (GOLD analysis project Ga0209577, IMG submission 185874) | Grasslands soil microbial communities from the Angelo Coastal Reserve, California, USA - 14_0903_12_20cm (SPAdes) (version 2) | ecosystem: Environmental > Terrestrial > Soil > Grasslands... | reverse complement strand
GACAAAAAGCGGACAACGCTCATCATGTTCGGTGTCCTGTACGCCCAGATTTCGTCGGACGAAGGCGTGGTCGCGGAACTCGCCTCGCCAGGCCAACTCTCAAGGCTTCATTCGCCCGTGTCTGCCACCCCGGACCGCTCGATCGGTAGGCGGCGACGACGTCGCGATCGACACGAAGGCTAATGAGCTCTTTCGTCGGAGCCTTTTGTGGACCACGTTGCCCGCGGTACCGGCGAACGGCGGCAGCGGTCTCGTCTGGCAGCACGTCAAGTAATGGACGTGCATTGCGAATCTCTTTTGCGGTCCACTCGGGATTCTGCCGATCAGGACGACTGGCGTTCTTTCGCATATGCGCGCTCCTCGCGACGATTCGCTCGCCGAAGACTGATGACGCGGATCTTCTCGCCACGCGGCGTAATCACTGCCGCGTGGAGGCGGCCGTCGATGAACCCCAAAACTCGCAACCGCGGCTCGCCGTAGTTTCTTCGCGTGTCCTCGACACTGATCGCGCTGTCGAAGTCCATGTCCGCGAACCGCTCGAATCCGATCCCGCGCGTCCGGACGTTCTCGACGCTCTTGGCCGGGTCGAATTCGATTAGCGGCATTATATTGTATACACGATTAAATGCGCGAGGTCGCTACACCGCGCCAGGTCTCAGAGAACCGCGAAAATCCAACGCTGCAGTTCAATCGCGTCATGGGCGCCACTCCACCTTACTCGAATCGAGACAACCCATCTCAAACCGATCGCGAATTGCCGCAAGTTCGACAGCTTCCCATAATCGGAACCCATGATGGATTTCGATCCACGCGATCGCGACGACGATGCTCGCGGGGTCGAGATGCCGTGGGTCGACATTCGAGATCCGGATCGCGAACTCGACGACTCCCGCAATCCGAATGACGATTTTCGAGACCGCGACACGCACGAACGAGACGTCGATCCGCGAGATGCCTTTGTCGAAGGTCTCGAACTCCCGCGCGGACCGGAACGCGAGACCGTGCTCGATGGCGACCGTCGGTACGAACTGAACGGCGACGATAGTCGGACCCTCGCAACCATTGGGGCGTTTCGGGTCGTGGCCGAACGTGATCTCCGCGAGCCACGACACGAATCGAAGGATTGGCGTGCACCTGATCTGCGCCATCTACGTGACGAAGGCCTAGCGCGATCCGTTTCTCTTGGCGGACGGGACCGCGCCGTGACGCTCACCGAGCGCGGTCATCACCTCCTGGAAGCGCATCGTCGCGATGGCGACGATGCCCGCGAGCAATCTTTTCAGGCGGGCGTCAGCCGGCCGCGTGAGTTGTCCCATGATGCCCAGCTCTATGGCGCCTACCTGCGCGAAGAGGAACGGCTCCGGGACCAAGGCGCCGACGTCCACCGCGTCATCCTGGACCAGGAACTCAAGCGCGAGTATCAGGAATGGCTGCAGGAGTCCAATCGCGGCCGGCCGGATAGCGATGGACGCCCGGACCGCGACCCGCTCGAGATCGAGCGCTGGGCGCACGAACATGACCTGCCGTACTTCGACGAGCAGGTGCACTTCCCTGATTTCCGCATCGAGTATGAGCTGGACGGACGCGACCGCCACGAGGACGTCGAAGTGGTCACAGAGCACTATCGCGGGGCACACGCGCGGAGCGTCGCCCGAGCCGGTTTCCGTTGCTACGGCAGCGGACGAAGAGGCGGCCGCGGGTTCGATCCGGGCTTCGCGGAGGACTTCCTGTGATCCTGAGACCCGTCCGGCCGGAAGTCCGCCAGAGCGTCCGGCCAGGGCGGGTCGCGGCGGTCATGGAGTTTGGCTTCACCGAACGCCAGGCGCGCTTCCTGGTCCACGTGCTGGTCTTCTCGGGCGTGTTCTTGGAACGACAGTACCGCGCGTTCACGGGGCTGGTCCACGGGCAGAAGACACACGACTTCCTCGCCAAGCTCGTCGACAACAGGTACGCGACCGCGATCACGCCCGGTGCGCTTCATCGTGGACGCTTCTACCACGTCCACTTCAAGCCGCTGTACGAGGCAATTGGCGAGGCGAACAACCGCCATCGGAAGTGCGCGTCACTCGGCCGGTTCGTGGAGCGGCTGATGCTGCTGGACGCGGTGCTCACTGACCACCGCTACGCCTGGCTGGGCACCGAACAGGATAAGCGGACGCATTTCCGCGAAGCCCTCGAGCGCGAGCTCCCGGACGACTGGTACCCGCATCTCACGTTTCACAACGGCACTGAGAAGACGACCCGATTCTTTCCCGACAAGATGCCAATCGGCGTGCCGGTCAAGGGCGAGCGGCGACACGTGTTTCTGTATCTCGCCACGCGCGAAATTCCCATGGACTTCCGGGGATTTCTCCTGCGCCATGCGGACCTGTTGAAGGCGGTCGACGAGTGGACGATTCGGGTGCTGATGCCCCGCCGGCTGCGCCGGGCAGCCACCCTCTATCGCTACGCGGTGCGGGACGCGTTCCTGATGCCGCTAGATCGGCGAGAAGTACGCGAGGTCGACTGGTACTTTCGGGCACGTCGAGGCGAGTTTGTCTGCCCATCAGCAGACCCGGATCTCAACGTCGCGACGGCCGCGCAGAAGTACGGCGCCGCGCGGTTCGAAGCGCTCTATCGGCAATGGCTCCAGCGCGGTGCGCAGGCGCTGTGGGCGATGCAGTTGCCGCTGCTTCGAGACAACATCCAGCGCGGTTTGGGCCGCGTCGAATTCGTCCAACTCCCGCACCAATACTTGCAGCTCACGCCGCTCATCGGCTCCTCCTCTGGGGTTGAGAAGGGGTTCACCGAGGGAGACAACCTACCGACCGCGTAGGTTGTCCTGATCTGTTTCCACCATTTTCGGAGTCTGTGACCGGCCGACGCCGGTTCATGGTCAGCGCACGCTGCGCAACAACAATCCTCTGAGTCATTTGTCAGCCGAAGCGTCGCGATCGGGCGGCGTTGTTTGCCGCCCGTGAGCACGCCACGGCGTCAGTGATGAGAACAAGCCGTGGTGTGAACGACCCCGGTGTCAGTGACGCGGGTGGCCCCGCGACCAAACCGATGGGTCGTTCACACCACGGCTTGCGTGTCATCGAGGAGTGCACGTGGCGTGCATTGTTTGAGTGCGAATCTGCGCCGCCCGCTGGCGACGATCGTCTTGACGATCAGAGGCACATCCTAATGCCGGATTCGAGCCCGCGTCTGATGCGCCTGGTGTGCAGCTTCGAACTCTGCTTGCTACTCGCTGATCTCCGCGCCGGCCATCACGACTTTCAAGATGACGCTGTGCTCGTCGCGGTCAATGCTCTCCGCCCTGCATTTCGCCCGGCTCCGACCGCGCGTTCCGCGCGGCCTTAGGGCATTGACCGCGCCTGCGCGCAGCGCCGTAGTTCCGGCACTTACGTGATGGCCGGCTACGTCTATTGCGGAGCGAACGGAACGTAAATACTTCGCGACTTTCCGTTAGGGGCGGCCAGCAGACGACGCGTCACTTGACGCTTCACCTCTCCTTCGTTCACAATTTGTGAATATATGCCGCGTCGTTTGCTGACCGATTTCGAACTCATGCTCGTCCTGGCGATCCTTCGCGTCGGCGATGACGCATACGGCGTACAAATCGTGCGCGAGATCCAGACAATCGCGGGGCGTCGCGTCCTCCTGGGGGCCGCGTACGCGGCGCTCGACCGACTGGAGGACAACGGGCTCGTGTCCTCGCGCACCGGGAGTCCGACGCCGGAGCGAGGCGGACGCGCGAAGCGCTTCTTTCGCGTGACGGCGCGAGGAGTCCACGCCGCGAAGGTGACTCAGCGGGCGCTCGTGACCCTGTGGCAAGGCGTGCCGCAGTTGACGGAGAAACGCGCATGACGCGCCACACGATCCCGCGACTTGCGCTCGCACTGCTGGGACGATTCGTCTCCGACAGTGACGCATTGGCCGGAGACCTCATCGAAGAATACCAGCGAGGCGAGTCCCGCACCTGGGTTTGGTTGCAGGTGGCGGCCGCGGTTGCGACCAGCCTGCTCAAGAGATCTCGCGCCATCCGGCCGCTGCGTCTGGTCGAAGTCCAGCCGGCGGACGCCCAGGAACGGTCGACGCGATTGCATCGTGATCGATCGGTCAATCTGAGCGCCAGCCCGCTTCCCGGCGTTGGCGGACTCGGGCTTGTATCGCTAGCGATGTTCGTCACCTGCGCCGTTCCCCACGCATGGTGGGTATTTCTCGCCTCCGCCTTAGCTGGCGTGTCGCTTGGCATCGTGATGATCGCGATGCGGCCACCCTCGCCTGGCCCGCATCTCACGATACGTCCCGAAGCTGCCGCCCGCTGAACGGTCGTTGCGCGTGGGGCCTCTATGAGCCAACACATTGTCTCGATCGTCGCGGCGATTCTATTGGCGCACACATCGACGTCGGTCTGGCAATCCGCCCAAGCAGCACGTCGATCGGCTGCTCCGGCGGACGCCGTGACGTCAATCATCGATGCGTTTCGAACTCACGACATCGTGACGTTGAGCGACCCGCATGGCAACGTACAAGCGCAAGCCTTTCTGTTGTCGCTGATCCGCGATCCACGTTTTCCAGATGCGGCGACCGACATCGTCATCGAGACGGCCACCGCGCGTTACCAAGATGCCATCGACCGATTTGTGCGCGGTGAGGATGTTCCGATGACCGTTCTGCGTCAGGCGTGGGAAAACCATACCGTCGTAAACAGCCTCGGGACCCAGGCAGCGGAATTCATCCAAGCGGTGCGCGCGGTCAACGACTCGCTGAATGGCCCGCGGAAGCTGCGCGTGATCGCCGGCGACCCGCCAATTGATTGGGACAACATCGTGTCCGCGCAGGATCATCGTCGCTGGATCGAGCTGCGCGATTCATATCCGGCCGATCTGATTCGACGGCAGGTACTCGATCGCGGCCGGCGTGCGCTCGTGATCTACGGACAGGGACACCTGCAGCGGCGGTCGATCGTCAGCAACTACGATATGTCGACATGGCAGGCGCAGACGGTCGTCAGCCTGCTCGACCGCGATCCCGCCGTGCGCATCTTCAACATATGGACGTTGTTCGACAAGAACGTGGCCCTGCCGGAGGGTGTCTCGTCGTGGCCCGTTCCGAGCCTCGTGGCGTTGAGCGGAACGACGCTAGGCGCCATGGATTTCGCGCAGTATGGGGGCACGCTGTTGGGCGGAAATCGCGTCGCGGTCCGAAATGCGCAACTCGTCCCAATTCCGCACGACGAATGGAAAGCCATGCGCATGGAAGACGAGTTCGATGCGCTGCTGTATTTGGGCTCCCCTGTCTCGATGACGACAATGACAGTACCGGCGGCGCTTTGCCAGGACGCCGCATTCGTCGAGAAGCGGCTCCAGCGACTCGCGCGATTCGGCCCCCCCGTCGAAGTGCAGAACTTCAAGAAGGCCTGCGGGCTCCCATGACGTGGCGATCATGCGCGTGCAGCGGATAATCGTGTGTCCGAACGGAGACGAATCGACATCTCGCCAGTACCGGAGACTGCTACTTCTTCAGCGTGCCGCCGCCATCGTTGATCCGAAGCCGTGCCCCGGATGCGTACCTTTTCGATCAGCTGTCGACGACGAGCTGCCGTACTGGCGTCGGTAGTTCCTCGGTAACGCCGAAGGGTGTACAAACCAGCTGTTGCAGTGCGGCTGAGTTTGACGCGCCACAGGCTCGGCGCTATCCTGCGTTCATCGCCAGTGCTCCGAGAGAGCAACCTCCACTTCGCCGCCACCGCATGTGGAGCGCGCATCCGATCGACGATCTGTGATCTCGATCGAGCGCATCGCAGCACGAAGTTCCGTCCCGATGGCATGAGACCACGGACGACGCGGAACTTCACTTGAAGACCGTCGGTCCCGGGGAACGCCCGCCTCAGTGGCCAGCGTTCGACGACGGCAGCGCTCACCGACTCGCGATCTGTGGTCCGAGTCGTCGAGATCGCTCTGGTTGGGTCGAACGACGATTCCCGAATCGTCGCCAACACCGCGGCGGGCTCCGCTCCCGCGGCCCGATGTCGGCAGATTGCCCTCATCCGCGCGACTGATGAAGCGCGCCGGCCAGCTTGGTCGACGCGCTCGAGCGCGCAACACCCCTTAACAATTCAGTCTCGCCCGCCGGAGCTGCGGGCACGCGGAGGGACCATGAAGACCTGGTTGACCGTTGCCGAGGGGGCAGAGTACGCCGGTGTGAGCCGCGACATGATCTACACGGCCTGCGAACGACGCGAGCTGGCGCACGCACGCCTCGCTGGACGACGCGCCATTCGCCTGCGCCGCGAGTGGATCGACGGCTGGATCGAGCAGCACACGCGCGGTGTGCACACGCCCCATAGCGACTCTGACACGCAGACTCAAGCTGTCGAAGCGAGAGGGTATGCTAATGGCCGAATCGAGCGAACGGGATCGCGCAACGCCACCGATGGCATGAAGGTGGCGATTGGGCGGTCGGCAAACCTGCCGGAACACGAGTACCGCGATGGCTGCTGATCACAGCGTCGACCACGTCGATCTCGCAGCACTTGTCGAGGATCCCGCGAAGGTGGCGCACGTCCCGCCGACGAGGATTCCAGCACTGCTGTCGCAGTTGAGCGCAGTACACAGCGCGATTGCGGCACGCCTCATGGCCGCCGATCGCGACGAGCCGATCGGGACCGAGGACACGCTGCTGACGGTCGGCCAGGCGGCCGAACGTCTCGGCGTCTCGAAGGACTGGCTGTTCAGGCGATCGCGAACCTTGCCGTTCGTCGTTCGTCTCGGACGGCATCTCAGGTTCAGCAACCGCGGCATCGACCGATACCTTCGTAGTCGTACCGGCCGGTAACGCCGCATCAGAAAGGAGGAGGAATGGGCAACACGACACGAGCACCAAACGAGCGGAAGAACCTGCCCGGCATGGGACGGATCTTCCGGCGCGGCCAGACCTACTGGATCGCGTACTACCGTCACGGAAAGGAGAATCGAGAGAGTACGCATTCGGTGAACGAGAACGACGCGACGAAGCTCCTGAAGAAACGGTATGGCGAGATCGCAAGTCGGCGATTCGTCGGACCGCAGGAAGAACGGGTGATGTTCGAGGACCTGGCGAAGGGCATCGAGCGCGACTACAAGGTGCGAGGCCTTCGCTCAACGCGAGCAGCGGCCGGCCGCATGCTGCATCTCAGGGACGCGTTCGGCGGCATGCGCGCGTTCGACATCACGCCTGATCGGATCCGCTCCTATCAGGCTGATCGCCTCGACGAGAAGGCTTCACCGGCAACCGTCAATCGTGAAACGTCGCACTTGGCTCGCGCGTTTCGGATTGCGGTGAAGTCGGGCCTTCTCAGCGTGGTGCCGCCGTTTCCGGATCGTCTCGAAGAGAGCGCGCCACGACAGGGCTTCTTCGAGCACGCCGAGTACCTTGCCGTGCGTGATCGGCTGACGCCGGCGGTGTATCAGGACGTTCTGGACTTCGCGTACTACTCTGGCTGGCGGCGCGGCGAGATCACCGGCCTGACCTGGCGAGAGATCGACATGGCCGGCAGCGTGATCAGGCTCGACCCAGAACGTTCAAAAACCAAGACGGGCAGGCTGCTGCCGATGTCGCAACCACTGAAGGAGGTGTTGAAGCGACGACTGACAGAGCGGCGACTCGACCAGGCGCTGGTGTTCCATCGAGACGGCGAGCCGTTGATCGATTGGCGCAAGGCTTGGGAGGCCGCCTGCGAGGCCGCAGGATTGCGCGGCAAGCGCGTGCATGATTGCCGGCGGACGGCAGCACGCAACCTGATTCGAAGCGGAACCCCGGAACGCGTGGCGATGCAGCTGACCGGTCACAAGACGCGTTCGGTCTTCGATCGCTACAACATCGTTAGCGAGAGCGATCTCCGCGCGGGCGTCGATCGACTCGCCGCGTACGTGAAGAAGCTACCAACCGAAACGAACGTTGAAGCCCTGAAGAAGGCGGAATAGACCGGAAGGAAAAAATGACACGGACAAAAAGCGGACAATCGCGAAACCGTCGACGCTAGCCCTCACCCGCTCCAGCTGCTGAATCGACGTTTTTCCTAACGATTTGGCGGAGGGAGAGGGATTCGAACCCCCGGTGGAGTTTCCCCCACAGTGGTTTTCAAGACCACCGCCATCGACCGCTCGGCCATCCCTCCGCTCTTTGTGACAGATTTTCACATCGTCGATTTCACCGTCGCGCCAGCCTTCGTGATCTTCCCCTTTCCGTCCATGTAAGGGCGCAGCGCCGACGGAATCGTGACCGATCCGTCCTTTTCCTGAAAGTTCTCGAGGATCGCGATGAGCGTGCGGCCGACCGCGAGGCCCGATCCGTTCAGCGCGTGCAGGAGCTCCGCTTTGCCCGAGCCGCCGGCGCGGAACTTCAGGTTCGCGCGGCGCGCCTGAAACGCCTCGGTGTTGCTGCAGGACGAAATCTCGCGATACGTCTTCTGGCTCGGCAGCCAGACCTCGATATCGTACGTCTTCGCTGACGAGAAGCCCATGTCGCCGGTGCACAGCAGCACCGTGCGATATGGCAGCTCGAGCCGCTTCAACACCTCTTCGGCATCCGCCGTGAGCGACTCGAGCTCGTCGTACGACGATTCGGCGGACGTCAGTTTCACGAGTTCGACCTTGTCGAACTGATGCTGACGGATCAACCCGCGCACGTCCTGTCCGTACGATCCGGCCTCGCTGCGAAAGCACGGCGTGTAGGCGACGTACTTCATCGGCAGATCTCGGCCGTCGAGAATCTCGCCGCGATGGAGGTTCGTCAGCGGCACCTCCGCCGTCGGCACCATGTAGAGATCCCAGTCGCCGGCGATCTTGAACAAATCCTGCTCGAACTTCGGCAGCTGCCCCGTGCCCGTGAGCGACGCCGCGTTGACCATGAACGGCGGCAGCACTTCGACGTATCCGTGGTCGCGCGTGTGCAGATCGAGCATGAAGTTGATCAACGCGCGCTCGAGCCGTGCGCCGGCGCCGCTGAGGACCGTGAAGCGCGCGCCCGCGACGCGCGTGCCGCGCTCGAAATCGATGATCCCCAGCGCCGGCCCGAGATCCCAGTGCGCCTGCGGCGTGAAGTCGAATTCGCGTGGCACACCGTGCCGCCGCACCTCGACGTTCTCGGCGGCCGTCCTGCCGACCGGCACCGTCGGATGCGGAAGGTTCGGCAGGTTCAGCAGAGCGATGTCGCGCTGCCGCTCGACGGAATCGAGCTGGAATCCGAGCTGCTTGATCTGCGCCGACCGCAGTTTGTTCGCTTCCTGAATCGACGTCGTGTCCTTGCCCTGGCGCTTGGCGCGTGCGATTTCGTCGCCCGACGTGTTCTGCTGCCGCTTCAGTCCTTCGAGCTCCGGGATCAGACGGCGCCGCGCAGTTTCGTACGTCGCGACATCCTCGAGCGTCTTGTCGATGTCGATCCCGCGGGTGCGCAGACGACTCCGCACCTCTTCGAAATGATCGCGAACGTTCGCGGGGTCGAGCATGTAACCTCAGGTAGACATTGTACGTTACGATTCTGCCGTGGCCACTGTACGCAAGGCCGTCTTCCCCGCCGCCGGCCTCGGCACGCGGTTCCTTCCCGCGACGAAAGCCCAGCCCAAAGAGATGCTTCCGCTGGTCGACAAACCGATCATTCAGTACGGCGTCGAGGAAGCGGTCGCAGCCGGCGCGGGCAACATCATTCTCGTGACGGGACGAGGGAAGAACGCGATCGAAGATCATTTCGACGTGTCGATCGAGCTCGAGTCGTTCCTCGAAGCGCGCGGCAAGCGCGAGCAGCTGGCCGAGGTTCGCAAGATCTCGAACATGATCAACTTCGCGTACGTTCGTCAGGGCGAGCCGCTCGGCCTCGGCCACGCCGTTCTCGTCACGCGCGAGCTCGTGGGCGATGAACCCTTCGCCGTCATCCTCGGCGACGATGTGATCGACGCGACACCGCCGGCCATCAAGCAGCTGATCGACGTCTTCCAGCGGCTCGACGGTCCGATCCTTGCCGTCGAGCGGGTGCCGCGGGAGGACATCTCGAGCTACGGCGTCATCGCGATCGAGCCGAACGTCGGGCTCGGCGACGGCATCTATCAGGTGCGCGATCTCGTCGAGAAGCCGCCGCGCGAGGAGGCGCCGTCCGATCTGGCCATCATCGGCCGCTACGTGCTCACGCCCGACATCTTCCCCGCGCTCGCCGCCACGAAGAGCGATCGCACCGGCGAGATTCAGCTGACCGACGGACTGCGCGAGCTCCTGAAGCAGCGGCCGATCTACGCGTGTGAAGTCAAAGGCGTCCGCCACGACACCGGCAACAAGCTCGGATTTCTCAAGGCGGTCGTCTACTTCGCGCTGCGGCGTCCCGACCTCGCCGCCAAGTTCGCCGACTATCTCTCGTCGGTCAATCTGCAGGAGTTCGCGGGGAAGCGCTAGTCTTTCGGGGTACTCGACGAGGATTCGGTCTTCGCAGGCTTGTCCGGCTTGGTCTCGGTCTTCGTCTCCGTCTTCGTCTCTGTCTTGTCGCTTTTCTCGCTTTTCCCGCCGTTCGACGAAGCGCCTTCCGCGGCAGTGGACGAATCCTTCTTCGCGTAGTCGGTGATGTACCAGCCGCTGCCTTTGAAGTGAATGGCCGGCGACGACATCAGCTTGCGGACCGGTCCCTTGCCGCACAGCTCGCACGTCTCGAGCGGGGCGTCGGAGAATTTCTGGATCTTCTCGAAGCGGCGCCCGCAGGCGTCACATCGGTATTCGTAGAGCGGCATCGGCCTCCCGCGTCTTTATTCAATCACATCGCCATCGTCGCCCAGCATCAGTTGACGATGGAGCCAAAAGGGCGCGGTACCCTGCGACAGCAGCGTGTCGTGGAACGAGCGGAGCGAAAACGATTTGCCCTGCTG
>Ga0209577_10006433_pt1 | contig 10871 bp, 11 predicted proteins | sample GraSoiAngelo_109_FD_185874 | JGI IMG/M metagenome (GOLD analysis project Ga0209577, IMG submission 185874) | Grasslands soil microbial communities from the Angelo Coastal Reserve, California, USA - 14_0903_12_20cm (SPAdes) (version 2) | ecosystem: Environmental > Terrestrial > Soil > Grasslands... | reverse complement strand
TCCCAGCCCGGGAAGAGCCTGCGCGCGTGCACCGGCTCCATCTGGGTGGCGAGCATGATCCGCTCGACCAGCTGCCCGCCCTCGCGCTGCTTGTAGAGTATCTGGTGCAGGCCGTTCGGGTGCTTGGCGATCCTGCCCGTATAGTCGATGTCGAGCCGGTAGCGGCCGGGCGCGATCAGGCCCGCCGCGGGCGCGAGCGTGACCGTCTCGCGCTCCCGGTCGAATTTCGCCGCAAGCACCGTTGGCTCGGCGCCCGAATACAGCCGCGCCGAGTCGAAATCCAGCTCGACGGCGTTGAGCTCGATCGCCGCCACCGGCCGGGCGACCTCCACCTCGATCTGCGTCCGGCCCTCGAAGCGCTCGAGCGTGGCACCCGGCACGATGCGCAGCGCATAGTGCTTGGGCACCACGTCCTTCGGCAGCTTTCCCGGCGTGGAATGGAACGAGAAACGCGGCTCGGCGCCGGCCGCAGCGGCGCAAAAAAGCAATGCCGCCGCAAGGGCAAGCGCTCGATTCACGCCGCGGCGCCTGTTCCTCGCGGCAGCGGCACGATCGTGCCCTGCCTAGACCCCGAGATAGCGTTGTTGGACATCACGGCTTGCCGCGAGGTCGGCCGAGCTGCCGCTCCAGACCACCCGGCCTTTCTCCAGCACATAGTGTACTTCGGCGAAACGGGTCAGCGCCTTCAGGTCCTTGTCGATGACGAGAATCGACATGCCTTCGGCCTTGAGCCGCTCGATCGAGCGGTAGATCTCCGAGCGCACCAGCGGCGCCAGGCCTTCGGTCGCCTCGTCGAGGATCAGCAGCCGCGGATTGGTCATCAGCGCCCTGCCGATGGCAAGCATCTGCTGCTCGCCGCCCGAGAGCTGGTCACCGTATTGGCTGTTCCTCTCTTTCAGGTTGGGAAACAGCTGGTAAACGCGATCCAGGCTCCAGGGGTTTTCTCTGCCGCCGCGATTGGCCGCGGTGGCGAGGAGGTTTTCACGCACCGTCAGGTTTGGAAACACCTGGCGGCCCTCGGGCACCAGCCCCAGGCCGGCCTGCGCGACACGGTACGACGGCAGGTTCTGGATCGGTTTGCCCTCGAAGCGGATGCTTCCCGACCTGGCAGGGGTGATTCCCATGATCGAACGTACCGTGGTGGTCTTGCCCATGCCGTTGCGTCCCAGCAGGGTCGCCACTTGCCCTGCGCCGACGGACATCGAAACACCGAACAAGACCTGGCTGCGTCCATACGCGGTCTGGATGTCGCGCACTTCGAGCATCAGGCGCCCTCGCCGAGGTAGGCGGCGCGCACTTCGGGGTTGGCGCGGATCGACTCGGGCGCGCCGTCGGCAATCACGCGGCCGTATACCAGCACCGCGATCCGGTCGGCGAGGCGGAACACCGCGTCCATGTCGTGCTCGACCAGGACGATGGTCTGGCGGCGCTTGAGCGAGGCGAGCAGCCCGATCATGTGCTGCGACTCGTCAATGCCCATGCCGGCCATCGGCTCGTCCAGGAGCAGCAGCCGGGGCCGCGTGGCGAGCGCCATGGCCACTTCGAGCTGGCGCTGCTCGCCGTGCGCGAGATTGCCGGCAAGGACGGTCGTTCTTTCCTTGAGGCCGACTTCTTCGAGCACCTGGCGCGCCGGAGCGGTGAGCGCCGGATCGCTGCGCGCGTCGCGCCAGAAGCGAAAGCTGTGCCCCGAGCGCGCCTGCACCGCGAGTGCGACATTCTCGAGCGCCGTGAAGCCGGGATAGACGCTGGTGATCTGGAACGAGCGCGCGAGGCCTTTACGCGCGCGCTTCGGCGCGGAAAGCGCGGTGATGTCCTCGCCCGCGAAGCGGATGCGGCCGGCGTCGGGGCGCAGGTCTCCCGCGAGCTGGCTGATGAAGGTGGTCTTGCCGGCGCCGTTGGGTCCGATGAGCGCGTGCGTTTCGCCCTCGGCGACGTGGAAATCGATGCCGTCGCTCGCGCGCAGCGCGCCGAAGCTCTTGCATAGGCCTTTTACTTCAAGCATCGGGCTTGAAGAAGATGCCGGCCAGGCCGCGGCGGAAGAAGACCACCGCAAGGACCAGCAGCGGGCCGAGAATCACCTGCCAGTGCTCGGTCCAGCCTTTCAGCGCCTCCTCGATGAGCAGCAGCGCGAACGTCCCGAGGACCGGGCCGGCGGTGCTGGCCATGCCGCCCAGGATCACCATGAACATCATCTCGCCCGACTGGTGCCAGGCCATCAGCCCGGGAGTGATGTAGCTGGTGTGGTTGGCGTACAGGGCGCCTGCCACGCCGCACATCGCGCCGGCGATGATGAAGGCGGCCAGGCGATAGGGATAGGGAGACAAGCCGATGGCCCGGGAGCGCGCGTCGTTGGACTTCGCGGCGCGCAGCGCCATGCCGAAGCGCGAATTGACGATCCGGTAGGTGAGGAACACAAAGAGCAGCATCACGCCGAGCGCGACGTAGTAGAAGGCCACCGGGTCGCGCAGGTCGACCAGCCCGGCAAACTGGCTCTTGCTCTTCAAGCGCATGCCGTCATCGCCGCCGTAGACCTCGAGCGAGATGCCGAGGTAGTAGAGCATCTGGGTGAAAGCGAGCGTGATCATGATGAAGTAGATGCCGCTGGTGCGCATCGACACCGCGCCGATGGCCGCGGCGACCAGAGCGCAGGCGCCGATCGCCACCAGCAGGTGGACCCAGCCGTTGGTGATGCCGTAGAAGCCGAGGATGCCCACCGCATAGGCGCCGATGCCGAGATAGGCGGCGTGGCCGAAGGACACCAGCCCGCCGTAGCCGAGGATCAGGTTCAGGCTGATGGCGGCGATGGCGAGGATCAGGATGCGCCGCACCAGGTCGACGTAGTAAGGCGCGCCGAGCGCGATCACGAAAGGCGGCAGGGCCACGAGCAGCAACGCCGCGACGCCCCAGGGGATCAGCCTCGATCTCATCGGTTCGCGAACAAGCCCGCCGGCTTGACCGCCAGGACCACGGCCATCAGCAGATAGATGAGCATCGAGGCGAGCGCGGGCCCCGCCGCCTCGGCGGCCGTAGGCGGGATCACGGTGCCGAGCAGGGGCTTCAGAAACGCGCGCCCCAGCGTGTCGACCACGCCGACGATGATCGCGCCGGCGAGCGCGCCGCGGATCGAGCCGATGCCGCCGATGACGATCACCACGAACACCTGGATGAGGATCAGCTCGCCCATGCCGGGTTGCACCGCGTAGATCGGCCCGGCCATCAGGCCGGCGAGCCCGGCGAGCGCCGCGCCGAAGCCGAAGACAATCGTATAAAGGAGCTGGATGTTCACGCCCAGCGCGCCGACCATCGTGCGGTTGGACGCGCCAGCGCGGACGAGCATGCCCAGCCGCGTGCGCGTCACGACGTACCAGAGGAGCGCCGCGACCAGCAGGCCGACCACGATGACCGCTGCCCGGTACACCGGGTAGGTCGAGCCGGCGAAGAGCTTGACGTGTCCCTGCAGCCAGGGCGGCAGCGAGGAGTAGAGCGGCGCCCGTCCCCAGACGATGGCGATCAGCTCGTTGAAGAACAGGATCAGGCCGAAGGTCGCGAGCACCTGGTCGAGGTGGTCACGCTCGTAGAGCGTGCGCAGGGCGATCACTTCCACCGCCATGCCGACGACCAGGGTCCCCGCAAGGCCCAACGCCACGCCGAGCAGATAGCTGCCGCTCCACTGTGTAGCCGCGGCGGCGAGGTAGGCGCCGACCATGTAGAGCGAGCCGTGCGCCAGGTTGACGAGATTCATGATGCCGAACACCAGCGTAAGCCCGGCCGCCATCAGGAACAGCATGACGCCGTACTGCAGGCCGTTCAGCAGCTGCTCGAAAACCAGTGCCCAGGTCATAAAAAAGGGCGCAGTCGCGCCCCTTTTTGCTCAGTCAATAAATGGCCTCACCATTTCATCTTGCAGTCCTGCGAGTACGCATCCTTGTGCTTCTCGAAGACTTTCTGCAGGATGCGCATCTCCGCGCCGTCCGGCCCCGAGCTCTTCACCGCCTGCAGCAGGTAGAAGTCCTGGATCGGATGGTGATTCACGTTGTAGGCGAACCTGCCGCGGATCGAGTCGAAGTCGGCCTTGCGCATCGCCTTCACCAAGGCCCGGGTGTCGTTCAGGTTGCCCTGGGTGGCCCTCACCGCCGAGTCGATCAGCATGATCGCGTCGTAGCTCTGCGCGCCGTAGAAGGACGGCGTGTAGCCGAATTTCTTGCGGAAGTCGGCCACGTATTTCTCACTCGCCGGGATCTTGATATCCGGGCTCCAGAAGCGCGCCTCGTACTGGCCGATCGCGGCTTCCTTGAGCGCCGGCAGCGTCGTCTCGTCCACCGTGAACACCGTGTAGAGGGGGATCTGCTCGCGCAGGCCGGCCTGGACATACTGCTTCACGAACTGGATGCCCATGCCGCCCGGATAGAAGGCAAACACCGCCTTCGGGTTCTTCGAACGCAGCTGGCTGATCTCGGCCTGGTAGTCCTGCTGCTGAAACTTGGTGTAGACCTCCTCGACGATGCGGCCCTTATAGTAGCGCTTGAGTCCGGCCACCATGTCCTTGCCGGCCTGGTAGTTCGGCGCGAGGACGTACAGGTCGTTGATGCCCTTGTCCTGCAGGTATTTGCCCATCGCCTCGGGCGACTGGTCGTTGTTCCAGGAGGTGGAGAAGTAGAGCTCGTTGCACTGGCTGCCGGCGAGCGGGCTCGCGCCGGCGTTGGAGCCGACCATGATCTTGCCGGCGCCGGTGACCACCGGCACCACCGCCATCATGACATTGGACCAGATGATGCCCGCGACGAAGTCGACCTGATGCCTCTTCAGCATTTCTTCGGCGAGCTGCACGCCGACGTCCGGCTTGAACTGGTCGTCGCCGTAGATGACTTCGGTTTCAAGCCCGCCCACCTTGCCGCCGAGGTGCTCCAGCGCGACCTCGACGGAGTCCTTCATGTGCTTGCCGATGATCGCCGGCGGGCCGCTCAGCGTGGTGATGAAGCCGATCTTCAGCTTGTGCTGCTGCGCCATCGCCGCCGGGGCGACGGCGAGCGCCGCGGCGATCATGCCCGCAAAAACGCAGCGAATGGTTTGTCCCACGGGTGATGTTCTCCTCTTATTCAGTCTAGAAGATGATGCCGGGATCGCGCAAGCTCCGCTCGCAGTCGATGCGAGATTCAGAGGGGGTTGGGGTCGGGCAGTGCAAAGGAGAACTTCGCTCCCCTGCCGAGTTCCGCCTCGGCCCAGACGCGTCCGCCGTGGCGCGTGATGACGCGCTGGACGATCGCGAGGCCGACGCCGGTGCCGGGAAACTCGTTCTCCCGATGCAGGCGCTGAAAGACGCGAAACAGCTTGTCGTAGTAGCGCATGTCGAAGCCCACGCCGTTGTCGCTCACGCAGTAAACCAGGTCTGCGCCGCTGCGCTCGCCGGCGACCTCTATCCGGGGAGAGGGCTGGCGGCCGCTGTACTTCAGTGCGTTGGACAGCAGGTTGATCCAGACCTGCCTGAGCAGCGCGGGGTCGCCGTTCGCGGAGGGCAGCGCGCCGATCGTCAATTGCGCGGCTGCGCCCGCGCCGAGCTCGGCCCAGACCTCGCGCGCCAACCCCGCCATATCGACCGCCGAGCGAGTGAGCGTCTTGCGCCCCAGCCTGGAGAATTCCAGCAGGTTTTCAATGAGCACCCCCATGCGGTGGCTGCTCTCGCGGATCACCGCGAGAAGACGCAGGCCTTCGGCGTCGAGCTTTGCCGCGTAGTCTTCTTCCAGCATGCGCCCGAAGCCGTCGATGGCTCTCAAAGGCGCGCGCAGGTCGTGCGACACGCTGTAGGAAAAGGATTCGAGTTCCCGATTGGCGGCTTCGAGTTCCGCCGTGCGCTCCCTGACGCGAATTTCCATTTCCTCGGCTTGCCGCTTCAGTTGCTCGTGCAACCGCGCCTGGGCGACGGCAATCGCGAGCTGGTCAGCCACTTCGCGGGCGATCTCCACCTGTTCCGGGGGAAATGTGCTTGACTCGCCGCCAAAGCTGAGCGCGCCGATCAGACGGCCTCCCACGATCATGGGCACGGCCATGTACGTGAGCACGCCGGAAGCGACCAGTGCATCCTTGTGCGGGCTCGGCGGCAGGGAGGGGGTGTCGACGATCTGCGGCTCGCCGCGGCGCAGCGCTTCCAGGTCGCCCATCAGCGCGATGGGGTAACGCACGCCCGCGCCGACGTGCATGCGCTGACGGCCGATGGCGGCGAGCCACTGCGCCTCGCCGGCTTCCAGGTCGAACAGGTTCACGATTGCGCGGGGCACCCCGAGCAGATCGCGCAGCGGCCGCAGCGCCGCCTCGGCGATGGCCGCGGGCGATGCCTCCCGGATCATCCCCCGGTCGACTTCGTGCAGGATCGCCAGCCGCTCGGCATAGCGCCGGCTCGCTTCATCCGGCCAGTTCACCGTCCCATCCTCCGGCAGGAGAACACAGAGTACGATTCTAAGGTGCTGAGGCTCGCCGCAGTCACCAAGCGGTTCGGCATGCGCACGCTGCTGAACGCCGTCTCGCTCGACCTGGCCGCCGGCGAATATGTCGCCGTGATCGGCGATTCGGGCATCGGCAAATCGACCCTGCTCAACGTGATCGCAGGGCTGGAGCCGGTGGACGCGGGAGAAGTGTGGTTCCAGGAGAAGGAACTCACCCGCTTGAGCGACGACGAGCAGACGCTCCTGCGGCGCGAGAAGCTCGGCTTCGTGTTCCAGGCCTTCCATATCCTGCCGCACCTCACGGTGGAACAGAATGTCGCCTTGCCTCTGCTCCTCAGAGGGATTGCTCTGCCTGAAGCTGCCAAGCGCGCGATCGCGGCAGTCGGTCTGTCAGGCAGGGAACAAAGCATGCCGCGCGAATTGTCGGGCGGCGAGCTGCAGCGGGTGGCGATCGCGCGGGCCCTGGTAGGGGACCCGAAGCTCCTCCTCGCCGACGAGCCGACCGGCAACCTCGATCCGGAAAACGCGCGCCAGGTGCTCGAGCTGCTGCGCGCGCAGGTGAAGGAGCGGGGCGCCGCCGCAATCCTCGCGACCCATTCGGAATCCGCCGCCGGCGGCTGCGACCGGCGCTACCGGCTGAGCGCCGGGGGTCTTGCGCCGCTGGACTGACTCATCGGCGGAACAGCTTTCTCGCGGGATAGGGAAGCGCCTTGCCGCCGAGCGATTCCTCGATGCGCAGGCCCTCGTTCCATTTCGCCATGCGCTCCGAGCGCGAGAAGCCGCCGACCTTGAGCTGCGGCACGCCCCAGCCGACGGCGAGGTGGACGATCGACACGTCCTCGGTCTCGCCCGAGCGCGCCGAGACGATCGCCCCGTAGCCCAGGGCACGGGCGGCGTCCCAGCAGGCAAGAGTTTCGGTGAGCGTACCGACCTGGTTCGGCTTGAGAAGAACCGCATTCGCGATGCCCGGTTTCAGTCTTCGAGCATCGGTGACAAAAATATCGTCGCCGACGACCTGGATGGGGGCAGCTTCGGTAAACGCCCGCATGGCCTCGCCGTCGTGCTCGGCGAAGGGGTCTTCGATCGAGACGATGGGATAGCGCTCGATCCAGCGCAGCAGCATGGCATGCAGCTGCTCCGCGGAAAGCGCGCGGCCATCGAGCGCGAACTGGTAGCTGCCGCCGCGATAGAGCTGGCTCGCCGCCATGTCGAGGGCGATCGACACGTCGACGCCAGGCTCGAGCCCGGCGTCGGCGATGGCGCCGACCAGCTCGGCGAGGGCTTCCTCGTTCGACTTGAACGCCGGCCAGTAGCCGCCCTCGTCCGCGACCCCCTGCAGCGCTCCCTTCTTCGCCAGCCGCGCGCCGGCGGCGGCGTACACCTGCGCGGTCCATTCGAGCGCCTCGGCGAAGCTGCCGGCGCCGATGCAGATCACCATGTAGTCCTGCACGTCGATGCGCCCGCGGGCGTGCGCGCCGCCGCCGAAGATCTGGATCTGCGGCACGGGCAGCGCGACGCGCCGCTCGCCGGCCAGATGGCGCCAGAGCGGCATTTTCGCCGCCGCCGCCGCGGCGTGCGCGCAGGCGAGCGACACTGCGACGATGGCGTTGGCGCCCAGGCGGCTCTTGTCGGAGGTGCCGTCGAGCTCGATCAGCCGTCGGTCCAGCGCCGCCTGGTCGGAGACGCTAAGAGCGCGCAGCGCGTCGCGGATGCGCGTGTTGATGTTGTGCACTGCCCTCGGCACATCGATGCTCTTTGCTTCGCCAGAGCCGGTGGACGCGCCGGCGGGGGCGATGGCGCGCCCGCAGGCGAGCGGCTTGGTGCCGCGGCCGACCACGACCTCGGCCTCGACCGTGGGGCGGCCGCGCGAGTCCCAGACCCGCCGGCCTTTTACCTCGATGATTCTTGCCATGCCTTCTGAATTTCGCCCAGAGTGGCCGGCGGCTGCGCGAGCATCGCTCGCGCCACCCTGCGCACCAGGTCCTTGCCGTCGGTGAGATATTCCACCGGAGACTTGCCGTCCACCCTGGCGAGCAGCAGGGCCGGCAGCAAAGCCGCGGCGCGCGCCTCGAGAGACCCGGGATCTTCGTACGACATGCGCTCGAGATAACCGCCCCGCAAGGCGGCAAAACAGTTCAGGAGCGCGCCTTTTGCCTGCGGCACCCATAGGCATTTGAGAAGCAGGTGGTTGAGGCAGAAAGCGAGGTCGAAGGCCGGATCGCCGTACCACGCGCACTCGGCATCGAGAAACACCGGCCCGCGCGGACCGACAAGGATGTTCTTCGGGCTCACGTCGCCGTGCACCAGGCATAACTTGGTGATCGCGGTGCGCGCCAGCAGCGCCAGCAAATTCGCCTCGAGATCCGGGTGCGCGGCCGCGGTGGCGACCAGATAGGGCTCGAGGCGGATGGCGTAGAAGATGTCGTCGGTCGCGAAGCGCCGGGCCATCTCCTCCTGGTTGGCGGTCGCGCTGTGGATCGCCGCGAGCGCCCGGCCGACCTTCGAGGCGAAGCCCGCATCGGCATGGCCTTTGCGCAGCAGGTCCTTCCATACCGGGTGGCGCGCCGGGTCGAGGTACTGCATGGCGAGCACGCCGCCTTCCTGCGCGATGACCTGCGGCACGGCCCCCGGCACTGCGGCTGCGGCGATGAGGAACCATTCATATTCATAGCGGCTGCGCTCGACCGGCGCTTCCCAGAGCTGCGCCACGCGCAGGCGCGGCAGCGCGCACTTCACGCACACCGGCCCGCTCGCCAGGTCGACCCGCCAGATGTCGGAGGAGACGCCACCGCCGAGCGGCTCGGCGTGCGGGACCTCGGCAGGTCCGGCGACGCCGGCGCGGCGCAGCAGCCGCAAGACGGATTCGTTCAAGGCCTGAAGCGCAGCAGATTGGAGTGCAGCCCGAGGCCCGGGCCGAACGCCGCGGGCATCGGCGCGCCGCCGAACAAGGCCGCCGTCGGCCTCATGGCCGCCACCCCGGTCGCTTGACCGCTCGCCCATGCCTGGGCGTAGAGCGCTACGGCCGCGCCGCACGCATCGGGCGCAGCCCCCGTCGCCTTGAACTGCACGCTGTGATGGATCATGGAGAAGGCGAGGCCGAGACCGAGGGTGCGAGGAATGGTATACGCCTAATGCGGCGCCACGGCGAAGGCCGCGAAAAGCAAGCGGCCGAGCGCGCCTTCACTGCCGGCACCAGGCCGCGCGCGCCGAGCGCGCGCATCAGCCGGTTGACCGGCGCGGTATGGATCGGCTCGTGCAACGAGATGCCCGCAACCCTGCCAGCGCAACAAGCAGGATCGCCTCGCGGCGCCGCGAAGCGTCGCTAGGGCGCAAGCCGCTCGATTCTCCAGCCGCCGCCTCCTCGCGTATAAAGCAGGCGGTCGTGCAGGCGGTCGGCGCGACCCTGCCAGAACTCGACGCTCTGAGGCGCCACACGGTAGCCGCCCCAGTGCGGCGGCCGGGGCGGGCGCTCGCCATGGCGCTGGCGCGCTTCTTCCATGGCGGCCTCCAGCGCGGCGCGGTCGGGCACGCGCTCGCTCTGCGCCGAGGCCCAGGCCGAGAGCCTGGCGCCCAGCGGCCGGGTCGCAAAGTACGCGTCCGATTCCTCGGCGCTCACCTTCTCGACGCTGCCCTCGATGCGGACTTGCCGCTCCAGGTCCGACCAGAGGAACACCAGGCACGCGGCAGCGCGCGCGTCGAGCTCGCGCCCCTTGCGGCTGCGGTAGTTCGTGTAGAAGACGAAGCCGCCGCGTTCGATGCCTTTCAGGAGCACCGCCCGAGCGGCGGGCGTGCCCGCGGCTGACACCGTGGCGAGCGTTGCCGCGTTGGGCAGCGGCAGGCGCGCGCGCAGCGCGTCCTCGAGCCAATGCTCGAACTGGCGCACCGGATCGCGGTCGGCGTCCGCCTCGGAGAGGCCCGCCCGCATGTACTCCTGTCGCAGGTCGACGACATTCATCAGGGTCATTTTACCTAGGCGCTTGGCGCATTTAGGTCCTTCGCAGCGCTGTCGCTCGCGCCCTACAAGGATGCGCGGACGTGGCTGAATTCAGACTGCCGAGGGAAAAACGCCGCGCTCCCCAATGAAAATCGTTGACATGCATCGCAGGATTCGGCATCTTGTCGCCACCGCTGCCCGCCAGCGGCAGAAATCCGGGGTCGAATAGCGAACCGTATCGTTCAGAGGAGAATCGAGATGGCGAAGAAGAAGGCGAAGAAGAGTAGTGGCAAGAAGCGCAAGCCAAATGCAGCATTCATGAAGCCGATGACGCCGAGCGCAGTGCTTGCGTCCGTAGTCGGCTCCAGCGCAATGCCGCGCACCGAGGTGACCAAGAAGATCTGGGGCTATATCAAGCGCAATAGCCTCCAGGACAAGAAAAACCGCCGCATGATCAACGCGGACGACAAGCTCAAGTCCGTGTTCGGCGGTAGAAACCA
>Ga0209577_10006432_pt1 | contig 10872 bp, 7 predicted proteins | sample GraSoiAngelo_109_FD_185874 | JGI IMG/M metagenome (GOLD analysis project Ga0209577, IMG submission 185874) | Grasslands soil microbial communities from the Angelo Coastal Reserve, California, USA - 14_0903_12_20cm (SPAdes) (version 2) | ecosystem: Environmental > Terrestrial > Soil > Grasslands ... | reverse complement strand
GCGGCGACCCGGGAGACGCTGGTCATCGATCTCCGGCGGCGTTCAGACCGACAGCCGCGGGGCGGAGGTCGCGGAGGCGTCCTCGGGGCTGGCGTGCACCCCGGCGCGCACGCAGACCGCCCCGACGAAGTCGCGGAAGAGCGGATGCGGCACGCTGGGCCGCGAGCGGAACTCGGGGTGGAACTGCGAGGCCACGAAGAAGGGATGGTCGCGGAGCTCGACGATCTCGACGAGGCGGCCGTTGGGCGAGACCCCGCTCACCAGCATGCCCGCCTGCTGCAGCGGCTCGCGGTAGAGGTTGTTGAACTCGAAGCGGTGGCGGTGACGCTCGTACACCACCGCCTCACCGTAAGCGGCCGCCGCCCTCGACCCGGGCACCAGCCTGCAGGGATAGACGCCCAGGCGCATGGTGCCGCCCTTGTCCTCGATGTCGCGCTGCTCGGGGAGCAGGTCGATGACCGGGTTGGCGGTGAAGGCGTTGAACTCGGTGGAGTTCGCGTCCTCCGAGCCCAGAACCTCGCGGGCGAAGTCGATGACCGCGCACTGCATCCCCAGGCAGAGCCCGAGGTACGGGACCCGCTGGTGGCGCGCGTGGCGGGAGGCGGCGAGCTTGCCCTCGATGCCGCGATGCCCGAAGCCCCCGGGGACGACGATGCCGTCGACACCGTCGAGCTCGCCGACGACCTCGCCCTCGAGGTCCTCGGCGTTCACCCAGCTGAGCTGCACCTCGACCCCGTGGTGGACCGCGGCGTGGCGGAGAGCCTCGATGACGCTCATGTAGGCGTCGGGCATCTGCACGTACTTGCCCACGACGGCGACGCGAACGGACGGCCGCGGCGCGTCCATCCGGGCGACGAGCTCGGACCACTGGACGAGGTCCGGTGGGCGCGCGGTGATGTCGAGCTGCTCGACGATGAAGTCTCCGAGCCCCGCCTCCTCGAGCAGCAGCGGCACCCGGTAGATGGTGCGCACGTCGGGGACGTTGATCACCGCGCGGGTCTCGACGTCGCCGAAGAGCGCGATCTTGTCCTTCAACCCCTGGTGGATCGCCTGCTCGCTGCGCGCGACGATGACGTCGGGCTGGATGCCGATGCTGCGAAGAGTGTTGACGCTGTGCTGGGTGGGCTTGCTCTTGAACTCCTCGCTCGCGGAGATGAAGGGCACCAGGGTGAGGTGGACGTAGCAGACGTTGCGCCGGCCGACGTCGTTCTTCAGCTGGCGGATGGCCTCGAGGAAGGGCAGCGACTCGATGTCGCCGACGGTGCCACCGACCTCGACGATGACCACGTCGGGCCGCGGTGCGGTCTCCTCGGCGACACGGCGAACCCTCTCCTTGATCTCGTTGGTGATGTGGGGGATGACCTGGACGGTGGCGCCGAGGTAGTCGCCGCGGCGCTCCTTGGCGATGACGCTCGCGTAGATCTTCCCGGTGGTGACGTTGCTCGCCTTGCTCAGCGAGATGTCGACGAAGCGCTCGTAGTGCCCGAGGTCGAGGTCGGTCTCGGCGCCGTCGTCGGTGACGAAGACCTCACCGTGCTGGTATGGCGACATCGTCCCCGGGTCGACGTTGAGGTAGGGGTCGAGCTTCTGCATGACGACGGTCAGCCCGCGCGCCTTGAGGATCGTCCCGATCGAGGCGGCGGTGATGCCCTTCCCGAGGGACGAGACCACTCCGCCGGTGACGAACACGAACCTTGCCATGCACGCTCTCCAGTGGAGGTTTTTCAAATGCTACCACCGGACAGGAGGCACGGCCTCCGACTGCGCGGTCAGGGGCCGGCGAGGGCCCTGGGCTCGAGGACGATGACGCGGGTCTCCTCGGTGGTGGGGAGCGAGCCGGTGAGGTTGAGCTTGGGCTGCGGCGCCCAGCCCTCGGCAAGGCCCATCTCCTTGGCGAAGCGGTCGACCGGGTCGTAGTCGCCGGTGAGGCCGGCGACCGCGTAGCGCACCGGGACCACGATCGCGGGCTCGAGCGCGTTGACGAGCCGGGCGGCGGCCTGAGCCTCGAGCGCGTCGCCGCCGCCGACGGGCACGGCGAGGACGTCGACATGACCGAGCGCGTCGATCTCGTGCTCGGCGAGCTGGCGGCGGAGCCGGCCGAGGGCACAGACCCGGACGTCGTCGACCTCGACGCGCATGATCGTGGTGTCGCCTGCGGCGACGCCGAAGACGCTCACCCCGCGGAGCTCGTACTCGCCGGGCCCGCTGACCTCCTGGGGACGCCCCTCGCCGGGGCGGACCAGGGAGAGGTCGCCCTCGCCCTCGGTGCGTACGACGATGTCGGGGTTGACCCGTGGCGGCCGGCTGCTCACCCCCGGCGGGATCGGGTCGATGACCACCTCGACGTCACGGCCGCGCAGCCGCACGCAGGAGAGCCCGACGAAGGTCAGTTCCATGTGCGGCGATGGTAGCCAGCCGGCCGGGTCAGCCGCCGCCGACGACGACGCTGACGCTGCGCTCCGCCCCGGCGTGGACCACGGTGAGCACCACCCGCTGACCCTCGGTCAGGTTCAGAGTGACGGCGTCGAGAGGATGCTGGGCGTCGAGGGGGATGCCGTCGAGAGCGGTCACCACGTCACCGGCGACCAGCCCCGCGGCGTCGCTCGGCCCCCCGGGAACGACGGCGCGCACCAGCGCCCCGGAGCGCAGCCCGACCGCGACCGCGGTCGCGGGGTCGAGCACCACCGCGTCGACCCCGAGGGTGGGCCGGCGGGCGCTCCCGCCGCGCTCGATGGCGGCGACGAGGTCGGCGGCGCTGCGGCCGCTCAGCGCCAGGACCCCCGGCGGGGCCCCGTCGCCGCCGGCGAGGACGACCCCGATCACCCGGCCGGCGGCGTCGAGCACCGGGGCACCGTCCTCGGAGGGGTCGGCGGTGGCGTCGATGGTGGTGACGTCGACCACCGCCCCCCCGGCCGCCCCCGCGGCGGCGGCGGGCACGACCCGGCCGGTCGAGCTGATCTGGCCGGCGGTGACGCTGGTGGCGGCGAAGGGGGGTGATCCCACGGTGATCGCGAGGTCGCCGGGGCGGGGCGCCTGCGCCTCGGGGTCGGCGAAGCTGAGCGGCGGCAGCTGCCGGGAGTCCGCTGCGCGGAGCACGGCGATGCCGTGGACGAGGTCGGTCCCCGCCACCGAGGCGTCGACGGCGTGGCCGTCGGGGAAGGCGACCCGCAGGCGGGTGGCGCCGTTGAGCGCGTGGGCGCTCGTCACCACCAGCCCGTCGGCGCTGGCGACGAAGCCGACGGCGAAGCCGGTCGGCCGGCCCGCGAGGTCGGCGGCGCTGAGCGGGCGGGTGAGGACCTTCACCACCGAGGGCGCCGCAGACGCGGCGATGCTCTGGTACGAGGGGGTCACCGGGCCGCCAGGCCCCTGGGAGGGCTGGGTGGCGACGATGCGCTCGACCGGGCCCAGCCGCTGGTAGACGCCCCAGGCGGCGGCGGCGCCGCCGACCAGGCCGACGCTCGCGCTGAGGAGGACGATGGCGAGCGTCGGCGGCCGGCGCCGGGGCTCCGGGACGGGCAGGACCAGCGGCTGCGGTGGAGCGTCGTCCACCCCGGCGGGCAGCCCGTCCTCCACCATCGTCACCGCGGCGCCACCCCGCCCTCCTCCCGGGAGCGGCGCCGGGCGAGGTAGCGGGCGATCCCGGCGGCGTTGCTGTGGACGCCGTTGAGCAGCTCGAGCCGCGCCCGCACCTCCGGGGCGAGCTGGTCGGCGGGGGGCACGAAGGCGTCGGCGAAGGCGGCGGCGATCTCCTCGACCCCCGCGTCGGGGACGTCGCGGGTGACCTGCTCGGCGAGCTCCACCCAGCGGTGCAGCGCCTCCTCGGCCTCGGCGAGCCCGGCGGTGGCATCGGGGAGGGCGCCGTAATGGGTGAGGACGACGCGCTCGGGGCGGAGCCCGACATAGCGGTGGAGCGAGCCGACCGAGAGCTCGAGGTCGAAGTCCGGAGGCGGCACCGCCGGACGCAGCGCCGGGGCGCCGGGGATCAGCACCCCGACGGAGTCGCCGACCAGCAGGGTGCCCGACTGCTCGTCGAGCACCGCCTGGTGGTGCTTGGCGTGCCCGGGCGACTCGACCAGGGTGAGCTGGTGGCCGCCACCGAGGTCGATCCGCTCCCCGTCGCCCGCGGCCAGGATCCGCGCGGGGTCGACGGGGAGCATCCGCCCGTAGAGGGAGTCGAGGAGCTCGCCGTAGACCCGCCCGGCGCTGTCGACGAGACGGGTGGGGTCGACGAGGTGGGGGGCGCCCTTCTCGTGGACGACCACGGTCGCCGAGGGGAAGTCGGCGGCGAGATCGCCGACCGCACCGGCGTGGTCGAGGTGGACGTGGGTGAGGATGATCCAGGCGAGATCGTCGGCACCCATGCCGAGATCGTGGAGGCGGCGGCGCACCGTCTCGGTGCTCGTCCGGGCCCCGGTCTCGACGAGGGCGGGCCGCGGACCCTCGACGAGGAAGCCGGCGGTGAGGCAGTCCTGACCCCCGAGCAGGGTGTCGATCTGCCGGATCCGCGGGGCGATCAGGAGGGTGTCCGACATGAGCAGCCCAGGGTACCCAACCGGGCTCAGCGGGGGCTCGGGCTGGCTCCGGGGCTCGCCGAGGCGGACGGGCTGGGGATGACGGCGGCGCCGGGGCCGACGAGCTGCTGCAGCTTCTTGAGGTCGGCCTGGACCGCGTCCTGCTCCTTGCCGTACGTGCTGTAGTCGCCGCGGGCGATCGCCTGCTGGGCGTTGGTGTTGTGGGTGATCAGGTCGTTCACGATCTGCAGGACGTTCGCCGGCAGGGGCACGCCGCCACCGCCGGGCTGCGGTGTGGGCGAGGCCCCCGGCGACGGCGCCGCGCTCGGCGACCCCAGGCCGGGGATGGGGATCGCCTGACCGAAGAGGTTCTGGAGTGCGTCGGGGAGCGACGTCCCCTGGGAGACCCGGTTCTGGGTGCCGGCGAAGACGTAGCGGAGCTGGGGGAAGAGACCGCCCGCGGCCTGGACGTAGAGAGGCCGGACGTAGACGAAGGAGTGACCGTTGAAGGGGAGCACGATGACGTTGCCGAGGAACACCTGCGAGCCGCCGCTGCTGAGCAGGGTGATCTCCGGGCTGATCACCGGGTCGGTGTTGATGTTGTTGTCGAACTGGAAGGGACCGAGCACGTTGTCGGCGTTGTTGAGGCGGATGGCGACGAGCTTCGGCTGGCCGCCGGTCGTGTAGTCGCAGCGCGCCGCCACCAGCGCGGTCATCACGTTGCTCGCCGCGCCGCCGCCGCTGCTCTGCGCCGGGGAGAACGCCTGGAGGAGGACGAAGGAGGCGGTCTTGTCGCCGGGGAGGGTGAGCTCGACGTAGTACGGCTGGGTGTCCTGGGGATTGCCGCTGATGACCTCCTGGGCGACGCGGAAGAGGTCGCTGCGGTTGAACAGGACGTTGGGGTCGGTGATGTGCACCGAGGCGTACGCCTGCGCCTGCGCCTTGAACAGGTCCTCGGGGTACCGCAGGTGGGTGCGCAGCGTCGCCGGCATGTCGCTGAGCGGCTTCATCAGCCCGGGATAGATCTCGTTGTAGGAGGCGGTCAGCGGCTCCGAGAGATCGACCGCGTAGAGCGTCGTCTTGCAGGTGCGGGCGTCGACCACGGCCTTCACCGCGTTGCGCATGTACGAGGTGCCGTCGGCCTGGTGGAACGCCTCGGGGAAGCGGTCGCTGGCGACGTAGGCGTCGGCGATCACCTGGAGGTGGCCGGTGTCGCGGTCGGCGACGACGTAGGGATCGCCGTCGAGGTGCAGGAAGGGCGCCAGCTCGTTGATCCGGTCGCGCACCTCGCGGTGGAGGAGGACGCGGCTGTCCGCGTTCAGCGACGAGGTGAGGAAGAGGTCGAATCCCTTGAAGGCGCTGAGCGAGATCGCCAGCCGGTCGAGCGCGCCGGGGTTGCGGATGCCGCCGGGGACGTCGCCGAAGCGGCTGGTCTGGTCGCCGTTCTGGGAGGGATAGTCGAACTCCTGCTGGTTGGTGTTCACCACCACCGGCTGGGTGGTGGCGAGGCCGCAGTACAGCCGCGGGTCCTTCACCAGCAGGTCAGGGGGAGCGTCCGGCGCGACCAGGGCGAGCGGCTGCTGCCCGGCGAGGAGGTCGGGCTTGCCCTCGGCGCCGACCCGGTTCACCGACACCGCGGTGATCCCGTATCCGTGGGTGTAGATGAAGCTGCGGTTGACGAAGGAGCCGGCGGGGATGTCCGCCTCGGCGACCTCGCGCGAGGAGAGCATCACCTGGGTCTCGCCGTTGGCGCTCGGGTAGCGGTCGACGGTGATCGACGGGAACGTCTGGTAGCTGCGGCTGCGGTCGATCTGACTGAACGTCTCCTGGAGCACCCGGAAGTCCTGGATGCGGATGTTCTTGGTCGTCCCCGGGTCGGCGACCAGGTCGGCCACCGAGGGCGCCTGGGGCGAGGTCCCGGGCGGGGTGCCGAAGAGGGTGGTGACGACGTCGCGGTCGGCCTCCAGCTGCCAGGCGTAGCGGCTGGTGGTGAGGAAGTCGGCGATCGTCGAGCGCTGGGCGGTGAGCGCGTTCGGGTTCACCGACGTCCCCCGGTAGATCGCCGTCGGGACGCCCTGGGCGACGCCGGCGACGAGCAGCCAGCCGCCGAGCAGACCGCCGAAGACCGCCGCCGAGCGGTACGCGGAGGAGCGGCGGAGCAGCACCACGAGCACCCCGGTGACGACCGCCATGAGCAGCGCGATCCACTGCAGCGCGCCGAGCACCGGACGGAGCACATTGCGCTCGACCGCGTCGAGCCCGACGAAGTTGCCGTGGTCGCTGGTGGCGAGATGGAAGACGCCGTAGTGGGCGCCGAGCGCGGCGAGCACGAAGATCGCCGCCAGCACCATCCCGGCGTGACGCACCGCCGCCGTCATGCCGTCGCGCGGGGTGCGGCCGACCGGCGGGCGCAGCGGGATCGGGACGTCCTCGGGGGCGGTCTCGATGGCCACGCAGACGGCCGCGAGCGCGATCGCGCCGAGCAGCCCGACGATCGCCGCCCCCCAGGCGATCCCCTGGAGGTCGTCGAGCACCGGCAGGGTGAACATGAAGAAGGAGAAGTCGCGGTGGAACACAGGGTCGGTGGCGCCGAAGTCGTGGTGGTGCTGCCAGAGCAGCACGTCCTGCCACTGGCCGGCGAACCACGACCCGGCGATGATCCCCGACACCACCGCGAGCGCGATCCCCGCATACACCGCGACCCGCGCTCCGTTGCGGTCGAGCGCGCCGGCGGCGGCGGCGAAGCCCGGGATGTTGAGCGCCACCAGGACCCCGGCCAGAAGGAAGCCGATGATGAAAAGGACGATCTTGGCGACGAGCGGCGTCCAGAAGACGTTGGTGTGGTCGAGGTTGTCGAGGAAGAGGTACTGGACGCGGAGGTCGACGAGCGAGAAGGCGACGATCAGGACGATCACGATCACCGCGGCGATCGCCAGCAGGATCCGGCGCCGGCGGGGCAGCAGCGGGCCGCTCCTCACCACCCGGGGGCCACGGCGGCCCGGCTGCCGGCGGAAGAGGTCGGCGGGGTCGAAGCCGGGGAAGTTCTCGCTCATGCGATCAGCGGCGCAGTGTAGGACACGGCGGCCGGGCCGAGAGCGGAGGCTCCCGGGGAGCGGTCAGCGACGCTGGAGCAGGAGCCGGATGTCGAAGGGCTCGCGGCGCCGCCGGACCCGGCGGGAGGCGATCTCGGGACGCACCTGGAGCATGTAGGGCTCCTGGTGGCGGAGCACCTCCTCGATCGCCTCGGCGATGAGCATCCCCGAGTGGATGGTGGGCACGCGGTCGGAGACCATGTCCGCGATCTTCTCGTTGACCAGGGTCATGTCGAGCTCATGCGCCTGCTCGAGGACGTTGAGGCAGTCGTCCAGGCGGCGCAGGCGGATGCGCCGCTCACCGTCCTCCGGGCTGGTGGGCACGGGCTGATTCATGGCCGGAGAAGATACCGCTTCACGACCGCCGTCCAGGCCCCCTGTCGGTCACCCCTTCCCCTCGATGTTCGGAGCCCGGGCCTATGCCCGGGCAGGCTCCGTGGCGGCCCGCACGCCGATGAACTCGGCCTCCGCCTCGACCGCCGGCTCCTCGACGGCTCCGGCCAGGGCGCAGTGCGCCCAGAGCTCGACCTCGTCGGCGGCGGCGGTGGCGGTGTCGATCGGGCCGCCCGGCGAGACCCGCGTCTCGCCCCCGAGCAGCTCGGCGACCAGGATGAGAACCATGTCAGACGTCTCCCGGTGGCGACGCGAGGGCGCCCCGTGGCGGTCGGCGACCCTCCGATGATACCGGAGGTCGGGCCGGAACCCCCAGGGAATGTGCTAGACGGCGGCCGCCGCCGTCTCGGAGCCGCGCCGGCGGCGGGGAGTGGCCCGGGGCCGGGGGGCTGCCGCCGGACGCGGTGGGAGCAGCGGCCGGAGGTGGAGCCCGGTGGCGCTGCGCGGCGACGCCGCCACCTCCTCGGGGGTGCCGGTGGCGATCACCTCACCGCCGCGGTCGCCGCCGAGGGGCCCCAGGTCGATGACCTGGTCGGCGGTCTTCACCACGTCGAGGTTGTGCTCGATGACGATCACCGTGTTGCCGGCGTCGACGAGGCGGTGGAGCACGCCGAGCAGCTTCTCGACGTCGGCGAAGTGGAGCCCGGTGGTGGGCTCGTCGAGGATGTACACGGTGCGCCCGGTGTCGCGGCGGCTCAGCTCGGTGCTGAGCTTCACCCGCTGCGCCTCGCCGCCGCTCAGCTGGGTCGCCGGCTGGCCGAGGCGGATGTAGCCGAGTCCGACGTCCTGCAGGGTGTGCAGCTTTCGTGCGATCCGGGGCTGGTTCTCGAAGAGCACCGCGGCCTCGTCGACGGTCATGTCGAGCACGTCGGCGATGCTCTTGCCACGGAAGCGCACCTCGAGCGCCTCGCGGTTGTAGCGGCGGCCCTTGCACACCTCGCAGGACACGTAGATGTCGGGGAGGAAGTGCATCTCGATCTTGATCATCCCGTCCCCCTCGCACGCCTCGCAGCGTCCGCCGCTGACGTTGAAGGAGAAGCGCCCCGGCTTGTAGCCACGGACCCGCGCCTCGGGCAGCTGCGCGAAGAGCTCACGGATGTAGGTGAACACCCCGACATACGTGGCCGGGTTGCTCCGCGGGGTGCGCCCGATCGGCGACTGGTCGACGTTGATCACCTTGTCGACCGCGTCGAGGCCGTCGATGCGCCCGTGCCGTCCGGGACGCTCGCGCGCGTGGTGGAGGTGCTGGGCGAGCTTGCGGTAGAGGATGTCGTTGACCAGCGTGCTCTTGCCGCTGCCGCTCACCCCGGTGACGCAGGTGAAGGTGCCGAGCGGGAAGCTCACGTCGATGTTGCGCAGATTGTTCGCGCGCGCGCCGCGCACGGTGAGCGCCTTGCCGCTGCCGGCGCGGCGCCGCCGTGGGACCGCGATCGACCGCTCACCGCGGAGGAACTGCGCGGTGACGCTCTCCGGCGTCGCCAGCACCTCCTCCAGGGTGCCCGCCGCGACCACGTGGCCGCCGTGCTCACCGGCGCCGGGTCCGATGTCGACGACGAAGTCCGCTGCGCGGATGGTGTCCTCGTCGTGCTCGACGACGATCAGGGTGTTGCCGATGTCGCGAAGCGCGAGCAGGGTGTCGATGAGCTTGCGGTTGTCGCTGTGGTGCAGGCCGATGCTCGGCTCGTCGAGGACGTAGAGCACGCCCATCAGCTTGCTGCCGATCTGGGTCGCGAGGCGGATCCGCTGCGCCTCCCCGCCGCTCAGGGTCTGCGCGGCGCGGTCGAGGGTGAGGTAGTCGAGCCCGACGTCGTTGAGGAAGCCGAGCCGCTCACGGATCTCCTTGAGCACCTGGCGGGCGATGTATCCCTCGCGCTCGGTGAGGTGGAGGTCGTCGATGCGCCGCAGGGCCACCACCACGCTCTGCTGGGCGAAGTCGGCGATGCTCATCCCGTCGACGGTGACCGCGAGGAACTCGGGCTTCAACCGCCGTCCGCTGCACGCCGGGCAGGGACGCTGCATCATCAGCCGCTCGATCTCCTGCTTCACCCAGTCGGAGTCGGTCTCGCGGTAGCGGCGCTGGAGGTTGGGGATGACACCCTCGTAGTGCGCCTCGAAGTACCGCACCGTCCCCGAGTGCGAGACGTAGCGCATCCGCACCGTCTCGTCCTTGGGGAGGCCGTGGAGGATGACCCGGCGCTGGGCGTCGGTCAGGTCGCGCCAGGGCGCGTCGATCGGGATCTTGAAGCGCCGCGCCACCGCCTCGACCACCTCGGCGAGCCAGCGCTGCGACGGCCCCTTCGTCCAGCCCGCGAGCGCCCCGCCCATGATGCTCAGCGAGTCGTCGGGGACCACCGCGTCCTCGTCCACCTCCATCCGCAGCCCCAGCCCGGTGCACACCGTGCACGCGCCGTGCGGGCTGTTGAAGGAGAAGTTGCGGGGCGCCGGCTCCTCCATGGAGATGCCGTCGTAGACACACGCGTAGTCCTGGCTGAAGAGCATCTGGCTCAGGCCCGAGGACTCGTCGACCGGGATGAGCAGGATGATCCCGTCGGCGAGCTTCGCCGCCTGCTCGAGGGAGTCGTGGAGTCGCGAGCGCAGGTCGGGGCCGATCACGACTCGGTCGACGACGATCTCGATGTCGTGCTTGTACTTCTTGTCGAGGCTGATCGTCTCGGACAGGTCCCGCAACTCGCCGTCGACGCGGGCGCGGACGTAGCCGCCGCGGCGCGCCTCCTCGAACACCTCGCGGTGCTCGCCCTTGCGCCCCTGGACCATCGGCGCGGTGATCATCAGCCGCGTCCCCGCGGGCAGCGCGAGCACCTGGTCGGCGATCTGCTCGATGCTCTGCTTGCTGATCTCCCGGCCGCACTTCGGAC